>Ga0315912_10005790_pt1 | contig 11257 bp, 8 predicted proteins | sample VfabasoilMG_FD_204469 | JGI IMG/M metagenome (GOLD analysis project Ga0315912, IMG submission 204469) | Garden soil microbial communities collected in Santa Monica, California, United States - V. faba soil | ecosystem: Environmental > Terrestrial > Soil > Garden | place: USA: California...
GGTCACAAGGTCCCGTGAGGAAGGCGAGCTCAGATGGCTGGTATTGATACAGGCGGCGGTCACGGTGGTAAGCGTTCGACGAACCACGAAATTCCGCTCATTCCGTTCATCGACTTCCTCCTGTGCCTGGTGGCGTTCCTCCTGGTGACGGCCGTGTGGTCGCAGATGGCGCGCATCAACGCCGACGCCCGCGTCCCCGGCCCACCCCAGAACGACGAGCCCAAGGATCCGCCGAAGGAGAAGCAGCTCCACGTCGAGATGAAGGGCGCCGAGAAGTTTCAGCTCGTGTGGAAGGAAGGCAACACCGTCGTCAACACGATCGACCTCGACCGCAAGCAGGTGCCGGTCGGCGATCAGGGCGACTTCCGCTTCCCCGACCTCGCGAAGAAGATCTCCGACGAGTGGAACGCCAACGGCGCCCACCGCGCAGCCACCGATGCCAAGCTCGATCAGGCCGTGCTGCACACGGACAACTCGACCCCGTTCGCGGACGTGATCGCGGTCATCGACGCGATCTACACCCCCCATCGTGATCTCACCTGGGGCGGCAAGACGGAAAAGGTCGCGGCCTTCAACGTGACGTTCGCGGTCAACTGAGGATCCATGTCGGAAAAGGCGCTTCATCGTTTCGTTCAACCGGTCGGGGTACCTGGCCGCCGGCTGCTCCACCACATCCCGCTCCGCTTCGTGCGCAAGAAGGTGACGGGCGGCGGAAGTCGTTCGGTGAATCAGGAGATCCCGCTGATCCCGTTCATCGACTTCTTGCTCTGCATCGTGCTCTTCCTCCTCGCGAGCTTCTCGGCCAGCGGTGAGCTGCCGATCGACAAGAGCATCAAGCTCCCGAATGCCGAGAACGTGATCGACATGACGGACGCCCCGATGTGCGCGATCACCGGCACGCAGATCCTGGTCGACGGCTCGCCCGCCGGCAGCACCCGCGTGATCGAGGAGGCGAACCGCCTCCAGCGCGTCGAGGAGCTCTTCAACATCCTGAAGAACAAGCGCGAGCTCTGGAAGCAGCTGAACCCCGGCAAGGATTTCCCGGGCGTGATCGTGCTTCAGGTCGATCGCAAGGTGCAGGCGCTCGTCGTCAAGAGCGTCTTCCAGACCGCCGCCTTTGCGGGTTACCCGAACGTGAGCTTCATGGTCGGCCGCCTGGGCAAGAACTAGCGGGGCGAGCGGCGCGGCCACCCTGGCCTCGCCGCGCCGCTTCAGCCGGAGGGCCCTTGGCAGCTCCGCGCAGAGAGGCTGGCTCCCGCGAGCGCGGGCTGCCGTCCGTCAACCAGGCGAAGGCCGAGCAGCGGCGTGCCCTCGTGCTCGGGCGCGTGCGCCTGAGCGGCGTGCCGCCGCATTTCTGGCTGTGGTCGCTCACGGCGATCGGGCTCTTCTTCGTCATCTACTGGCGCATCGCCGAGGGCCACCTCGAAAGCGTCAAGGCGCAGGTGATGGCGAAGCAACGCGCCGTCGCTCGCACGATCGGCCCGAGCATCCTGCCGTTTCGCGACAAGGTCGAGCGCTGGGCCAGCGAGCTCGCCGCGCCGTACGCGAGCGATCACGTCGAGGGCGGCACTTCCTACGACCTGATCCGGCAGAGTCCGGGCGTGTACCTGCGGCTCAGGCTCGCCAACGCCAAGACGCCGAAGGACATCCGCAAGGCGGCGCGCGTCTCACTGCACGACGGCTTCACGTCGTGCATGTTCGTCAACAAGGAAGCCGGGGATCCGACCCAGGGATTGCCCTGCAAGACGACCGCCCAGTGCACGCCCGGCAAGCTCTGCAACGAGTGGAACGTGTGTGGCGATCCGCCGATCCCCTACAACATGCGGCTCGCGTATCGGACACTGCGCGTGCTTTCGAATGAGTGGACCGACGAGCTCCACGAAACCACGAGCGAGCTGGCCGTGAGCGCGTACGATCGCGACCTCGACAACGTCTCCAAGTACGACGTGCGGGTCGCCGCGGAGATCCTCGCGCGCTCGAAGTACTTCACGCTCGTGCTCGACGAGGATCCGCCCGACGGTTTGCCCAAGGAGCTGCCTGACGCCGGCGAGAGCCCGGAAGAGCGCGTCCAGCGCGTGGGCCACCCCGCGCGAGTCGGCATCTGGGAGCTTGCGAGCGGCAAGCAGGTGCTTCGCCTGCGCTCGAACGCCGCGGGGCGCTTCGTGCCGATGGGGACGAAAGTGGTGCGCGACCCGCTGATCGTCGCCGCCCAGGAACGTCAGGTGAACGGCTGCCAGCTGGCACTCGAGGTACGCGGGGCGCTCGGGCAGGAATAGGTTCTTGTTTTGTGGAGTGGGGTTTGTTGTTTGTAGTGGCGACCGTTGGGAAAGGGCGTCGATGAGCAACCGGAGGGAAATTGGCGCCGGCTCGCCGGTTTGTCGTACGCGCCTTGTCCTCATTCGCTGATCGATCTGTTCTTCCGAGACTCGTAGGTCTTCGCGGCGGGCCTTCTGCCCGCGGCGGGGTGCGCCCAGACCAAATGGGGCGCTAGCCGTTGCCGATCAGCCCGTAGCCGCCGCCGCCGGGCGTTTCGAGGCGAAGCCGGTCGCCGGGCGATACGTCGACGGTGAAACGCCCGCCGAGCTGCCGGCCGTTCAACGTCGTGAGGCCGGGCCTACCCGGGGCTCCGCCTTCGAGCCCGAACGGGGCGCGCTCGCGCCGCTCGGACAGCAGCGTGACCTCGAGGTGGGCCAGGAACTCGAGCTCGCGACACAGGCCGTCTCCGCCGCGGAACTGGCCGTCGCCGCCAGAGCCTCGGCGGATCGAGAGCTCACGGACGCGAACCGGGAACCTCAGCTCGAGCACTTCCGGATCGGTGAGGCGGGTGTTCGTCATGTGCGTGTGCACGGCCGAAGCGCCGTGAAAGCCGGGCCCTGCGCCGGCGCCGCCCCCGAGCGTTTCGTAATAGCCGAAGCTGTCGTCGCCGAACGAGAGGTTGTTCATCGTGCCCTGGCTCGCGGCTGCGGCACCGGTCGCCGCGAGCAGGACGTCGACGATGCGCTGTGAGGTCTCGACGTTGCCCGCGGCGACGGCCGCGCCCGGACCGGGAGCGAGCAAGCTCGGCTCCGGAATCAGAAGCTCGATCGGCCGGAGGCAGCCGGCATTGAGAGGGATCGAGCCGCCCGCGAGGACGCGCAGGGCGTAGAGCACCGCGGCGCTGGTCACCGCTCGCGGCGTGTTCAGGTTGGACGGCTGTTGACCCCCGGAGCCCGTGAAGTCGATGCGGAGTCGCCCGTCGCGCGCGGCGAGGGCCACCGCGACCGGAACTCCGTCGTCCAGCGCATCGACGAAGCGACCGTCGAGCGGCGCGTGCCCCACGATCCAATCCCGGACGCGCCCCGCGGCCTCGTCCTGCAGGTAACCCATGTAGCGCTCGACGAGTGGCAGCCCGAGCTCGGCGACGAGGTCGCCGAACAGCGAGGCGCCCGCGGCGAGCGCGGCAACCTGGGCGCGCAGGTCGGCGAGGTTGTCGGCCGGGCGGCGCGCGGGGTAGCGCGCTTCGGCCAGGGCCGCGAGGATCCGCTGTTCGTCGAGGCGCCCGTCGCGCACCACGCGGAGCGCCCCGAGGACGACGCCTTCTTCCTCGAGGGTCGTCGAGTCGGCGGGCATGGAGCCCGGCGAGGTGCCCCCCACGTCGGCATGGTGGCCCCGACAGGCGGCAAAGGCGACGAGTCCCGCGCCCGTGGCGTGAATCGGCGCGACGACGGTGATGTCGGGCAGGTGCGAGCCCCCGGAAGCGGGATCGTTCGTGACGAAGACGTCGCCCGCGCGAAGATCCGGGTAGCGCTCCGCGCAGGCGCGCACGGATTCGCTCATCGCGCCGAGGTGGACGGGGATGTGCGGAGCGTTCGCCACGAGGCTGGCCTGCCGGTCGAACAGCGCGCACGAGAAGTCGAGCCGCTCGCGGATGTTCGTGCTGAGCGCCGTGCGGCGCAGCCGTTGCCCCATCTGCTCGGCGATCGACATGAAGCGGCGTCCGAGGACCTCGAGCAACACCGGGTCGGGCCCTGCTTCCGTCATGGCGGCACGGGTCACGCCCGCGACGCCGCCTGCTGCGGCGTTCGCGGTGTCGGCGGTCGCGCGCGCCACGAGCAGCCCGTCCGCGCGGATCTGGAGCGAAAAGCCGGGGTCGACCACGATGGTCCCGGTCGCCTCGCGCACGACGAGGGGTCCCGCGAGGTCCAGAGCGGAGGGCAGGGCCTCGCGGTCGTAGACGGGGACGGCATCGTGCCAGCGGCCACCGGCAAAGAGCCACGTCGTCGCCGGCGGCGCCGTGGGCAGACTGGAGGCCCGTGCCGGCAGCGTCGGGGTCGGGTGGCGCGCCGTGACGGCGATGCGTGCGGCGACGACCTCCACGTCGTGCTCCGGACGCGCGTGGCCGAAGAGCTCCGCGTGTCGCGCGTGGAAGGCCTGCGCGAGGGTAGCGGCGGCGCTCGGCTCGAAGGCGAGCGCCGTCTCCGTCCCTCGGTAGCGGAGCTCGATGCTGCGGGTCACGCCGAGAGTGGCTCCCGCTCGTTGCTCCTCTTCCAGCGCCGCGCGGCCTTCCCCCTCGAGCTCGTCGAGGGCCCGTTCGGCCAGAGCCCGGCTTTCGGCATCGAGGCGCGGCGCGCCGAGCTCCCGCACCGCGCGGAAACCGATGTCGCAGAGCCCGAGCCCGTAGGCGGCGAGCACGCCGGAGAGCGGGTGAAACACGACCTCCTGCACCCCGAGCAGGCGGGCGAGCTCCGTCGCGTGCTGGCCGCCGGCGCCGCCGAGCACGACGAGCGAGTGCGTGCGCACGTCGTGTCCCTCCTTGACCGAGACCTGTCGGATGGCCTCGGCCATGGCGCGATTGGCGATCTCGAGAAAGCCCGCGCCGATCTGCGCGACAGAGCGGGCATGACCGGCACGCTCCATCTCGGTGCGCACGGCCTCGAGCCCGGCGAGCGCTCGTTCGCGGTCGAGCGGGAAGGGGAAGCGCTCGGTCGCGAGCCGGCCGAGCGCGAGGTTCACGTCCGTGAGGGTGAGCTCGCGCGCCTCGGGACACCCGTAGCAGAGCGGCCCGGGGCTCGCGCCGGCGCTGTCGGGTCCGACCGTGAGCTTGCGCCCGTCGAAACGGCAGATGGAGCCACCCCCCGCGGCGACCGTCGTCACGGCGAGGATGGGCGCGCGCACCCGCACTCCCGCGACCGTGGTCTCGTGCACGTGCTCGAGGCGCCCGCCGTCCGAGCGTGAGACGTCCGTCGACGTTCCCCCCATGTCGAAGCCGATCACCGCGCCGAGGCCCGCCTCCGCGGCGATACGCGCACAGGCCACGACGCCGCCGGCAGGGCCCGAAAGCAGCGCGCTCGGCCCGCGCAGGCGTGACGGCGCCGTGAGCTCGCCGCTCGACTGCATCACGCGGAGGGTCGAGCCGGGGAGCTCGGCGGCGAGCGCCGCGAGTCCGCTCGCGAGCAGGGGCGTGAGGTAGGCATCGAGGCTTGCCGTCTCGGCTCGCGCCAGCAGGCCGATCTCGGGGGTGAGCTCGGACGACAGGGCCACGTGCTCGAAGCCGGCTGCGCGAGCGAGCCGCGCCACGCGCTGCTCGAGCACGCCCTTCCGGTAGTCGTTCAGCACCACGATCGCCAGGCTGGTGATGCCCTGCGCGCGCAGCGCGGCGAGCTCACGTGCGAGCGGCTCGGCGTCGGGCTCGAGCTCAGTGCGCCCGTCGGGCAGGGCGCGGGCGTCGAGCTCGAGCACGAGCTCGGGCAGCGGGCGGCGCGGCTCGATCGCGAGCGCAAACAGGTCGGGTCGCGTCTGGTCGCCGATCGCCAGCAGATCGCCGAAGCCGCGCGTGATCGCGAGAGCCGAGCGCACCCCGCGCCGCTCGAGCAAGGCGTTGGTAGCGATGGTCGTGCTGAGCCGTACCTCGCACGGCGGGATCGACGCGTCCGGCGCGAGGCCGAGCAGGCGCCGGATCCCGGCGAGCGGCGCCGTGTCCGACGAGGGCAGTTTCAGGGCTGAAAGCGCGCCGGTCGCTCGGTCGAGCGCCACGCAATCGGTGAACGTCCCGCCCCGATCGATGAGGAGGAGGTGACGGATCACCTCGGCTCAGTTGAGGAGCTTCGGTCCCGGGTTCGGCGCCTGCGGGGGCGGCCGGCCCTGCACGTCGAAGCGAATCGCCGTGCCGTCGTGGTCGACCGTGACGTGCCCGCCGTGCTCGAGATCTCCGAACAGGAGGTGATCGCCGAGCGGTCGCTTCACCTCGTCTTGAATCAGGCGGCCGAGCGGTCGCGCGCCCTGGTCCTTGTCGTAGCCCTTCTCGGCGAGGTAGGCGCGTGCCGCCGGCGTCATCGAGACCGTCACCTCGCGATCCGAGAGCTGCTCGGCGAGCTCCTTCGTGAACTTGTCGACGACCTTCTCCATCACCTCGGGCGAGAGCGGGTCGAACTGGATGCGCGCGTCGAGCCGGTTCCTGAACTCCGGGCTGAACATGTTCTTGAGCGCGAGGTCTTCCTTGCCGCTCTTGTCGCGCAGGCCGAAGCCGACCATGCCGCGCGCCATCTCCTGAGCCCCGACGTTGCTGGTCATGATCACGACGACGTGGCGAAAATCCGCCTTTTTCCCGTTGTTGTCCGTCAGCGTGCCGTGATCCATCACCTGCAGGAGCACGTTGAACACGTCCGGGTGCGCCTTCTCGATCTCGTCGAGCAGGAGCACGGCGTGCGGCGTCTTCGCCACCGCCTCCGTCAAGAGACCGCCGCGATCGTAGCCGACGTAGCCGGGCGGCGCGCCGATCAGCCGCGAGACCGTGTGCCGCTCCATGTATTCACTCATGTCGAAGCGAACCAGCTCGATGCCGAGCGTCTTGGCGAGCTGGCGTGCCATCTCGGTCTTGCCGACGCCCGTGGGGCCCGTGAAGAGGTACGACCCGATGGGTTTCTCGCGCGGCCTGAGGCCGGCACGGGACAGCTTGATCGCCGTCGAGAGCTCACGGATCGCGCGGTTCTGTCCGAACACCACCTGTTCGAGGTCGCGCTCCAGGTTCAGAAGCGCCGTCTTGTCGCTCGAGCTCACCTGCTTGGGCGGGATCTGCGCCATGCGCGCCACGACCGCCTCGATGCGCTCGATGCCGACCTTGGCGTTTTCGCCGGCGTCGAGCTTGGCGTCCGCGCCGGCTTCGTCGATGAGATCGATCGCCTTGTCCGGCATCTTGCGGTCGTGAAGGTGCCGGTCGGCGAGCTTGGTGGCCGCGTCGACGGAGCCTGCCTCGTACGTAACACCGTGGAATTCCGCGTACTTCGGCAGCAGCCCCGTGAGGATCTGCGTCGTTTCCTCGAGGGTCGGCTCGAGCACCTCGATCTTCTGGAAGCGGCGGGCGAGCGCGCGGTCACGCTCCACGTGCGTTCGATACTCCTCGAACGTGGTGGCGCCGATGCAGCGCAGCTTGCCGCTCGCGAGCGCCGGCTTGAGCAGGTTCGCGGCGTCGAGTGTCCCGCCGCTGGCGGCTCCCGCCCCGACGACCGTGTGCAGCTCGTCCACGAACAGGATGGAGCCCGGCGTGTCGGCGAGCCGCTTGAGCACCGCCTTCACGCGGTTCTCGAAGTCGCCGCGGAAGCGCGTTCCAGCCACCAGCGCGCCCATGTCGAGCGCGAAGATCACCGCGTCGAGCAGGGGCTTCGGTACCTGCTTCTTCACGATCCGGTCGGCAAGCCCCTCGACGATCGCGGTTTTGCCGACGCCGGCGTCGCCGACGAACAGGGGGTTGTTCTTCTTCCGGCGCGCCAGGATCTGGATCGCCCGACGCACCTCCTTGTCGCGGCCGATCAGCGTCTCGATGTCCCCGGCGGCGGCGCGCTCGTTCAGGTTGACGGCAAAGCGCTCGAGCGGGTCCGCCTGACCCTCTTGCTCCTCGTCGTCGCCGTCCGCTCCCTCGGAGCCGGGGCTCACTTCCAGGGCTTCGTCGTCCGAGCCATCCTTGGTGACGCCGTGCGAGATGAAGCTCGCCACGTCGTAGCGGGTGAGGCCGGAGTCGTTCATCGCCTGGACGGCGGGGGAATCCGCCTCGGCGAAGATCGCGACCAGCACGTTCTGGCCGCGGATCTCGTCCTTGCCACTCGACTGCACGTGGATCACGGCGCGCTGTAGCACGCGTTGAAAGCCGCGCGTTGGCGTCGGCTGCACGGGCGTTTCACCCCCCACGGGTTTGAACTCGTCGTTCAGGATCCGCTCGAGCGCGCGCTTCAGCTTCTCGACCTTGCCGCCCGACTTCTTGACGACCTTGGCCGTGGCTTCGTCGTGCAGGAGGCCGTAGAGCAGATGCTCGACTGCCATCACGTCGTGGCGTCGCGAGATCGCCTCGCGCTGCGCGAACGAGCAAGCCATCTCGACTTCGGCACTGACCTTCATTCGCTGTCCCTGAGCCCTTCCGGCTCCGCCGTGACCCGGAGTGGGTGCTGATGCTCTTTCGCGTAGGCCATGACCGTGGACGCCTTGGTTTCGGCCACGTCGCGCGTGAACGTTCCGACGATGCCGAACCCACGGTGGTGGACGTGCAGCATCACCTGCGTCGCCTGGGTCTCGTCGAGGTGGAAGAACTTCTCCAGCACGTGCACGACGAACTCCATCGTCGTGTAGTCGTCGTTGTGGAGCACGACGACGTACTTCCTGGGTTGCTGGACGCGCGGGCGTTCGGCCACGCCGAGCTCGCCCTCGGTATCGTGTCGGGTGCCCGGCTTGTCGGTGGCCATGCGAGACCTAGATCTTGTGCACGCCGCCCCGGTTTGTCGACCCCCGGGTGCCCCGACTGAAAAACGGCTTACCGCGCTCCCATCCCCGCGGGCCGGCACTGCGCGGGGGTGCTCGGGCCGGCGCCGGCTATTCGGTGCAGCTGAGGGCGTATTCCGTGGTGCACTCGCAGGTTTCGCCGTCCGCGCCCGCCCACGTTTCGGTCGGAGCGTAACCGTCGCCGCCCTCGACGCACAGGTATTCGAGCGTCGCCGGCTCGACCGCCGAGATGAGGGGGGTGAGCGACGACGTCCATTCGTCGACGTTCTCGGTCTCCCCGTTGAAACGGTCGGCGCACGCCGACGTCTTGGTGCCGCTCGTGGCGACCGTCACGCTGAGGGTCAGCCTGTCTTTCCAGTCCCCGGTCGCGGGGTCGAGCGTCGCGCTCGCGATACCGACCGAGTAGATGGCGAAATCCGCGCCGCCCTCGGTGCAGACCGTGCGCGCCGTGCTGTAGGTCGTGAATTCGTTGCCCGTCCCGCGCAGCAGCTGGCCATGCTTGATGCTGTAGCTCGTCGGCTCGGAACCCGAGAAGGACACCTCGAAGGAGTCGAGCGTGCCGTCGGCGTTGAGATCGATTCGCCTCTCGAACCCCACGATGCTCTGGCCGACCCCCCCGCCGCCGCTGTTCGCGACGAACTCGCCGTCCCCGGCTTCCTTGCGGGTGTAGCCGCTCACGTCGGGCGGCGTCGTCTCCGTGTGGGTGGGGAGGTCGTAGCCGGCGTCGTGCAGCGCGGCCAACGCTTCCTGGATCTTCGCGTTGGCGAGCACCTTCTCGGGCGTGGAGTAGTCGCCCGGGACCGCCGGGTTCTTCGGCTCGGGGTCACTGTCGTCGTCGAAGCCGTCGTCGTCGTCGTCCGCGTCGCACACGTCGCCCTGGCCGTCGTCGTCGGTGTCCGTCTGGTCGGGGTCGGCCGACTCGGGGCAGTTGTCCGCCGGCGCCGCGCCGCTGCCAGCCGCGCTCATGCCGCCCGCCGCACTCGACCCGCTGCTGCCACCGGCTCCGGCAGCCGTGCTGCCCGCGGTTGCCCCGCTGCCCCCGTAGGCCGCGCTACCTCCTGCGCCAGCGCCGCCGCCGCTGCTGGCGCCCGCTTTCCCGCCCGAGCCGGAGCCGGCCGTGGCGCCACTGCCGCCCATGCTGGGCTCGCCTGAGCCGCCGCCTTCCCCGGCGTCACCGTCGGAGTCACTGCTCTTCACGACACACGCCGTCGCCGCGACGAGCGTTGCCGTCGCGAGCAGGGCGAGCGGGAAACCGAAGCCCGTTATCGTCCGAGTTCGAATGGATGCCATGCGCGGAGGCTGGCACCGACCGTCCTCGCACTGAAGCCCGCGGCGCGCACTTCAGTCGTGACGGCCGGGTATGAATCTTCGCCTCCGACCACCCGTCGAACGCCACGCCAGCGCGCGGCCACCGGCTCGCACGGGCTCCAGTCGCTAGCGGCTACGTGGCTTTTTTCGCCGGCGCCTTCGGCTTGGCGGCTTCGGCGTTCTCGCGGGCGCGAGCGGCTTCCCACTCGAGGTTCTTCTTGGCGCGGCGGACGCGCGTACGGCGGCGGGTGCGGGGGTCTTGCGGGGTGCCCATGATCGTTTGTCTTTAAGGGGCCGCGCTCGCGTGGGCTCCGGGGGCCCGGGGCCCAGGAACGTTCGGCGGGAGGGGTGCGGCAGGTTGTTGGGGGTGCCTTAGATGGTCCAGGTGCTGCCGCCGCGCAAGAGCTTTGCGAGGTCGCCCTGGCCGAGCTTGTCGCGAGCCGCTTTTTGCTGGGCCCGGAGGGTGCCGTCGTAGGTCGGCCGCAGGGTGGCGTGGAGGACGCCCACCGCGACCGGGAACTCAGGGAACGGCATGCGGGCCAGGAGCTGGCCGAACATGGGGTTGCTCTCGTCGTGCACGAGCACGTCGTCGAGCGTGACGCCGCCCTCGCCGACCTTCACGACTTCGAGGCCGAGGGTCTTCGGGTTGAGCCGCAGGCCCTTGTCGCCGTTGGTCCCGAACACGAGCGGCTTGCCGTGCTCGACGCGCACCTGGCGCTCGGCCCGAACGGCCTTGTCCGTGAACGCGTCGAAGGCCCCGTCGTTGAAGACGTTGCAGTTCTGGTAGATCTCGATGAACGCCGTGCCGACGTGGGCGGCCGCGCGGCGCAGCACGTCGCCCAGGTGGTGCGCTTCGGTGTCGATCGAGCGGGCGACGAAGCTCGCGTTCACGCCGAGCGCGAAGCTTGCCGGATCGACGGGCTGATCGACGGAGCCCGACGGGGTGCTCTTCGTCACCTTGCCGAGCTCGCTCGTCGGCGAGTACTGGCCCTTGGTGAGCCCGTAGATGCGGTTGTTGAACATCAAGATCTTGATGTCGAGATTGCGCCGCAGGCAGTGCATCAGGTGGTTGCCGCCGATGCTGAGGCCGTCGCCGTCGCCCGTGGCCATCCACACGGAAAGCTCCGGGTTCGCGACCTTCACGCCGAGCGCGACGGCCGGGGCGCGGCCGTGGATGGTGTGAAACCCGTAGGTGTTCATGTAG
>Ga0315912_10005791_pt1 | contig 11256 bp, 8 predicted proteins | sample VfabasoilMG_FD_204469 | JGI IMG/M metagenome (GOLD analysis project Ga0315912, IMG submission 204469) | Garden soil microbial communities collected in Santa Monica, California, United States - V. faba soil | ecosystem: Environmental > Terrestrial > Soil > Garden | place: USA: California...
CGGCAATGCTGCAATAACGCTCGCTGGCATCGAGCTGGCACATCGGATTCACAAGCGACAGTTCTCGTTCGGTCCAGGTCGTCAGTGGCGGAACCAGTCACTCAAGCAGCTCTGGGACCGCGCCCTCGTTTCAGCTTGATTCTGAGATCAGGGCCATCGCATCGCCTGTTTTCTCGTGCCGCCAGTGCACCAGAACCCCTCGGTGTCTATCCGGACGTCTCGTTGGCATCTCGGGCTGACGGGGGATGTGCGGGAGTTCATCGCTAGCATGCTTCTGCCTCGCACGGACCGCGAGCAAGTCGCCAACGAGCTCTCGCGCAGCATCGGCGCGACTCGTAAGCTCGATCGGCGAAAGTCGCGCGACGGCAGGTGGAGCTTGACCGGAGAAGGTCTGCCGGGCCGCTAATTTTCAGCTTACTCAAGAGTCGGACAATTTGCAGTCTGAGAGGCCGGCGAGATAAGAGTTGTCCGTTCTGAAACTTGGCAAAGCACAGATTGAACACGGCGAAAAAATCGCTGCGGACCGTCTGCGGCGTATGCTGCTGATGCAGAGCCAGGAGCGCTGGCCCGTAACACGCCATATGCGTACGTACGGGCACGCCGCACTCTTGCCATACTAGAGCGCATCAAGGTCAATGGCAGTCGATTTGGAGGCTGTTATGCGTCATTTCTGACGCCCAATTGTAGTCAGCTGGCCCGCGCAGAAGGGGATGGGATTCATGCCAACGTCTCAAACTCCCGCCCAGGAGGCCCGATGAGATTGCCCACGTTTCTAGTCGTGTTACCCGTCGCATTCGTTGTTACCGCTGGCCTCTTTCTGGCCGGCACTGGTGCCTCCCGCGCCCACGAGGTTGCGGGTGAAACTGCGCCCGAGGGATTCGATCTCGAAGAGGCGACGATCCCGGCGCTTTTAGAGGACCAGCTGTCTGGCCGTCGGACGGCGCGACAGATCGCGGAACTGTATCTTCATAACATTCAGGCGCTCGATCGCAGCGGCCCATCGCTGCGCTCGGTCATCGAGCTCAACCCTGACGCTCTCGCCATTGCCGACGCACTTGACGCCGAACGGCAGACCAGCGGCCCGCGCGGGCCGCTTCACGGAATTCCAGTTCTAATCAAGGACAACATTGACACGGCAGATCACATGTCGACAACTGCCGGATCGCTCGCGCTTGAAGGCTCGGTCGCCGCCCAAGACGCCTTTATAGTCGAACGCCTGCGGGTTGCCGGCGCAGTTATTCTTGGCAAGACGAATATGAGTGAATGGGCGAACTTTCGATCGACGCATTCGACCAGCGGCTGGAGCGGACGCGGTGGCCTTGTGCTAAACCCGTATGCGCTCGATCGTAATCCCTGTGGATCGAGCTCTGGAACAGCGGTCGCCATCGCGGCAAACCTTGCGACGATTGGCGTAGGCACCGAGACCGACGGATCGATCCTATGTCCGTCGAGTGCGACTTCACTCGTTGGCATCAAGCCCACGGTAGGGCTGGTGAGCCGGTCCGGCATCATACCAATCGCGCACACCCAAGACACCGCCGGCCCGATGGCTAGGACCGTCGAAGACGCCGCAATCCTACTCAATGTTCTAGCAGGCATTGATCCGCGCGACCAAGCGACGACGAGTGGCGGCCGGACTCAGCCCGATTACCGCGCGTCGCTGGATGCGAACGGCCTGAGCGGGGCGCGCATCGGTGTAGCGCGCGCAACGTTTTTTGGCTACAGCGATGTCACCGATCGAATCGCCAACATCGCGATCGAGCGGATGAAGGAGCTCGGTGCAGTCATCATCGATCCCGCCGATATCCCGAACGTCGGCAAATACGACGCAAGCGAGTTCGAGGTGCTGCTGTACGAGTTCAAGGCGGATCTCGACAAGTATCTCGACGCGCTGGGGCCTTCAGCGAAAGTCCACTCCCTGGCGGACGTCATCGCATTCAACCATGCCAATCGCGTCCGAGAGATGCCGTACTTCGGCCAGGAGCTGTTGTTGCAGGCGCAGAAAAAGGGGCCGCTCACCGACAGGGCGTACCGCAGAGCGCTGGCAAACAATTTCCGGCTGTCTCGGAAAAAGGGGATCGATGCGGTGATGGACAAGCTGGATCTAGACGCGCTTGTGGCGCCGACTGGGGGCCCCCCATGGCCCACAGATCTCGTCAATGGCGATCATTTCACTGGGTCAAGCACGACTCCAGCGGCCGTCGCCGGGTATCCATCAATTACCGTGCCCGCCGGTTACGCGTTCGGACTACCGGTTGGGATCTCGTTTATCGGACGCGCATGGAGCGAACCGCTGCTGCTCAAGTTCGCGTATGCGTACGAGCAGGGGACAAAGCATCGCCGCCCACCGAAATTTCTCGCGACCGCGGACTTGATTGTTCACTGAGTGGCAGAGAGTAATCAGCTCGCCCAAGACGGAATCGTTCAGTTCGGTTAGACCGGCTAACACCCGTCGGGCGTGGATCATTGACAGCGGCGGGTATCGAACGGGCACACTGCATTCGCAGGCGGCAATTCTCGTTCGGGCGCGGGCGTCAGCGGCGCAGCATATCGCTCAAACGTCTGTGGGATCTGACCCTCGCGTAGAGGAAAGGGGATGGCACGAGACTGCCTGGCTGGCCGAATGAACCCCGACGCACCAGAACCCAATACTCGAGCTATGCGAGCGGAGCGTGAACAACCCGGAAGTTGCGATTCAGCAGATGAAAGCCTTGCTGGCCAAATGCTGACTCGGCACTCCATGCGCCTGTAGAATGCAGCCGTGCGTCCCGCGCGCCTGTCCCGTCTTCTACATAAATGGCTCGCGCTACTGGTTGGACTGCAGGCGCTGGTCTGGATCGTCAGCGGATTCTACATGGTCGTCGTGGACATCGATTTTATCCATGGCGACACGCTCGTCACGAATCTCGCCACCCCGCCGCCTCGGGCTCCGGCATGGCACCCGTTGGCTGAAGTTCGCGCGGAGTTTCCGGCCATCGAGCGAGTAAAGGTTAAGGGTCTTCCAAACTTTCCTCGACCGCTTTACGAGCTGACGACGCCCGATGCCATCGTGCTGCTGGATGCGACGACGGGCTCGGTCATTTCCCCGCTTGCCCGCGCCCGGATCGAGGACCTGGCGCGACAGTACTATGCCGGCGGGTCGAGACTCATCGATCTGGAGCTGCTGATGGGCGAGCCGCAGCTAGAAATTCAGTCGCGCCCGCTGCCGCTGTGGCGCGCGCGGTTCGACGACTGGCACGAAACGACGCTTTACATTGACCCGGACAGCGGCGACCTCGTGACGCGACGGCACCGGTCCTGGCGCTGGTTCGACGCGATGTGGATGTTACACATCATGGACTACGAGACGCGCAGCGACGTAAACAACACGTTGCTCCGCGTCGTTTCCGTGGCGGGGTTGATCTTCATTTTGAGCGGGGGCTGGCTGCTCTGGTTCAGCTTCCGCCGCCGTCCGCGGCCGGAATCCTGAGGGTGCGTACATGCGCCTGATGCGCGTATTGCACAAGTGGCTGAGCCTGATCGTCGCAGCGCAGCTCCTGCTGTGGACCGTGAGCGGCCTCGTGTTCGCCTTGCTCGATCACGACCAGGTGACGGCCCATGACAGCCTGCGGGAAACCGCTGCCGTCGTGCTGGACGCCGACGAGCAACTGATCGAGCCGGCCAAGTTGATCGCAGGCAGCCCGCGTCCGCTCGATGTCACCCTGTTTCCGCTGCTCGACGATTGGTACTACCGCCTGCGCTTCGCCGATAGAGTCGAGTTGCGGCGCGCCAGCGACGGTGCACCGTTCGCGATCAGCGAACCGGTCGTGCGGGCGCTTGCGGCCGCACGCTATGCGGGGCCGGGTACGCTGCAGAGCGTGGCACTGCGTCAGCCGCCGCTTCTGGAGGCGCGCGAAGGCGGGACGGTCTGGGAAGCGGCGTTCAACGACCGTGAGGGTACGAGTCTCTACTTCTCCGCGGATGACGGCCAGCTGGTCACCGCCCGCAACGACACCTGGCGGCTGTTCGATTTCTTCTGGATGCTTCACACGATGGACTTCCGGAGTCGGGACGATTTCAACAACCCGCTCGTGATCCTGTTCGCCACGGGGGCACTATGGGTCGGATTCACGGGACTCATCTTGCTGCTCCAGGTGTTCGGGGTGGCGCGGAAGCTCGAGTCGGGACTCAGGTCCAGAGGCCCGACCCGGCGCGCGTAACGACCCCTTGCAGTCACGTCCGGGCCGGCGCAGGCTAGCCGCGTGACCTTGATCCGAGCCCTGATCGCCGTCGTGCTGCTCCTGAATGGCATCGCCACGCCGCCGGCCACGGCGATGCACATGGCCGCCGGCGCGGCGTCCCACGCCGGGCACGAAGCCCCGGTACCCGATCAGGCCGGATCGCACGATCATCAGTCCACCAGCATGCCGGACGGCAACTGCTGCGAGGACATGAGCTGCGATTGCGGGTGCACCGTCCCGCAGACGACGTCGCTGTCCATGTCGCCGCCGCGGCCTTCCTGGCGCGCGACGCTTCCGGACTTCACGTTCGTGGTCAAGTCCATCCATTCGAGTCCGCACTCCGCTCCCTTCCGACCTCCGGCCTGAAGGCCACACCTGCTGACTGATGCGACCGGCGCCGGCGGAGCCTGCGCTGTGCTCGCGTCGTTTGAAGTTCCTGGTGTGCTCGATTGCGAGATTCGGAGGAGTTGATGGATCCCATGAGAATGACCTTGCTGGCGGCTGCGCTGGTCGCGGCCGGCTGCACGGTCACGCCGCTGCAGGATGCAGCGGACGCGACGGTGGAAAGGCTGGATGCCCGGGCGGGAGCCAAACTCGCCTGGCCGCCGGATGCGGAGGCGGCCGACGACCCGCCCGAAATCGCCGAGCCGCTGACGCTCGCGGCGGCGCTCGCGCTCGCGTTCGAACGTAACCCGGATATTCGCCGCCAGTACGCGAAGCTCGGCATCGCACACGGGGACCTGCAGGATGCGGCGCGTATCGCCAATCCGACCCTCTCGCTCGCCTGGCTGGACCCGGAAGGTGGCGGACAAGACAAAACGACACAGGGTATTTCCGCAGGCTTCACCGACCTGCTGCTGCTGCCGGCGCGGCGGCGCCTCTCGGCGGCGGAGTTCCGGCGTGTGGAACTCGCGGTCGGCGCCGAACTGGTGACGCTGGCGCGCGAAGTGGAGTCCGCTTGGTACGGGTTTGTCGGGGCGCAGCAGGTAGAGGCTCTGCGCGCTGCGGTCGCGGACGCCGCCCGCCAAGAGGCGAACCTCGCGAAGCGTTTCTTTGACGCAGGCAACATCACGCGGCTCCAGCTCGACCGCCAGGTGGCCGTGGCGGCGCGCGCGGAGATCGATTCTCTGCGGGCACGATCTGACGCGGCTGTCAGTCGAGCGCAATTCGCGAACCTGCTCGGCCTGGCGGCGACGGGGAGCTGGCGAACGGACGACCGACTGTCGGTGCCGCCGGAGTCGGACCTGTCGACGGAGACGCTGGCGGAGAACGCGCTTGCGCAGCGGCTCGATCTGGCCTCGGTGCGCGAGGAAGTGGCGGTGCTGGAGGACGCCCTCGGCGTAACCCGGGGCTGGCGGCTGCTGGGATCCGTCGAGGCCGGCTACGAATGGGAGCGCGAGACGGACGGCTCGAAGCTGCGCGGCCCGACGCTCGCGCTCGAGTTGCCGATCTTCAACCAGGGCCAGGGCGCCGTGGCGCGCGCCGAGGCGCGACTGCTCGATGCCCGCGCGCGCGCGGATGCGCTAACCCTTGTCGTCGAGAATGAGGTCGTGACGGGCGTGCGGCAGCTCACACTCGCGCGCGAAGTCAGCGAGCGCTACCGGCAGGAGTGGCTGCCGGCGGCCGATTCGGCGGTCGAGCGCCAGCAGGAGCGGTTCAACTTCATGCTGGTCGGCGCTTTCGACCTTATTCAGGCAAAGCGCGAGCAGTACGACGCCTGGCAAGGCTATCTGGAGTCCCTCCGCGATTACTGGATCGCGCGTTCGGCACTTCGCGCCGCGACGGGAGGATTGCTTCCCGGCGACACGGACACGCTGCCGCCCGCCGCTGGACCGGGCGACATCCTGCCGGCGCCCGCTGGCGGGGAAACACCCGCGCAGCCGCACGAGAATCACGGAGACCACCAGTCATGAAGATCACACGACGCCGCTGGCTCGGCGCCGGCAGCCTGCTACCGCTTGCGCTGCTCGCGAACCGGGCTGGCGCGCAGGAGCATTCCGGACACGCCATGCCGGCGGAATCCGTGCCGGAACCAGTACGCGAGCCGGTGCGGGCGGCGCCCGCGGGTGCCCGGGGGCGCGGCTACGCGCCAGTCCGTACACTGAACGGCTGGACGCTGCCGCACCGGATGGTGGGCGGGGTCAAGGAATTCCACCTCGTCGCCGAGGAAGTCGAGCACGAGTTCGCGCCCGGTTCACGCGCGAAATGCTGGGGCTACAACGGCACGACGCCTGGCCCGACGATCGAGGCGGTCGAAGGGGACCGCGTGCGCATCCTGGTGACCAACCGCCTGCCCGAGCACACGACGATCCACTGGCACGGGATTCTGCTGCCGTCCGGCATGGATGGCGTTGGCGGGCTGTCGCAGCCGCACATCCAGCCGGGCGAAACCTACGCTTACGAGTTCACGTTGCGGCAGCACGGCACACACATGTACCACCCGCACGCCGACGAGATGGTGCAGCTCGCGGTCGGAATGATGGGGTTGTTCATCATCCATCCGCGCGGCGGTGAGCCGAGCCGCATCGATCGCGACTACGCGTTCCTCCTGCACAACTGGGCGCTGCATCCGGGGACCTACCGGCCGGACCCGGCGATCATGCAGGAGTTCGACCTCTGGACCTTCAACAGCAAGGTCTTCCCGGCGATCGAGACGCTGGTCGCGCGCACGGGCGACCGCGTGCGCATCCGCATCGGCAACCTGTCGATGTGGAACCACCCAATTCACATGCACGGCCCGCAGTTCGAGGTCACGGGCGGGGACGGCGGGCGCTGGCCGCGCGCCCAGTGGCGCAGCGAAGTAACCGAAGTCGTGGGTGTCGGGCAGACGCGAGACCTTGAGTTCGTCGCCGCGCCCGGCGACTGGGCGCTGCACTGCCACATGTCGCACCACACGATGAACGCGATGGGGCACGACCTGCCAAACCCGCTTGGCGTGCCGCAGCGTGACCTCGAGGCCGCCATCCGCCGGCACCTGCCGGACTTCATGGCGATGGGCGAGTCCGGCATGGCGGAGCACCAGGCGCACGTCGACATGGGCCACATGCGGGGCCCTGAGAACACGCTGCCGATGATGATGGGGAAGGGGCCGTTCGGGCCGCTCGAGATGGGCGGCATGTTCACCGTCGTGAAGGTGCGGGACGACCTCGCGCCCGGCGACTACGGCGATCCAGGCTGGTACCCGAATCCGAAAAGTACCGTGGCGCGACGCGTCAGCACCGACGCCGATTTCGGCGCGCCGGTCCGGCAGGGTCCCGCGCCGGCGTCTTTGAAGCAGCCGGAGCCGATGCCGATGGATCACTCGAAGATGAACCACGGAACCTGAGGAATCCCCCATGAAACTGCTCTATTGGGTCGGCGGACTGGTACTGGTCATCCTGATCCTCTGCGTCGTCTTCATACGCGGCGGCGCGTACAACGTGGCAGCGGACGTGCCGCACTGGGCCTTCACCCACTCGGTGATGGAGAAGCTGCGCACCGCATCCGTCGAGCGCCGCTCCGCCCACATCGAGGTGCCGCCGCTCGGCGACGCGGCCCTCGTTAGCTCGGGAGCCGGCAACTACGACGCGATGTGCGCCGGCTGTCACCTGAAGCCCGGCGTCGAAGCGACCGAGATGAGTCGCGGTCTCTACCCGGCGCCGCCAAACTTCACGACTCGCCCGCCCGAAGATCCCGCTGCAGCGTTCTGGGTCATCAAGCACGGCATCAAGATGTCAGGCATGCCCGCTTGGGGGCAGAGCATGGGCGATGAATACATCTGGGGCCTCGTCGCATTCCTGAAGAAGCTGCCCGGCATGTCCCCTGACCGTTACCGCGAACTCGTCGATGCAAGCGGCGGGCACCAGCACGGAGGACTGGAAAGCGGCAAGGAAGCGGAAGAATCGGGTCACGCGCACGAAACGGGCGGCGAGCCTCAATCGCTTGAGCACGACGACAGCCCGGCTGACGACGACCACTCGAAAGCACCACCCCACCAGCACTAGCAACCGAGGTATCCACATGATTCGCCAAGCGACTCTAACCACATTCCTGTTCTTCTCGGGGCTGGCCGCGGCCCACGAGTCGAGTCCGAAGGTCGACGTACCGGAGTCCGCCAGGGCGGCAGCGGCCGTGGTCGATCGCTTCTTCGCCGCGCTGTCTTCAGGCGATCTCGCGCAGGCCGGCGCACAACTCGACCCGAACGTCATCATCCTGGAGAGTGGCGTGGCGGAGCATTCGGCCGCTGAGTACCTCGGCGGGCATGCGAAAGGCGACGTGCAGTTTCTCAAGGGCTCGCACCACGTCCTGATCCGGCGGACTGCGCGCGCGGCGGACGACATCGCCTGGGTCGCGAGCGAAAGCGAATTGCACGTCGAGAAGGATGGCAATCCGTCGACGAACGTCAGCACCGAAACGATGGTGCTCCGGTCCGGCAAGGACGGCTGGAAGATCGTTCACATCCACTGGTCGTCACGGGTCAAGAAACCCGGCGATTCTCACTAACGCAGTCACTCGATCTACAGAACCAAACTGGGGATACACATGAGTAACAGGATTCTCGCAGTCACCATTGCAACGATACTCGGGACACTGGCGACCTCCGCATCGGCACAGGATGCCGCTATCGAGGAAGTCTACGTGACCGGAAGCCGCATCAAGCGGGCGGACATCGACGGAATCGGCAAAGTGAACGTCGTGACCTCGGACGACTTCGCGAAGATCGGCGCGGTCTCGATAGACCAATTACTCAAGTTCTCCCCATTCACGGGCGGGGCGCAGGCCGGGACGGAGTCGAATTACCTGTCGGCCAAGCAGGGCTATGGCACAGCGAGCGTGAACCTGAGGGGCCTCGGACAAAACCGCACTCTGGTGCTAGTCAACGGCCGTCGATTCGTGGCCGGTGGGTCCGGCGCGAATTCCGTAGTCGACCTCAATGCGATCCCGGTGAACATGATTGACCGCATCGAGACGCTGCTCGACGGCTCATCGGCCATCTACGGTGCGGACGCCGTGGCCGGGGTCGTCAATATCATCACGAAGCGTTCGATGGACGGCATGCTGGCGGACGCTTCCTACGGAATCACCGAGCGAGGCGATGCGGAAAGCATGGATGCCAGCCTGGCGTTCGGGCGCGAGTCGGAGCGCAGCGGATTCATCGTGAGCCTCAACTACACGGATCGCCAGGAAGCAAGGTCCAAGGACCGCGGCTTTTCGGAGTGCTTCTTCGAGGAAGAGGAAGGCGAGAAGTTCTGCTCCGGCAGCTCGAGCACGGCGGGTGGCCGCGGCACGACGGAGACGCTTGGCAACGTGCAGTTCAACCAGGACCCGAACGGCGATGGTGACTCATTCGTGCCCTACAGCTTTGCGGAGCACGCGTTCGACTTCCAGGAATACTTCAATCTGACGGCTCCTTACGACCGGATAAACGTGAGCGCTAACGGCTACCTGGAACTCGCGGGTGGCGTCCGGCTGTTTACGGAGAACACCTACTCGGACCGCAGCTCGAATACCGAGGCGAGCCCGGCCTCGTTTGCCAACCTGCTCTTCTCCGCCACGTATCCCTCAAACCCGACGGGCGAGGCACTCACCTTGCGCCGCCGGATGGTCGAGGAAGGCTTCGGTGCCAGGATCTGGGAGCAGGAGGTCTCGCTCTTTCGGACAGTCGTTGGCCTCGAAGGCGAGACGGACGGCGGCTGGTCGTGGGAGGTTTCGGCAAACTATGGCAAGAGCGAGTCCGACGAAGTCTTCACGAACGCCATCGACGAGCTGAATCTTCTGTCGACCATCGTGGAGGCGGACTGCGCGAGCCCCGGCCCGACGCAGTGCGTCGACTGGTTCGGCATCAACGACCCGGCGCCGGAGGCACTGGCGTTCATCAATGCCACCGTGCCGACCGTGGGTGAGAACGTGCAGACCAGCGTTCTCGCGAACGTCGCCGGAGAGCTGTTCGACATGCCGGCGGGACCGGTGGGTTTCGCGGCCGGCATCGAGTATCGCAGAGACGAAGGCTCGTATCGAAGGACTTACACGCGTCCTACGCTGTCGGGAGGCGGAGGTAGCACCGATCCGATCGACGCAGACCTGTCCTCCACGGAAGTCTTTGCGGAGGCGACGTTGCCGCTCGCCAAGCGCTTCAACCTCAACCTGGCGGCACGCTATTCGGATTACAGCGATTTCGACTCCGAGTTCACCTACAAGCTCGGTGGCGACTGGCTCGTCACCGACGCAGTGCGGTTGAGGTCGACGTTCTCGACTTCGGTGCGCACGCCGAACATCCGCGAGCTGTACACGACCGAGGAGATTAACTTCACGACCTTCGTCGATCCATGCGACCAGTGGGAGTCCAACGACGACGCGAACCTGCGCGCCAACTGCGCCGCGGACGTGGGCGCCGGTTTCGCGCAGAGTGAGCTATTCGTCGAACTCGACTATCCAGGCAGCCTGACGCTTGAGCCCGAGGAGGCCGAGACGTTCACCATCGGGGCCGTCCTGGAGCCACAGTCCGTCGAAGGGCTTGCGGTGACGCTGGACTACTTCCAGATCGACATCGAAGACTCGATCCGCAACGTGCCGCCGTCGTCGGCGCTCGAACAGTGCTACTACTCGGAGAACAAGTCGAACCCGACCTGCAACGACGTGTTCCGCGACCCGTTCTCGGGCGACGTCGTGTTCCTGGTCGTTCCGCTCGTCAACGCTGCGACGGAGAAGATGCGCGGCATCGACCTGGGCGTGCGTTACCTGTTCCAGGCCGGCGGCAGCGACTTCAGGATCGACTGGGACACGTCCTACCTCGACCAGTTCGATATCGATTTCGTCGGCGCGCGCAGCACGCTCGAGTGGGCCGGGACCATCTCGAACGGTGAAGGCGGCAACGGCAGCTACACTCAGTGGCGGTCGGCCTTCCGTTTCGGCATCGACCGCGGCGCCTGGGGTGCCTCGTACCTGTGCAACTACATCGGGGAAGCCGACAGCCAGTTCCAGCGCATCGGCGCGACCGCACCGGGCGTCGGCAGCGTCACGTATCACGGCCTGGAGGGCAGCCTGCGACTCGGCGACG
>Ga0315912_10005792_pt1 | contig 11254 bp, 13 predicted proteins | sample VfabasoilMG_FD_204469 | JGI IMG/M metagenome (GOLD analysis project Ga0315912, IMG submission 204469) | Garden soil microbial communities collected in Santa Monica, California, United States - V. faba soil | ecosystem: Environmental > Terrestrial > Soil > Garden | place: USA: California...
CTACAACCGCATCCGGCGCCACTCGACGCTGGGCGGCAAGTCACCCGCGGCCTTCGAGGCCACCTACCAACACGGATTCAGTCAGGCAGCATAGCGAAGCCGTCCACTGAACCGCGTCAACTCCAGAACATCCGGAGAAGCGCCGCACCAAGTATTCGGAGAAGCTGGTCGGTTCAATGGCGTTCGCTAGCTGTCCGAGCGCGTAGCGGTCCGGAAGGCCAAAGTGAGCAGCGGTCTCAATTGCCAGTCTGCCGGCCAGGGGGAGGCTCTGTCCCGTGGCGTCTTTAGAGCTGCTTGAGAACCCAGCACCGACGAGAATCCGATACGTGCCGTGCCTCACACCGTCAAGGACGAGGTCTGTCGTTTCCTCTGAAAGCTGCTCCGTGATCGCGCCCATACTGCCCGCCCGTGGGTATCAGGATTTCGACACTGTTGATAGCCCTCTCCCAACGCCTTGGCCGTCCTGCGGCGGCACGATGCCTCGCCGGACCACGAGCGGGCGCTGCGACCAAAAAGGCGGGACGGGGCGCCTGCCGAGGGCGGAGCCCCGGACACGGCGCGCGACGCCAGCCATTACGCGGTCAGCCGCTGCGGGTGTTAGGCAACACCTAGCCGAACCTGAGGAGTCCCTGCACAGGGCGATCGATCTCTGCCTGTTCACCACCGAGGACTAGCAGCGCTTGGTGGGCGACGTTGCCAATGGCCCTCGCCAACAGGGGAGGAACGGCGTTGCCTATTTGCTTCAGCATCTGCCACTCGCTGCTCATGAACACAAAGCCGTCATGGAATGACTGCAAACGCGCCGCTTCGCGAACGGTAATCCACCTATTGAGTCGTGGGTGCACGAACTCACTCAGATCACGATGCATATTGGCTAGCAAGGTGTAGGCAGGCTGGTCTGGATGCAAGCGGCGCCACTTCTCCGGTCGCTTTCCATTCCAGACTGCCTTCGGCAGGCTGTCCGCCTTCTTCCCTGGCTCAAGTATTGATATTAGCGCCAGGCGCCTCTCTTGTATCTCCTTAGTGTGATGGTTGTGCAGGGCGTATTCTTCCTGAGAGATTCCGCGACGGCGCTTCACGCGCTTGGGGTAAAGCCTTGTGGAGAAGTCTAGCCGCATGACCTTCTGATAGCTGGAAAATGCCTTTGCCGGATACGGAAGCAGGCTACCGCTGGGAACGACCTTGGAAGGCAGGTCCCCGATTGCGTCCCAGACTGTTGTGGGATTGCGAACTCTCTGGCTGTCCAGAGTGGACTCCGCGAAGTCCCTTAGGTCGTATGGGAAAGGAAGGTCGTCTCGGGTACCGATGAAGAATACCCGACGCCTGTCCTGAGGCACCCCAAAGTCTGCTGCTGAGACGCGGACGAACGTGGCATTCCCGTATCCGGCACGCCGTAGCGCCGTCATGATGCGCTTGGTGTAGTGGCCTCCGTTCAGGAGCAAGATGTTCGGGACGTTCTCGATGAGGAACACTCTCGGGCGAAGCCGCCTGAGAATGCGAACATACTCAAGATAGAGATCGTTTCGAATGTCGTCGAGCCTGCGGGTCCCGATCTGGCTGTACCCCTGGCAAGGGGGGCCGCCAAAGAGCAGATCGAGATTGCCGAGATCGTTCTCTGCAACCTCCTTCTCGGAACGCAGGAACTCACGAACATCTCCCTCAAGGAGCTTGGTGTCGGGAAAATTGTGGCGATAGGTCTCACAGGCAAATCGATCATGTTCAACGGCGTGGAGGACGTCGAAACCAGATTGCTCGATGCCTTCACAGAATCCCCCGCAGCCAGAGAAGAGGGATACGGACCGGTATTTGCTGTTTCTCGCGACCATCGAACGCTCCCGCAGTCCCGGTAGACTATCGAATTCTCGACACTGAACAAGAGTGCCGTTGTGACTCATAGTCCGTGGGACGGAAAGTCTCGAAAGCGTAGAGCTTCTCTATGGATGCCGCGGCTCGCTTTGGCGCAGCAGTACGTCGGAAGCGGGAGCAGGTCGGCATCTCGCAGGAGGATCTGGCTAGTCGCGCAGGACTCGACAGGACCTACGTCTCCGGGATTGAGAGGGGGATCCGCAATCCGACCGTACGGATGGTCGAGAGGATTGCTGCGGCGTTGGAGACGACGCCCTCGCAACTTTTCTTGCTTGCTGAGGAGGATGGCTGATGCCCTACCAACTGCCGCCGAAGCTTTGCAAAAGCTGTCCGCACGGGGAGTGCATTGAGGACCTTCGCGCACGCCCAATCCACGGACGCTCAACCCAATTTCGGTTGAAACAACACACTGCTCTGACTTGCACTTTCGAGGACTTCCTTCCAGGTTCGCGAAGCGATCCTGACCCTGGACGCACGTTCGACGAATACATCGGACAGTTTCGGGCGAACGCACAGAAGGCCGGGAGTGTTCTGTTTGGTTCGCCTGCGAACTTGAGCAGTTCGGCGCTTGCAAAGGTCGAAGGAGACGTTTTCGAACTCCTAATTGCCGCTGTGCTTTGGAACGCGGCGGTTGCGTGGAACAGGTTGATGGACTCGGGCAAATGGTCCCTCCCTTACGTACGGCAGCCAGAGGCAGCGGTTATCGCTCCCGACAGGAAAGTCGCTTTCGTGAAGTTGCCTCGGAACTACGACGCGACGCTTCTGTTTACGGAAAGTGCGCGGGCGAACATCAGAGCTCACGAGAAGGCGCTCACACTCAGAAATATGGAGCTCGGCCTTTCTTCCCCAGATATCGTGGGCGTAAGGATTCCGTCGCCTGTACCGAAGGCATACCAGAAGTTCCTGAAGGGCATGGACGACCTCAAAGGGGACCGGCGTGAACTCCTGGAAGACGCATACAAGTCGTTGGAAGGCTCAGTTGCAGGGAACGCATTCCTGTTTGCGATCGCGGTGAAACGGACGACGAGAAGTGATCGGCTCTACCAACCGCTGTTCGAAGCGAACGTGCTGAAGTACCTGATCCAGGAGGTACTGCGCGGAGCTGCGTTCCAGTTCCAGGTGCATGTCGGCTCGACCGACGGCGCCGACGTGGAAGGCCACTACCGGGCGGCGTCATTGTTCTCGCTCCTCCGCGGTGGGGAACCACAACGCGCGATCGAGAAGCTCGTACTCGCCAAGTCGCCGAGCGACGTGGCGCAAGCCGTACTCGACGACTTGCCCAGATTCCCTCTCTAGCGGGCTGCCTGCCCAACGGCCTATCACTGTCGGTCACGAGTGCCCGGTGCTTGGCGCCGCCACTTGGTGCACATCCGCTACACCACCCTCACCAGGCGCAACTTTCCGTAGTGCTCCCAATCACTTACGCCTCTCGGCGCCGGGATTGAAAATCCGCGTGTCGGCCGTCCCGTCGGGGGCTAGCCGTTCCGCTTCCGAGCCTGCTTTTCGAAGGGAGCCGCGAGCCCGTTCTTGTTGAGACGACCCGACGCAACCTGGAAGAGCGCCTCGGAGAGCCATAGCCCCGCGCGGCAGTCCCAGCCGTTGAGGTCCAGGAAGACGAGCGCAGCCGTGGCGCCCGTTCGCTTGTTCCCGTCGACGAAGGCCTGGCTCTCGGCAATGTGAAAGGCGTACACGGCTGCCATCTCGAACGGGAACTCGTGCAAGAACTCCCCTCCGAACGTCTGCTGCGGCATGCCGATAGCCGAGGCCAGACCTGCAGCGGGGCGTCACGCGAGCTTGCTCAGGGCGTCGAAGTGCTCCTTCGCGACCTTGTCGATGGAGGCAGCCGCTTCCGGCGACACACCTCGAGCGCGAGCTTGCAGGCGATGAACCTCCGCGGTCACCACCTTCACCAGCTCCTCCTGCTCTTCTTCGGGCAGGGCCTCGATCTGGGCCAGCACGGCCTTCCATCCAGCGACCATGGACTCAAGATAGCACACTCTCAGCTCCGCTTCCTCGAGTGTTCCCAAGCACTTGCGCCGGAGGCCCGACCAACGAATGCCTGTCCAGCAAGACGTGCCACCAGCCGCCAGCCTGTGCCTGCGACGGGTGAGGGTCCAGCCGACTAGTGCTTGGCGTCAGCCAGGGCGAGCTCCACGGCGTGCTCCAAAACGACGAGCGGCTGCGCCCCGCTCACGAAGTACTCCCCCACCAGGAACGCTGGGGTCCCGGTGATCGAGGCACTGGTCGCCGCGGCCACGTCCGCCTCCACCCGCGCCCGATGCGTGTGTTCATCGAGCGCCTGCTCGAAGCGGCCAATGTCGACGCCTTGCTTCGCGGCCAGGTCCACGAGCCTGGCTCGGCCTAGATTCTTCTGATTTTCGAACAGGGCGTCGTGATAGCGGAAGAAGGCGGTCGCCCCCTTTTGCGTGAACACTTCGTGAGCGGCCTCCGCCGAGAGCATGCCCGTCGTTTGGTAGGGAAACGGCAGGTAGTGCCATTCGATCCGGATCTTCTGGCCATACTTCTTCAAGAGCTGGTCGAGCGTGGCGTTGACGCGCGCGCTGAAGGGACAGGCGAAGCTGGCAAATTGGACGATCGTGACCGGTGCAGAGGCGGGACCCCGCGCTGGCGCCGGGCCGGGCAGGGCCCCAGGTAGGGCCCGTTTCTCTGGTGGCGGGGCGGCCTTCGCCCCCTTCATGATCTCTGCATACACGCCGGCGCGCGGCACGCCGCGGGCAACGAGGGCGCGGGCGACCTGGAGCTGTCGTTCTACCAGGCGCTCGAAGTCTTGGAGGGGTCGCGCACCTGCGAGGCGCACTCCATTCACGAAGAAATGGGGCGTGCCCCCAGCGCGCAAACCGAGCGAAGCGAGCTCCGTCTCTTTCAGCCTGGCCTCGAATTTCTTCGAGGCAAGCTCCGTTCGATAGGCTCCCGGCGCAAGACCGAGTGCCTTGCTGATCCTGGCGAGGGTCTCGTCGTCCAGGGCCTCTGCGGCGAACAAAGCGTCGTAGGCCTGCCAGAAGAGCGCGTCTCCGCCCTTGGCGTAGGCAGCGCGCGCCAAGGCCGCAGCAGGTCGACCTCGCTCCTGGTTCGATAGCGGACGGTCCTTCCACACGACGCGCAGATCGTCACCGTATCGGTCGAGCAGGGTATCGAGGGTCGCATCAACCTTCTTGGTGAAGGGGCACTCGAAGCCTCCCAGCTCGACGATGGTCACCAGGGGCTCCTGACCGCCGCGGGCCGGATCGTCGGCGAAGGCGGGAATGCGCCAAACGGTGGTGTCAGGCTCCTCGCGCTCCTCGCGCGACTTCTTGGGCGACTGGAAGTTGTGCGCCGAGCGCACCGCGTACAGCTGCTCCTTGGCGACTCCGCCTGCGAGCGCGGCTGAGGCGGCGACCAGCTCCTCGTCGACGATCGCCGTGAACCTCTCCTTCGCTTGCGCCCCACTCAACAGGCGACCATTGATGAAGAAGCCGGGCGTGCCGTACGTGCCGACGCTGTCTGCCAGCTTGGCGTCTGCGTGGACCTTCTTCGCGGCGCGAGCCAGGTTCTCGGAGGAAAAGTGCCTTTCGGCGACGCCAACCTCGCGTGCAAAACGGCGCAACCTCGCGTCGCTCAGATCCGTGATCCCGGCGAAGGCCAGCTCCACGAACCGCATGAAAGCCTCGTTGCCAGCCACGTCGTGAACGAGCTCGGCCATGGTCGCGGCCGCGTCGGCGTGCACGTGGAACGGCATGGGGTGATGCTTGACCACCAAACGAACGCGCTCGGGGCCGTACGTCTCGAGCACTGCTTTTAGAGTCGGTTGCACGCGCGCGCTGAACGGGCACTCGAGGTCGAGGAACGCGACGATCGTGACCGGCGCGAGTGGGTTGCCAAGGCTACCGTCCTCTGGACCCACGGGGACCGGAGCGACCGCTGCGGTGGGATCGGCGTGAGCCGCAGGCTTGGTGGCAGGCGGAGGCGTCGAGGCCGCCTGGGCCTGATCATCGGACTTCGTGGGCGGTTTCGGCTGAGCCGTGCCGCCGCCGCAGGCGACCACGAGGGCGGCCGTCACGAGCAGCACGAACCAGCGAAGGCGAGCGTGAGGAGTCGGCGTGCGCACGTCGCGCCCTATGGTGCCTTGGCGCAACGAAAGCCCGTGTAGACGTCGCGGTAGTCGGGCGCGCTGCCGTAGCCGTAAGCAGAGACGAGGCTCGTGGACGATGGGCCATGGGAGTAACTGGCGGCTCGTACACTGCGGTTCGTGCCGACCGTCGCGTTGGTGCAGTCGTCGCACGTAGCGGTGGCGGGCGGCGACACGTACCAATCGAGCACCTTCTCCGTGAGGTTGGCGCTGAGATCACTCTGCCCCCACCGGCCGTCGCTCACAGGCGAGAACTGCCCGACCGCATCCGGACCCAGGTCCCAGCAACCGGAGAAATCCGCGTAGGTGCAATCCGGCACGGGGTCCCCCCAGGGATACAAACGCTCCTCGTCGCCGCCCGCCGCCGCGTACTCCCACTCTGTCTCGGTCGGCAGAAAGCCCCCGTCCCAAATGCAGAACGCTGCCGCTTGGTACCAGTTCACGCAGTTGATGGGCAGATTCTCTTCCAAGCCAGCCATGGAGGTCCACGTTGCATCAGCCTGGCAAACCAGCGAGCTATTCCAGGAGGTGCCAGCGCTGGACCCTGAGTACATGCGGTGGGCCGTGTCTTCCACGTTCCACCCCGCGTCCCATCCAGGCTCGCTGCCGCCCGCGGTCGCTGCAAGTCCCGCTCCGCCATTGAGGTGCGTGTGCTTGCCGCTCCCGTTGGGGGGGAGCCAGCCGGTGATGGTCGCCGCCACGTAGTTTCGGAAGCGACCCACCGTTACCTCGTACTTGTCCAGCCGGAAGTCACTGATCATCGCCGGGTAGTCCTCCGTCTCCCCACGAAAGAACGTGCCCCCCTCGACCAGCGGGCTCGCACAGCAGTCTCCGTCGCCATTGGGGCCGCAGTCCGCCGCTAGAGCGGCGCAGCTCGGTGGGAGGACGCAGGCTCCTTGGCTGCACCAGTGCACGCACTCATCCTCATCGTCCCGAGTGACCAGGTTGGCCCCGCAGCTGAAGGCATCGGTCCCGTCCGTGCTGCACACTTCATCGCCAACATCTTGGCCGACGCACTCCTCCAGCACGGGCTCACAGATGCCGTCCAAACAGCCAGTGCCCTGCCCACAGGGCGCCTCGTCGATCAAGGTCACCCGGTCCGGCCCGCACCGCTGGGGTGTGTTCCCGGAGCACGCCGCGGCATCGCCCGGTTCGGCACTCACGCATGCCGCGACAATCGGCTCGCAGAGCCCGGCATTGCTCTCGCGCGTGTCGCAGCGCTCGTTCGAGTTGCACTGGTCGAAGGCCGCCCACTCGCCCTCCTCGCAGCGCAGCTGCGCCCGCTGATCGTAGCCGGCGCACCCGTAGTCGCCCTCGTCCGCGCACGGCTCTCCCACGGTTCCGATCACCGATGGCTCAGGAGGGCTCCCGCCGGTGCCATTGCCGCCGGTCCCGCCGCCCGTCCCGCCGCCGGTCCCGTTGCCGCCGGTTCCGCCGCTGCCTCCGTTTGCACCGCCCGAGCCCGGCCCGCCGCCTCCGCTCGCCGGACCAGCGCCCCCCAGGTCGCCCCCTTGGCCCGCCCCCGCAGCATCCGTCGGCGCCAGCTCTCGCGGTCCGGGGTTACAGCCCTCGGACGCCGCTGACACCAGCACCACCAGGCCAGCAGCCCCCAAAAGGGAAGTGGATCCACGAACCGACCTGCGCCCGCACGCCTTCGACATTCCCTAGCGCTAGCATGGCCCGCCAGCTCAGAAAAACGGAGCCGGCGCGGCGCCCGAGAGCAGCCCCTGCGCAGCAGCGACGATGGACGTGCCGGGAGATCCCTACTCGACAGCCTGATCCGCCCCGACGTGAGGAGTCGGCGTGCGCGCGTCGCCGTCGAAATCCGAGGGCGAAAGCACTGTGCCCTCGGGGTCTCCGGGGCTGGCAACGGAGGCGGACGCCAAATGTGCGTCGGCCGTCTCGACGTCGACGAAGGTGGAGAGAGGAGCGTTCGTCACGTTGGACACCAGCTCCGCGCTCGCGCTGTCGCGAGTCCGGAGCTCGTGCGTGACGAGGTTGTTCAGAGCGCGCACGGACGTTTCTGGCCAGCGCCATTCCATGGAAGAGAACGGCGCCTCGGTGCTGGCCACGGTGTTGTGCAGCACGAGCACCTCGCAGGCTGCCTCGAGACCGACGCCGAGGTCCATTCCGGACGGGGACGAGAAGAGCTCCGGCCGCCTGCCCACGATCATGTTGTTCTCGATGGTGCCGCCAAAGTGCTCGGCGGCCTGCCCGCCGCACGGTGAGTCGCTATAGGTGCGGCCGCTCCCCGGCTGCCCGAGTCCCAGCCCAATGCCGCGGGCGTTGTCGATCAGGAGGTTTCGTTCGATCACGGTGTCACGACTGCCGCGCCAGAAATGAATGCCGTGCTCCGAAAGGTCGCCATCGCACCAGAAGCCCTCGATCACGTTGTCCCGCACGACCCAGCTCTGGGCGCGGTGCGCATCGATGCCTCCCGTGTAGCAGAAGCTCCCCGCGCTCTCGTTCTGCATCACGACGCTGCGACCCTCGTCCGTGAGCAGGAGGTGACTGCAGGCGAGCTCGCCGTCGTCGGAATCGAAATCGTAGTTGCTGTTGACCTTCACCGCCTGCTCGCCCGGGTCCACGAGCTCGAGGTCGTACAAGCGTGCGCCAGCGCTGGGACCCTCGGGGCTCCCCGTCACATGCACGAGGTGGTAGCGCGCTCGCCTGATCGTCAGGTGAGCCAGGGTCACGTCGCTCCTGCCGGCGACGTTGAGGATCCCGCCGGAAGTCTGTTGGTAGCCGCCATCGAGGATCACACTCGCGCGATCGCCGCTGGCAGAGCGGACGAGGACGCCATCGGCCCCGATCCAGAGCCCACCCTCCCCCACGTCGTAGGTGCCATCTGCGAGCAGCACGGTCGCTCCTGCGGGAGCACTCGCCAAGGCCGCGGCGAGGTCGTCCTCCGGGCCCACTTCGATCTGGACCCCCGACGGCTCGATCGTTTCCCCGCACTCCGTGCTCGGGCCTTGTGGCTCGCTGCCACCGGAGCCATCCCCGGCCTGACCCCCCAAGGCGCCCCCGCTCGAAGAGCCACCACTCGGGCCTGCGCCGCTCCCTGCCCCACCGGAGGCATTCGAGCCGCCGTCGCCCTGCACCTGACCGCCGGAGCCTCCGGATCCGTCACTCGCGGCATCTGTGCCGCAGCCTGTGAGGGCCAAGCTGAGGATCGCGGCAAGGCGTGTGGGGCGAGTCATGGGGCGATTGTGACACGAAGGGGAGGGGCAACGCGCGTCCCTTGGGTCCGAAGCCGTGCTTCGTGTTCGCACTTCCTGGAGCAACCGGCCAAGCGGCGCCCAAAGTTGACTTCCCGTCAACTCGACGCCAGACTGGAGCTTCCCAGTGACACCCGCCGAAGCCCTTCGGCGCGCTCACATGGCGGGACGCCTCTGCCGGTTCGAGATTGCACGACACGCACGACAGCGCATGAAGGAACGCAACGTGACGCACGACGACCTAGCAACCGCGCTCGTGACGGCAACACATGCTGCCGCCGAGACCGGGCGACGCTTTCGCCTCAGCGGCGGAGCCGACCTCGCTGGAGCCCCTCTTGTCGTCGTCGTGGCGATCGACGCCGCCTGCGTCGTCATCACCCTGTTCTGAGGAGTACCCGCGATGAAATGTTACGCTTGCGAGGGAACGCGCTTCGAGACGCGACCGATCGAGATTGAGACCGGTGTCGGGGAGCACACCGTGGTGAGTCGTGGTCATCGGCGACCGGTGTGCCTGGCGTGCGGCGAGTACACGATCACTTCTGAGATGCTCAAAGTCGCCGAGCTCCAATCTGCCGTGGTTGCATTCACGGAGGCGCCGCGTGTCTCTGGTGGGATGCTGCAGTTCGGACGCAAGGCGCTCGGCTTCACGCAGACGGACATCGCAGAGCGGATTGGCTCGACGAAGGAAAGCATCTCCCGCTGGGAGCGCGAGGAACGACCGATGGAACGTTGGGTCCCCCTGACCGTGCTGGCTCTTTTGCGAGAGCGGCTGATGCCGCCGCCGAAAGACGTCGAGCTCAAGCGCACCGGGTGACCCTGCTCGCCCGCCCCCTTCCTACCGCCCCCTCACCTCACCCGAGAGCCCAACCGCTCTCAGCCGATCCAGCGCTTCGGCAGCGCGCCCCGGTGGCCAATAGGGCCCCAGCCGCAGGACCGAGGTGCCGACCAGCGCCTCGCTCAGCGCAGCGACGCCGAGCTCTCGGTACGGGGCGTGCGCTTCGCGGATCGCGGCCACTTGCGCAGGGGAGAGAGCGCTCGGGAGCTCGAGCTCGATGAACCACTCGGGTTCGCCTTCGACTTCGGGCGGCGTCATGCGGCTTCCGGTAAGTCTAGCCCTTCAGCCACTCCATCGCCGCCACCTCCGACCCGAACCAGTGCTCGTTCTCTGCGACGGCGCCCGAGCGCTCCGTGTGCAGGATGGCAGCACGCAGCGAAGGGTTCTCGGAATTGAGTCCGAACTCCGAGCGCGTGACCCGAGACAGCTCAGCGTGAACGCTCGCATCCGCCCAGACGGTCTCCCGAAAGTCGATGAGTAGCTTGGCGACCCCGTCTCTGGGCGGGCGCGCCTCGATCTCGCGCCGCAGGATGTGCAAGCGCAGAGTGCCCGTTTCAAGGTCGACGCGGCCACCGCAATCGATGACGTGCACGTCGAGCTCAGGCACGTAGCGGTAGAACGACGTCAGGCTAGTCCCAGATCCGTCCCGCACAGGTGAAGACTAAGAGGGACCTCCTTCGGCCGCTAGCGCCCGGCCCTGCCCCTGCAGGAAGGGCCTAGTCGCTTATGCTCCCCAAACGTGTCAACCAAGCATTCCAGCCTACGGGGCGTGGGTTTCGCGGATCGCGGCAACTTGCTCGGGGGAGAGAGCGCTCGGGAGCTCGAGCTCGATGAACCACTCGGGTTCGCCTTCGACTTCGGGCGGCGTCATGGGGAGGAGGCTTCCGGCGAGCAGCCGCAGGCTAGCGCGGAGGTTCCATTCGGCTGAATGAGGCCGGGACAAGCAGTGAAGCGCCAGAAAACTGGCGGCGCGCGTGTGAGGGTTCGGTCAGCAGCATCCTCCAGGGCATGTGCGAACTGAAATATTTCACTCAGTGACGGATTTGTGATGCTCGGAGAGGGCGATGGCGCTCGCCGCGGGAAAACTGGAGTTGACGCGGTTCAGTGGACGGCTTCGCTATGCTGCCTGACTGAATCCGTGTTGGTAGGTGGCCTCGAAGGCCGCGGGTGACTTGCCGCCCAGCGTCGAGTGGCGCCGGATGCGGTTGT
>Ga0315912_10005793_pt1 | contig 11254 bp, 9 predicted proteins | sample VfabasoilMG_FD_204469 | JGI IMG/M metagenome (GOLD analysis project Ga0315912, IMG submission 204469) | Garden soil microbial communities collected in Santa Monica, California, United States - V. faba soil | ecosystem: Environmental > Terrestrial > Soil > Garden | place: USA: California...
CCGACTTGACCGCTTCGGCGTCCTGGGCGAACGCCGGGAAGCCGAGCACCGCCGTCACGAGCGCCGCGACGAGAAGCTGGATGGGTTTCATGAAGACCGCCTTTCGTGGATCGGCAATTATCTCATCGCGCGGGCCGCGAGTGCGCGCTTGGCCCAGTCCTGGGATTCGACCAGCCGCAGCCCGAAATTGCGCAGCGCCGAGAGGCCTGGACCGCGGGCGGCGAAGAGGTGGTCGAGCCCGTTCGTCACGAACTGCATGGCGCTCACGTCCTCGCGCCGGGCGCGGGCATAGCGCCGCAGGAGCCGCGTGTCGCCGGGCCGCTCGACCGGCGAGCGCTCCGCGAGCACCCGGGCGAGCGCGCGCGCATCCTGGAAGCCGAGGTTCACGCCCTGCCCCGCCAGCGGATGCACGGCGTGAGCGGCGTCCCCGATGAGCGCGACACCCGGCTTCACGGGATCGGCCACCCGGATCATGCGAAGCGGAAAGCGGGCGACGGCCGAGATGAGCTGCAGGTCCCCGAGGCGTGAGGCGCCGGCTTCGCGGACGCGAACGGCGAGGTCCGCAGCCGAGAGACCTCGCAGCTCCTCGGCGATGGGCTGGGGCGCCGACCACACGATCGAGATGCGGCGCCCGGGCAGCGGCAACCAGGCGAGCACGCCATCGCGCCTGAACCACTGCCGCGCGACGCCCTCGTGCGCCTTCTCGCACTCGAAGTGCGCGACGACGGCGCTCTCCTCGTAGGCTTCCTCCTCGGCCTCGATGCCGAAGGTGGTCCGGACCTTCGAGTCGGGACCATCGGCGCCGACGAGGAGATCGCCTTCCAGCGCCGCGCCATCGGCAAGGTCGATGCGCACATGCTCCGCGGTGGCGCTGAACCCGCGCGCCTCGGCGCCGGCGTGCACGCGCACCGAGGAATGGCCCGCGACCGCTTCGTCCAGCCCCGCGAGCAGCCGATTGCCCTCGACGATCCACGCGAGCATTTCCCCGGGGCGAGGCGCGAAAGCGAGGCTCGACCCTTCGTCGCCGAACACTTCCATGCGGCGAACGGGCGCGATCCGCGAGGCATCGATGGCGTCCCATGCGCCCAGGTCGCGAAGCAAGGCGCGCGTGCCGGCGCTCAACGCGTAGACGCGAATGTCGAGCTCATCCCCGGCGGGTCCCCGTCGCGGCGATGCCTCGAGGACATCCACCTCGAACCCGTCGCAAGCGGCCGCGAACGCAAGCCCGACGGGGCCGCCGCCCGATACGAGGATGCGTGGTGCGCTCACGACGCAGGCGCCCCGCGGATCATGCGTTCGGCGAGCAGGCGCCGGGCGGGGGGAAAGAGATCGAGCAGCGCGAGGCCGAGTCCGCGCCCCCACGTGGGAATGCGGCGCGAATCGGCGAACGCGGAAACGAGCAGGTCGGTGAAGAGGATTCCCCGAGCCGCGTCCTGCCGGCGCGCGCGCCAATAGGCGTCGAGCATCGGCTTCTCGCCGATCGCCTCCGGCGCCGCCGTCGAGAGCAATCCGGCAAGCGCCGCTGCGTCGCGGAGGCCGAGGTTGAGCCCCTGTCCGGCGATCGGATGAAGCGCCTGCGCGGCGTTGCCGATGATCACCGTGCGCAGTGCCACGGGTGCGTTGACGGCGCGAAGCGCGAGCGGGAAGGAGGCGCGATTCGCGACCGACGTGAAACGTCCCGCGCGATCGCCGAAGTGGTCCTGCAGCTCCGTGAGGAAGGCCGCGTCGTCGAGCGCCAGCAGGCGCGCCGCTTCGCCAGGCGCAGCGGTCCACACGAGCGCATGGCGCTCGCCCACGGGAAGGAGCGCCACGGGGCCGCCGGGCGTGAAGCGCTCGTACGCGCGCGAGCCATGTGGACGGTCCGCATGCACGGCGCCGACGACAGCCGCCTGCGCGTAATCCTTCTCGTTGAAGGCGATGCCGGGAATCTTCCGGGCGTTCGCCCCGCCGTCCGCGAGCACGAGCATCTTCGCCCGGACGGCCTGGCCGTTCGCGAATCGGATCGTCGCGCCGTCCGCCTCCAGGGATATGTCGTCGCACGCATGGCCATAGTGGACGGAGACACCGGCCGCGGCGAGGCGTTCGTCGAGCGCCTGCTGAAGGCCCGCGAAGGGCAGCGTGTAGCCGAGCGCCGGCAAGCCTTGCTCCTCGGCGCGGATCAGCGTGCGTCCCGGTCCGCCCTTCTGCGAGATGTGGATCGACGTGATCGGCGTCGCGACCTCGCCCGGCCAGGCGCGGGCACCCTCGAGGAGATTGCGGCTCGCGTCCGAAAGCGCCAGCGTGCGCGCGTCCCGGGCGGGCCCCTCGCGCGCCTCGAAGAGCGCGATCGAATGCGCCGCGTCGTGGCACAACGCCGCCAGTGTCGCGCCGACCGGGCCGGCGCCGATCACCGCGACGTCGACGTTCATTTCATCGACCGGCGCTTCGCGACCACGTCAGCGTGCCTGGACGGCCGCCTCGACGTCTTTCACGCGCTTGGGACAGGCGGCGGTGAGGACCTCGCGCCCGCTCGAGGTGACCAGCACGTCGTCCTCGATGCGCACGCCGATGTTCCAGAACGCCTTGGGCACGTTGTCCGCGGGACGGATGTAGCAACCGGGCTCGACGGTGAGCACCATGCCGGGCTTCAGCTTCCGCCACTTGCCCTTCTGCATGTAGTCGCCGGCGTCGTGGACGTCGAGACCGAGCCAGTGCCCGGTGCGGTGCATGTAGAACTGCTTGTACGACTCGTCGGCGAGGACCTTGTCGACGCTGCCCTTGCAGAGCTTGAAGTCGATGAGGCCCTGGACGAGCACGCGCGTCGCGGCGTCGTGGTAGTCGATGAAGTCGGCCTCCGGCTTCACCGCCTTGATCGCCGCTTCCTGGGAGGCGAGGACGAGCTCGTAGACGTCCTTCTGCACCGCAGTGAACTTCCCGCCGATCGGGAAGGTGCGCGTGATGTCGGACGCATAGCTTTCCAGCTCGCAGCCCGCGTCGATCAGCATGAGCTCGCCCTTGCGCAGCTCGGCGCTGTTCTCGCGGTAGTGCAGGACGCATGCGTTCGCGCCCGCCGCGACGATCGACCCGTACGCCGGTTGCCGCGCGCCGTTGCGGCAGAACTCGTGGATGAGCTCCGCCTCGATCTCGTACTCGCGCTTCCCCGGCCTGGCCGCGGCCATCGCGCGAATGTGCGCGGCACTCGAGATCGCTCCGGCGCGCCGCATGATCGCGAGCTCGTGCTCGTCCTTGAAGAGGCGCATGTCGTTGACGGTCGCGCGCACGTCGCGGATCTGCGTGGGCGCCGTGACACCCGTGCGGACCTTCGCACGCACGGCGTTGAGCCAGCCCGCGACGCGCGCGTCCCAGGTGGCGCTCGCACCGACGGGCGTGTGCAGCTCGTCCTGGTTCGCGAGAAGCTCCGGCAGGCGCTGGTCGAGCTCGCCGTAGGGATGAGCCTCGTCGAAGCCGAACATGTCGCGCGCGAGCTCCGGACCGTAACGGAAGCCGTCCCAGATCTCGCGCTCGAGATTCTTTTCCCGGCAGAAAAGGAGGGAGCGCGGCTTCGCGCCGAGCTGCATCACGAGCACCGCCTCGGGCTCGCGAAAGCCGGTCATGTAGTAGAAGCCGCTGTCCCAGCGATAGTCGTAGTGCGTGTCGGCGTTGCGGTGCCGCTCGGGCGCCGTGGGCAGGACGACGAGGCCGGAACCGAGCGCCCTGGCGAGTTGCGCGCGGCGCTTGCGGAAGTGCTTGATGGGGACGGGGGTCTCGAGTTTCATGGCGGAATTTTAACTCCTAGCGAGCGGGCGGATGCTTGCGCATGAGGGAAGCGAGGGCGGTTTCACCCTCGCGCTCGAAGGCATCGGCGACGCGCTTCGCGTCCTGCCCCGGACGATTCTGCGACAGCTTGAACTTGCCCTCGACGCGCTCGACCGCGAGCGAGAAGCCGGTGATGGCGCCGACGAGGTTGTCGATGAAGTCGCCGGGCGCCTTGTCGATGCGCCAGGCGTTCGGGCGATCGCCCTCGTAGGTTCGCGAGAGCCTCCCGAGGAGCTCCCGCAGCTCGAACTCGTCGAGCGGTGCGAGGCGTCCGCGCACGTGGGCGACGGCGTAGTTCCAGGTCGGTACCGCGGGATGGTGCTCGTACCAGGTGGGCGAAACGTAGGCGTGCGGCCCCTGGAAGATCGCGACCACGTCGGTCGCCTTCTCGAGCGCGTTCGCCTGGGGATTCGCGCGCGCGACGTGCCCGAGCAGGCGGAGTCCCTCGGGAGCTCGCTCCACCGCGAACGGAATGTGGCTCACGTGGATCCCGTCCGCGCTGGCGGTGACGAGCGTTCCGAAGGCGTTGTCCTCGATGAACGCGCGCAGCGTCTCCGGGTCGTCGACGCGAAAGGGCGCGGGAACATACAGGCTCATGCCGACAATCTCCGGTCGAGGGCTGCAAGCTGGTCGAGGGTGCCGACATTGTCCCACGGCCCCTTGAAGCGCTCGCCGCTCACGCGGCGCTCCTCCACGAGGCTGTACGCCCAGGGAAAGAGCTTGAGCCACGTGCCCGGGACGATGTCGCGAAAGAGCGAGGGGTGGAAGACGCTGATGCCGCCGAAGGTGAGCTTGGGTCCCTCCAGCCTCACCAATCCGTTCGCAAGCCCCATGTCGCCGTCCGGATGCCAGTCCGGGTTGTCGACGAGCACGAAGTGCGCGGCGCACGCAGCCGGATCGCCGCCGATCTGCGCGATCGGCTCCTCGAGGCGCGAATAGTCGAAATCGGCATGAATGTCGCCGCTCACGACGGCGAACGGGCCCTTTCCGAGGAGCGGCAGCGCCTTGGCGATCCCGCCCGCGGTCTCGAGCGCGGGGTTCTCCGGCGAATAGCGGATGCGCACGCCGAAGCGGCGCCCGTCGCCGAGCGTCGTCTCGATGAGCTCGCCGAGATGCGCGTGATTCACGACGATGTTGCCGAACCCGGCGGCGGCCAGCTTTTCGATCTGCCACTCGATGAGCGGACGTCCTCCCGCCATGAGGAGCGGCTTGGGCTTCGTGTCGGTGAGCGGTCGCAGCCGCTCGCCGCGGCCCGCCGCCAGGATCAGGGCGTGCAGCATCGTCAGAAGGTCAAGCGGATTTCGGGACGCGTGCCCTGCAGCTCGTCGAGGAGCCGGCCGAGCGGGGCGAGCTCGCCATACCGCGAGGCCGCGTGGCGGATATAGCCGATGAAGCGCGGCGTGTCCTCCAGGTAGGTCTTCTTCCCGTCACGGTACGCGAGCCGCGCAAAGATGCCGGCGACCTTCAGGTGGCGCTGCACGCCCATCCACTCGACGTCCTTCCAGAAGTCCGAGAAGTCCGCGCGCACGGGAAGGCCGGCCTTGCGGGCCTTCTCCCAGTACCGGACCGTGCCGTCGAGCACCCGTTCCTCGTCCCAGCTCACGAACGCGTCCCGATAGAGGCACGCGACGTCGTAGCTGATGGGGCCGTGCACCGCATCCTGGAAATCGAGGACGCCCGGATTCGGCTGGCTCACCATGAGGTTGCGCGGCATGAAGTCGCGGTGCACGAAGACGCGCGGCTCGGCGAGATTGCGCGCGAGCACGGTGCGAACCACGCCTTCGAACGCTTCGCGCTGCTTCGCGTTCAGCTCCACGCCGAGGTGCTTCCCCACGTACCAGTCGGGAAAGAGCGCCACTTCGCGTCGCAGGAGCGCTTCGTCGTACGGCGGGAGCTCGCCCTCCCGGCTGGCGGCCTGCCAGCGCGCGAGCGCGGTCGTCGCGTCGCCGAAGAGCGCGTCGGCATTGGCGTCGTTCAGCGCAGACAGATAGAGCGTGGTGCCGAGATCGGTCACGAGCAGGAATCCCTGCGCGAGGTCGTGCTGCAGGATCTCGGGTGCGTTCAGTCCCGCGTCGCGCAGCAGCTTCGCCACATGGACGAAAGGCCGCGAATCCTCGCGCTCCGGCGGCGCATCCATGGCGATGAGCGTCTTTCCACCGTCGAGGAAGACGCGAAAGTATCGCCGGAAGCTCGCATCCGCAGACGCCGGCTCGATGCGAAACGAAGCCCCGGCGAGCGCCGTGCGCAACCATGCGTCGAGGGCGCGGAATCGGTCATCCATGGGGTGGGGCGAGGCGGGGTTTTGCGTGTATCCTTCCGCATCGATTCTAGCATTCGGTTTCGCCGCTTCCCTTGAGCCTCGCCCCCGCGAAGAAGCTGCTCGCAGCGGCCGCGTGCGCGTTTTCTTGCACCGCCGCGCCCGCGCAGGAAACCGGCCTTCGCCTCAAGCTCGACAAGCACCTGCGCCCCGTGCCGCCGCGGCCCGACCGCGACGCGGCGAAGTTCCTCGAGGCCGACCGCATCGAAGGACAGCAGGACCGGAGCATCGCCGCGAGCGGCGATGTCGTCATGCGCCAGCGCGGCGCGATGATCCGTGCGGACCGCGTCGACTACACCGCCCAGGACCAGACCGCGATCGCCACGGGAAGCGTTCGCCTCGAGCGCGAAGGCGACATCGCGACGGGCCCGCGCCTCGTCTACCGCCTCGACTCCGAGACCGGCGAAATGGAATTGCCGGTCTTCGAGTTTCCGCGCAAGGACCAGCGCCGCATCGCGACGCGCGGTTCCGCGACGCGCGCGCTCCTCGAGCCCGGCAATCGCAGCCGCCTGCTCAACGCCGAATACACGTCCTGCCCCGTGCCGCGCGACGACTGGTTCCTGCGCGTGGGCGAGCTCGACGTGGACAGCTTCCGCAACGTCGGCAATGCGCGCAATACAACGCTCTACTTCCTCGGCATGCCGATCTTCTACTCGCCGTACCTCAGCTTCCCGCTCGACAACAAGCGCAAGAGCGGCTTCCTGGCGCCGACGCTGGGAACCTCGGGCAAGAGCGGATTCGAGATCGCCCTGCCGTACTACTGGAACATCGCGGAGAATCGGGATGCGACGTTCACGCCGAAATGGTTCACGAAGCGCGGCGTGCAGCTCGGAGGGGAATTCAGATACCTCGAGTCGAGCCTCGGCGGGTTCGCAGGCCAACTCGACGGCGAGTACCTTCCGAACGACCGCGTGGCCGGGCTCGACCGGTACTTCGTGGGCATTCGACACGTCCACAATCTCTGGCCCGGCTGGAGCGCGGCGGTGGTCGGCCAAAAGGTCTCCGACGACGACTACTTCCGCGACCTCTCGACGAAGATCGCCGCGACGTCGCAGACCAACCTGCCGCGCGACGCGCGCATCGGCTACAGCTCCGACATCTGGACGGTGATGGCCCGCGCGCTCGCGTACCAGACGCTGCAGGATCCGCTCGCGCCCGTGCCGATCCCCTACAAGATCATGCCGCAGCTCGTCGCGAGCGGAATCTACGAGAACCTCGTGGGATTCGACGCACGATTCTTCGGGGAAGCGGCGAACTTCCGCCACCCCACGCTCGTGAACGGCCAGCGGGCGATCGCCTATCCGAACATCGCCTACCCGCTGCGACGCACGTACGGCTACGTCACGCCGCGGTTCGGCTACCACTTCACGCGCTACAACCTCACCGAGAATTCGGCCCTCTTCCAGGAGGCGGGCCGCGCGATCCCGATCTCGAGCATCGATGCCGGGCTCTTCTTCGACCGGCCGTTCAATTGGGGCTCGCGCTCCTTCCTGCAGACGCTCGAGCCCCGCATGTACTACCTCTACGTTCCGTTCAAGGACCAGAGCCGCCTGCCGAACTTCACCACCGCCGAGGCGGACTTCAACTTCACGCAGATCTTCACCGACAACCGCTTCGTGGGCGGCGACCGGATCGGCGACGCCAACCAGCTCACCTTCGCGGTGACCTCGCGGCTCATCCAGAACGACACCGGGCTCGAACGGCTGCGGGCATCGCTCGGGCAGGTGTACTACTTCGAGCCGCAGCGCGTGACGTTGCTGGGAACGCCGCCCCGGGACGCGAAGTCCTCCGACATCCTCGCCCAGGTCTCGAGCCAGATGTCGCCCTCCGTGTCGTTCGACATGGGCTGGCAATACACGCCCGACCTCGCGCGCACGGAAAAGCTCACCGTCGCCGCGCACTACCTGCCGATTCCCGGGCGGGTCATCAACGCCGCCTATCGCTACGCGCGGAACACCCCGGACCGGTCGCAGATCGAGCAGGTGGACTTCTCCACGCAGTGGCCGATCGGGGGGAATATCTCGGCGCTCGCCCGCTGGAACTGGAGCCTGGAGGACCGCAAGCTCATCGAGGGGCTGGTGGGGTTCGAATATAATGCGGGGTGCTGGCAGCTTCGCGCCGTGGCGCACCGGTTCATCACCGCGACCCAGCAATACTCGACGTCCTTCCTGATTCAGCTCGAGCTCTCCGGGCTCTCGCGAATCGGCATCAACCCGCTGGAAACGATCCGGCAGAACATATCCGGCTACAGACGCACCGACGAGATCGCTCCATGAAGCGCGCCCTCACCCGACACTCCACCCTCGCTCTCATCGCCCTTGCCGTCCTGGCGGGTTGCGCCTCGTCCGCCAAGAAGGCGCCGGAGGCCAAGGCTCCCGCCGCCCAGGCTCCCGCGGCCCAGGCCTCCAGGCCGGCGCCTGCGACGTCGCCGTCGGTTGCGGCCACGATGACGCCTCGCGGCGTCGCGCCCTCGCGCGTCGTTCCCGTCGACCGCATCGTCGCGGTCGTGAACGACGAGGTGATCACCAGCAACGACCTCAGCGAGCGCGTGGCGCTCGTCACCCGCCAGCTGCAGCGCCAGGGCGGGCAGCTGCCCTCGTCCGACGTCCTCAACAAGCAGATCCTCGAGCGGATGATCAACGACCTCATCCTCGTGCAGCTCGCCAAGGAGACGGGGATCAAGGTCGACGATGCCACGCTCGAGCGCACCATCGACCGCATCGCGCAGGAAAACAACCTGTCGCGCTCCGACTTCCGCCTCGCGCTCGAGCGCGACGGCATCGGTTTCAACCGCTTTCGCGAGGACATCCGCAGCGAGATCCTGACGGCGCGCCTGCGCGAGCGTGAAGTGGAGAACGCCGTCGTCGTGACGGACGCGGAGGTCGAGACGGAGCTCGCGCGCGAAGCCAAGGAAAAGACGACCGACTCCGAGTTCCGGCTCGCGCACATCCTCGTCCTCGTTCCGGCGCAGGCGAACAACGAAATGATCGAGCAGCGCCGTCGCCGCGCGCTGCAGGCGCTCTCGGAGCTGCGCCGCGGCGGCAACTTCGCCCAGGTCGCCGCGACCTTCTCCGATGCGCCCGATGCCCTGCAAGGCGGATCGCTCGGCTGGCGTCCGGCCGCACGGCTTCCTGCGCTCTTCACCGAGGCGCTCGAGAAGCTGCAGCCGAACGAGGTGAGCGACATCCTCCGCAGCCCCAACGGCTTCCACATCGTGAAGCTGCTCGAGAAGCGCGGAAAGGCCGCCGTGGCCGGCGTGCAGCAAACGCACGTGCGGCACATCCTGCTGCGCGCCCGCGAGGGCGTCTCGGATGCCGAAGCGCGCGACCGGCTCGCGCGGCTGCGCCAGCGCCTCGACGCCGGCGAGGATTTCGCCGAGCTCGCGCGCGTGCATTCGGAAGATGCGACCGCCTCGAAGGGCGGCGACCTCGGCTGGATCACGGCCGGGGACACCGTTCCGGAGTTCGAGCGGGTCATGAACGCGTTGGCGGCGGGCGGCGTGAGCCAGCCCATCCAGACGCCTTTCGGCTGGCACCTGGTGCAGGTGCTCGAGCGCCGCTCGGACGAGCTCTCCGAAGACCGCAAGAAGCTCGCGGCGCGCCAGGCCATCCGCGCGCGCAAGGCGGACGAGGCCTACCAGGACTGGCTGCGCCAGTCGCGCGACCGCGCTTTCGTCGAAAATCGCTTCGAGGACCGTTGAACGCCCCGCTGGTCGCGCTCACCACGGGCGAGCCGGCGGGAATCGGTCCTGATCTCTGCGCGCTCGTCGCGCGCGAATCGTTCGACGGCCGCATCGTCTTCGTCGGTGATCGCGAAGTCATTGCCGCGCGCGCTCGCATGCGCAACGTGGCACTCGACGCGCCCGCCTACGCCGGGCCCTCGACCACGGCACCCTTCTCCGTGCTGCACGTTCCGGCCGCGGCGCCCGTGCAGCCGGGCCGGCTCGACGCCGCGAACGGCCGGCACGTGGTCGCGCTCATCGATCGCGCGCTCGACGGGTGCGTCGCCGGCGAGTTCGCGGCGATGGTCACGGCCCCCGTGCAGAAGAGCACCATCGCGGACGCCGGAATCCCGTTCATGGGTCACACCGAGTACCTCGCGGAGCGCACCGGCACGCCGCGCGTGGTCATGTTGCTCGCGGGCGGCGGGTTGCGCGTCGCCCTCGCGACGACGCACCTCGCGCTCGCCGACGTGCCCCGCGCCATCACGCGCGAGAGCCTGGAGGCGACGCTGCGCATCCTCGACGGCGACCTTCGCCGCCGTTTCCGCATCGCCGAGCCGCGGATCTTCGTCGCCGGCCTCAATCCGCACGCGGGCGAGTCGGGTTACCTCGGTCGCGAGGAGATCGACGTCATCAAGCCGGTGATCGAGCGGCTGGCGAAGTCCGGCATGGGAGTCTCCGGACCGTATCCCGCCGACACGCTCTTCACGCGTCGCATGCTCGAGGGCTGCGATGCGGTGCTTGCCATGTTCCACGACCAGGGCCTCCCGGTGCTCAAGCACGCGGCCTTCGGCGACGCGGTGAACGTGACGCTGGGCCTTCCCGTGATCCGCACATCCGTCGATCACGGGACCGCGCTCGATCGCGCCGGCATCGGCGAAGTCGATGCGGGCAGCCTTGCGGCGGCGATCCGCCTCGCGCTCGACCTCGCGCGTCCCCGCGGCTGAACCGCCGTGCTCCCGAAAGCGAAGAAGCGCTTCGGCCAGCACTTCCTCACCGACCGCCATTACCTCGGGCGGATCGTCTCCGCAATCGATCCGCGGCCCGGCGACGTGATGGTGGAGATCGGTCCCGGAACCGGAATCCTCACCGAGCCGCTCGCGGAACGCGTCCATCCGTTGCACGTCGTGGAAATCGACCGCGAGCTCGCCGCGGCGCTGCGCGCAAAGTACCCACGGGATCGCGTCGTGGTCCACGAAACCGATGCGCTCGAGTACGACTACGCCGCGCTTGGGACCCAGGTGCGCGTGGTTGGCAACCTGCCCTACAACGTTTCGACGCCGCTCCTCTTTCGGGTCGCGGCGGTGGCGGACCGCATTCGCGACTGCGTCTTCCTGCTGCAGAAGGAAGTCGTCGAGCGCATGGTGGCCGACCCGGATACGGCCGAGTACGGGCGCCTCTCGGTGATGCTGCAGTACCGC
>Ga0315912_10005794_pt1 | contig 11254 bp, 10 predicted proteins | sample VfabasoilMG_FD_204469 | JGI IMG/M metagenome (GOLD analysis project Ga0315912, IMG submission 204469) | Garden soil microbial communities collected in Santa Monica, California, United States - V. faba soil | ecosystem: Environmental > Terrestrial > Soil > Garden | place: USA: California...
AAGAGCCGGAACTACAGGATTGTCATTGCTGACGATGAAGGACGGATCTATGTGGTGGACAAGGAAGGTAAGGCACTGGACGGCTGGAACCCAAAATCGTTGCGCCAGCCATTTACAGATGCCCCTGCACATTACAGGATCAAGGGCAAGGATTACTACGTGGCGCTGACCACACGCGGGGAGCTGCATGTGTTTGCGCGACGGGGAGACCCGACAGCTCCATTTCCATTGCGAACCGGTGCCATTCCTTGCGGGGACCTGTCGTGCGACGGCGAACTGATTTCCATGGTTTCTGAAACAGGTACGTTAATGAAGTTCAGGGTGAATGGAAAGAAAGAACTTGAGGAGCCCCTTCTGAAGAATATTCCTGATGCCAGGTTCTGTCTTGTCGCGACGTCCGACCGGAAGGATTTTATCGTGACCCGAATTGAGCGCGGCAACCTCGCTGTCTTTGACTCGGCGGGCAAGCAGAAATTTGAGATTGTCAATCCTCTTTCCGATAACGTGGAAATTCAATATTACCGGCAGTCGGGTCAGCCGCAATTGATAGTGGTTCGCGACCGCGAGCAGGGCTTGCTCTACGTGCTCGACGGCACAGGCAAATTGCTCACCGGACAACCCCTGTCCGCGTCACACGCTCCTGCTGTTGACCTTGAAGAAGAAGGTGTAGCGAGTCTGTTTATCTGCACGGATGACAACCTGATGGTGCTGAAGCTGCGGTTCCGTTAAGTTGCAGTTGGCCAGGGCCCGATGCACGCTCAGCGGCGCTTGACATATGTTGCGTTTGTAGCCACCCGGAGCCGGCAATTCACTCCCACCTTGAAAGAGGGTTCAGCCACCAGGGGAATTCCTATCGCGACTGATGTCAGGCCAAGAAATACCAATGGTCCGGCAAGGTCTGGTTCTGCGGCCGCAGATGCGAGTATAACGGCGCCGTCAAAGATGAAAATGCCACCGATAACTTTTGCGAAAGTGCTGGCGGTCTTGCGCTTGATTTTTGCGATGTCGTTTAGCCGGTAAGATCTGTTGTCGACCCTGACAGTTGAGTCCGTTATGTCGGCGAGGATACCGGTCGCTCGTTCTCCCTGCCTCGTAAAAAAAGTGATTACGTTACCTTCGGCATAGAAGTATTGCCGCTTCGCGTTGTTATGCTCCACCAGCAATACATTGTGATTTGAGATCTGCGCGCTTGCCAGCAGCGGGACTAATGTTTGCAAGACGAAAAGGAACGATCTCATGACGTTTCGGTTCGGAGTCCTCAGGCGATGGTTGTCCCCTAATTTGGCAAATGTTTCGCTGCTGGCCGTAACCACTTTCATTTTTCTTCAAATTCAGATAAAAGAAACCGAAAAAAGTTAGTTTCGCGTAGTAAAATTAGAGTACCAGCGCATGAAGAGTTCCGTTCTGTTGATCATCGTTGCCATATTTTTTCAGGGATGTATCGTATCAAAAAAGAAATATGACGACATCCTGGCGCAAAAGGTGAAAACGGAAGGTGAACTTGCAGACAAGGAGAAGGAACTTGAAACGGCCACTGCTGGTCTGGATAGCGCCAACGCCATGCTCACGCAGCTTAAAGGGGATACCCTGGATCTTGGTGAAGCTTTGCGCACAAACAATCAGAAACTCGCGGACCTTAACCACGAGTACGATCAATTGAACGCATACTACAGGAATCTTCTCAGCAACAGCGGAAAGATGAACAGGGACCTTGTGGAAAACAGGGAGCAGCTCCTCGCCATTCAAGAGAATCTGGAGAGGACAAGGAAGTTGAATGATTCCCTGAGCGCGAGCCTCACTGAGCGCGAAAAGAAGGTTGAGGAGTTGGAGAAAGTTCTGGCAGCAAAGGACAAAGCGGTTCGGGATCTCAAGAATACCATCAGCAATGCCCTACTGGGCTTTAAGGAAAGTGACCTGACGGTAAAAGTGAAAGACGGAAAGGTTTATGTTTCGCTGGCAGAACAACTCTTGTTCGGATCCGGAAGTGTCGAAGTGGACAGGAAGGGAGTATCCGCTCTGCAGCAGCTTGCAAAAGCCATTAAGGGGCAAAAGGACCTGCAGATTTTTGTTGAGGGCCATACCGACAATGTTCCCGTTTCAAAGAAATCACAGTACATGCAGGACAACTGGGACCTGAGCGTGATGAGAGCCACTTCGATCGTGAGGATATTGACCGACGCGGGTCTGTCGCCAAAGCAAATCACAGCGTCCGGTCGTGGCGAGTACGTGCCACTCGCGCCAAACGACAACGCTCAATCCAGGCAAAAAAACAGAAGAACGGAGATCATCATTGCGCCAAACCTCGATGAGGTTTTTAGAATACTGGACTCGAACTAGCTTGAAGCATTATGGTGCGTTTCCTCATTGGACTTATATATCTGGTACTGGTGGTGTGGGCGGTGGTCGACATAATCAAGAGTACCAGAACCGGTGAACAAAAATTCATCTGGATTGTAGTCATTATTTTCTTTCCCGTTGCGGGACCCGTGATATATTACCTGCTCAGCAGGAATGTGATCAAGATGTAAGATTGACCGCCGGAGCCCTTCTTTTGGAATAAAGCGTAGAAATGGCGTTAAACAGTACCCGACGTTCCTAGAGAAAAAACTTGAGGATAAGCAGGATTAATCCTACGACGAAAATGACAGGAAAGACGTGGCGTTTCATTGGGTAGATCAGTCAAATGTCTTGAGAATCATCGCGAGTAGTCAATACCTCTTAAGTGGTATTTTACAATCCACCGTTGCGGCCGCTAATACTGTGATTCTGATGTGGAAACGGCGATTAATCGGTCATTCCATCACTTCCTTGCAGTCATACGATGATATTAAATAATTATTGCCTCCGCGAACATGAGATTATCGCCTCCCCTCCGGTCAAGTTTTAATCGTTCAAGATGACAGAAAGCCATAATAAGGGCCCCCTGAGACAGCTTTTCGGGATCCCTGTAGTCGTCGCCGCCCTGGGGTATTTTGTTGACATTTATGATCTGCTGCTTTTCAGTATAGTGAGACGCAGCAGCCTGAGTGCCCTTGGAGTCCCTGACGCTGAATTGTTTGGTCAGGGGGAATTCCTTTTGCAGGTACAGATGGCCGGGCTGCTGCTTGGTGGGATTATCTGGGGCATCATGGGCGACAAGAGGGGGCGGCTTTCGGTACTGTTTGGTTCGATCTTGCTCTATTCCCTCGCCAACATCGCGAATGGATTTGTATCCACAGTCCCGCAATATGCCATGCTAAGGTTTGTGGCAGGGGTAGGACTTGCGGGCGAACTTGGTGCAGGCATCACACTGGTGTCAGAGGTACTTCCCACAAAATTGCGTGGCTATGGAACTGCGCTCGTCGCGACCATTGGATTGTTTGGCGCTGTGCTCGCCAACTTTGTCGCGAAGGCATTCGACTGGCAGATTGCATATTTCATCGGGGGCGGACTGGGACTCATTCTCCTTGTGGCTCGGATAAGTGTATTTGAATCAGGGATTTTCCTGGATGTAAAAAAACAGGATGTTCAGCGGGGAAATCTTCTGCAATTGGTCAACAATAGCGTGCGACTTAGAAAATTCCTGGGCTGCATTTTCATCGGGCTTCCGATCTGGTATGTAATTGGGATATTGATCACATTCTCTCCTGAATTCGCACCTGCCCTTGGCATAACGGAACCGATCGTTGCAGGCGACGCGGTCATGTGGTCCTACATAGGACTGGCGTTCGGAGATCTTACCAGTGGCTTTTCAAGCCAACTGCTGAGGTCCAGAAAGAAGGTCGTGCTCATCTTTATTCTGCTGACGATGATATTTGTTCTGTTCTATCTTTTTTTCCCGATAGTGACGTCGACCGGTTTTTATGTTGCGTGCTTCCTCGTCGGGTTCGGGATTGGGTACTGGGCTTTGTTTGTCACCATCGCGGCGGAACAATTCGGCACCAACCTTAGATCCACGGTTGCCACGACAGTTCCAAACTTTATAAGGGGGACGGTGATCCCCGTCACTTTACTATTCAAGTTCCTCAGGGCCGAGATTGGCATTGTGAACGGCGCCCTGGTGGTGGGTGTCATCACCATCATTATTGCGATATGGGCGCTGAGAGCGGTAGATGAGACCTATTCGAGGGACATGAATTTTATTGAGGAGTAGCGTGCCTGGCGACCTGACCGCCCAAAACGGGCATCTCAACAGCCTTTTATGCCGAATGAAGAAAACGGTATATGCTTCGCCTTCAAATGGTTAACTTGCGTTAAAGTCTGTTCACTATGAAAAAACTGTTCTTCTTGTTGCTTCTCGCTGCTCTGACAGCACCATTATCCCTGAAGGCCCAGCACAAGCTTTCGACCGATGAAGCGGCGAAGAAAACGCCTGATCAACGCTATGTGTACGAATCTGAGCGGAAGGCCAAGAAAAAGAAAAACAAGAAGCTATCTACCAAGCAAAAGGTTAGAGTCCAGGAAAAGCAGGAGAAGGCTGTAAGGAAGAAGAAACCTGCGAAACATTAATAGGTCGCTGGTTTGCCTGTCGCCGGCACGGCTGGCGTGTTGACCGGGGATGGCGCCGGTTAACCGATCCTTATCACTTCAACACATTAACAAGGCTAACATTTCGCCAGCGCCTGGTCGAGGTCCGCGATCAGATCTTCCACATCTTCAACCCCGACGCTTAATCTGACAAGGGAGTCACTGAGTCCACTTTTTATCCTCTCTTCTTTGGGGATGCTGGCATGCGTCATGGTAGCGGGATGATTGATCAGCGACTCGACACCACCAAGTGACTCCGCGAGCGAGAACAACTCCACACTTTCCATAAAGGTGATGGCTTTCGCTTCGCTGTCATCTTTTAGAGTAATTGAAAGCATTCCTCCAAAGCCTGACATTTGTTTCCTGGCGATTTCGTGGTTTGGATGATCCTCGAAGCCGGGCCAGTATACTTTCCCGACCTTGGGATGGTTGCGGAGAAAGTGGGCGATTTCCTTTCCGTTCGAGCAATGCCGTTCCATTCTCAGGTGAAGCGTCTTGATTCCGCGGAGTACAAGAAAGCTGTCCTGCGGACCCGGCACTGCGCCGCACGAGTTGCAGATGAAGGCAAGGTCCGAATATAGCTTGTCGTCGTTAACAACAAGGGCACCCATAATTACATCCGAATGACCGCCGAGGTACTTCGTTACCGAATGCATCACGATATCAGCGCCCAGATCCAGCGGGTTTTGGAGATAGGGTGTAGCAAAAGTGTTGTCAACTGCAACCAGGATCTTGTGTTTCCTTGCAAGGGTCACGCATGAGGCAATGTCGGTGATGCGCATGAGTGGATTGGAAGGTGTTTCAAGCCAAATGAGTTTGGTCTTTGCATTGATCAGCGAAGCGACATTCGCCGTATTACTTACGTCCGTGAAGTGAAATCTTATCCCGTACTTTTCGAAGACGCGGCGGAACATGCGGTAAGAGCCGCCATACAGGTCGTTGCTGGTGATTACTTCGTCACCGGGATTCAAAAGTTTAATTACCGCGTCTGTCGCGCCCATGCCGGAGCTGAAACAGAGACCGAACTTCCCGTTTTCCAGCGCGGCTATGTTTTTCTGCAGCGTGTTTCGCGTAGGGTTGGCGCCCCGCGCATATGCATATCCTTTGTGCTTTGACGGCGACTCCTGCACGTATGTTGAGGTCTGGTATATGGGCGTCATGATCGCGCCTGTTGTGGGATCGGGTTCTACACCGGCATGAATTGCTTTGGTTCCGAATTTCATGTATGTACGCTTGATACGTTTATCACGTAATTTAGTTAGTTCCTTCTTCACCGGGTTTTAGGTTCCGGGTTTCGAGTTCCGAGTTCCGCGCAACATTGGGGATTTTAACCCGGAACCCGAAACTCGAAACCCGGAACTCGTAACCCGGAACTATTTCTTCTCCGGCCAGGCGCCCCTGGTGTTTTTCATGCGGTTGATAAACAACAGGCTCCGCTCAATTCTTTTGTCGACTGATTTGGCGCTGTCGATGTAATAGATCATTTGTCGCTGATGCGAGTTCCGAACCCCATCCCAGTATTTTTTGGCCTCTTCGTCGGTGTCGAGAATTGCCTGGAGCTCAGCGGGCATCTTGTGACCGTAAGTCGTCTTGTCTTTTCTCACCGATGCGGAAACTACCTGGCCAGATTTGAGTTTGGCCTTTTGCATCTTCGTGGTGTTCACGTTGATGAAGAAGCCCCCTTCGCCGTCGGGTCGAATTGCACAGGCAAATTCGAGCATGTCGTTGAGGGTGCAAAAGATCCGGATCGCCTTTCCCTCAGTGAACTGCTTTGCTATTTTGTCCGGGACGGCTATAAAGTGATAGCCCCACTTTCCCCCTTTGCGCTCAATCTGCGATTTAAAGCTCAGCTTGTCGGGGACTTTTGCCATAAAGGCGCGAACGCGCTTTGCCTAGAAGGTCCGGTCGATTGCAAACTGCTCAAGGTAGTCTGCGATTCTCCTCACCACGCTGCCGCCCAGCGCGCCATCAACAACGCGATGGTCATAGGAATGGGAAAGGAACATCTTATGACGGACAGCAATTGCATCACCGTAAGGTGTTTCTATTACCGCAGGCTTCTTTTGGATCGCGCCAAGCGCAAGAATTGCGACCTGTGGTTGCATGATGATCGGCGTACCCATTACATTTCCGAACGTGCCGACATTCGAGACGGTGAATGTGCCACCGGCAAGATCATCGGCTTTGAGTTTGTTTTCCCTCGCCCTTCGTGCAAGGTCATTTACAATTTTGGCCAGCCCGTTCAGACTGTATTGGTCGGCCCTTCGGATCACGGGCACGATAAGGTTCCCGCTTGGCAATGCCACAGCCATGCCAATGTTGATTTCCTTTTTTTTGATGATCCTGTCACCATCCACCTGAACATTGACCATCGGGAAATCTTTTATCGCCTTAACGACAGCCTCGATGAAAATCGGCGTAAAGGTGAGCGACTCGCCTTCCTTCTTTTCAAACTCAACCTTGAACTTGTTTCTCCAGAATACGATGTTGGACACGTCGGCTTCAACGAATGAAGTAACGTGCGCAGAGGTGCGCTTGCTGTCGATCATGCGTTCTGCAATCATCTTGCGCATCCTGTCCATCACGATGATCTCATCTTCTCCGCTCATGGCTGCAGGTACGAGTGGCGCTCCCCCGGAAGCACGCTGGTACACTGCAGAAACTGTCTGACCCAGCTTTCGGTGCTGGACGTATTCCAGAATGTCTTTCTTGGTGACGCGGCCTTCCGCGCCGGACCCGTTGATGGATTCAAGCTCGGCCACCGCTATATTCTCCTCCCTGGCAATGTTCTTTACCAATGGCGAGTAGAACCGTGCTGAAGATTTGTAGTCGTTAACCGGCGGTCGGCCGGCGCCATTACCATTGGTGGCGTGTGGCTGCGACGGCACTGTTACAGCCGCCTTTGGTGGAACCGGAGCAAGTGCCGGCGGTTGAGGACTTGCTGATGCATCGGCTGTAATAACGGCGATGGGCGACCCAACTTTTACAACCTCTCCTTCCTTGACGAGAATTTGCTTTAGTGTGCCGGCATGAGCGCTGGGAATCTCCGTATCGACCTTATCGGTTTCAACTTCGAGGACGTACTCATCCTGCTCGATCTTGTCGCCTGGTTTCTTGAGCCAGCTCAGGATCTTTGCTTCCATGATGCTCTCGCCCATCTTGGGCATGATCAATTCCACGTCGGCCATTGGGAGTCCGGTTTTAACAGGGACCAAAGTTAATGTTTTTACCTCCAACCCCGCCGCGATTAGCCGGTCACGGAACCGACAACCTGATGAGGTTGAGCACAGCCACCGAAGCGTACTTGATGTTAAGCAGCCGGTTCTTCGTGAGCTGAAGTTTCCGGGTGACCGTCTGATGCTTGTCTGAGTAGGCGATCCAGACGGTGCCGACTGGTTTGTCGGGAGTGGCGCCGCCTGGGCCAGCAATGCCGCTTGTTGCAACGCCAATGTCAGTATTGAATTTTGCCCGCACGATGTTGGCCATCTCGACGATCGTGGGCTCACTCACCGCACCGTACTTTTCCAGCGTTTCCGGCTTCACTCCCAGTTGCCGCATTTTTATTTCATAAGCGTACGGGATCATGCTGCCCAGAAAATACTCTGAGCTTCCAGGCACACTGGTGATCATGTGAGAAAGGTAACCTCCGGTACAGCTTTCAGCCACTGAGATCGTCAGTTTTTTATCTCTTAATGTTCTGCCTATGACTACTTCTATGGGTTCGTCTTCGTATCCGTATATGTATGGACCAATCCTCTCGTTGAGTGATGCCGTGAGCGCCTCGGCCTCCTGCACGAGCGATTTGGTATCGGTTCCCGTGCTTGTGAGGCGGAGCTTTACCTCGCCCATACCCGGCAAGTAAGCGAGGGTGAAATGTGGAGGCAGGGCCTTCTCCCAGTCGCTGATCTTTTCCGCAAGGAACGACTCACCGAGCCCAATAGTGCGAATGACTTTGTGATGCAGGAAGGGCGGGCGGAACGCAGCTTTTAGTTTTGGGATGATGGTGTCGGTCATCATTTGCTTCATCTCAAAGGGTACCCCCGGCATCGCTACGAAGACTTTACCGTTCTTTTCAAACCACATACCCGGCGCGGTGCCGAGGACGTTTGTTATTTTCTCACAGCAAACCGGGAGTGCGGCCTGCTGGCGATTGACTTCGGTCAGCTCGCGGCCCCGGCTCTTGAAGAAGGCCGTAACTTCCTCGAGGGCTTCTGGGTGAATCCTGAGTTCGCACCCGAAGTAGCGCGCGAGACAAGGCTTTGTCAAATCGTCGCTCGTGGGTCCAAGACCGCCGGTGATCAAGACTATGTCGGCACGCAGTTCTGCCTCGGCTACGGATTTCAGGATGTCTTGCTCGTTGTCGCCAACTGATGTCTTTCTGATGACCCGGATACCGGCTTCTCCAAGCGCGGTGCTCATCCATTGTGAGTTGGTATCAACAATCTGACCGTACAGGATTTCGTCACCTATCGTCAAAAGTTCTGCAGTAACCTTCTTCATTGATTGCAAGATATAAACTGGCGCGGGAACCCTCTTTCATGATACTTAATATTGTGCGACCGGCTATTGTTGGCCGTGACGGCCGGGATTGTGCCGGTAACAGCGGTTTTGTTCTGTCAATTCCTCGCTGTTGAAATGACTACCTTTGGCCCAACTCTACACATTACAAACATTTCCATGCCTTCATTCGATGCACTTGGTTTGTCCGATGCCGTTCTCAGTGTCATTAAGTCAATGGGTTTCGAGACTCCGACGCCAGTCCAGGAAAAGGCAATCCCACTGCTGCTCAAAGGGGAGCGTGATGTTGTAGCCCTGGCACAAACAGGAACAGGTAAGACCGCCGCATTCGGGCTTCCGTTGGTGGAGCTGTGCGATCAGGCCAACATGGGTACGCAGGCGCTGGTCCTCGCGCCGACAAGGGAACTCTGCCTTCAGATCACGAGCGATCTGGCGCGTTTTGCACAGGGCGTTAAGCGCTTGAACATTGTGGCGATTTACGGGGGCGCAAGCATCTCGGAACAAATAAAGAAAGTCCGTAGAGGCGCGCAGATCATTGTGGCCACACCGGGCCGGCTTATGGATATGATGGACCGTAAGGTTGTCCGTATCAACGACATCAGGTTCGTTGTCCTTGACGAAGCCGACGAAATGCTCAACATGGGATTCAAGGAGGATATCGACACCATACTGGCAGACACGGGTGATGACAAGCGTGTATGGCTTTTTTCAGCTACCATGCCAAGGGAAGTCCGTGCCATCGCACAGGCCTACATGTCCGATCCCGTGGAGATAACAGTCGGACAACAGAATACGGGCAACGTAAATATTGAGCATCAATACATGGTGGTGGACGAACGCCATCGTTATGATGCATTGAAGCGGATCGTCGACTACAACCTTGATATTTTCGCTGTGGTCTTTTGCAGGACGAAAATCGAAACGCAGCGCATTGCAGAAAACCTGATGCGCGACGGATACAACGCAGATGCCCTTCACGGCGACCTTACCCAGCAGCAGCGCGACAAGGTAATGGGCGCGTTCAGAAACAAGACCTTACAAATACTGGTGGCCACAGACGTTGCCGCCAGGGGTATTGACGTAAGCAACATCACCCACGTTATCCACCTTAACCTCCCTGACGAAATCGAGTTCTACACTCACAGGAGCGGGCGAACTGCACGCGCAGGAAAAAAAGGGATATCTATAGCAATCGTGTCGAAGCGGGAAACGGGGAGGATACGGCAGATCGAGAAACTGATTCAAACCCGCATCGAAAGAAAGAATGTTCCCACCGGTGAGGAAGTATGCCAGAAGCGATTGATCCAGTTGGTTCACAGGCTAAGGGAAGTACAGGTTGTGGAAGCGGATATCCAGGGTTTCCTCCCTGCAGTGTATAGCGAACTGATGGAGCTAAGCAAGGAGGACATCATCAAGCGCTTCACATCTCTGGAATTCAACCATTTTCTCGACTACTATCGCGGTGCGCCGGATCTGAACCAGGCAAAGGGAGCTGAACGCGAGGATCGCGAGGAACGGTTTGTTACCGGCGACAGGCTCTTTATCAACCTGGGCAAAATGGATGGGCTCGATAAGGGAAAGTTGTTGTCCCTTATTTGCGACCGCTCGGGTGTGAAGGGAAAAGACATCGGCAAGATCGATGTGAAGGGCGCATATTCTTTCTTTGAAGTCGATAAGCCGTTGACGGCACTTGTTCGTGAGCATCTTCACGGCTTTGAATATCGCGGGCGCATGGTCAGGCTTGAAGTGACAGGCGAACACGACGGGAAGGAGCGGCCAGCGGCAAAAGCCCGGTACTCGCCATCGAAACAAAAAAAGAGAAGCGACTGGTTTGACAAGAAGAAGTCGAAATGGTAGCAAAAGGCTGCCAGTAGTCCTGGCCAGAGCTTCGTAGAATCTCTGCGCCCTCCGCGAGAAACTTTTTTCACGCAGAGCTCGCTGAAATTGCGCAGAGATCACAGAGAGTTTGTGTGACCACCGCGGCCTCTGCCTGTACTTTCCCTGCGAGAAATTATTTAAACAAGTTGCCTACATTGTCCCGTCTTCGAATCATGGAATTACATGTCGGGATCAGACTGGCAAAAACAAATCTACCTTAACGGATTTAGCGGACAGAGACTCTCTGTGCCGGTTGACCCCTGTGCGCTTGAGGAGATGGCGCGAAGGAGAATGTCTGGCGAAGCATTTGCGTATATCGCAGGCGGCGCCGGGCTTGAGTCAACAGTACGTG
>Ga0315912_10005795_pt1 | contig 11253 bp, 7 predicted proteins | sample VfabasoilMG_FD_204469 | JGI IMG/M metagenome (GOLD analysis project Ga0315912, IMG submission 204469) | Garden soil microbial communities collected in Santa Monica, California, United States - V. faba soil | ecosystem: Environmental > Terrestrial > Soil > Garden | place: USA: California...
TGCCTCAACGAGCACTGGTTCACGAGCCTGGCCCATGCCCAAGCGGTGATCGAGACGTGGCGACGGGAATACAACGAGGAGCGACCGAAGAAAGGACTCGGCGGGCTGACGCCCGCCGCTTATGCCAGAAGGCTGATGAAGGAAACGAGTACAGTCACCGCCGCACTCTAAAGCCGGGTGCTACTCAAGCGGGGTGGACGTCAACGAGTCACTCATTTTCGAGCGCGCGATTCAGGACGCGGGCGCTGGTGTCCGGTGGCTGCGATCGCAGGGATTCGAACGGGTTCTCCTCATTGGCAACTCCGGTGGCGGCGCGTTCGTGAGTTTCTACCAGGCGCAAGCCGAGGGTCTCGACATCGACAGCACTCCCGCCGGCGACCCGATCCGCTTGGTCCCCGGAGATCTGCCTCCTGCCCAGGCGCTGGTGCTCACCGCCGCTCACCTGGGGCGTGCCCGACTGATGGAGTGCTGGATCGATCCGGCGGTTGTCGACGAGAACGAGCTGCTTGCAACCGATTCGGCGCTCGACATGTTCAATCCGGCAAACGGCCCGCCCTATTCGAGCGACTTCCTGACACGGTATCGGGCGGCGCAGACGGCGCGGCTGGTCCGACTCGAAGCGAGCACGCAAGCCGACTTGCGAAGGCTTCGCTCCCTGAACGACGGTCCACGAGACAAGGCGTTCGTGGTGCATCGAACCCTGGCTGATCCCCGCTGCCTTGATCCGTCCATCGACGCAAACGATCGCACGCCGAACACTACGGTGTGGGGGCCGCCGCGCGAACAGAACTACTCGGCGAACTCGATGGGTCGCTTTACGACGCTGACCGCGTTTCTCAGCCAGTGGGCGCGATGCAGTCGAGCCGACGGTCCCACTCAGTCTGGCGCGGACGTCGGTGCCGGTTCTTCTCTTCGAGCACACCGCTGACGCGTCCACGTTTCCAAGCGATCACGAGGAGTGGGCGCGCGCCGCAGGTTCCCGCCTGACTCGGAGGACGCTGAAGGGCGGCACCCACTATCTAACCGGCCAGCCCCTGTTGACTGCCCAGATGGCCGATGAAATCTCGGCGCTCGCCGAGACGATCTAGGCTCGAAGCCCCTAACAGCCGTATCGCATCGCGAAACGCGGGCGCCCTTCGAAAAGGGTGTGGGCCCCTCCTTCCCGGCTGGGTATGATGCCCCGCGTTCGGGAGGGCAACAGGGTGGTACGCCAGATTCTCGTAGTCGGTGTTTACGCACTTCTCGTGGGCGGTGCGGCCGCGTGGTCGCCTGCGCCACGCGTCGCCGCGCAAGGCGCGCTGCCGGACGCACCAGGCCGGGACGCGACGCTGAAGGTGTGTGGCAACTGTCACGGCGCGGACACCGTGGCGTCGGTACGGCTCACGCCTGACGGGTGGCGCGAGATGATCGCGCGAATGGTGGCCGCTGGTGCGCAAGGCACCGATCAGGAGCTCGAAACAGTTTTGCAGTACCTGTCGACACAGTTCCCTGTGGACGCTCAGAAACCGCTCGATCTCAATACCGCGCCGGCCGTGGAGCTCGAGGCCGTCGCCGGCCTCCTGCGCAAGGAATCGGCGGCGCTCATCGCACATCGTCAGAAGAACGGCCCCTGTAAGGCACTTGAGGATCTGAGGAAGGTCGTCGGTCTCGACTACCGGAAGCTCGAAGCTCGCAAGGCGCGCCTCGCCTGCATGTAGTCGGCGGCCTCTCGTTTTGCATTGCGGAATGGCGACACACATGTCCACACGACGACTGTTCCTGTCGGCGCTGCTGATCTCGGGCGCCGCAACGCTCTCAGCCACAGATGTCCTGATGGAGGGCGTCGACCTTGGCCGGACGGGATGGGTGAAGGACGAGAGGTATTTCACGCCCGCCAACGTCGGCTCGACGAAGTTGCTGTGGCGCGTTCAACTGAACAGCACCTCTCGAGCCATGCACAACCTGTTTCCGCCGCTCGTCGCGGAGAACGTGATCACGCCGCAGGGAGCGCTCGAAGTCGGCTTGGTGGCGGGCGTGAGTGATGATCTCTTTGCCATCAACGTCGCGAACGGTCAGGTGCTGTGGCGACGCCGGTTCGAGAACAGGCTGCCCAGCCTGGCACCTGTCGACAACGTGCTGTGTCCGGGTGGCCAGACGGCCGTGCCCGCGATGGTGCGGGTGGCGCCAGGCAAGTACACCGCGTACGCCGTGTCCTGGGATGGCCGCCTGCACCAGATCAATCTCGGCGACGGCGAGAACGTCGCCCCACCCGAGAAGTTCATCCCAGGCAACGGCAAGCCCTATGCGCTCGGTTACAAGGACGGCGTCATCTATACCGCCACGGCGCAGGGATGTGGTGGGCTGACGAACGCCTTCCACTCGTTCGACCTCACCTCGCGCCGCGCGAGCACGTTCATCCCAGCAGGTGGCGGACTCTGGGGGCGTCGTGGGGCCGCCATCGACGACGAAGGCCGCGTCTTTCTTGGAACTGGCGACGGGATCTTCGACCCCGAAACCCGGCGGCTGGGCAACGGCATCGTGGGCGTGAAAATCGACGCGAGGAAGCAGCTCCAGCTCGTCGACTTTTTCGCCGCGCCAAACGCGAACTGGCTCTGGCGCCGGGACCTCGACGTGAACACGACGCCGGTCGCCATCGACTATCGCGGCCGGAAGTTCCTCATCGGCACGAGCAAGGAATGCCGCTTATGGCTTCTCGATCGCGATGCGCTGGGCGGGGAAGACCATCGCACCACGCTCGACACCACGTCGATCATCTGCGCGGACTCACAAGCCTTCGACAACGTCGGCGTGTGGGGCGCGATTGGCGCCTGGCAGGACGCAGCGGGTGCGCAGTGGGTGCTGGTGCCGTTCTGGGGGCCCGTCAGTACGAAGTTCAAGGCGCCCATCGAGCACAGCCGCCCCAGGCAAGGTGGCATCGCGGCGCTCAAGCTCGAAGAGGTCACTGGGAAGTGGCGCCTCACGCCGGCGTGGCTTTCTCGCGACATGGATCTGGCAGAAGAGACCGTGGTCGCCAACGGCATCGTCTTCGCCTACTCCAGCGGCGTGGACGGCACTCAGGTGGTGCAGGACGCCGCGTGGAACGAACCCGGCGGCCCCAGATATGGAGGGCCATTGTCCAGCGGTGCTGCGCGGCGCATTCCCAACTCTCGCAAGGCCATGCTGTACGCCCTCGACGGTCAGACCGGTAAGGAGCTCTGGAACAGCGGGGACACGATTGCCTCGTTCAATCACTTCAGCGGCATTACCGTCGCCAACGGGCGCGTCTATATCGGCACCTGGGACGGCATGCTCTACGCGTTTGGCGTCCGGTAGCGAAAGGGAAGACATGCGCGCGCCCAATATCGTGTCTGTGTTCGCGCTGCTGCTGATCACCGGCGGCGTCACGTTCGCCCAGGTCGGCCGCGGCTGGTCCGACTGGCCCACGCCGTACGCGGATGCACAGCGCACCTCCTGGCTGCGGACCGATCCCAAGATTTCTGTCGAGTCGATGTCGAAGGCGGGATTCGAGCTGCAGTGGACCGCGAAACTCGACAACCAGCGGCGCGGCCCTCGAGGCCTCACCCAGGGCGTGACGGCCAGCGGCGTCACGCTGTTCGTGCCAGCATCACTCATCGCGGACAGTTCGAACACGCTTCACCTGCTCGACAACGACACCGGCTATGTGATCTGGTCGCGTACGTTCGACGCGTCGCTGCCAGCTGCGACCGCCGCATGCGCGGGTGGTGTGACGGCGGCGCCCACATTCATCGTCAGCGGGGCAGCAGCGCCTGCCTCGGAGGGTGTCACTGCGGCGCCCGCGGGTGGGCGAGGCAACCAAGGTTTTCGCAGCTTGCTCGGCGAGCCGGGCCAGGGCATTCCAGTCGAGCCGCGCGGCGGTGGTCCAGGTCGTGGAGCGGGTGCCGCAGCGGCGCCGGCTGCGGGTGCCCGGCAAGGTGGAGCCGGTGCCGGAGGGGCCGGGCAGGGACGTGCTCAGGGGCCCCGCATTCCCGGGGCGCCGAATGTGGGCGGGGGTGGTTTGGGGCGCGCGATCGTCGGCTACACCGTCGCCAGCGACGGTCAGCTGCACGTCGTTGGTCTGCAATCAGGCAAGGACCTGCAGAAACCGGCCGCGTTTCTCCCGGCGAATTCGCAGTGGTCGAATCCTGTGGCGGTGGGAACCATGCTGTATGCCGCGACATCCGGTAACTGCGCCGGCGTGCCGAATGGCATCTACGCGATCGATCTCGATGCCCCGGACAAGCCGGTCGTGTCATACCGGACGGATGGGGGCGGCGTCGTCGGTTCCGTCGCCTTCTCATCCGACGGCACGACGCTGTTCGCGGCGATCGGTCCCGGCGCTGTCTCCGGAGAGGGCAAAGCAAACGCGATCGTGGCACTCGATCCACGAACGCTGCAACTGCGCGACTGGTTCACGCAACCCGCCGCGGAACTCGTGACCGGCCCCACCGTTTTCCGGCACGGCTCGAAAGATGTCGTCGCGGTAGCCGCCAATGATGGACGGATATTTCTGCTCGACGGCGCGTCGCTCGGTGGCGCCAGCCATGCCACACCGCTGCTCGCGTCGCGACCGCTCGTCGGGAGCGGAGGGTCCATCTCGTCGGAGGCGCTGTCCACGTGGGCGCGACCTGGCGGAGGTTCAGGATTGGACGCGCGCTGGATCCTGGTCCCGATCGCAGGGCGGCCCTCGGGCGCTCGCGCCACGAACGGCGCGATCCGCGACGGTGCGGTGGTGGCGCTGCGCGTCACGGAAACCAAGGGCTCGTGGTCGCTCGAGCCCCAGTGGACGTCTAGCAACCTGGTGGCGGCGGCAACGCCCATTACGGTCAACGGCGTTGTGTTTGCTCTGGCCACGGGGCGGCCGGCTGCAGCTGGCGGCAGCGGATCGCCGGCGGTTTTGCATGCCTACGACGGCGTGTCGGGGAAGCCGCTTTGGAACAGCGGTTCAGTCATGACGACGTTTGCGTCGCCGGGCAGCTACTGGAGCGCGCTGAGCCAGGTCTACGTGGGCACCGACGACGGGACAGTACATGCGTTTGGCTTTCTGGACGAGCGGCGGTAGTCGATCGTTTAGCGTCGGCGTCGTCGCAGTCGCGATCGCGTTCGGACAGGCCGCGACCACTTCTCAGCCAACCGCTGGACGTGGCCGTGGTCTGCAGTTCACCGAGCCCAGTCCGCTCGATTTCGGCGACCACGAAGGATACGTCTCGATCTTCGACGGCCGGACTCTAGATGGCTGGGACGGTAATCCCAGGTTCTGGCGGGTCGAAGACGGGGCGATCGTGGGAGAGTCCACGCCGGAGCGTCCGAGCGGCAACAGCTACATCGTGTATCGCCGGATGAAGGCCAGGGATTTCACGCTGAAATTCGAGATCAAAGTCGAAGGCGCCGGCGGGAGCGGTCTGCAGTATCGAAGCCGTACCGGGTTGCCCTGGCTGGCGAACATTTCCGCCAACGTCCAGGCGTTCAATGGGCTAGTGAATCTGAATTGGATGATGACCGGACCTCAGGCCGACTTCTGGCCGAGTCGTGTCTACACCGGTCAGTTCTATTCCGAGAACACGCCGATGCGGATCCTGGCTTGGCGCGGGCAGGTTGTCGAGGGCTTCGGCGAACGGCGCAAGCGGCTGATGGGGACGATTGCCGACCGTGAGACGCTCGGCGCGATCGTGAAGCAGAACGACTGGAACCAGTACGCCGTCATCGCGCGTGGCGGGACGTTCCTGCATATCGTGAACGGCCAGTTGATGGCCGTCATGGTCGATGACGATCCGGCTTCGTCGAACAACTGGTCCGGCCAGTTCGGCATTGAAATCGAAGCCACGACCAAGGTCTCGGTTCGCCATCTCTGGGTGAAGCGGATTCGTTGATCCCGTGAAACGCCGTTGTAAGGCGCGCAACGTGAGCCTTGCGTCCAAGCTCGGGCGCACGCCGCCGCGCCGTCCAACTCGCCGGCATTAACGCACGTAGACGCCGCAACTTAGACGGCGTCTCTGGTGCCGCTGCCTGTTTCGACCCTCCAAATATCGTTTCACGTACGGAAACGCTTTGACCGTGTTTCCACGAAGCCCTACAACCGCCCACGGCGGGCGTGGACCGGGTTTGTCTGCGCACGCCTCCAGTGTGCTTCGAACGAGGAGGTAGTTCATGTTGCGCAGGCTCGTGGGCCTTACTCTCGCGGCGCTCGTCGCGCTCTCCGGCCATGCCGGTGCCCAGGAATCGGCATCGTCGGCCATCGTCGGTGTGGTGACCGATACCACACAGGCATCGCTGCCCGGCGCCACCGTGACGGTGACGCAGGTCGGAACCAGTGCTCAGCGCGTTGTGGTGACGGATGGCGAGGGTCGTTTCTCGGTGCCCGGCCTTCGTCCCGCGACCTACAGCGTACGAGTGGAGTTGCAGGGCTTCACACCAGCCGAAATCAAGGAACTGACGCTTCGCAACGGCGAGACGGTACGACCGACTCTGACGCTCGGGCTCGGCAACGTCGCGGAGCAGATCACCGTAACCGGCGAGACGCCGTTGCTGCAGACGCAAAGCGCCTCGGTCGGCCAGGTCATCTCGGACAAGATGATTGAGACGCTCCCACTGAACGGCCGCGGGGTGTTGTCCCTCACCGCGCTGTCCGCAGGCGTCACACCGCAGGCGTTCAATCGGGGCACGCAGTTCGGCGCCGCGGGCAGCAGCCGGAACCAGTACATCACTGTCGAGGGCGGTCGCGACAGCTCGACGAACTACGCGATCGATGGCGTCTATGTGCGGTCGCTGCGCTTCAACAACCTGTCGTTGAATCCTCCGCTCGACGCGGTGCAGGAAGTGAGCCTGCTTCGCAACTCGTTCTCCACGGAATACGGCCAGGGACAGGCGGTCGTCTCAATCGTCACGAAATCAGGAACGAACCGCTTCAGCGGGTCGGTCTATGAGTTCGCTCGGAACGACAAGTTCGACGCGAAGAACTACTTTGCGGCGACGAAGACGCCATACGAGCGCAACCAGTACGGGTTTACTGCCGGCGGTCCGGTTGTGCCCAACAAGGTGTTCGTTTTCGGGGGCTTCGAAGGGCTGCGCTCGACGCAGGGGCGCACATTCCTCGCGACGGTGCCCTCGGCGACGCTGCTGAGTGGTGACTTCTCGAGCCTCGCAACTGCCATCATCGACCCGCTCACAGGTCTGCCGTTCCCGGGCAATCGCATCCCCGCCAGCCGGTTCTCCAAGTTCGCTCAGATCCTGGCGCCGACCGTGCCCGCGCCCAATAACACCGGCGCCAGCAACTACCGCGTGGTTCGCGATTTCGTCGACGACGCCGACACCGCGACGGTCCGAGCGGACCAGGTGCTCGGAAGGAACCACACACTGTTCGAGCGCTACATGCACTACGACGGGCGGCAGAACAACCCCGGCACGTTCACGGTGACCGATCTGCCGCAGAAGGGAAAGAATCTCGCCATCGGCGAGACGGCGGTCCTGTCCACGTCGCTCGTGAACGAGTTCCGGTTCGGCTACAACTACGCCTACCACCTGACGGCCCCGATCAGTCTCGACGGTCGGAACTGGGTGGGTGACATCGGACTCCGTAACTTGGCCGGCGGTACCGATCCCCTCGACTACGGTCGTCCAGCATTCAACCTGACCGGGTTTACCGGCAATGGTGAGGGCGGAATCACCCAGGGCGCCACCGAGAAGATCTTCAGCGTGTCCAACGCGACGACGAAGACCTTCGGGGGACACAACCTCCGATTCGGCATTCAAGCGCAGTGGCGCACGTTCCAGCACCTCACCGAAGTGCCGCCGCGTGGAACCTTCGCCTTCAACGGGCAGTTCTCGGGCAACCCAATTGCCGATTTCCTGCTCGGCTACTGCTCGACCTGCACCGGGGCGTTCGGCAGCTCGCGCTCAACATATCACTCGCCGACCGTAGCCCCCTTCATCGATGACCAGTGGAATGTGTCGAGAAAACTCACGCTGCAGGTGGGCCTGCGCTGGGAGTACCTGGCTCCGTGGCACGAAGAGGACAACCTCGAAGGCGCCTTCGACCCGGCGAGCGGCAAGATCGCCTATCACGAGGTGCCCGCGAATCTGCCGCCGCAGCTTGTGCCTTTGGTTATCAATCAGGACGGGTTCTATCGCCCGGGAATCATGGAGCGCGATCTGAACAACTTCGGACCGCGCATCGGCGTGGCGTATAACGCCAGCGACAAGACCGTTCTTCGCGGCGGTTATGGCATCTACTACGACAACCTCAACCTGAACGAGCTCCAGTTCACCAGACTCGTCCCGCCGTTCTACGGACAGTTCTCGTTGACGCCGGTCCGGACGGCACCGATTCAGGTCGATACGCTGTTTCCGAACCTCGATCAGATTCCGCAATTCCCCGCGCCGTTCTCGCTGGATCCGAACAACAAGACGGCGTACACGATGCAGTGGAATGCCAACGTGCAGCGTACCTTGGCTCGCAACTACGTCGTCGAAGTGGCCTACACCGGCAGCCGAAGCCGCAACGAGCACAAGCGCTTCAATATCAACCAGGCGCAGCCGGGCACCACGCCAATCGAAACCCGCGTCCCGTACCCGGCGTTCCAGTCCGCAATTCTGTATTCCTCCGATGGCGGCTGGGCCCGCTTCAACGGCGTCTCGTTCCGCCTGGAGAAACGCTACTCGTCGGGTCTCTTCTTCCTCGCGAACTACCAGCTGTCGAAGACGGTGGACAACGGGTCGGGCGAGATCGAAGCGAACGACACCGCGTTTGCCTGGAACCTCGATGCGGACGAGTCGATCTCGCGCTTCGACCAGCGTCATCGCAGCGCGTTTAGCTACGGGTACGAGCTGCCGTTTGGATCCGGACGGCGATGGCTCTCGAACGGCGGCGTCGCTGCGGCCGTGTTCGGCGACTGGCAGGTGCAGGGCGTTGCGCGGTTCGCCAGCGGCTTCCCGTTCACGATTACGTCGACGAACGTGTGTCAGTGCGGGTCGTTCATTCCGCAGCGTGTCAATTTCGCTCCCGGCAGGGAGGCCGACAGGGGCGAGCTAGACAATCCGACGCAGACGGTGTGGTACGACAAGACCGCGTACGTCGTCCCCGCAGCCGGAACCCAGGGAACTGCCGGCCGCAACACGTTACGCGGGCCTGGCACGCAGCGGGTCGACTTCTCCGTCAGCCGGCGCGTGCCCATGGGCTCGTCCAGGCTGGAGTTCCGTTGGGAAATCTTCAATCTGCTGAACCACACGAACTTCGGGAATCCCGACGGGAACATTTCGAACCCGACCGCCGGCATGATCACGACGGCGGACGACGGCCGGGCCATGCAGTTCGGGCTGCGGTTTGCCTGGTGAGTAGACGTTGAAGGGCCAGAAGAGATGATCCGACGATTCACGACGGCGGCTACGGTACTGGTGTTCGTGGGCAGTGCCGTCGGCGCGCAAGGTCCGCCGGCGGCACCGCTTCGCGCCGGTTCGCACAAGGTGGACATCACACCGACGGCGGCCGATCTGCCGATCGCGACCGATTCGATTCGTGACCGTCTCTTCGCCCGTGCCATCGTCGTGCAAAGCGGGACCACGTGTGCCGTGCTGGTCGGCGTCGATCTCGGCGCCGCCGGCACGGCGATGGTCGACGATGCGCTGCCCCGGATATCCGCGGCCACCGGATGCCCGGTTCCCAACATCATCGTCTCCGCGACGCATACGCACAGCTCGAACACGCGCGGATTGGGTCAGGGGCCACCAACGACGAAGACAGTTGCCGACGCCGTTGTGGAGGCGACGACGGTCGCCGCATCCCGGCTGGCGCCGGCGCGCGTCGGATTTGGCACCACGGCCGTCGATCTCAACGTCAATCGCGACCTGTTCAACCGCAAGCTGGAATGGCGGCAGGAACCCAATCCAAGCGGTCCATCGGACAAGACGCTGGCGGTCGTCGAATTCCTGGGCACGGATAACGTGCCGATCGGTGTGTACATGAACTACGCGATGCACCCGATCAACTTCTACTTGAGCGGCGTGATCAGCGCGGACTTTCCAGGCGAGGCGTCCCGCTACGTCGAAGACCTGTTCGGCAGCCGGACCGTGGCGATCTTCACGCAGGGGGCATCAGGCGACCAGAACCCGCGAGAATTTCGTTCGCCGAGTCTCTTCATGGCACAGCGCTCCGCTGTCGCGGCCGGACACGGACCGTTCGTCGAACGCGTTAGTGCGGCTCCGGAGGCCTCGGCCCAGCAAGGTGAGGGCTTCAACCCACAACAGGCGTCATCGGAACGTCAAGCCATTCCAGACCGCAATCTGCAGGCTTACCGCCTCGTGCTGGCCCGTACCGGCGACTACGTGCGGATGCTTGGATCGATGATCGGCTCTGGCGCCGTGCGAGTGATGCGCGAAACCGCCCAGGCCCGTGACGCGGTGGCCATCAGGGCGGCCCAGGAAACGTTCAGCTGTCCCGGGAGAACGCGGCTTGACGCCGACAATCCTGCCAGGGAGAACGTGTTCCCTGGCTATAAAGACGGGCCGGACGTCAGCTTGAAAGTGGGGGTGCTGCGGATCGGCGACATCACTTTCGTCACCGTCAACGGAGAAGCCTACAGTCAGATTGGCATGCGACTGAAGGCGGAATCACCGTCGGCCCACACGTTGTTCGTGACGCTCGCCAACGGGTCAGCCAACTCTGGCTACATCTACTCGGACGAAGCCTTCAGCCACCTCACGTTTCAAGTGATCGGTTCGCGGCTGAAGCCTGGTTGCGCCGAACCACGGATCGTCGCGACAGCGCTCGATCTGATGCGGCGCTTGAACTAACAGGCTGGCTCAGTTGCCGAGGACCTTAAGGTAGACATTTCGGTACCAGACCTGGCCGCTGCCCTCGAGTTGCAGCGAGAGAATGCCTTGCGGCGCGCGTGAAGCCGGGTCGTCGTCGACGCTCACGGCGATCACCTGGCCGTTGATCACGTGCACGAGCGTACTGCCGCGCGCGATCACCTGAACCTGCTGCCAATCCCCCTGGAGTCCGTTGTGCGGTTTGATCGCGGCTTTCGGGTTTGGGTTCACGGTCCCGATCCGATTCTGCCGTCCCGTCATAAGCTCGACGATCCCACCGGGTGGATTGATGATGCCGCGGCCTTGCCCTTCGTAGAGCTGACCGGTGTAGCGATTCTCCGAGTCGAGGTCGAACTGGTAGCCACTGACCTGCCACGGATTCTGGAACCCCTGCGTCGGGTTTGAGCTCGTACTCGCGGGCGCGCCTCCCTGTCGAGCCGGCGCGCGTTCGGC
>Ga0315912_10005796_pt1 | contig 11253 bp, 1 predicted proteins | sample VfabasoilMG_FD_204469 | JGI IMG/M metagenome (GOLD analysis project Ga0315912, IMG submission 204469) | Garden soil microbial communities collected in Santa Monica, California, United States - V. faba soil | ecosystem: Environmental > Terrestrial > Soil > Garden | place: USA: California...
ACGGCGCTAGAGCCGAGGGGCCTCCACGCGAGAAGGACGAATACAGCTCCGAGAGCTCGCGCACGAAGATCGCCGCCGACCAGCCGTCACTGGAAATATGGTGCTGATTCCAGAGGACGACGTGCTCCTCGGGTCCGAGGCGCACGAGGGTCGCGCGCCACACGGGACCATTCGAAAGGTCAAAGGGATGCCGGGCATGCAACCGGACCAGTTTCTCGAGGGGACCGACCCGTTGCTCTTCGGATAACTCGCGCAAGTCAACGACGGCCACCCTCGTCCGTCTGCGCGCGGCGATGAGCTGCACGGGGCGCCCGTCCACGGAATCGAATGTCGTTCGCAGCACTTCGTGACGATCGACAACGGCGTGGAATGTCTGCTCCAACGCTGGAACATCGAGCACACCCGTGATGCGCGCAGCGGCCGGAATGTTGTACGCGCTGCTGCCCGGCTGCAGCTGATCGAACAGCCACAGGCGCTCCTGCGAGTACGACGCCGCGATGGCCGTGCCGCGCTTCACGGGCACAATCGGCGGCGCGACGCTTCCCGTCGTGGTACCCGGAGCCTGGGAAATCCGGCTTGCGAGCCCTTCGATCGTGGGAGCTTCGAAGATGGTGAGGAGCGGCAGCTCCACATCGAAGGCCCGCCGAATCCTGGAGACCAACTGCATCGCCGACAGCGAATGGCCACCGAGCTCGAAGAAGTTGTCGAGGACGCTTGGCTGATCGATCCCGAGCAACTCGCTCCAGATCGCCGACAGTTTCGACTCGGCGTCGTTTCGAGGCGCGACCTTCTCGCGTTCGCGCTCCGCCTCTTCGGGGGCCGGCAGTGCAGCCCGGTCGATCTTTCCGTTCTTCGTGAGTGGGATCGCCGACAGCAACATGAAGACGGCGGGCACCATGTAGTCCGGCAGGCGCTCGCGGGCGAACTCCCGCAGCTCGCTCGAAGAAACGCTCTGACCGGGCGTTCCTACGAGGTACGCAACCAGTCGCACCCCGGATGGACCACCGTCTCTGGTAACGACGACGACTCCCTGAACTGCGGGGTACTGGAGCAGCACGGACTCGATCTCGCCCAGCTCGATGCGGAAGCCGCGAATCTTTACCTGATGGTCGGCGCGCCCGAGGAACTCGATGTTTCCGTCCGGCAGGTAGCGAGCAAGGTCTCCTGTCCTGTACAGACGCGCACCCGGCTTGTCGCTCAAGGGATGAGGAACGAAACGCTCGGCCGTTTGCGACGCGCGATTCAAGTACCCGCGGGACAAACCGTCGCCGCCGATATACAACTCTCCGGCAATGCCGATTGGCACCGGACTCGAGTTGTCATCCAACAGGTAGATCTGGGAACCACTCAGCGGCCGTCCGATCGGGAGGGTTGCACTGCGCTCGGAATGCCGGTCGTCGATGAACCGATGCGCCAACACGCCCACGGTTGTTTCGGTCGGACCGTAGTGATTGAAAATCACACAGTCGGGTGCGAGCGTCTTGATCTTTTCGATCAGTTGCCAACGCGAGGCCTCGCCGCCCAACACGAGCCGGCCGCACGACACGACATGTTCGGGGTGCGCCGCGGCCAGCAACGCGTCGAGATGGGAAGGCACGATCTTCAGGCAGTCGATGTGCCTCTCGGCAAAGTACGCCGCCATGGCATCCGGGTCGTGGAGCCGCGCTTCAGCGATGACGTGCAGACACCCGCCGGTACAGAGAGCAGAGAAAACAGCCGTATTCCCCAGATCCGCCGCAATGGTCGATACGGTGGCGAAGCTGGCACCACTTGGTGGCTCGAGCCGGGCAACCACGCCGCGCACGTAGTTGACCAGCTGCCGGTGCTCGACCTGCACTCCCTTGGGCGTGCCCGTCGAACCCGACGTGAATAGCGTGTAGACAACGTCACCCGGCGTGACTCGAAGCGAGCTCGAGCGCCCTTTGTGATGCGCAACAACATCCCAGTCACGATCCAGCGCAATGACCTTCGAGCTCCCGTCCAGCGCGTCAACCCAGCTCCCGTGCGTCAGCAGCACGAGCGCCGCGGAGTCCTCGAGCAGCGCCTCCGCCCTGCGCTTCGGCACGGACGGATCAATGGGCACGTAGGCGCCCCCGGCTTTGAGAATGCCGAGAATGCCGACGATCATGTCGAGCGATCTGTCCATCCTGATCGCCACCGACACGCCGGGGCCGACGCCCAGTGTCTGCAAGTAACCGGACAGGCAGCCCGCTCGCTCGTCGAGCGCGGCATACGTGAGCATCTCGCGCTCGTGCACCACCGCGATGGCGTCCGGCCTGCGCGCGGCCTCTGCCTCGAACAGCTGATGAACGCACCGGTCAGATGCAGACTCGACCTGCCCGCTGCTGTTGAACTCGACGAGAATCTGCGTGCGGGCGCGCTGGCTCAGAATGTCCAGGCTCCCCATCGGTGTGTCTGGAGCCTCGAGAGCGTTCTCCAGCAACGTGCAGTACTGGTCTTGCAACCGACGGATGTCGTCCTCGGAGAATCGTTCCGAGGCGTACTGGAACTCGGTAAGCAGCTCCTCTTCGCTTTGCTCGCAAATCAACCGCACGTGGAACGGCTCTACGTAGGTGGACTGCTTGAGTACCGAGAAGGTCACGTCAGCGATGTGCTGTTTTGCCGGAAGCGTCGCGAACTCGAAACCGATCGGAAGGTACGCTGCCCGTCCGGTATCAGCCGCATCGTCGTTGCGTTCCCAGGTGAAGTAGTCCTGCCACTCCAGCAGGTCTTCCATCGACTCGGCGATCTCAGCGCAGCGCTGACGCAACGAGCTCGTCCCGTCGAGATGAGACTGCACGGGAAGGGAGCGACCCACCGGGCCCATCAATCCGTACAAGTCTTCGTATTCCCTGCCCTGCGCTCGATAGCCAATCACGACCTCGGGCGTGTCTGTGATCCTCGACAGCAACGACTGCCAGACCGCCAGGCAGATCCGTTCAACGGTCGTTCCCAGCTCGCTGGCCAGGCCCTGACATCTCTCCACCACCCGTCGATCGAGCGCCGACACAAAGCTCGCGCGCTTTGCTGAGCCCAGCGTGCCGGCTTTTCGTTCAAAGGGAAGATGAAGGGGAGGAAGAGCAAGCAGATTCTGCTTCGCCCAGAAGGTCCGGCCTGCCTCCGCTTCGTCACCTTCCAGCAGCTCGTGCTGCCAGGAAGCGTACGCAGCGTATTGAAACGTTTCGTCCGCTGCTTGTTCGCCTTTCGAGCCCGACGCATACAGCTCCGCCAGCTGACGGGCGAAATTGTTCAGACTCCAGGCGTCGGTGCACAGCGCGGACTGACTGGCGACGACCACGTGTCTCTGTGCCGACAGCGTGACGATATAAAAACGCGACAGAGGGCCTTCAGCGGAGTCGAACGGCGTCTCCCGCTCCTTTCGAAGCCACTCGTTGACGTCGAACGCCGGCTCTCTGCCGTCCGAACGCGTCAGATCAATGGACTGCCATGCGGTTGACCCACTGCCATCCACCATCTGAAGTGGAACCTTCAACCCCGACGGACGACGGAACGTGGTGCGGAGGATCTCGTGCCGTCCGACGAGTTCGGTGAGCGCGTCTTCAATGCGTTTCTTCGCGAGCGGTCCCTCGATCAAGACAGCGATTTGCCCATGGAGACCGAGGTCTTGCTGTTGTTGAAGCAGCGACCACAGGCGATCCTGCTGCGGCGAGAGCCGATAGGCTTGGGTTTGCGTGGCTTTCATGCTAGCGAGCCTGCTGCAACACCGACCACGTCGGTTTCAGATCCGGTCGTGATTCGTTCCAACCAGCGTCCAGGTCGTGCGCCCACCCCAGCAGATTGCGGAGCGCTTCGTTGTGTGGGTTGAAGTACTCCTTGAGCCTTTGCCGCGTCTCGGCTTTCATTGGTGTCGAGTACTTGCCAACATTCCCAGGCGACAAGCTCACAGGAACGTCGGCCAACCCCAGGAATTTGAACATGTCTGACACAACCTTCGCCGGGCTGCTGAAGTACTGTTCTGCGTTGATGATCAGAAAACGCTCTCTCCCGAACGCGTCGATCCAGCGCCGCAAGTGAGGCTCATAGACGCTTTGATAGAGATATCGCTTGTGAAAGCTTTCGTAGCGACCAGCCAATTCGTCCTCGACGCATTGTTCGAAACTTCGCCGCTCGGTGCGGTCGCGTGTGAACCCCATGTTGAAGTCGGAGTACGCCCTGTCGATCGGGTTGCGCAGGCTGACGATGAATCTGGGGTCGTCTGCAAACTCCTTGATGCGCTGCGTGGCTACCGGACAATAGAGATTGTTGGGATCGCAGTCGCTGGTGATCGCGCGGCCGTGTCGTGCTGCACGGGCCGCCATCGCCACCTTCAACGGAAAGAACTTCTTGTATCCTGCGAGGCCGTATTTCGCATGTCCGTTCTCATATCTCCCGCACAGGAATGCAGGAATCGGATGAAACTCCCACGCTGAAGTGAACGCAGGCAGTTGCTGCAGGTACATCAGTTCTTTGGCAAATGCCGGGACATGCGCGGGATGATTCCACAGGCTCAGCGTCAGCGATGTCGAGCCCGACTTAATCGCTCCCAGAATGAACACCTCGGGGAGAGTACGGCCGACGGAAGAGAGTCGGCGATACACGATCTCCAGCGACTTCGTCCCCAGATAGAGCTTCCGCCTGATCTGTTTTCTCGTCATAGATCTCTTAGTGACCGCGTCGACGTGCAGCCGTTCTCAACTTGCCCTTGCTCAGCCCCTCGAGCCGCTGCTCCTGCTCGTCCAGAAATTGTCGCTGCGCCAGATCGAGGAACGCCCCCACGGTCGGCTTCGAAGGCATTTGCCGAATGACCGAGGACAAATAGGTGGCGAACTGTGTCCGGATTTCACTGACGGTAGCCGGCTGAAAGCGCGAGCAATCGTAAACAAGCCGAAACGACACAGTCCTCTCGAAACGTCCTTCAACGGTCAACGGGTAGTGTGAGGGGTTCGAAAACGCGCTACTGCGAATGTTCAACTTGCCCAACGACCGCTGCAGAGACGCGGTCACCGGCTGGTTTCGGAACGACACGATACAGTCGAACAACGGCGTTCCTGGAGTCACGTCACTCCATCTCTGGATATCGACCAGCGGCGCGTATTCATGCTCGCGCAGCTCAGCGTGGCCGGATTGAAATACCCTGAACCACGTCAGCAGATCCGCGTCGAGATCAACCTCGGTTCGCATGGGCAGGGTGTTCATGAACAGACCCACCATCGAACCGATCTCCTCGATGTCGGCCGATTGTCCCGATACGACGGACCCGAACACGATGTCCGGCCTCCGGGTGCGTTGGCTCATGAGCAGAGCCCAGGTTCCTTGAAATACGCTGCTCGCCGTGAGCTTGTCCCGCTTTACCAACGCCAGTAATGCCTCACCGTCGGCTTCCGACAAGTCCTGGGCCTGGTGTTCGAAGCGTTGCTGGCTGCCCGGGGAAACACTCGCCGGCAATTCACCATCGAGCGTCGTGGGCCGAACGAAACCCTTGAGCGCACCTCGCCAGAATTTCTCAGCTCGCGACAGCTCCTGCTGGCCGAGCCATTCGATATAGTCCCGGTAAGGCCGCGGCTGCTTCAACTCGAGGCTGCGCTTTTCAGAGTGCGCCTGATAGAAGTCCATGACTTCCTTGACCACGAGATTGACGCACCATCCATCGAGCAGGCCGTGATGAAAGCTCCAGTGAAAGTAGTGACTGTCGTCAGCGATGCGCATCAGGCTGAGACGCATCAGCGGAGGACGTGTCAAGTCGAAGCCCTGCTCCTGATCGCTCTGGACAAAGGCGTCGAGCCGCTGCTGCTGCTCCACTTCAGAAAGCCCACGCCAATCCTCCTCATGCCAGGAGAGCGTCACGTTTCGATGAACGAGCTGCAGTGGTTGTTCGAGGTCTTTCCAAAGGAAGGTGGTGCGCAGAACAGCGTGTCGGTCAACGACTGATTGCCAGGCCTGCTGGAACGCGCCGACGTTGAACTCCCCGTCAAACCAGCGGCCGACCTTCTGGCAATAGACACTCGACTCCGTGTGGTAGAGCGAATGAAACAGCATGCCCTGTTGCATTGGCGCAAGCGGGTAGAGGTCTTCGATCGCTTCCGAGGACTCTAGCAGTCGGGCGAGTGCTGACTCGTCCAGCCCTGCCAGCGGGAAACGGCGCGACGGCGCGGGCTCAGCCCTGGGCGCATCGGCATGACGGAGAAGAGACCGCAATGACTCCAGGAAGTACTCACTCAGTGTTCGGATCGTCTCGCGGCGATGCACATTGCGACTGAACATCCAGGACGCCTTGAGCTGCTCGGACTCCACTTTGAGGATGATCTCGAGCAGATGCGGCCGGCTGTTCATTGGGCTCTGGCCCGGGCCTGCTGATTCATTCGCCGCGCAGAATAGCGCCGACTGAGGACCTCTCTGATCGACGGTGCCGAGATAGAGGAACCCAACTTCCGACTGAGGCGCCTCGCTCAGGCGCTTCGAAATCGTGGCGTCGCCGTTCAGGTAACGCAACAGACCGTAGTTCATTCCGTGATGTGGAACGGCGCGAAGTTGATCGCTGATCTGCTTCGTTGCGTCGTGTGCTGTGCCCGGTTTCAGCGTCAAGGCCACCGGATAGATGGTGGTAAACCATCCCACTGTTCGTGAGACGTCGATACCATCGATGAACTCTTCGCGGCCGTGACCTTCCAGATCGAGCAGTGTCGTCGCCTCGCCGGTCCAACGCGAGAACGCTTGTGCGACGGCTGTCAGCAGCAGCTCATCGACCTGCGCACCGTAGGCGGCCCGACAGCGATGGATCAGCGCACGCGTTTCGTCGGTCGTGAGCGAGCAGGACAACTCTTCGCTCGAACCGGAGTTGTTCTCACCTGCCGGGAAATCGACAGGCACTCGGGCCTCAGCCCTGTTACCGACCGATGACCAGTAGGCCAGCTCCTCTGTCACCGCCGACGAGCGTGCATGTTCGCTCAATTTCTCGGACCATTCTTTGAACGATGTCGTCTTGGACGGCAGCGACACTCTGCGACCGCTGCTCAGAGCTTGATAGGCTGCCTGCAGATCCTCCAGCAACGACCCCCACGACACGACATCAACGGCCAGGTGATGGATCACAAACAGCCACCGACCGTGTTGCTCTGGGCCGAGGTCGAAATGGGCCACTCGAAGCAATGAGCCCGTGGACAGGTTCAGGCTGCGCTGGACTTCTGCCGCCGCGGCCTCGATGGCAGCTCGTTGTTCGTCCTTCGCCACGCTGGACAGATCGACTCGTTCGATGTGCACTGCATCGTGTGGATCGACGATCGATTGTTTCCATTGTGATCCATCACGCGTGAATTGCAGGCGAAGCGCGTCGTGATGCGCGAGCAGGTGTCGAATCGACTGCTGAAAGGCCGAGTGGTCGATCGGCTGGAGCTCCTCCAACAACACGCTCTGATTGAAATGGTGTGGCTCCAGAGGCTCCCGTTCAAAGAACCATCGCTGCACTGGAGTCAATGGAACCGGGCCGGTCACAATACCCTGTTCAGACGCGAGCCTTTTTGCAGTGCCGACAACGGTCGCCAGCTCCGCAATCGTCTGGTTTTCGAGCACGTGCCTTGGTGTCAGCTTCAGCCCGGCTTGATTCGCCTTCGCGACAATCTGAAGTGCGATGACCGAGTCGCCTCCCAGCTCGAAGAAATTGTCCCGGATGCCGATTGGCGCGATGCCAGATACTTCCTGCCAGATGACCACGAGCGCGCGTTCGACGTCGGTGCCAGGCGCCTCGTAGTCAGAATCGATCGCCGGGCGTGGATGTGAGACCGGGAGTGGTTCGTGGGACGTGGTCTCGACGTGCGAAGGCGATCGCACATCTGCACGAGATGCGTCAGGGGCCAGCCCGTACAACGACACAGCGGCCTGTGGCAACTGGCTGTCGAGGACCCGGGCAAACACATCGATCCCTTCGGCCGTAGTCATCCCAAGCTCCGGCCGTATCTCACGTCGCGTCCCATCCTGGTCCACTTTCGGCTGCACGGCCATGCCGACTTCCAGCCATGTGTCCCAGTTAATGACGGTCACGAACCCATCGCGACGCCTCGCGAGATCGACGGCGAAGAGATCCATGAATCTGCTCGCCGCGGTGTACTCGACTCGACCTGCGTTTCCGAAGAATGACAGCCTCGATGAGCAGAACGCCATGAAGTCGAGTCGCTCGTCCTTGAACAACTCGCTGAGCACCACTGTGCCGCCGACCTTCGCCGCAAAAGCGTGCTCGATAGCCTCTGGCGTCTGCAGCAACATCACACCGCCGCCGGGAATGCCGGCGGCATGGATGACTCCGTGCACCTGCCCGAATCGCCGACGCGTGGTGGCCAACACCTCCGACATCTGGCGCGCGTCTGACACGTCCGCTCGGCACACGAGGACTTCTCCTCCGTGCTCCTCGATCGCGCGCAGCTTGCTGATCTTCTCCGCATGCAGTTCCGAACGGCCCACCAATACCAACTTGGCTTTCACCGTGTCGGCGAGATACTCGGCGAGCGCCAGGCCCATCCCACCCGTACCGCCCGTGATCAGATAGGTGCCGCCCGCCCGCAGTCGTGCGGGACGCTCTGCGACCGGCGGCAGGGGAACAGCAGGAAACGCGGGAACCCAGCGGTACTGACCGCGATAAGCAACCTGACGATCGGACGCGGCCGCTGCAGCCTCCCTCAGCACGCTCCCCGCCTGAATTGAGACGTCCTGAGACCCGGCCAGGCACACATCGACGGCGCGACAAGCGATATGCGGGAACTCAGCGCCGATCGTCATCACCGGGCCCAGCACCGTCGCTTTGTCAGGGCACAGCAATTCCTGCCCATTGACGTTCTGTGTCTGGTTCGTCCCGATCGTCAGTTGCAGTGGTTCGCTTACCTGCCCGTCACTCAACGCTTGTATGAGAAAGAGCAGACTGTAGAAGCCTCGCTGCTGCTGTTGTGCGAATTGCTCCTGGCTCGCCTGATACGGCGTCTCAGACGTGATGGACCACAAATGCACGATCTGAGATGGGCACCCGCCTGACACCTTGAGAGCGCTCACAAGCTGGTCGTAGTGCTCACGACTACCGGGATCGATAACGAAACGGCGATCGTCCAGTCGAGAAAAAGACTTACCGGCCGAGACGCAGATCACGTCGCACCGGTTCGATACGAGCGAAAGGGCGATCGCATCGCCAATGCCTTGTTCGTCGAGGAACAGCAGCCAGCGAATGTTCTTCAGTACTGCTGGCCGGTTGAGCGCAACCCGCTGCCATGAGGGCTCGAAAAACCAGTCGGTCACCGGCTTCTGGGTGATCGCACTCTCGGCTTGGCGAGCATTGCGGCCCGGCGCGATCCAATACCGCTGGCGCTCGAATGGGTAGGTGGGCAGACTCACGCGACGTCGCTTCTCGTCGGCGTAGAAGCTCGCACAGTCGGGTTGGCAACCATCCACCCACAGTTGGCCAAGAGCACGCAACGTGTGGTCCACGTCACCTGCGTTTTCGTTGGGATGAGGCAGCGCTGATACGACCTTCAACTCCTTCGGCCGCGCGCTATGTCTCCTGGCTAGTGAACTGAGAACTGGAGCAGGGCCGATCTCGAGCAGCGCTCGATCAGGGGCTTCGAACAATCGATCGAGGCCGCTCGAAAATCGAACTGTTCCTCGCAGGTGGTTCACCCAGTAGGACGGATCGGTTGCCTCTTGATCGGTGATCCAGCTGCCAGTCACGTTGGAGACGAACGGGATCGACGGCGGTGCGAGACGGACCTTCTTCACTCGTTCCGCAAACGCTCCGAGGATCGGGTCCATCATGCCCGAATGAAACGCGTGGGATGTGTGCAGCCGCTGGGAGGCGACCTGGCGGGCTGCCAGAGCAGCCTCGAGCGCTTCAACAGCTTCGAACGGCCCCGACACCACGCACAGCTCGGGGCCATTGACAGCCGCGATCGACAGATTGCGAGACAGCAAGGCCGAGACTTCCGCTTCCGGTAGCGGCACCGAGATCATTGCGCCAGCCGGCAACTGGCCCATGAGCCGTCCGCGCTCGGCGACGAGCGCGATCGCATCCTCCAGAGAGAACACGTTCGCCAGGCACGCAGCCACGTACTCACCGATGCTGTGACCGATCATCGCCTGCGGGCGGACTCCCCAACTGATCCAGAGCTTCGCGAGGGCGTACTCGAAAGCGAAGAGGGCGGGCTGGGTGATCTGGGTTTGATTGAGTTGCGTCGCCGCGTGTTCTTGACGCGATTCGGCCGGGTACATGACCGATCGCAAGTCAAAACCGATCCTGGCCTCGAAAGCGCGGCAACATTCATCCAGCTGCTCTCGAAACGTTCGCTCAGTTCTATAGAGCTCGTGGCCGAGGCCGGGCCGCTGTGAGCCCTGCCCGGTAAACATGAACGCAATTCGCCGATCCGCGCCCTCGTGATGGCCGTCGACGACGCGTGCAGCGCCCTCGAGCGCCGCGACCGCATCGAGGCGATCCGTACAGACCACTATCCGGCGATGTCGAAAGGCCTGGCGCCCGACCTGCAGCGTATACGCGACGTCGGCCAAATCGAGCTCAGGGTTGCTGCGAAGATGCTCCGCGAGATTGGATGTCGCCGCATCCAGGGCACTCGAGCTCTTCGCCGAGAGCATGAGAAGTTGGTGCGTTCGCGATCCTCCTGAAGGAACCTGCAGCGGCGCTTCTTCCAGGACGACGTGGGCATTCGTACCTCCGATGCCGAACGAGCTCACGCCCGCGCGCCTCGGTGTCGAACCCGACGACCACTCGGAAAGCCGGCTGTTGACGAAGAAGGGACTGTTTTCGAAATCGATCTTGGAGTTTGGCTCTTTGTAATGGAGGCTCGGAGGAATGCTCTTGTTCTTGAGCGCGAGCACCGTCTTGATCAGGCCGGCCACGCCTGCTGCCGCGTCGAGGTGACCGATATTGGTCTTCAGCGATCCGATCGCACAGAAGCCCTTCTTCTCTGTCGTCGTGCGGAAGGCCCTGGTCAACGCGCCGATCTCAACTGGATCACCGAGGCTCGTACCCGTTCCGTGGGCCTCGACATAGCTGATCGTCTCAGCACCAACGCCAGCCATGGTCTGGGCCTCGGCGATCACCTGCGCCTGCCCATCCACGCTCGGGGCCGTGTAACCAACCTTCAGAGAACCGTCGTTGTTGGCCGCAGAACCGCGAATGACGGCAAGGATCGAGTCTCCATCCTGGATGGCGTCCTCGAGGTTCTTGAGCAACACGATTCCGACGCCGCTGCCTCCGACGGTTCCGTT
>Ga0315912_10005797_pt1 | contig 11252 bp, 8 predicted proteins | sample VfabasoilMG_FD_204469 | JGI IMG/M metagenome (GOLD analysis project Ga0315912, IMG submission 204469) | Garden soil microbial communities collected in Santa Monica, California, United States - V. faba soil | ecosystem: Environmental > Terrestrial > Soil > Garden | place: USA: California...
AAACGCCGAGATCGGCGATCACCCCGGCGAGCGTTTCGCGTGCGGTGACGATGCCGTCGAACCAGCGCTCGCGCTCACGATCGCTCTCGCCGAGCAGCGTCGCGTGCGCCTCCAGCGCCTCGAGCGCGCCGGCAATCAGTGCTCGCAAGTCGCCGGCGAGCTGCATGACGACCTTACCTGCCGGCTCGCTCAGGCGACCGGCCTCGAGACCCGCGTTCAGAGAGCTCAGCTTCGCGCGCTCGAGCGATTCGTAGACGATCTGCAGGCTGGCCCGTACCTCACGCCCGCGTCCCGGAACGCCGCGCGCGGCGTCGCTCACGGCTTCGAGCTGGGTCTGCCCGCGCGCCGCGCCGCCGCGCGCCGCCGCCAGCACGGATTCCGCCTGATCCACCGCCTGCCGCGCGCGCTCCAGCGCCTCGAGCAACGAAGCTTCGTCGATCCGTTCCGTCACGGCGCTTCTCCGAGTTGTGGCTCGAGCGCGGGCTCCATGCTGCGCAGCGCTCCGGAAAGATCGAGCTCCGGCACCGCGCGACCGTCCACCAGCACGCCGCGCTCGGTCGCCTCGAAGGTACCGACCGCGCTCACCTCGAGTCCCGAGAAGCCGATCGGCTCGTCGTCGAGCTCGCACAGGACGAGCACGCTCGTCGGGCTCCCGAGCGCGACGACCGGCACGACACGCCCGCTCACGAGGGTCATCTGCAGCGGCGTGTTGGCGACGGGCGACATGGGCGGCAGAGGGACGATGGAGCGCGCCGTGCTCGCGGGCACGAAGCCGAGCTCGCCGCCCGCCCGCACGAGGAGGCCCGCTCGCTCGCTCATGCCGGCGCCTTTCGGCGCACGAGGCGCGAGTTCAGGAGCTGATAGAGGATCTTGCAGACCTCGAACGAGCTGCCCGGGATCTGCCCGACGAGCTCGCGGATCGTCTTCTCGCTGTCGATGGCCGCAAGGACCGTGCGTTCCTGATTCGTCAGGTTGGTTTCGCTGTCGAGCCGCTCGATCGCGCCCTGATCTGGGTAGAGCACGTCGTCGAAGTCGAAGCTGCCCTCGATCAGGCGCCACTCGTCCACGCGGCGGAACCCCTCCATCACGAGCGCGCTCGCCTCCATGCCAAGCTGTGCCTTGCTCGAGATCGGGTGCTCGGCGCCCACCGAGAAGGCGAAGCGCCCGCTCTTCCAGCGCACGACCTCGTACACGAGCTCCGAGCTCTGCCGCACGAGGGCCCTGCGAACCGCTTCGGGCGTGACGAAACCGCGCTCCGACAGCGCTTCTCCGATCAGCCTGCCGCTCGGGCGATTTTCGAGCATCGCCGCCAGCTGATCCCTCGCGAGCCCGCCCTCGACCAGGTAGCGCCCGAGCAGGAATTCGGCGCCGAGCCCGCGCCAGGCAGCGAAGTCCACGCGCCCGTTGCGCACGTGCAGGGTGATCTCCGCTTCGCGCGTGAACACGCTCAACGCCCCTGATTGCCGCTGCAAGTCGAGGAGCTGCAGCACCTCCGCGATCGAGATGACGCTCACGTCACCGGCCAGCACCTCGCGCGTGTTCTCCCCGTAGCTCAACGCCCGGAGGAGCGTGGCGAGCGCCGCCATCGTCTCCGGACGAATGGCCCGCTCGATCGCCGTCTTGACCAGGTCGTCGGTACCCGGCGGCAGCTTTCGGAGCTTCCTGAGCTCGCTCCGCACGACGCGCTCGATGGCGAGGGCGAACTCCTGCGAGGCCTGCACGCGGCGCAGGGCCGGATCGTCGCTCAGGCTCGTGCGACTCGCGCGCAGCTCTTCGAGCAGGCTGCCGTCGTCGGCCGGCATCGTCTCCGCGTCGGGGACCGGTCCGGCGCGCCCCTCCTCCTGCCGCTTCAGCGCACCCTCGACGACTGCCACCAGGCCGCGCGCGTCGAAGGGCTTCGTGATGGCGTCGATCGCGCCGGTCTGCTCGACGAACTGGCCCCGGATCTTGTCGCCCTTCGCGCTCATCAGCACGATGGGCAGGTTCCTGAGCTCCTGGTTGGCGCGCAGCTCGCGGCAGAACTGGTAGCCGTTCATGCGCGGCATGACGAAGTCGAGCAGCACGAGATCGACCTTCTCCGTCTCGAGCAGCTCGAGCGCCGCTTGCCCGTCCTCCGCGAGCAGGGCCTCGTATTCGCGGGCGACCAGAATGGAGCTCACGACCTTGCGTATGGTCGGGCTGTCGTCGACGACGAGGATCCGGGCGCTCATCTCGAACCGCCGATGGTGCGGGCCGGTGGAACGCGGGTCAAGGCCCGTTTAGACTCCGCGGCCCATGGTCATCGGCTCGCCCAGCCTTTTCGGTGAACGAAGGTGCGACAGCCCCTTCGTCTTCACGGCCTTCGTCGCGCTCGGGGAGAAGCGGGTCAGCTTCGAGTTCAAGGTGCTCGATCTCGCGGCGGGCGAGCAGCGCACGCCCGAGTTCGCGTCACAGTCGCTCACCGAACGAGTGCCCACGCTCGACGACGGATTCTTCTCCGTCAGCGAGTCGGTCGCCATCGTCGAGTACGCCGAAGAGAGGTGGCCCTCGCCCGAGTACCCGAGAGTCCTCCCCGCGAGCGTCCAGGGGCGCGCCCGCGCGCGTCAGGTGCTCGGCTGGTTGCGCACGGATCTCGCGGCGCTCCGCCGCGCGCGCCCGTCGGACAGCATCTTCTACGAGCGTGTCACGACGCCGCTCGACGCGGCCGCCCGAAAGGACGCCGACAAGCTCGTGCGGGTCGCGAGCGCGCTGCTCGGCAGCCGGGCCACGATCGCCGACGACTGGTGCATCGCCGACGCCGATCTCGCGTTCGCGTTGATGCGCTTGCACGGGAACGGCGACGCCCTGCCGCCCGCGCTCGCCCGCTATGCCGAGGCGCAATGGCAGCGCCCGAGCGTTGCCCGCTGGGTCGAGCTCGAGCGCCCATGACCGACGGCACCGCCCCTCCTCCGCTCGGCAAGCTCTGCGTGTTCTGCGGGTCGAGCACGGGCGACGATCCGGTGTTCTCGGCGGCGGCACGCGCGTTCGGGCGCACGCTCGCGCGGCGCCGCACGACGCTCGTCTACGGGGGTGGCCACGTCGGCCTGATGGGGGTGCTCGCCGACGCGGTGCTCGCCGCGGGGGGCCAGGTCATCGGCGTGATTCCCGAAAAGCTGGCGCAGCGCGAGCTCGCCCACACCCTGCTCACGGAGCTCGTCGTGCTGCCCTCGATGCACGAACGAAAGGCGAAGATGGCGAGCCTCGCTGACGCCTTCGTGGCGCTCCCGGGCGGGCTCGGGACGCTCGACGAGCTGTTCGAGATCTGGACCTGGGCGCAACTCGGATTCCACCAGAAGCCGATCGGGCTCCTGAACGTCAGCGGGTTCTTCTCGCCGCTGCTCGCGCTCACCGAGCACATGTCGCGCGCGGGCTTCGTGCGGGCGCGCCAGCTCGAGCTCGTCTCGACGGACGATGACGGTGAGCGCCTGCTGACACGCCTCGAAGCACGTGCCGAGAGCGCAGCACGCGGAATTGCACCGGACGCGCTCTAGAAGCCTGGGTTCGTCGGGAAGCCTGCGCGTGCCTCGCGGCGGGGCTTCGCCTCGTCGTTGCCGAGCCCGCTCGGGTCCTGCTGACGCGCGGCCTCTTTGCTGCGTGGCACGGCGGTCCCGCCTTCGGTCCTGGCCCCGTCCGGCTTGCTGGAACCGTGCTCGACCGCCTGGGTCCCCCGCGTCGACTCGGCGCTGGTCGAGGGCTTCGGACGCGGCTCGGTCGACGTCTCGGCGGTTACCGGCGCGGCTTCGGCCGTTGCCGTGGCCGGCGGGGGCGTGGCGACGGGTGCGGCCGGCACGGTGACGATCTTCTCCACGACGCGCGGTGGCGGGGTGGGTCGCGATCGCACGATCAACGCCGTCAGCGAGGCGGCGAGGCACGCCGCACCGACACTCAGTGCGACGGCGGCGTTCAGCGAGATCCAGCGGCGAGCGCGCTTGCGGCCGGAGAGCACCAGCGTCGACTCGTTGAACGGAGCCTCTCGCAGGGACGAGTGCAGCGGGAGCTCGAGGATGGCCGAGGCGCCGTCGTCGTCCTCCTTCTCGTGCACCATGATCGGAGGCAGGAACTCGATCGCCGGTCGGGGAGGCTTCACGACCGAGAGCGCCTCGGCTGCGGCAGCCGGTGCGGGGGCCGGTGCCACCTCGAAAGACGACAGGATCGGAGGTGCCGGGATCGGGGTCTTCGCCCGTGGGATCGGCGTCGTGGGGCGCCCCGACGCGGAAGCCGCCGTGGATGACAGCGCCGCAGCGAGGGGCGAGGCGAGCACCGGGGACGGAAAGAGCGGCCCGGGCAGCGTCGCGCGGATGGAGGGGAGTGGCGGCAATGGCGGCGGGGGCGGCGTCGCATCGGTCGCTGCCATGGCGGCCTTCGCGGGCACGGTGCTCGGCTCGGGCGTGACGTCGACGTCGCTCGACCGCCCTGCCGGTGCCGTGGATGCGTGCGGCGGGGCCGAGCTCGTTTCGGGTGGGCGCGGCGCCACGTTCGGGAGCGTCGAAGCGACGGCGGCCTTCGCCTTCGCGGAGGGCGTTGCTGTCGGGGTCAAATAGGCCGGCGTGGGCTCGTCGGCGGGCTCGGCCGGCTCCACGAGCTCGGGAAACTCGAGCAGCGCGACCGGACGTTCGTACACGGCGAGGCCACCCGTGTTCGTCGTGATCTCGGCGCCGGCGCCGTACTCCTCCGTACCGCTCGTGAGCTCGTCGAGCCGGGGTCGCGTCCCACTGGGCGGCGGCTCGGACCCGCGCAGCAGCTGGGCGAGCCGCGGCACGTCACCGAGCGGAGTCCACTCGTTCATGCCGTCGCTCCACACCAGGCTGCGCGCCGTGAGCTTTCCGGCCTTGTAACTGGTCGCGAGCTCGGCCTCCGTCATGGCGACGACCTTGCGACCGCGCGTATTCACCTGCCACAGGCTCCCGGGTAAGGGGGTCCCGTCCAGCGCGGCAGCGCCCCAGCCGCGATCGATGGAGTCCGCGTCGTTCATGGCGGAGTGAAGGGGCACGATACCACGAATCCCGGCCGCGAGGCACGCGGAGGACGCTACCCCCGGGCCTCTCGTTTCCGCGCGTCGGTGCAGCGCTGTTTTTTCAGCGCTGTTTTCCGACACCACTTCAGCTATCGGTGATGGTCCGGATACGAAGCTCGGCGAGCTGGTGCGGGCTCACGGGGCTCGGGGCATCGCTCATGAGATCCGTGCCTTTTTGCGTTTTCGGGAACGCGATCACGTCGCGAATGCTGTCGGTGCCCGCGAGCAGCATCGCCAGGCGGTCCATTCCGAGTGCAATTCCACCGTGCGGCGGCGCGCCGTAGCGGAGCGCCGAGAGCAGAAAGCCAAACTTCTCCTGGGCCTCTTCTTGCCCGATGCCTAGGGCTCCGAAGACGCGAGCCTGCACGGTCGGGTCGTGGAGGCGGATCGAGCCGCCCGCGATCTCGAAGCCGTTGAGCACCAGATCGTAGCGGTAGCAGAGCACCTTGCCCGGATCCTTCTCGATCAGGTCGACGTGCTCGTCGTGCGGGCGCGTGAACGCGTGGTGGGCGGCGGCCCAGCGCTTCGAATCGTCGTCGTACTCGAAGAGGGGCGGATTGACGACCCACAGGAACTTCCACTGGTTGCCGTGTCCCACCTCCGGAATCAGCCCCATCTTCTTGGCGACCTGCACGCGCAGGTTGGCCAGCACCGTGTGCACCAGCGAGGCCTTGCCGAACTGGAAGAGGATGAGGTCACCGTCCTTCGCGCCGGTCGTCTCGTTGATCGCGCGGCACATCTCCGGCGTCACGCTCTTCGCGAGCGGCGATTGCGTCCAGTTGCCGTCGGGCCCCACCTTGGCCCGCGCCAGGCCCGCGGCACCCATGCTCTTCGCCGCTTGCTCGAGCTTGTCGCCGTCGGCGCGCGAGAGCTGCGCGGAGGCCGGCACCACGAGCGCCTTCACGATTTCGGCCGGCAGATCGCGCCGGTAGGCGCCGCTCGCGAACTTCTCTGCGATCGCGGCGAAGAACGGGATCCCGCCGCCCTTCTGCTCGATGACGAGCTCCGTCAGATCGACGTGCTTGAGGTCGAAGCGCACGTCGGGCTTGTCGTTGCCGTAGTCGCGCATCGACGTCTCGAAGTCGAGCTCGGGAAAGCGACCGTCGGGATAGATCGCCTTGAGATCGATGCCGAGCGCAGCTTTCCAGATCGCGAACACCAGGCCTTCCACGGTGCGGAAGACGTCGTTCTGGTTCACGAAGCTGAGCTCGATGTCGATCTGCGTGAACTCCGGCTGGCGGTCGAGACGCAAATCCTCGTCCCGAAAGCAGCGCACGATCTGGAAGTATTTCTCGTAGCCCGCCACCATGAAGAGCTGCTTGAAGAGCTGCGGACTCTCGGCGAGAGCGTAGAACTTCCCGGCGTGGAGGCGTGACGGAACCAGGAAGTTTCGCGCGCCGCCCGGCGTGTACTTGACGAGGAAGGGCGTCTCGAGCTCGAGGCAGCCGTGGTCGGAGAGGTAGCTGCGCGCCGCGTGGTTGGCGCGGTGGCGCATCCGCAGCGCTTGCTGGAGCGGCGCGCGCCGGAGGTCGAGGTAGCGATGCTCGAGGCGAACCTCCTCGCGCGTGTCGCTCTTGTCCTCGATCGCGAAGGGCGGGGTCTCGGCCTTGTTGAAGATGGTGGCCTCCAGTACCTCCACCTCGATTTCGCCGGTGGCGAGTGCCGCGTTCGCGGCGGACACGAGCTTGCCTTCCTTCTTGCTGAATTGCTCGCCGCGCGAGCGCACCTTGCCGCGGATGCCGACGACCCACTCGCCGCGGAATTGCTCGGCCAGCGCGTGCGCAGGGGCGGAGCTGTCCGGGTCGAAGACGACCTGCGTCACGCCTTCGCGGTCGCGCAGATCGATGAAGATGAGCGCGCCGTGGTCGCGGCGATTCGCGACCCAGCCGAAAAGCACGACCTCGCTCCCGATCTGGGCGGGGCGCAACGCTCCGCAGTCGTGAGTACGCTTGAGCTCATCGATGAATCGGGCCACGGCTGATCGTCTTTCGTGAGGGCGCCAAGGTTGCGCCGGGGGCGGACTTTCTAGCACGTGGGGCCGAAAACTGGGCCGAATCCTCGGCCCGTCGTAGCGAGGGAGGGTGAGAACGGCTGCCCCCCGGTCCCCGTCGAGCCTCGAACGGGCGTGCGCGTGGTTGTCCGTCGTCGTGCCGCTCGTCACCACGCTCACCCGTGCCCAGACCACGGGTGATTTTCGTGGCGATCTACCGCTCGTGACGGGCATGGGGCTCTTGCCCATCGGGAGCGAGGGCTGGGGCGGGCTTGCGCTCGGCCACCTGCTCGGCTTGGTTCCGCTCGGTGGCCGGGCGGAGCGCGCCGCCTGGGTCGGCGCGGTCGCCGCCGCCGTGGTGGCTCGACTGGTGTTCGGGTGGGCGCGCCGCTCGCTCCGTGCCGCGGAGCCGGCGACGCCGCTCGCGCCCGCCCTGGCGCTCGCCGCGGCGCTCACTGCCGTGCTCGCTCCCACCTTTCAGCTCGAAGCCACCACGGTGGGCGGAGCTGCGCTCGCTGCGGCACTGGTGCTCGGGACGCTCACGGCAGCCGATCGGCTGCCGAGCTGCGACGTGCGTGCGAGCGTCGTCGTGGGCGCGCTCACCGGGCTCACCTTCGCCGAATCGCATGCGGGTGGGCTCGCGTTGCTGGTCGCGCTCAGCGTGCTCACGGTCGCGCGGCGGCGCGTTCCGGAGTCGCGCGAGCTCTTCGCCGGCTTCGCCGCGGCCGTGCTGGTGGAGGCGCTGTTCGTGGCGACGCTCTTCGTTCGCTCGCGCGCGCCGAACGCCTGGCTCGACCTCGGCTTCGGCCTCGGCCAATCGAGCCTGACCGCGCGCGACACCTCCACCGAGCGCGTGACGGCCTACGCGGCCTGGCTGTCGGAGATGGGCCTCCTGCCCTTCGCCCTCGCGCTCGTGGGCAGCGCCTTCGGCTTGCTCAAGCCCGCGACGCGACCGTTCGCGCTGCCGCTCGCGGCGCTCGTGTTGCTCGACCTTGCCCTACCCGCGAGCCACATCGGGCTCTTGACCCCCGATCCGTTCGGCGCCCCGCGCCTCCTGGCGATCGGCGCGCTCGGCGTGTCGGCGGCGCTCGGCGTGCAAGCGGCGGCGCTCGGCCTCGCGCGAGCGCGCGTGCCGTTCGCCAGGCCCGCCGCGGCGCTGCTCGTCGCGTTCGACTTCACGCTCGTGTTCGTCGGCTCCGAAGCCGCCGCCGCCGCGACGGACCGGCGCGCCTCGACCGCGAGCGAGGTGTGGACGGACGAGGGGCTCAGAAGCATCCCGCCGAACGGTCTCGTGCTCGCGCGCTCGGAGGCGATCGCCTGGCGGCTCTGGTCGGCGCAGCTCCTGCGCGGCGAGCGGCCGGACGTGCTCGTCGTGCCGGCGACGCTGCTCGAGCGCGGCGCGCTCCGCCGTCGGCTGCTCGAGGCCGAGCCGGCGCTGGCGCCGCTGCTTCGCGACCTCGCGCTCGGCGGCAAGCCGAGCGAATACGCGCTCACGACGCTTTCCGACGCACGTCCGCTGTTCGTCGAGCTCGACCCGAGCTGGAACGAGCGCTTGAACGAGCACGTCGTGCCCGAGGCGTTCTGGCTGCGCTTCCAGTCGAACCCCGTGGGGCGCTCGGATCGCACGGTGGCGCTCGAGCGCGCCGGACGCCGCTTCGAGCGCGTGCTGCGCGCCGTGGCACCCGGTGACCGCGACGCGGGACTGCTCGCCACGCGCGAGGTCGTCGTGGCCGGGCTGCGCCAGCGCGCGCTCTTTCTCCTCGCGCGCAGGGATCGCGATACCGCCCTCTCGACGGCGGAGGCGCTCGAGCGCCTGTCGCCTGAGGACGAGGTCGCTCAGAAGGTGCGCGCCGCCCTCTCCCCCGCGCGCCCCCGGCTCACCGCCCAGCGCTGAGCGACCCCCCACCGCGATTTTCCGCGAGGCTGCTAGGCTCCGGCGCATGACGCGCTTCGAGCGACGGGAATTCCTGCGCGCGGTCGTGGTCGTGGCGGGCCCGCCGCTCCTGGTCGCCTGCGGCGACGGCGAAAGCACCACGGATCCCGACGCGGCGCCGCGCTACTTTCCGCAATCGGTTGCGTCGGGTGATCCGCGACCGGAGAGCGTGGTGCTCTGGACGCGTGCGGTGGATCCCGAACGTCCCGGCGCCGAGCTACTCCTCACGCTCGTCGTCGCGATCGACCCGGAGCTCACCCATCCCGTATCGCTCGGCGGCGCTCCATCGCTCGACCTGGTCGCGGCGGCCGACAACGACGGCTGCGTCAAAGTGCGGGTCGACGGGCTCACGCCGGGCACCCCCTACTACTACCGGTTCACCCTCCAGACCTCCGGCGAACGCATCGACTCACGCGTCGGACGCACGCGCACGGCACCGGACGAGCACGAGGGCACTTCCGTCACGTTCGCGGTCGTCTCGTGCCAGGACTACGGCGGAAAGTACTTTCACGCCTACCGTCACCTGGCCGAGCGCGAGGTCGACTTCGTGCTCCACCTCGGCGACTATGTCTACGAAACGACGGGCGATCCGGCGTTCCAGTCGTCGTCACCCGGGCGTGACGTGGTGTTCAGTGCGCCCGAGGAGGCCCTCGCGCTCGGCGACGGCAGCTACCTGGCGGCACGCTCGCTCGGGAACTATCGCGACCTCTACCGAACGTACCGGAGCGATGCAGATCTGCAGCGCGTGCACGAACGGTACCCGTTCATCCTGATCCCCGACGATCACGAGTTCTCGAACGACTGCCACGGCGCCACGGCGACCTACACGAACGGTCGAGAGGACGAGCTCGACACCGAGCGTCGCCGTGCCGCCGACCGCGCCTGGTTCGAGTTCATGCCCGTGGACTACGCCACTTCGCCCGCGAGCGCGCTCGTCGACGATCAGGAGTTCCCTGAGGATTTTCGGCTCTATCGCCACTTCACCTTCGGCGCGTACCTCGAGGTCGTGCTCACGGATCTGCGGCGCTACCGCCCCGATCACCTGGTCCCGGAAAACGCCTTCCCGGGGGCGGTGTTCATGAACGAGGCGAGCGCGAAGGAGACGCTTGGCAGCGTCCCCGACGACGCCGTCGCCTACGTGAACATCGACGACGACGAACACCAGGATCTCCTCGCTGCGCTCAGCGTTGCAGCCGAGGCCCAGGGCTTCGACCCGACTCGCGTCGAGGGCGAGCTCTCCGTGCCTTGGATCAACGGTATCCTGGCGCCCACGGGCGACGACCCGCCGCTCGACCCGGACGCTGCCGACCTTCCCCGCGGCTACGCGGTGCACCAGCTGCTGAAAACAGCCGAATTTTCGGCGCAAGGGGCGCGCTACCTGCTCGGCGAGCGTCCGTTCCGCGCACTCGCTGCGGAGGCGTTCGCCCGCACCAAGGGCGTGAGCGAGAACCTGATGGGCGGCGAGCAACGCGCATGGTTCATCGACACCATGTACGGCTCCACGCGCACCTGGAAGGTGTGGGGCAACGAGTACTCGCTGATGCAGAAGGTGATCGACCTCACCCCCGTGACGATTGCTCCCGTAGAGCTGCGCCAGCGCATCGTGCTCAACGCCGACGACTGGGACGGGACGCCGAACGAACGCCAGGCGCTGCTCGAGGATCTCGTCGGCGTCGAGAACCTCGTGGTCGTCACGGGTGATCTCCATGCCTTCTTCGCGGGTACGCCCTCGGCGCAGGACAAGCCGGATTCGGCCGTGATCGAGCTCGTCGCCGGGAGCGTCTCGTCCACCCCCTGGCAAGCCAGCATCGAGGCTGCCATCGCCTCGGATCCGTCGCTGCCCCCCGAGGCGGCGCTCATCGCCGGTTTCGTCGGCAGCCTGCTCACCGACGACGACACGCGCCCCAATCCGCACATTGGTTGGCTCGAGCTCGAGAAGAACGGCTACGCGGTCGTTCGCGCCGAGGCCAGCACGCTGTTCATGACGACGTACGCGATCGACAGCGACCTCGTCGCGCGACCGGCGAGCGCGCTCGGCCGCCCGCTCGCCGAGCTGTTCGAGACCACGGAGTTTCGTGTTCAGAACCGCTCGCGCGCGCTCGAGCGCCGGATCAACGGCGACTGGAAGCGCTGGGAGCCGGCGAGCATGACGTGGGCATGAGCGGGCGCACGCCCCCGACCAGGGCACGGGTCTAGCGTGGCGTTGCTCGAGCTCCGGCGCGTGAGCAAAGCCTTCGGCGGCACGGTGGCCCTGCGCGAAGTATCGTTCGAGCTCGAGCCGGGCGAGGTGCACGTGC
>Ga0315912_10005798_pt1 | contig 11251 bp, 16 predicted proteins | sample VfabasoilMG_FD_204469 | JGI IMG/M metagenome (GOLD analysis project Ga0315912, IMG submission 204469) | Garden soil microbial communities collected in Santa Monica, California, United States - V. faba soil | ecosystem: Environmental > Terrestrial > Soil > Garden | place: USA: California...
TTTGGCTAAATGCGGATAGGGTGAATGCAGCCAACAAGGGAATGAATATTTTTTTCATAAATAATTTTGAATGATAAATCAAGTTGTTACAAACATTGCGCCATTATTCATGGTCGTTGGTCGTTATTAAAACATAATCCGCCTCCACCATATAATTCAAAAACACCACCTTATTCCCTACTTCTTCTTTTATTGTTCCTTCCACCGTTCCACTCTGACCCAGTGCAAAAGGCCTGATTAAAATTTGCTCGGTAAATACCAAGCTTCGCTTTCCATAAATTTTGTACAAAGCTTCTTTGGCGCACCAATACACGCACAATTTTCTCAAATTGTTTGCGCCATCATTCCATTCGCTATCCGTTAAAACACGCCTCATCACAGAAAATAATTTCGGCCGGGGTTGCTCCAGGTCTATTCCAACAGATTTTTCGGGGTGAATCTGTACAGCCACAAAAGGGTAAGAATTGGAGAGCGAAATCTGGTGAGGCAAATTTTGCAGAAAAGGTTTACCAAATTCATCCTTTACAATGCCTGAATAATTTAAACCACAATCCTCAACCATTTTTCTTAATAACGCCCTTCCGGCCAGCCATTCCAATCTTTTCCTTGAATTCGCAATTTCATCGGGGCAGGAGTCAACCGGCAAGACAAAGGCAGCCAGAGCCTCCTCATTTTCATCGATCTGCCAAATGCCCCAGCCGTTGGCCAAAGATTTCCAATTGATTTTCAATACAGGCATGGAATAATAATGATAATCACCCAATTTTGTGAAAAGTTAGTCGCGCACAAAATATTTTTTCATGCCGGGCATCCTGGTCAACAAACTCTACGATTTCAAAGGCCATCGCAGCAGTGTTTACGCGCTGGAAAAGGGAAACACACCCAATATTTTTTTCTCTGCCGGTGGCGATGGGTTGGTTGCCCGATGGAATATGCAACACCCCGACCAGGGCGAGCTGATGGCGAAAGTGCCCAATTCAGTTTACGCTCTTCATTATCTAACCGATAGAAACCTGCTCGCGGTTGGTCACAACCAGGATGGAGTTCATTTTATTGATGTGGAAGCGAAGAAAGAGGTAGCTTCACTTCAGTTAACCTCCAACTCCATTTTTGATATTCAGTCGTATAAGAATTTATTGTTCGTGAGCACAGGCGATGGCACAATTTTCGTAGTTGACGTGTCCACCTATAAAACGGTTCAAAAAATTTCAGGCAGTACCCAAAGCGTAAGATGCCTGGCCATCAATCCTGAAACAAAAGAATTAGCGGCAGGCTACAGCGATTTTTACATACGAGTTTTTTCTTTGGAGGATTTTACGTTGAAGACTGAATGGCTTTCCCACAATAATTCGGTGTTTGCTTTGCGCTACTCAAATGATCATAAATTTCTCATCAGCGCTTCGCGCGATGCGCGGTTGAAGAAGTGGGATGCAGCCAGCCCATATCAAAATATGCAGGAAGTGCCGGCTCACTTGTATGCCATCAACAATCTGGCCTTTAGCCCAGATGGCAAACATTTCATAACTTGTAGCATGGATAAGACCATTAAAGTGTGGAATGCGGAAAGTATGAAGCTGCTCAAAGTTATTGATCGCGCCCGGCATGGGGGCCACGGCACATCGGTGAATAAAGTTTTATGGCTGAGCGACCATCGCCTGGTAAGTGCCAGTGATGACCGGAATATTTGTGTTTGGGATATCCATTTTGAAAATTAGTTTTCAGTTAAAAAAATTATCGAATGAAAATTACACCACTCGAAATCAGGCAGAAATCTTTCGAAAGAGTAATGCGGGGCTACGATAAAGATGAAGTAACGGCCTTCCTGGTCACCCTTTCGCAGGAATGGGAGCGACTCATTGACGAAACGAAGGAACTGCGGATCAAATACGAATCTTCGGAGCGCGAAGTATCTAAACTGCGCGAGGTGGAAAGCTCACTCTACAAAACCCTTAAAACGGCTGAAGATACAGGCGCTAACATGATTGACCAGGCTACCAAAACAGCCGAGCTTCACTTGAGGGAAACACAATTGAAAGCGGAGGCCATCATGAATGAGGCCAAGGCTAAGGCAAAAGGAACCATAGAAGAATCGGAAATATCTTCTAAACAATTGGTGGAAGAGATGGAAGACCGATTGAAAGAATTGGTGGAGAATTATAAAAAACTGGAACAACAACGCGATAATTTACTTTCAGATTTAAAACGTATTTCCAACGAAACACTGGAGCGTGCCGACAGGGTTGTAAAGAATAGTGATGATTTTAACCCTGACCAGTATTTATCTCGGGCCAGGAAAGAACTAAAGAAAATTATTTATCCAAACAGTGAGCCTGCACCCACACCTGTACCGGTAAAAATAGAAGTGCCTAAAGAAGAGGCGAAGCCTTCACCTGTTTTGGAAGAAACTAAACCTGTTGCGGCTCAGGCATCAACCGGCACCCGTTCATTTTTTGATGACATTGCATGACGGGGAAAATTGCTCTCGAAGGGCTGGAGTTTCATGCCTACCACGGAGTGTATGCCCATGAGCGATCCTCCGGAAATAAATTTGAAGTGGATATTTCGGTAGAGGCCAAACTGCAAGAGCGTGTTTTGGAAGATGACTTGGGAGGCACCATTAATTACGAATCGCTTTACCAGGTGGTGAAAGACGAAATGGAGCGACCATCCAAATTGCTTGAAACAGTTGGCTATGGTATTGCCAATCGCATTTTAGCGGACTTCGCAGACGCACTTTTTGTGGAGATCAGGATTTCAAAATTCAACCCACCCATTGGCGGAGTTTGTAAAAAGGCAACCGTTACGGTGAGCCAGGGGAGGTAAGGGTGTAATAAAAATATTCCTGTGCACTTACCGCTATCGGTATTTACAAACTATCCACAAAATGAAATCCTCGCCTATCGACACCTTCATAAAAATCTACTTGTTTACCAAGTAAATACATCATGTGTTTTTTATCCATCATCACCATAATCCCGGAGTGTTCATAAACCAGGTCGGTTTTTTTTTGTGTATCGAAGCCTAAAATAAGTTGAACTCCGCAGCCTCCGCCACGCACACCCACACGAAGGCCGTGGTCGGCAGGAATATTTTTAGTGGTCATTATTTTTCTTATTTCTTCAGCTGCCAAAGCCGTAATTCCCACCGGTTGTTCAGGGATGCCCACTTTGCTATTTTCCATTTTCTATCGTTCAATACCTGATTTCTCATCCAAAATTACCTAATTTTCATGCGAAATAACCTGAATGAAAATGGATCCAATTATTGATTTAGCCAAAGTATTACTTCCGGCCGCAATATTTTTGTATGGCATGTATTTGCTTGTTCGCTCATTTATTAACCGCGATATAGAAATGAGAAAGTTGGAAGTAAGGAGCCGTGCAATTGAAACGATTCTGCCAAACCGGTTGCAAGCCTATGAACGCCTCTGTTTGTTCCTGGAGCGCATCACTCCGAACAATATGTTGCTTCGCCTTAATGTCCCTGGTATTCCAGCCCGCGAATTTCACCGGATGCTGCTGGATGAAATCCGCAATGAGTATAACCACAATGTTTCCCAGCAGGTTTATATGAGCGAGGCCGTTTGGAATATGATTAAAAATGCCAAAGAAGATTTAGTGATTCAAATCAATGAAGCTTCACAGAGCATGAACTCAGAATCTACCAGCCTTGACCTTGCCAAAAAGATTTTCGAATTATCGATGGACAAAAAAGTTGACCCCATGGGCCATGCGCTATCAGAATTGAAAAAAGAAATTCAACAAACTTTTTAGATTTCGGGTCAATAAAAATTTAGTCAGGTGATTGCAGTTGTTCAGCGGGTAAGTCAAAGCCAGGTATCCATTAACGGAATAATAAAGTCAAGCATCGGCAAAGGCCTGATGATCTTGGTTGGAATTGAGGAAGCCGATGGTGATGAGGACATTGAATGGCTCTCCAATAAAATTATTAACCTCCGGATTTTTAATGATGCGGAGGGAGTGATGAATGTAAGTGTTAAAGACGATGGTGGGGAAATTTTAGTTATCAGCCAGTTTACCCTGCACGCCAGTACTAAAAAAGGAAACCGACCTTCATATATTAAAGCAGCCCGGCCTGAAACGGCCATTCCTCTTTACGAAAAATTTGTTCGTGCCCTGCAAACCATTCTTGCCAAAGAAATTAAAACGGGAGAGTTTGGTGCCGATATGCAAGTGGAGATCCATAACGATGGACCGGTTACAATAATTATTGATACGAAGAATAGAGTGTGAATTGACTGCTGAATGCCCAATATCCGTTATTGCACATCGGAAGCAAAATGATCCCACCCTTGTGCTTTTATAGGCACAACTGTTCCTGCTTTACTCACCATCACATTTTGTAAAGGGTTGGAATGTACATGTCCGATAAAATGAATATCGGGATGCTTTTTAATTTTTTCCAAATCCGATTGTCGGACGGTAAATAATAACTCGTAATCTTCTCCTCCGTTCAAGGCGCAGGTAATCGGATCCAAATTAAATTCCATAGCCGTTTCGAAAGTCTGGTTGTCGATGGGTATTTTATCTTCAAACACTTTCATTCCAACTCCGGAACTTTTTGATAAGTGGAGCAATTCGGAAGCGAGACCATCCGAAATATCGATCATCGAGGTAGGTACTACGCCAGCTTCGCTCAGTTCGTAAATAATATCCATGCGGGCATCGGGCTTTAGTTGTCTGCCCACCACATACTCATATTTCTCCAAATCAGGTTGCATGGACGGGTTGGTTTTAAATACTTCTTTTTCCCGTTCTAATATTTGCAAACCCATGTAGGCTCCACCTAAATCTCCAGTGACACAAATAATATCATTCTCTTTCGCGCCCGAGCGGTAACTTATTTTTTCATTGGCCGCTGTTCCCACTATGCTTACAGAAATCACCAAACCAAAAGGCGATGAAGTAGTATCGCCACCCACCAGGTCCACTTTATAATTTTCACAGGCCATTTTAATTCCATGGTAAATGGTATCCACCGCTTCAACAGAAAAACGGTTGCTGAGGGCGATGCCAATAACCACTTGTGTGGGTTTGCCATTCATAGCGGCTATGTCCGAAACATTGGTTGCAATTACCTTATATCCAAGATGTTGCAGGGGCATGTAACCAAGGTCGAAGTGGATGCCTTCAATAAAAATATCTTTTGAGAGGAGAATAATTTCATTTCCACTTTCAATCACTGCGGCATCATCGCCAATGCCAAGTTTTGACGAAGGATTATTTAAAGAAAATTCTTTCCGGATGCGATCGATAAGGCCGAATTCGCCAAGGGTGGAAATTTCTGACCTTCCTGCTGAGGTTTTTTCACTCATTTCAATTTCTTGTTTTGATGGTGGCGCTTGCTATCGCGTTTCGATTTCTTTTTTAAGTTTTGCTGCAACGCTTGGGTGAGATCAATCCCGGTTTGATTGGCCAGGCAAATCAAAACAAAAAGCACATTGGCCATTTCATCGGCCAATTTTATTTTCTTGTCAGCTTGTTTTTCCGATTGCTCGCCATAGCGCCTGGCAATAATGCGTGCCACCTCACCGACTTCTTCCGTAAGCATGGCCATGTTGGTAAGCTCGCTGAAATAACGAACGCCATGTATTTTAATCCAATGATCTACCTGCGCTTGTGCTTCCTGAATGGTCATTTTAAAATCAAATTACCGTTTACGAGTGTGGGCACTACTTTATATTGATCGGCCGTCAGACAAAATTCAATGTCTTTATATATGTTTAAGCGACTTAATCTTTTTACGTGCGATGAAGCACTCAGGTAATTCAATAAATTATTTTTTTCTTTTTGATACAAATGTAGAGCAGCGAGAGGTGCGTCATCATCGGGAAGAGCTTCACCATTCAGTTGTTCAATCAATGCCCCTGCGAAAAGTGTGTCTTCCAGATTTACCCGCCCTTTCCACCCGGCACACAAAATTAGAATGGAGCGTTCCGACTTTTTAAGATGGCCAGCTACCGATGAAAGATTCAAAAATGCACCGATCAACAATTCACTGGCCTGTTTCGCTTTTTCAATTGCCTGTGTGCCATTGGTTGTTGTAAAGGCAATTTTTTTTCCTCGAATATCTTCGCCCATGTATTCAAATGGTGAATTGCCTTTATCGAAACCTTCAACTTTTTCTCCGTTACGCTCGCCTGATGTGATGAAACCCTGGCTTTTCATTTTTTTGCATTCTTCGAGATCGGCAATCGGGGTTATACTATCCACACGATGTGCAAATGCCGTTACCATGCACGAAGTAGCACGGAGAATATCAACCACCACAACGGATTTGTTTTGCACATCATACAGGTGCATGAGTTCGGGACTCAGGCAAACATCAATTGTTTTCATAACTATTTTTGAATAAATGGCATCTTCACCACCTCAGCCATTAGCCCCTTTCCTCGCACATCAATAAAAATTTCGGAACCGATCTTAGAACTTTCGGACGCTACATAGCCCATTCCAATACCAATGCCGAGCACCGGAGAAATGGTGCCCGATGTTACTTTACCAATAACATCGCCATTGGAATTTTTAATTGCATAATCATGGCGGGGAATACCTTTATCAATCATTTTAAAACCCACCAGCTTTCGTTTCACTCCTTCCTCTTTTTGTTTCTTTATCTGGACAGCGTTTGTAAAATTCTTGGTGAATTTGGTTATCCAACCCAAGCCACCTTCCATGGGTGAAGTAGTATCATCAATATCATTGCCATATAGACAAAAACCCATTTCCAATCGAAGTGTGTCTCGGGCGCCCAGCCCAATGGGTTTGATGTTTTCATTTTTTCCGGCTTCGAAAATAGCTTCCCATACTTTTTCGGAGTCCCGGTTGTTCACATAAATTTCAAATCCACCCGCACCCGTATAGCCTGTATTGCTGATGCAAACATTTTCGCATCCTGCAAACTGACCAATAGCGAAATGATAATACTTTATTTCTTTTAAATTGACTGGCGTAAGCCTCTGCAATACCTCTGTAGCTTTTGGACCTTGCGCAGCAAACAGGCAGGTTTCGTCAGAAACATTTTTTAATTCAGCTCCCTGGGTATTGAACTTCGAAATCCAATCCCAATCTTTTTCAATGTTTGAAGCATTTACAACAAGCAAGTAGTAGTCTTCTTTTATCTTGTAAACAATGAGATCATCTACAATACCACCTTTTTCATTTGGGAGACATGAGTACTGAGCTTGCCCATTTACCAGTTGGCTCGCATCGTTGCTGGTTACCCGTTGAATTAAATCGAGGGCATGTTGACCTTTAACGGTAAACTCGCCCATGTGCGAAACATCAAAAACTCCAACCCCGTTTCGCACGGTCATGTGTTCCTCCAGGTCGGATGAATAGCGAACAGGCATAAGAAAACCGGCAAAGGGCACCATCTTAGCCCCGAGTTTTTCATGAACATGTTGTAGGGGAACGCTTTTTAAATCCATAGTATGGGTTTAGCGCTGCAAGTTTACAGGAAAGCCGATGCCGAAAAAAATAAGACAGGCAATTATCCGCCCGATAGGGCCTGAAAAATCAAAAGTTCGTCTGATTTTTTTACAGGGTCGGTTAAGGTGGCGCGGTCTTTGATCAAATTGCCTTGCACAAAAATATTGACGTGCTGGCGAAGGCTGCCGGTGTCATCTACCAGGTAGTTACTTAAACCAGGGTAGCGGGTTTCAATTTGGGTTAACAAATCACGGATGGTGTTGCCCTCTAACTCCAAATCGGTGAGCGAAGGAAAAAAGGGCTTAAGCGCTGATGTGAATTTAATTCTGGCCATCGAATTTTAAATTGCTGTTTGCTTTCACACCCGTTATGTTTCAACTTTAGGCTTCCAACCAAAGTTAAATAATTTTTGCTCAGGCAATGATATGAAAGAGCTGATCGGTCAGGTAAAATTATGGAAGGAAAATGGGCAACGCCTGGCGTTGGCCAGTGTCATTCAAACGTGGGGAGCATCGCCACGGCCTGTCGGGTCTTGCATGGTTATTTCTGAAAAACTGGAAATGACGGGCTCGGTAAGCGGTGGTTGTGTGGAAGGTGCTGTGCTAAAGGAGGCCGGGAATATTTTTGACGGAGGTGGCGCCAAAAAACTTTTTTATGGCGTGAGTGATGACGATGCCTGGGCTGTAGGCTTAAGTTGTGGTGGTAAAGTTCAGGTTTATATTCAACCCTGGTTTGAAAGCGAACTTTCTAAAAAATTTATTGAATTACTATCGGGCAATAAAAGTTGCGTTTTGGTTACTGCCTTGCTGGAAGGGGACACCCGAAATACGCTGATAGCTGCTGATGGAAAATTATTGGGCGCTGCATTTCCGGACAAAATAATAACCAGGGCACATGAATGCGTTACCCAGCGAAAGCACGAAACTTTTTTATTTGATGGGTTGGAATATTTCATCCAGGTATTTCCGCGAAGAAGTCGAATAATTATTATAGGCGCTGCTCATATTGCTGTTGACTTAGTTGCCCTTGCCAAGCAATTCGATTTTGAAACCATCGTGATCGATCCTCGCGGCACATTCGCCCGGAATACTACATTTGCCACACCTCCCGATTTAATGATTGAGAAATATCCTTCTGAAGTACTATCGGAAATGGAATTGGATTCCAATACCTATGCGGTAATTCTTTCGCACAACCCCGGGATTGACGATGACGCATTGCAAATATTGCTGAGATCAAGTGTAGCTTACATTGGAGCATTGGGCAGCAAGAAAAATCATGAAAAAAGAACAGCAAGACTTTTGGAGAAAGGATTTACAAAAGAGGAAATCTCCAGAATAAATGCGCCCATTGGTTTGGATATCAACGCTTTAGGAGCCAGAGAAATAGCGCTGAGTATTTTAGGTGCTGTGATTAAGGTGAAGAACGAGAATTTATAGAAATGAAAGGAAAAGTTTTCGGCCTTGTGGTGATCGCTGCGATTGGTGTGGCAACTCTTTCTTATTTTGGCTACCTGGGAAGTACCGGGATCATAGAAGTGAAAGTGCAGTATGTTGAGTATTCCTGTGGCAACGATAATATTGATATGCGGGTGATCGCAGTAAAGGACAGTTCACATTATGATTTAATTGGAAAGACTATTTCACCGGAAATAAATTTTAAACCGGAAAAATTGGAAACCCTTATCCGGAACAAGGTGAAGCAGTTCGAAAGTGATCCGCAGGCATCGAAAGATTTTTTTATAATTGGTTATGTTAGAAGCGGGCCCATATTTCATTGCTCTGGCTCGTTGTGTTTTAAGGTTGTAAAAATTAAGTATGAAGGTGAAAATGAATTTACAGAATTCTGAAAATCCATGAAATGAGCATAAAGAGAACTACCCAATGATATGATAATCGGGATGCGAATTCCATGTGTCCGCTAAAAAACAAATTATTAACACATGAAAAAAAATTTATTCATTGCATTTGAAGGTATTGACGGGAGTGGAAAAAGTACGCAGGTAAAATTATTGGCAGACAAACTTGCCAGTGAAGGCCATAAAGTTCTCGCCACATGCGAACCTACCAACGGCCACATAGGAAAAATGATCCGCGATATCTTCAACCACCGCATGGAAGGTGACCATCGCACTATTGCCGCGTTGTTTGTTGCCGACCGGTTAGAACATCTGCTTCACAAGACAGAAGGAATTTTAAAAAAATTGCAGGATGGATTTACCGTTATCACGGACCGATATTATTTTTCATCGTATGCCTACCATAGCGTGCATATGGATATGAACTGGGTGATTGAAGCAAATAAACTGAGCGCGCAACTCCTTCGGCCCGACTTGAATATTTATATAGACGTTCCTCCTGAAATTAGTATGGAGCGAATAAAGAAAGACAGGAACTCGGTTGAGTTATATGAAACGCTCGAGAACCAAAAGAAGGTTTACATGAAATACGCGGAAGCATTTGAACGGGAGAAAGAAAATGAAAAAATATTGATAGTGAACGGAAGCCAACCTGCGGAAAAAATCGCTGAAGAAATCTGGAAGGGTGTAAGTTTAATTTGAATTGACATTTTTTTAAGAAGCTTCTACAAACGGGTTACACCTCTAGTGTAAAACCCAAAATTATTTCAAATCTTTACCCACCGCTTACCGGAGGAATAAATAGCTAACCGGTTGGTTTATGTTTTTCTTAGGTTTTAAAAAATATCAACCCGTTCAAATTTATGTTCGAAGGTTTGTAAAATCTTTTCTCCAATTTTATTCGGCACTTCCAAATTATTAATAATAATAGTCCTGTTCTTTTTCCCTGAACCCCTGCCATCTATAAAAATCTGCTCAACGGTAAGGTATTGATGTTCTTCATCTTTAAGATAAAATAAATGAATTTTAGTATGTCGGAAGGCATCTCCAAGTTTCAGGCTATTGATGGCAGTCACAGCATCCATAGACAAGTCGTTTGTGAATTTATTTATTGTTGAAATGGATTCCAAGTCATTTGACAACGTGTATTTTGGATACCATTTTTCCAAAAATTCTGAGTAGGGATAAATTTCGGTTTTACGAATTGCTGTAATAGGTAAAATAATCAGGATGGAAGCTTCGATAATCCAAATTCCAGTTAATACAAATCCTTTAAACTGTATCCCAAAAATTGACCAGGCTCCAACACGATTGATTTCCAAAATAGCGTTTACAAAATCTGACGGATTGAATATCCAAACGTTTCCTAAAAAAAATTCCATTGGGGTGGGAAACTGCCCTTGATATAGGTAAACAATGTAAGTCGTCCATTGGAAATAACATACCATTAAACCGGAAGTCAATGATAAGACTATTCTACTTCTCTTATTGCGATTATTAGTCAATCTGGCCAAGACACGATTCGCAACGCCAAGCACAAGCCCCACACCAAAAGTAACCAGAAAGTTAAAGTATATGATTGGAACAAATACAGTAATTAAAGTATAGACATACCCTAATAACATAGTGAAAAATAAACTTGATAGCAGGTGGAAAAGAATTCCAACCGAATTAACTTTTAAGGACTCCTGATAATACTTTATCGAACTCATATATAGTATCAAATTAATTTTACTAATCTTACCCACCACTCACCGGTGGAATGATCACCACTTCATCGCCATTGTTTAATAAAAAAGAATCCTCGCGGTATTCTTCTCCCACGGCAAACGATAGCTTGCTCAGGTTGGCGAATGCCGGATACTTCTCTAATAGATCTCGCTTCATGCCGGCAATAGATTCCCCTTCACCAACTTCCCACACCTTTTCTTTAGAGTTTAGA
>Ga0315912_10005799_pt1 | contig 11251 bp, 10 predicted proteins | sample VfabasoilMG_FD_204469 | JGI IMG/M metagenome (GOLD analysis project Ga0315912, IMG submission 204469) | Garden soil microbial communities collected in Santa Monica, California, United States - V. faba soil | ecosystem: Environmental > Terrestrial > Soil > Garden | place: USA: California...
CCTGGCGGATGCCTCCCGATTCTTCCTCGCGCCTGACGGAAAGACCGATCCGCAGAGCGAGCTAGAAGCCACGCTCGCCGCCTTCTTCTCCGACACGCAGGAGACGCCGGAGATCCAGAACCCCCAGTGCGTCTTTGTCGCCCGGTTCCACTGGCTCGACCGGCAGCTCGCATTTGACGGCGCGCGCATGCCCAGGCAGCCATGTAGGCGGTTCGACGAGTGGCGCAAGGCTCTCAACCCGCAGGGCGTGACCTTGGTCTTCCCAGCGGCGTACCTCAACAATCCCGCGTCGATGTACGGGCACACGCTGTTGCGCATCGACGCCAAGGACCAGGACGAGACGACCCGGCTCCTCGCCTACGCGATCAGCTACACCGTGAATACCGACGGACGCGATGGATTCGCTTTCACCCTCAAAGCGCTGATCGGCAGCTACCCCGGGACGTTCTCCAGCATGCCGTACTACCTGAAAGTCAGGGAGTACTCCGATCTGGAGAACCGCGACATCTGGGAGTACGAGCTGAATCTCTCACCCGAGGAGATCGATCGGCTGCTGATGCACGCATGGGAGCTCGGGCCGATCCATTTCGACTATTACTTCTTCGACGAGAACTGCGCGTACCACCTGCTCGGGCTGCTCGAAGCCGCTCGACCCGATCTCAATCTCACCGAGGCCTTTCGCTGGTGGGCGCTACCGTCCGATACGGTGCGCGAAGTCGTCAAGCAGAAGGGTCTCGTGAAGAGGACCCGGTTTCGTCCCTCGAACGCCACGGTGATCCGCCACCGGCTCGAGCTGATGAGCCCGCAGGAGCAGGCACTGGCAGGGTCCCTCGCGCGCGGGCTCGTGCCCGAGGCGGCCCCTGCCTTCGCGGCTTTGTCTCCGCCTCAGCAAGCCCGAGTGCTGGAGGTGAGCTATGACTATCTGAGTTACCTGCGCACGAGCGGCAAGAGTCCCGTTGAGGACCCGGCGGCGCTGTCGCAGTCCATCCTCTTCGCGCGCAGCCGTATCGGCGCGAGCGCCGACGATCCGCCAGTTCCCGCACCGCAGGTTCGACCAGATCAGGGGCACGGAACCTCGCGCATCGCCCTGGGCGGTGGCCGGCGCGACGGCGCGAATTTCGTCGAGTTGCGTGCGCGCCCCACGTATCACGATCTGATGGATCCGGATGCAGGCTACGTCCGCGGCGCACAGATCGAGTATCTGGACCTCGCGGTGCGCGACTATTCAGGCGCGACTGGCGCGCGTGTCGAAGAGATCACGCCCGTGAAGCTCATCTCGATCTCGCCGAGAAGCGAATTCTTTCAGGCGATGTCTTGGAAACTCGACGTATCCTGGGCGCGCCGGCGCCTGGCGGATGGGTCCGAGCCGCTCGTCTTCGGTGTACACGGCGGACCCGGGGTCGCGTGGACGCTTCCCGATACCGTGCGCAGCAAGAACACGGTTTACGCGTTCCTCGAATCCACGCTCCAAGTCGACACACGCCTGGAAAAAAACTACGCCCTGGGTGTCGGGCCGGGTATCGGCGCGCTGATCGACCTCAGCGCGCGCTGGCGCGCCGAGCCCTATGCGCGCGGACAGTGGTTCTTCGCCGGCGATACCGATACCCCGTGGGCCGCGGGGTTGCGCCTACGCTACACGCTGGAGCGCGAATGGGCGCTGCGTCTCGACCTGTCGCGCGAGCGCCAGGAGAAGCAGGCATGGAATAGCGTGCTGCTTTCCCTTCATCACTATTTCTGAGCTCTGAAAGCGGCGGCGAAGAACTTGTCCGCTTCCGCCTTCGCCTCCTTGTCGGCCTTGGCGTTGTAGGCGACCGGCATGTTGAATTTCTTGCCGGTTTCAGTCGCTTCCGGATTGGTGTAGGCGTGGACCGCGCCGGGATAGTTGATGATGCGGTAGTCGGCTCTCGCGGCGTCCATGTCTTTCTTGAACGCGTCCACCTGGTCGGGCTTGATGAGCGGGTCGTCGGCGCCGTTCAGCACCAGCACCTTCGCCTTCACCGATGAGGGTGCCGGCGTATTCGTGCCGAGACCGGCGTGGAACGCCGCCACGCCCGCGAGGTCGGCGCCGGCACGCGCCATGTTGAGCGCCACCGTGCCGCCGAAGCAGTAGCCGGCCGCGCCGATCTTCGTTCCATCCACGGTCGAATGCCGGGCGAGCACCGCGCGCGCCGCATTGAAGCGACCCTGCATCCCCTGCGGATTCTTCATTACGCCGCCGGCCAGCGTACCCGCGTCCTTCGGGTTGTCGGCGGTCTTGCCGTCGCCGTACATGTCGGCGATGAACGCGGTGTAGCCTTTCTGCGCGAAGCGTCGCGCCTCGTTGTGCATGTGCTTGGTGATGCCCCACCACTCGTGCACCAGGACGATGCCGGGCCGCTTACCCTTCTTGGCGTCGTCATAGACGATGAAGCCCTTCATCGTCGTCTCGCCGTCCTTGTAGGTGACGGGTTCTTCCTTGAGGGCGGCCAGCGCGCTGGTCGAAACGAGGAACGCCGCGGCAATGATCCAGTTACGCATGACATCTCCTTTGGAAAGACGAGGTATTAAACACCCAGGGGGGGCCGTTTCTTCCAGCAGGGGTTCGCCTGTTCGAACGCGTGCGCGAGCTGCAGCACGCCGAAATCGTCGCGGTAGCGGCCGACGATCTGGATGCCGACCGGCAGCCCTTCGGGCGTGAAGCCAGCCGGCACCGAGATCGCCGGGTGGCTGGTGATCGTGATGAAGTAGCAGCTCTTCATCCAGTCGAGGTAGTTGGTCATCTTCACGCCCGCGATTTCGCGCGGCCACTCGGTCTCGACCGGGTAGGGCGGCAGCTGGTTCACCGGACAGACGAGGAACTCGTATTTCTCGAGGAAGGCGCGCATGCGCTGGTAGAGCTCCGAGCGCAGCGCAGTGGCGCGCGCGATCTGCTCGGGGGTGCTGCGCAAGCCCTGCTCGACGTTCCAGGCGACGTCGTCCTTCAGGTCGCCACGCCGCTTGCGGTAGAGCTCGCCGTACGACTGCAGGAAGCCCTGCGCGCGCAGGGTCTCGAAGGCCTCTGTCGCGCCGGAGAAGTCCGGCTCGGCGTCTTCGATCTTGCATCCTAGGGAGGAAAAAACCCTTCGTTGCGCATCCAGGACCCTGTTGACGCGCGGGTCCATTGGCAGCCCGCCGAGGTCGCGACTCCACGCGATCTTCGCCTTTCGGAAATTTCTCTTCAACGGTCGAAGAAAGACCGATCCTGCCTCCGCAATGGAGACCGGTGAACGAAGGTCTGGCCCGGCCATCGCCGAGAGAAGAAAGGCCGTGTCCTCGACCGTGCGCGCCATCGGCCCGAGCACGCCGAGCGTGTTCCAGCCGTTCGGCGCCGGCCACGCGGGCACGCGCCCGGGCGTCGGCCGGAAACCGACGACGTTGCAGTAGTTGCCGGGATTGCGCAGGCTCGCCGCCAGGTCGCCGCCGTCGGCGAACGGCAGCATGCCGGTGGCGACCGCGACCGCGGCGCCGCCGGACGAGCCGCCGCAGGTCTTCGTCGCGTCGTAGGGATTCTTCGTCGCGCCGAACACGGCGTTGAACGTCTGGCTGCCGGCGGCGAACTCCGGCAGGTTGGTCTTGCCGAGCGTGATCGCGCCCGCGGCGGAAAGGCGCTGGACGATCAGATGATCTTCATCGGGAATATTTTTTGCAAAAATCGGCGAGCCAAATGTGGTGCGGATCCCCTTCGTCTGCACATTGTCCTTGTAAGCGATCGGCAGGCCGGCGAAGAGCGGCTTCTGCTTGCTGCGATCGAGCCCCTTCGCTGCCTTCAGGGCCTGTTCGGGCAGGAAGGTGACGATCGCGTTCACCTTGGGGTTGACGCGTTCGACTTGCGCGATGAAGGCGCTCACGACCTCGGTGGCGGAAATCTTCCTCTTCGACAACAACGCAGCGAGCTTGCGCGCGGAGGTGAAGCAGAGGTCCGTCACAGGAGCACGATGTCGAATTGTTCCTGGGTGTAGCTCGACTCGACCTGGGTCGAGATCGGCCGGCCGATGAAGTCCGAGAGCATGGCGAGCGAGCCCGATTCCTCCTCCTGGAAGAGATCGATCACCGGCTGCGACGCGAGCACGCGGAACTGCTTCGCCGGGAAGGCGCGCGCCTCGCGCAGGATCTCGCGCAGGATCTCGTAGCAGACGGTGTGCGCGGTCTTGACCGCGCCGCGGCCGTCGCAGGCGGGGCAGGGCTCGCACAGCACGTGCGCGAGCGACTCGCGGGTGCGCTTGCGCGTCATCTCGACCAGGCCGAGCGCGGTGAAGCCGTTCACCGTCATGCGCGTGCGGTCGCGCGCCAGGGCCCGCTTCAACTCCTCGAGTACCGCGGCGCGGTGCTCCTCGGCCTGCATGTCGATGAAGTCGACGACGATGATGCCGCCGAGATTGCGCAGCCGCAGCTGGCGCGCGATCGCCTGCGCCGCCTCCAGGTTGGTCTTGAAGATGGTGTCGTCGAGGCTGCGGCCGCCGACGAAGCCGGCGGTATTGACGTCGATGGTGGTCAGCGCCTCGGTCTGGTCGATCACCAGCGTGCCGCCCGACTTGAGCGCCACGCGCCGCGACAGCGCGCGCTCGATCTCCGCCTCCACGTCGTAGAGCTCGAACAAGGGCCGCTCGCCGGTGTAGTGCTCGATGCGGTCGCGGACGCGCGGCATGTAGTGCTCGGCGAAGGCGCCGAGCTTCTGGAAGGTCTCGCGCGAGTCGACCACCACCCGGTCGGTCTCGCCGCCAACCATGTCGCGCAGCACCCGTTGCGCCAGCGACAGGTCCTCGTGCAGCAGCCGCGGCTGCGGAGCGCCCGCATTTCCTCCCATGGAGCGCTCGCGGATCGCTTGCCAGAGGCTGCGCAGGTAGTCGAGGTCGGCGCGCAGTTCCTCCTCGGTGGCGCTCTCGGCGAGGGTGCGGACGATGAAGCCGCCTTTCTCGTCGGGCGGCACCAGCTGCTGCACCCGCTCGCGTAGCGCCTGGCGGCCGCTTTCGTCCTCGATCTTCTGCGAGATGCCGATGTGCGCGTCGTGCGGCAGGTAGACCAGCAGGCGGCCGGCGATCGAGATCTGCGTCGACAGCCGCGCGCCTTTGGAACCGATCGGGTCCTTGACCACCTGCACCAGCAGGCTCTCGCCCTCGGCGAGCAGCTTCTCGATCGGCTTCTGCGATTCGCGCGAGCCGCGGATGTCGGCGACGTGCAGGAACGCGGCGCGCTCCAGGCCGATGTCGATGAACGCGGATTGCATGCCCGGCAGCACGCGCGCCACGCGCCCGGCGTAGAGGCTGCCGACCAGGCCGCGGCTCGCGGCGCGCTCGAGCAGCAGCTCCTGCACCATCCCCGAAGCGACGACGGCGACGCGCGTTTCCTGGGGACTGACGTTAATGAGGATTTCTTCCACGCATCTTTTCCAGCAGCTGGGCGGTTTCGTACAGCGGCAACCCCACGACCCCCGAGTAGCTGCCGCGCAGCTCGACGATGAAGCGCGCCGCGCGCCCCTGGATCGCGTACGCGCCGGCCTTGTCGTCGGCTTCGCCGCTCTCGACGTAGTCGGCGATCTCGGCCGCCGACAATTTCTTGAAGCGCACTTCCGAGCGCGAGACTACGCTTTCCAGCCAGTCGTCATTCTTGAGCGCGACTGCGGTGAGCACCTCGTGCTCGCGGCCGGAGAGCGAGGCGAGCATCGCCGCCGCCTCCTCGCGGCTGGCCGGCTTGCCGAGGATCCGGCCGTCGACCGAGACGGTGGTGTCGGCGGAGAGCACCGGCGCGCGCGGCAGGTTCCGCTGCATCATCCGTCGCCAGCCGGACTCGGCCTTGGCGCGCGCGACGCGCTCGACATAGCCCTCGGCCGCTTCGCCCGCGAGGGGCGTCTCGTCGACCTCGATGTCCTGCCCGGGCCGCGCGCGGAACAGGAGCAGGTGGAAGCGCACGTCGATCTGCGCCAGCAGCTCGCGCCGCCGCGGGCTGCGCGAGGCGAGATAGATGCCGCGCTCGAGGGACTGAATCATGCCCGGTGGTACGGGTGGCCGGTGAGGATGGTGGCGGCGCGATAGAGCTGCTCGAGCAGCACCACCTGCGCCAGCGCGTGCGGCAGCGTGAACGACGAGACCCTCAACACGAGACGCGCATCTTTCTTGAGCTCGTCGGGCAAGCCGTCGGCGCCGCCGACGAGAAAGCTCGCCTGCGCCCTGAGCAGGGCCGCGAACTGCTCCGTCGTCATGGACTGGCCTTTCTCATCGAGAACGATCCACGCCTCCCGCTTCTGCGGAATCTTCTTCACGGAAACCCGCTCGACCTCGTAGCCGCGCGGCATGCGCCGCGCATACTCTGCGCACGCCTGCTCCGCCCAGGCGGGCAGCCTAGCGGCGACGGCGACGACGCGCAGCCTTGGCACGGGCCGGTTTCTTCTTCGTCTTTTGCTTCGACGTTGCGCCGGCGGGCGCGGCCGCCTTCCTCTTCACTTCCTTGCCGCCCCACACTTCTTCCAGATTGTAGAAGCTGCGAACCGTCGGGTGCATGAGATGCACCACGATCTCGCCCAGGTCGACCAGCACCCATTCGCCGCCTTTTTCGCCCTCGACCCCGTACACCTTGCCGCCGTTCTCCTTCACCTTGTCGCGCACATGGTCGGCGAGCGCCTTCACCTGGCGCGACGAGTCGCCGCTCGCGATGACCACCCGCTCGAACATCGATGGCAGGTGCGCGGTATTGAAGACGACGATGTCGCGCCCCTTGATGTCCTCGAGCGCCTCCACCACGATCTGCTGCTTGCGCCGGATGTCCATCAGCTCGGCAGGCGGTACAGGCCGTGCTCGGCGATGTAGCCCGCGACCGCGGCCGGCACCATCGCGTCGATCGGTTCGCCGCGCGCGACGCGGGCGCGGATCTCGCTCCCCGCCACCGCCATCGGCGGCATGTCGACCAGCACAGTCCCTTTGCCGATCCTCTTCTCGAATCCCGGCCGCTTGCAGACCGCGATCTTCGCCAGGCGCTTGACCTCGTCCGGGCGGTGCCATGCGCCGAGCTTCTCGTACTGGTCGGCGCCGAGCAGCAGGATCATGGTCGTCTCGCGGCCGAGCTCGAGCCGCAGCTCGAGCAGCGTGTCGACGGTGTAGCCCGAGGCCCCGGGGGCGAGCTCGCGCGTGTCGATTTCGCTTTCGGGTTCCCCCTCGAGCGCGAGGCGCAGCATCGCGAGGCGGTGTTCGCCGGCAGCAACCGGCGCCTGGCGATAGCGCGGGTCGCCGGTCGGCATCCAGAGGATCTTGTCCAGGTCGAGCTGTGCAAACGCCGCGCGCGCCATCGCGAGATGCGCGCTGTGAACGGGGTCGAACGTGCCGCCGAGAATCCCAATCTTCAGCTTCGAACCTCGCCGTGTCCGAGCACGACGAATTTCTGCGTCGTCAGCCCCTCGAGGCCGACCGGGCCGCGCGCGTGAAGCTTGTCGGTCGAGATGCCGATCTCGGCGCCGAGGCCGTACTCGTAGCCGTCGGCGAAGCGCGTCGAGGCGTTCCACATCACCGAGGCGGAGTCGACCTCGCGCAGGAAGCGCTCGGCACGCGCGCGATCGCCGGCGACGATCGCATCGGTGTGCTGCGAGCCGTACTTGGCGATGTGCGCGATCGCCTCGTCGAGGCCTTTCACCACGCGCACCGAAACGATCGGCGCCAGCCACTCGGTGTAGTAGTCCTTGTCGGTGGCTTGCTTGCCCTTGAGGAACTTGAGGGCGCGCTCGTCGGCGCGAACCTCCACTTTCTTGCTTTCATAGATCGAACCGATACGGGGCAGAACCTTGTCGGCAATTCCCTCTGCCACGAGGAGCGTTTCCATGGTGTTGCAGGTGCCGTAGCGCTGCGTCTTGGCGTTGTCGGCGATATTGACCGCCATGTCCGCGTCGGCGCTGTCGTCGACGTAGACATGGCAGACGCCGTCGAGGTGCTTGATCATCGGGATCTTCGATTCGCGCGACAGGCGCTCGATCAATTCCTTGCCGCCGCGCGGGACGATGATGTCGACGTATTCCTTGAGCGTGACCAGGGCGCCGACGGCGGCGCGATCGGCGCTGTCGACGAGCTGCACCGCGGTTTCCGGCAGAGCGGCCTTCTTCAGCCCGGCGCGAACGCAGGCCGCGATGGCGCGGTTGGAGGCGAGCGATTCGGAGCCGCCGCGCAGGATCGACGCATTGCCCGACTTGATGCACAGCGCGGCCGCGTCGGCGGTCACATTGGGCCGCGACTCGTAGATGATGCCGACCACGCCGAGCGGCACGCGCATGCGCGCCACCTCGATGCCGGTCGGGCGGCGCACCCGATCCGAGATTTTTCCCACCGGATCCTCGAGCGCGACCACGGCTTCGACGCCGGCCGCCATCTGCTCGACGAGCTTCGGCGTGAGGCGCAGGCGGTCGAGAAAGGCCGCGTCGCGGCCTTTGGTGTTGCGCAGATCTTCTTCGTTGGCGGCGAGGATGGCCTTGGCTTGCGCGCGGATCTCGGCGGCCATCGCCTCGAGCGCGCGGTTCTTGGTCGCCGTGTCGGCGCGCGCCAGCTCGCGCGCCGCAGCGCGCGCCGCGATGCCCAGGTCCTGGACGTATTTCCCTACGTCAAGCTTTTGATCCACCGGCCAATTTTAGCCCAAGGGCGATGAACTCCTGCCACGCGTCACGCACGCGGATGCCCTTGATGGCGCGGTCGATCGCCGCGGCGGCGGCGATGGCCTCGTCGATCGCGGCCGGCGGGTAGCGCGAGAGCGCGCTGCGCAGCGCGCCCTGGAGCGGCCGACTGTAGACGCGATGCTGCTGGAACGCGGCATCGATCGAGCCGCCGGTGCGCGCGCTCTGCAGGACGAACAGCGCGTTCGAGATCACGAACAGCACGAAGGTCGGCGCCTCGCCTTCGCCGCGCAGGCCCTCGATGATGCGCACGTAGCGCCCGGTCTCGCCAGCAAGCAGCGCTTCGGCGGCGTCCTGCGGGTTGTAGCGCGCGACGTCGGCGACCGCGTCCTCGACCGCGCTCAGTGCGAGCTCGCCCGGTGCCGCGAGCAACGCCAGCTTCTGCACTTCCTGGTGCGCGGCAAGCAGGTTGCCTTCGACACGCGCGGCGAGGAACTCGAGCACCTCGCGCGAGGCTTTCTGCCCCTGGCGGCCGAGGCGCTCGGCGATCCACGCCGGCAGGCGCGCGCGCTCCAGCGGCCAGACGTCGACCAGCACGCCGGCGTCGACGATGGCGCGGAACCACGCCGCGTTCTGCGTCGCTCGGTCGACGCGCGGCAGCGAGAGAAGCAGCAGCGTGTCGGCCGCGGGCTTCGCGCAATATTCGGCGAGCGCTTCGCCGCCTTGCGTGCCCGGCTTGCCGCTTGGCAGGCGCAGCTCGAAGATCTTTTTGGTCGCGAACAGCGACAGGCTGCCGAGGCTGCCGCGGAACGAGCTCCAGTCGAAGCCGCGGCCGGCCTCGAACACCTCGCGCTCGCTGAAGCCGCGCTTGCGCGCCGCGGCGCGCACCGCGTCGGCGGCTTCGAGGGCGAGCAGCGGCTCGTCGCCGTGCACCGCGTAGACCGGCGCCAGCGTCTTGGCGAGATGGGCGTCGAGCCCGTCGGCGCGCACCTGCATCAAGGAACCAGCCACATCAGGGCACCCGCGGGACGGGTTTTCGCGAGTTGGCGAGGCGGCGCATGATCTGCTGCACCATGTCGCTCTGCATGTCGCGGAACAGGAGCTGCTCCTCCGCCTCCTTGGCGAGCACGTCGGTGTCGGCGTAGGTGATGTCGCGCGTCAGCGTGATCGAGGTCGCCGGCACATAGTCGCCGCCCTTGCCGTCGTGCACGCGGAAGCCGACGCGGTATTTCAGCTGGAACTCGCTGACGCGGCCCGCGCCGGTGAGCGACAGGATGTTCTTCTCGCGGTTCTCGTCGGTGAAGGCGAGCACCGCCTCGGCCTGCTGCGGGCTGTCCACCACGCGCGCGCGGGTGCCGGCCTGCACGTAGCGCCTGAGATCCAGGGCGATGCCGGAATCGGAGCTCGGCAGATACAGCGTCTGGAACGGCACGTCGGCGGTGCCGCGCAGGTGGAAGCCGCAGCCCGCGAGCGTCACCAGCAAGACGACGAGTGCCGTCCTAGATGACAAGGTTCACGAGGCGTCCGGGGACCACCACCACCTTCTTCACGTTCTGGCCGGCGACGAACTTCTGCACGTTGGCATTCGCCATGGCGAGCGTCTCGATGGCCGACTTGTCGGCTTGCCTCGGCACGCGGATCGAGCCGCGCAGCTTGCCGTTGACCTGCACCACCAGCTCGACTTCGTCCTGCTCGAGCGCCGCCGGATCGACCTCCGGCCACGGCGCATTCATCACGTCTTCGCCGAACTTCAGCTCCCGCCACAGGTGGTGGCAGAGGTGCGGCGTGATCGGCGACAGCAGGCGCAGCAGGATCGACATCCCTTCCTCGTCGGCGGCGCTGTCCTCCTCGGGCAGGCGCTCGAGCGCGTTGAGGATCTTCATGCACGCCGAGGCGACGGTGTTGAACTGCATCTTCTGCAGGTCGTAGTTCGCCTGCCGCAGCAGCGAGTGGATCTCGAAGCGCGCGCCCTTGCCCGGCGTACCCTTCACGCCCTTGCGCGCCGAGAAGCGCGCCGCGTAGGTCCAGAGCCGGCGCAGAAAGCGGTATGAACCCTCGACGCCTTCGTCCGACCACTCCAGCGTGTTGGTCGGCGGCGAGGCGAAGATGATGAAGAAGCGCGCGGTGTCGGCGCCGTACTTGTCGATCAGCGCCTGCGGGTCGACGCCGTTGTTCTTCGACTTCGACATCGTGCCGATGCCGTCGTAGACGACGTCTTTGCCGCTTTTTGTCTTCGCAGAAAGGATCTTGCCCTTGGCATCGCGCTCGACGGCGACATCCGCAGGATTGACCCATTCGCGCCGGCCGTTCGCATCCGAGTAATACGACTCGGCGAGCACCATCCCCTGCGTGAGCAGGTTGGTGAAGGGCTCTGCGACATTTGGCATCAGCCCGGTCTCGTCGCGCATCACGCGCTGGAAGAAGCGCGAATAGAGCAGGTGCAGGATGGCGTGCTCGATGCCGCCGATGTACTGGTCGACCGCCATCCAGTAGTTGGCGCGCTCGTCGAGCATCGCCTTGTCCTGCCCCGGGCAGGCGAAACGCGCGAAATACCACGACGAGTCGACGAAGGTGTCCATCGTGTCGGTCTCGCGCTTCGCCGGCTTGCCGCACGAGGGGCATTTCGTGTCGACGTACGCGGCGCGCTTATTG
>Ga0315912_10005800_pt1 | contig 11250 bp, 10 predicted proteins | sample VfabasoilMG_FD_204469 | JGI IMG/M metagenome (GOLD analysis project Ga0315912, IMG submission 204469) | Garden soil microbial communities collected in Santa Monica, California, United States - V. faba soil | ecosystem: Environmental > Terrestrial > Soil > Garden | place: USA: California...
AGGCCGGCACGCCCTGGATCACGGCCGAGGAACTGAAAGCGCTGATCGACTCGGGGGCCGACATTGCGTTGTTCGACAGCCGCTCCTACGAGGAATTCCACGGCAACAGCATCCCGACCGCGATCAGCGTGCCCGGCGCGGAACTCGTCTACCGGTTCGCCGACATGGTGAGTTCACCGGGGACGATGGTGATCGTGAATTGCGGCGGCCGGACACGCAGCATCATCGGCGCGCAGTCATTGATCAACGCAGGCGTGCCGAACAAGGTCGTTTCATTGAAGAACGGTACCCAGGCCTGGCATCTTGCCGGCTTTCCAATCCTCAACGGTTCGACGGCTCGACCGCCTGCGGTTTCTCAGGCTGGTCGTGAGGCGGCACGAGCGGCGGCGGACCGGGTCGCCCGGCGCTTCGGTATCGCACGGATCGACGCCGCAACCTTGACCCGCTGGCAGGCGGACCCGGCAGGCCGCACGCTCTATGTGTTTGATGTCCGCACGCCGGAAGAATACGCGGCGGGGCACATCCCGGGCATGAAGAATGTGCCGGGTGGACAGCTGGTGCAGGAAACCGACCGCCATGCCGCGACATGGGGTGCGCGGGTGGTGTTGGTGGACGACGATGGGGTACGCGCGGTGATGACCGCGCATTGGATGACGCAGATGGGCTGGGATGTCGCCGCCATGACCGTCGATATGCGGGCGGAAGGGAGGCAGACCGGAGCCTGGGCACCGCGCGTCCTGGGACTCGACGGCCAGTCGATCCCAGCCATCGACGCGGCAGCGCTGTTCGAGCGCGCGGGGGCCGGCAGTGTCAGCGTCATCGACGTGGGCTGGAGTCGCGACTATCGCGACGGGCACATCCCGGGCGCGTGGTGGGGAATTCGATCGCGTCTCGGCGAGATCGTGACGAAACTGCCGTCGTCGCATAGCGTGGTGCTGACGTCCGCCGATGGCGTGCTGGCCAGGCTCGCAGCCGCGGACTTATGGCAGGCCCTGTCCGGAAGAGTCTGCGTGCTGGATGGGGGAACGACGGCTTGGCGGGAGGCAGGATACCCGCTGGAGCGGGGCGCGACCCGCATGGGGACCGCGCCGGACGACATACGAGCGCGCGCACGTGAACAGGCGGCGAACATCGAGGATGCGATGCGCGCGTATCTGTCGTGGGAGATCGCGCTCGCCGATCAGATGGCCACGGACGACGATCAGCGCTTCAGGATACTCGCCGGTTGATGGGGGGGCAGTCGTCCGGGACTTTCACCGCCCCGGAGAGCCGGCGCGCTACATGCTGCCCGTGAGTCCCATTTCGTTCACGATCTTTGCCCAGAACTCGACTTCTGCTTTCGTGAAGGCGGCGCATTCCGCGAGCGAGCCGCTCTTGAGGATGACGACGCCGGCCGGCTTCAGCTTTTCGGCGAGCCATGGTTCCTCGACGATGCGGGTGACCGCCTCGTGCAGCCTGTCCACGACCGGCCTGGGGACTTGCGCCGGAACGTACAGGCCCTGCCACGTCGAGTGCGTCAGTTCGGGGTAGCCCAGCTCGCGCAGCGTCGGCACTTGGGGCAGCTGGTCGAAACGATGGGGCGTCCGAACGGCAAGCGCGGTGAGCTGTCCGGTCCGCACGTGGGTCATGGCCGCCACCAACGACACCGTCGCGATCGAAACTTCCCCCGACATCAGGGCATTGCTGACGTCGCCGGCGCCCTTGTACATGACGCCCACCAGCTTGATGCCCGATCGACGCGCAAATATTTCCATGCCGAAACGGGCGGGGCTGGAGGGATTCGCGGCGCCGAAGTTGAGTTGCCCCGGGCGCGACTTGGCGTACTCGATGAATTCCCTGACTGTCTTCACCGGCATCGAGCTGGGCGTGACGAGTGCAGCCGTGCCGTCCGCAATGATGCCGAGGCAGGTGAGGTCGCGCACCGGATCGACCGCGAAGTTCCGGAAAAGGGCAGGGTTGATCGCGATGGCGCCGACGGGCCCCAGCAGCAGCGTGTTCCCGTTGGGCGTCGCCTTCGCGGCGATGTCCAGCGCGATCTTGCCCCCCGCGCCGGGGCGGCTCTCGATGATCACGGGTTTCCCCAGCGCGGCGGATAGCGAGGGCTGCATGAGGCGCGCGAGGAGATCCGTGGTGCCGCCGGGGGATACCGGCAGCAGGATGCGCACCGGCGCCGTGGCGGACAGCTGCAGGTTCTGGGCGCAGGCCGTTGCCGCGGGCAGTACCGAGACGGCAAGTGCCGCAAGCCATCCCCACCGGTTCATGACATCCTCTCCTGTGTCTGTGTCAGTGCATGTACTGGCCGCCGTTCACGTACAGCAGCTGCCCCGTGATGAAACTTGCGCCGGGGCCGCACAGGTAGCGCACCGCGGCGGCGACTTCCACCCTGTCGCCCTTGCGGCCCAGCGGTATCATGGCTTCCGCGTTCGGCTCCGTCGTGCGATGGGGCCGGGGCTCGGTGATCATTCGTCCCGGAGCGACGCAGTTCGCCCGCACGTTTTGTCCGCCGAACTCCCGCGCCACGGCCCGCGTCATGCCCAGCAGGCCGTTCTTCGCGACGGATCCATGCACCCTGCGCTTCGCTCCGGACAGCGAACTCAGGCCGCCGAGCGTGACGATGCTGCCGCCGCCCACGCGCAGCATCTCGGGCAGGCATGCCTGCATGCAGAAGAATGCGCCATCCAGCGTCATCGCCAGCGGGCGACGCCATTCCTCGTAGCTGATTTCGAGGAACGGCACCTCGGCCCGTATCGCGGCGTTAAGCACGAGTATGTCGAGGCGGCCGAACTGGGAAACGATGCCCCGAACCATCGAGCGCACCGCCTCGCCATCGGTGATGTCCGCAAGAAAAGCCGCGGCCTGGCCCCCCGCCGCGCGGATTTCCTCCGCGACGCTTTCCGCTTCGTCCCGCGACGTGCGTGCATTGATGGCGACCGTGGCGCCCCCGCAGGCGAGGGAGCGCGCGATCTCGCGCCCCAGTTTGCGCGAGGCGCCGGTTACCAATGCCACCTTGCCCGCGAGTTCAGTGCCCGGAAGAAATGCGCCAACTACAGCCATGCCTGCCTCCCCAATTGAGTTCACCTGCCCCTGAAAAACGGAATCACCGTATCCACGAATAATTGCGGTGTCTCGACGTTCATGAAGTGGCCGGTGTCGGCCAGCACGTACGTTGCGCCGCGGATGGCGCTGGCCACCCGTTGCGCTTTCTCGGGGGGGCGCTGCGTGTCGTACCTGGCGCCGATGACCCGCGTGGGCGCCTGGATCTTCGCGTATTCGGGCGTCAGATCGACTGCGCTTATCATGCGGGCCAAGGCGGTAAACGAAGCGGGGGTGTTGCACACCCAACGGGACTGATAGCGTCGAAAGCGTTCCCGATCCGGCGCGCGCAGGGGCTCGGGGTAGGAGCGGTCATGGCTCGCTTTCATCGCGGCGCGCATGCCTTCACGCTCGACCAGGGCGGCACGCTCCAGACTCGACCCGCTGCGTTCGGCATTGCTGTCGATGTTGGGGCTGGCGAGAACCAGTTTCGCTACGCGCGCGGGGTGACGCGCGGCAAACCCGACCGAAAAATCGGCACCCATGGCGCAGCCCGCCACATGCACCGGGGCGGTGATCTTCAACGCATCGAGCAGTCCAGCGAGGTCCGCCACCACCGTTTCGAAGGTGAGTTCGCGCACCTTCTCCGAGAACCCGAAACCGCGCTGGTCGTAACGCAGAACGCGGAATTCCTTTTCCAGTCCGGGCAGCGCGTCCTCATAGCTTTCGAGGCACCCGCCGGCTTCGTGAACCAACACCAGTGTTTCTTTTGCAGATCCGCTCAGTTCGTAGCGCAGGCTGGCGCCATTCGCCTCGATCCAGGGCATCGGATCCCTAGCCCCTGTGTTCCGAGTCGAGCGCGGCGAGCACCTTGGGCGGCGACATCGGCAGCACGGTCATGCGCCGGCCGATCGCGTTGTCGATCGCATTGGCGATCGCCGCCATTGGCGGGACGATGTTGGCCTCGGCCACGCCTTTCACGCCATAGGGATGATTCGGGTTCGGCACTTCCACCACTATGGTCTCGATCATCGGCAAATCGGAGGCAACCGGGATGCGGTAGTCGAGGAATCCCGCGTTCGACAACCTTCCCTCACGGTCGTAGATGTATTCCTCGTTCAACGCCCAGCCTATGCCCTGGACGACGCCGCCCTGAATTTGCCCTTCGACGTACTTCGGGTGGACGGCGCGGCCCGCGTCCTGCGCGGCGACGTAGCGCAGGATTTTCACGTGCCCGGTCTCGGGATCGACCTCGACGTCGCAAAACTGGGCGGCAAAGCCGGGCGCCTGCCCCTCGGCGTTGATGGCTGAAGCAGCGACGACCGGCCCGCCGGTTGCCGTCCGCTTGGAGGCGATGTCCTTGAACGTGAGCGGCTCGAACTCGCCCGCCCGCTTGCCGGCAGGGCGGGCCTTGCCGTCCTCCCAGATCACGTCCGCGACGTCGATCTTCCAGATCTTCGCGGCGCGGGCGCACATTTCGGCGATCACCTTCTTGCAGGCGTCGATCACGGCGCGGCCGGTCGCATAGGTGACGCGCGAGCCGCCGGTGGCCTGGGTGTAGCCGACCGAATTGGTGTCGGCGATGATCGGTCTTACCCTTTCGTACTCGATCCCGAGCGTCTCGGCCGCCATCTGCGCCGTCGACGCGCGTGAACCGCCGATATCGGGACTGCCGGTCGCGACGACGACCGTGCCATCCTCGTTGACGTGCACCGTCGCACTCGATTCGCCGCCGCCGTTGAACCAGTAGCCCGAGGCCATGCCGCGGCCCTGGTTCTTGCCGAGCGGCCTGGTGTAGCCCGGATGCCGCTGCAGCGCCTGCAGGGTTTCGGCGAAGCCTTCGTGCGCAATTTTCGCCCCATGGACCAGTTGCGTTCCGGGTTTGGCCGAGTTCTTCAGCCTGAACTGCAGTGGATCCATGCCGATTTTCTTTGCGGCCGCGTCGAGCGTGCTCTCCACGGCAAAAGCGGAGATCGGCGAGCCTGGGGCGCGATAGGCAACCGACTTCGGCCGATTGCAGACTACGTCGTAGCCTATGGTGCGTACGTTGGGGATGTCGTAAGGAGCGAAGCCGCACATGCAGCCGTTCATGACCGGGGAGCCGGGGAAGGCGCCCGCCTGATACTTGAAGAGCGCGTCGGCGGCGACGATCTTGCCGTCCCGCATGGCCCCGATCTTGATCGTCATCGACGCTCCGGACGTCGGCCCGGTGCCCTTGAACACTTCCTCGCGGCTCATCATGATCTTCACGGGGTGCCCGGACTTGCGCGACAGCGTGAGGGCCACCGGCTCGACATAGACGACCGTCTTGCCACCGAAAGCGCCGCCGATTTCGGCGGCGTGCACGCGCAAGTCGCCGGTCCTCATGCCGAGGAGCCTGCAAACGAAGGTGCGCACGACGAAGTGCCCCTGGCTCGAAACCCACAGCTCGGCCTGGCCGTCGGCGTCGAAGCGGGCGAGGGTGGCGTGCGGCTCGATATAGCCCTGATGCACCGGCGCCGTCCTGAAGTTGAGTTCCACGATCTCGTCGGCCGCGGCGAAGCCCGCCGCAATGTCGCCCATCCTGTATTCGATCCGCTTCGTGATGTTCGAGGCCTGTTTCGGCGCGGGCTCGATGCCGCGGGTGATCATGTCCTCGAACAGCAGGGGGGCATCGGGCTTCATCGCCTCATCGACGTCGATGACGTGCGGCAGCACCTCGTAATCGACTTCGATCAGCCTGAGAGCCTCTTCGGCGATGGCAGGGGTGGTCGCGGCGACGGCGGCGACGGCATGGCCCTCGTAGAGGGCCTTCTCGCGCGCCATGATGTTGCGCGTCATGTGCCAGAAATTCACGGCGACACGCTCCGGTCCGACGTAGTCGAACTTCTGCTCGGGGAGGTCCGCGGAGGTCATCACCGCCTTGACGCCCTGCAGCGCCTGCGCTTTCGAGGTGTCGATGGAGCGGATGCGCGCGTGCGCGTGCGGCGAGCGCAGGATTTTTCCCCACAACATGCCGGGCAGGCTGAAGTCGGCGCCATACTGGGCAAGGCCTGTCACTTTCGGCACGCCGTCGGGCCGCACCGGGCTGGTGCCGACGACTTTCAGCTCCTTCTCGGGAATCACGGTCGACATGCTCAGCCTCCTCGCATTTCACTGGCGGCATCGAGCACCGCCTCGACGATTTTCTGATAGCCCGTGCAGCGGCACAGGTTGCCCGCCAGCCAATAGCGCACTTCTTCCTCGGTCGGATCGGGATTGCGCTCCAGCAGCGACTTCGCCGCGACGAGGACGCCGGGCGTGCAGATGCCGCATTGGAGCGCGGCGTGCTCCAGGAACTTGCGCTGCAGCGGGTGCAGCTTGTCCCCTTCGGCCATGCCTTCGATCGTCCCGATCGACTTGCCCTGGACTTCGGCGCCGAGAACCAGGCACGAGCACATCAGGCGCCCGTCGACGGTCACGCTGCAGGCGCCGCAGTCGCCAGTGCCGCAGCCTTCCTTGGTGCCGGTCAAGTGCAGTTCGTCGCGCAGGATCTGGAGCAGCGTCTGGCGTGTTTCGCATAGAAATTCGACGGCGTTGCCATTGAGCGTTGCCGTGACATGAACCTTGGCCATCAGCTCATCCTCCGCGCCCGTTCGAGCGCAATTTCAGCGGCGCGCCGCGCCATTACGCCGGCGACCTTGATCCGATATTCCTTCGTTCCACGCTTGTCGTCGATCGGCTGGCAGGCGGCGCTCACGGCAGCGGCGAGGCGCTTGAGCGCGTTCGCATCGACCGGGGTGCCGACCAGCGCGGCGGCGGCCTCGGGCACCAGCAACGCGCGCGCGGCGACCGCGCCGAGACTGACCCGCGCCCGCCCGCACACGCCCGATTCGTCCAGCGTGAGGTTGACCCCTGCGCCGACGACCGCAATGTCCATCTCGGTGCGCGGGATGAAACGAAGATAGGCATCGCCCGAGCGCGGTGGACGGCGCGGCAGCAGGAACGATGCGACGATCTCCCCTCTTGCGAGCGAAGTCTTGCCCGGTCCGATGGCGATTTCCTCGACCGGCGCCTCGCGCCTGCCTTTGGGTCCGACGATGGCGGCGATCGCTCCCGCAGCGATCAGGGCGGGTACGGTGTCCGCGGCCGGCGAGGCATTGCACAGATTGCCGCCCACGGTCGCGCGTCCTCTCACCTGGATCGATCCGATCAGGTTCGCTCCGTCAGCCACGCCGGGCCAGGACTTCCCGAACGCCTTGTTTTCGACCAGCGCCATGCACGGCACGGCCGCACCGAACCGATATGCGCCGCTTTCCGCAACAATCGAGGTCATCTCGGGTATGCCCTTGACGTCGACCAGCAACTCGGGATCGACGCGCCCGCCGCGCATCTGGATCAGCAGGTCCGTGCCGCCGGCCAGCACTCTCGCCCGGCCGTTGGCGCCCGCAAGCAGGGCGACCGCCGCCTCCAGTGTCTTTGGAGCTTCATAACGCATGTCGTGCATTTTCCTCCCCCGGTCAGGGTGCGATTCCCGCTGATACTAGCACTACCCGCCGCCGGTCTCCTGCGCCATACCCGATGCGCGTACGATGTCGCCGGAGAAACGGCGCAGGCTCACCATAGTGTCGAAGGTGGCGGCGGCGATGCCCGGGCGAATCTTGCCCGTCATGCCGATCGCTCCGTTCGCCATCGTAGCATCGCGCGGCAGCCGGCGCCGCGACAGGTACGCTAAGACTTCGCCGGCGCGCTCCGCCGCAGCAGGTGGACGCCGACCAGCAGAGCCGGGACGCCGCACACCACGAAACCGATGCCGTAGCTGCCGGTGACGTCCAGCAGCCCTGAATACATGAGCGGCAACACCAATGCGCCGACCTGGCCCAGGGAAAGCACGCCGCCGGTGACGCCGCCGCGCATATCCTCCGGCGCCGCGCGTGCAGTCTCGGCCAGGAGTATGCCGTGCCAGGATAGCGCGGTGGCGCTCAACACGCAGGCGATCAGGCCGACCAGGAGCGTCGGCCAGCCGGCGCTGCAAAGCGCGAGGAGCGCCACACTTCCAGCCATGCCGAGGGCCAGTCCCGCCATCATCAAGCGCGGGGAAACATGGCTGCTGCCGAGCCAGCCCCAGACGATGCGGCCGGGTACGGCGACCGCAACCGCGACCGAAAATACGAAGCCTGCGGCGACGGGCGTGTAGCCGATGGTCGTCAGGTACACGACGAAATAGGCCGTGACGGTGGCTTGCAAGCCGTTGAAGGCGAGGCACGCAAACGACAGCGCACGAAGTTCGGGCGTGCCGAGTACTGCGATCAGGGTCGTCTTGAAGTCCGACATGCGGAAAGTTCGTGTCCGCACCCGGTCGGTGTCGAAAATCCTGCGCAGGGGCTGCAGCATCAAACTGAAGGCCATGCACGCCGCCGCACTGAGCAGCATCGTGAAGCGCCAGTCCTTCCACTCCGTCAATAGCGGCCCGAGCAAACCGGCCAGCAGCAGGCCGGCGGGCACCGCCGTCTGCTTGATGGAGAACACCAGGGGCAGGTAGCGCGGCGACGAGACGCGGCTCAGCAGATGCGAGCTGGCCGGTGTAGACACGGCCCCGCCGCCCCCGCAGATGATCGCGGACAGGATCAAAGCCGGCGGCGTTCCCAGCGCGGCCAACGCGGTGCCGGCTGCCATCATGACGAGAGACAGTTGGCTCATACGCAAGGCGCCATGCCGCACGATGAAGCTGCCGCAGCCGAGCTGGGCCACGAGCGAGGCCAAGGCCGTCAGGCCGAAATAGATTCCAATCCAGGCGGCATCGATGCGCAGATCCATGATGATCGCCGGTGCGATGACCGCGGGCAGGGCCCGGCCGAGCGCGACGAAGGTCTGCTGCAGGAATGTCGCCCCGAGGGCAAGCAAGAGAGGATTCACGAGGCGTGGACACCAATGGAGAAAGCCGCCATGATCATAGTGCCTATAATGCGCGCTAGGCGAGCGCTTGCGCAATTGAAGCGCCTGGCGACGCCGGGGGATGGACGGCTTGCGACATTTTTGCTGCCTGCTTTTGCTGACTATTGCCGCGATGGATGCCGCTGGCGCCGACTTCGAGGCTTATCGTGAAGCGCTCATTGCGGGCGACGAGACGCGGATCGCCGCGCTCATTGCCGGCGACCGCGGAGCCATGCCCATCGACGCGGATGGCGTCACGGTCCTGCACAAGGCGCTGCATATCTACAGCGCTCGACGCATCGCGATCGTGCAGCAACTCATAGCCGCGGGAGCGGACGTGAATGCCGTGGCCCGCGATGGCCGCACGCCGCTGCACTGGGCGTGCGGCTTCGACGTGCCGGACGCGGTACCGCTGCTGTTGCGCGCCGGCGCGAAGGTCGAGGCCCGCGACGAGGACGGCAATACCCCGCTCTTTACCGCGAGGCCGGAAGCCGCGCGCATGCTGATCGCCGCCGGCGCCGACGTCCGGGCGACCAACCACGAGGGCAGCGTGCCCTTGCACCGGAACCATCAAGCCGCGCTGCTCGCGCCCGGGGTCAACGTGCGCAATTCAGCGGGGTTGACGCCGCTGCATTACGCGGCCCTCTCCGGGAGTACGCGAGGCATCGAATGGCTCGTCGCGCAGGGCGCGGATCCGGGGCTGCGCACGACCGTGGCGACGCACTGGCGCGCGGGATACATGTCGAAGCAGTTCGGGCCGGGTATAGCTGTGCCGGCGGGTTCGCGGCCGCTGGACATCGCGCGCGCGCGCCGCGCGGCCACGCGCTGGAGCACGAATGAGTACGAAGCGCCGATGAAGCTACTGGAGAAGTTGACCCGGTAGCGCGCCGACGCCGCGCGCCATCGTTGCGAGGTGCCGGCGTACTGGGCAGCGCGCGCGGCGCGCGGTCTCCGCTCGATCCGGCTAGTCGATGCGCGCGCCCGAAAGTTTCACGACATGCTGGTATTTGTCGTACTCGGCCTTCAACAGTTTGGCGAAGGCCTCGGGCGTCATGTGCATGGGATCGAGCGTCTGGACCGAAAGCTTAGAGGCGACATCCGGATGCGCCACTGCCTTTCTGGCCTCGGCGTTGAGCCTGTCGACGATCGCCTTCGGTGTGCCGGCCGGAACGAACGTACCCATCCACGAGGTGAATTCGTAACCCTTCACGGTTTCGGCAATGGTGGGAAGTTCCGGGAACTGGCTGGTGCGCTGGTCCGAAGAGACTGCGATGGGCCGCACGCGATTCGATTTGATGTGGGGGTAGACCTCCGACGCCGGTGTAAGCATCACCTGTATTTCGCCGGCCATCATTGCCACGACTGCCGGACCGCCGCCCTTGTAGGGAACGTGAACCATTTTCACACCCGCCATATTGGCGAATAGGCTGGTCGACAGATGCTGGAAGGCGCCGGCGCCGGCCGTGCCATAACTGATCTCATCCGGCCGAGCTTTCGCCAGGGCGATGAGTTCCTTCGTCGTGCGTACCGGCATCGAAGGATGCACGGCGAGCATGCCCACCAGCCGCGCAACCGGCGTGATCCCGACGAAGTCCTTCAGCGCGTCGTACGGCAGGCGCCTGTAAAGGTGTGCGTTGGCGAGTATCGTCGCCGAATACACCATGACCGTGTAGCCATCGGGCGGGCTCTTCGCCACGAGTGCGGCGCCGATCGTCCCGCCCGCGCCAGTGCGGTTGTCGATCACGAACTGCTGGTTGAGCTGCTCGCCCACCTTTTGAAACACGAGCCGCCCCACGACATCGGTCGCGCCGCCGGGAGGAAACACGATCACGACCCGAACCGGCTTCGACGGGTACGGCTGCGCCCGCGCCGTTGTGGCGCACGTCAACGCAAAGCAACTCACGACTATGCCCAGCAATCGAATCCTGCTCATGCCATTCCTCCTCATGGTCCGGGATCGGTCGGGTCGGCGTTGTTTCCGCGCGCTATTGTTGAGGGATGCCGGCGTCCTTGATCACGCGCGCCCAGCGTGCGGTCTCGTCGCGGATGAACCGGGCGAATTCCTCCCGGCTGGTCGGAGCGGCTTCGATCACCATGTCCTTGAACCGTTGCTGAATCTCGGGTAGGCGCAGCACCGCGGAGAGATCGGCATGAACCTTGTCGAGGATGGCTGCGGGCGTGCCCGACGGCGCGCACAATCCGTACCAGGAATTCACTTCGAAACCGGGGAGGACGGTCTCGTGCAGGGTCGGCACCGAAGGCAGCTGCGATAGGCGTTTCAGGCTCGTCACCGCGAGCGCGCGCACGCGCCCGGCCTGAATGGCC
>Ga0315912_10005802_pt1 | contig 11241 bp, 9 predicted proteins | sample VfabasoilMG_FD_204469 | JGI IMG/M metagenome (GOLD analysis project Ga0315912, IMG submission 204469) | Garden soil microbial communities collected in Santa Monica, California, United States - V. faba soil | ecosystem: Environmental > Terrestrial > Soil > Garden | place: USA: California...
CACCGCTCATCGCGATCGTCACCGTATCGATCGCCGTGGCGGTACTCCATCATCTCGAGCCCGATCTCGCGATCGCAACCATCGGCTCGCGATTTCATTCGGTGATCGGCGGACACGAGATCGCAGGGATCCCCCAGGTTCCTCCGTTACCGATGCTGCCCTGGGGCTCGGGCGGGCTCACGCTCGGCTCGCTGAATCGGCTCGCCTCCGCCGCTTTCGCAATCGCCATGTTGGGCGCGATCGAATCCCTGCTCTCGGCGACGATCGCAGATGGACTCACCGGCAAGAAGCACGACCCCGACGCCGAGCTCATCGGCCTCGGCCTCGGCAATATCTTGGTACCGTTCTTTGGAGGCATTGCAGCGACCGGCGCGCTCGCGCGAACCGCGACCAACATCCGCGCCGGCGCGCGCTCGCCGATCGCCGCGGTCGTTCACTCGGTGGTCGTGTTGCTCGCCATCCTCCTTCTGGCTCCGCTGGTGGCCTACGTCCCCATGGCCTCGCTCGCTGGGCTGCTCCTGCTCGTTGCCTGGAACATGTCCGAAATCCGTCACTTCGTGAACATCCTGCGAATTGCGCCGAAGAGTGACGTGTTGGTGCTTCTGCTGTGCTTCTTTCTGACGGTCGTGTTCGACATGGTGATCGCAGTTTCGGTGGGGGTCGTGCTCGCTGCTCTGCTCTTCATGAGGCGCACGGCCGAGCTCACGCATTCACGAATCCTCGATGGGACGCGGGGCGAATCGCAGCACGAGATCGTTCTAGGCGTGGCGCTCTACGAGATCGCGGGGCCGCTCTTCTTCGGTGCTGCGCAGAACGCGATGGGGGCCATGGGCAGCGTCGGCAGCGACACGAAGGTCGTAGTGCTCGCGCTCGGAGGCGTGCCCTCCATCGATGCCACGGGGTTCGTCGCGCTCGAAAGCGCGCTCGAGCGACTGCGTGCGCAAAAGAAGCGCGTGGTGATCACGGGTCCGCTGCCGCAGCCGCGGCGAGTATTCGACAAGGCCAACCTGCCCAAGCATCACGAGCACCTGCAATTCGCAGACACGCTCGAGCGCGGTCTCGCGCTGGCTCGTGAAATGGTCGAGTCGAGCCCCATGAGTACCCGCTCGGACGGCGCGGCGAGCACACCGTGACCGACTTGGAGACAACGATGGCGAAAGCAATGCAGATCACGATCACGCTGAACGCGCAGGAGCTCGGCATTCTACAGGCGATCCAAACGTCCCACGGCCTGTTCTCGCGCACCGAAGCGCTGCGCTATGCCCTTCAAAGGTACGCCGAGATGGTTCGCCTCGCGCCCGAGCAGCCCCGTTAACGTCAGGTTGGCTCTGCTACCAAGAGCTCCGCGGCGTCGATCTCCATGGTGCACCGGATGATGTCGAGTGGCTCGCTCGGACCCAAGACGCGCACCAGCGCCGCGAGGAACGCGATCGCTCTGGGTCGCCCGAGCGCAAAGTCGGCCTCACGCGCGCACGCTTCGAGAGCCAGAGCTTCGAGCTCCGCCCGAAAGTCGAGCGGCAACTCGAGCAACAGGTCACACCAGGGCGGCAGTCCAAGCGGAGCGAGCTCCGCCTTCAGCCCGGCGCTGCCCTCGGTTTGGAGAGTCTGACGCGCTCGGTTCGCGGCTTCGATGAGCGCCGCGAGCGCAATGACGCCCCCCGCCTCGCGGCGATCGGCCCACCCCATCTCTTCCACGGTCTGGAAGTCACCCATCTGCCCGGCGACGGCTCCCCAAGCGTGCCCAAACGCGCGCGAATCTCGAAGGTTTATCTCCGCGAAGCTTGCGGTACGCTGCGTCAGGTCGTCCTCGCTCGCGTAGGTAGCGCAGGCGCACGACCAGAGATCGGCGCGAGTCGAGGCGAGCGCCGCGTGCAGCGCCCTGGAAAGCTCGAGTCGCGCCGGGTTCGCGGCCAAACTCATCTCGGCGGCGGCCGCGGCACTGTGGCGGATGTACTCATCACTGTCTGCTTCGGCTCGCATGCGCAAGAAGGTAGTTACCGAAGGCTCGCCGCCGTACGCGAGCGCGAGCTCTTCCAAGGCGCTGCTGCGAACGACGAAGTGCGCATCCTCAACGGCACGTTCGCGAAGCAATGCCTGCGTCTGCTCTCGCTCTGCAAAACCAACGCCCAAGCTCCAGCATGCCTTCGAGCGCACCAGCACATCGCCGTCTTCCTGGAGCGCGCGCTGCAAAGCTTCGAAGCTTCGGGCTCGGTCACTGGCGAAGCATAGCGCTTCGATGGCGCTCGCCCGCACACGCGGATGAGGATCTTGCGTCACGAGCCGGAGGAGCGCATCGAAGGCCTCACGAGAACCTCGACTGGCCAAGGCCGCTAGCGGCGACGCAGCCAGCCTCTCGCGATCGCGCCACCGACCCGTCTTCGCTCGCTCCAGCACGCTGCGCACGAAAGCAGATCCCTTGTGGCCGAACTTGCCGACGAGCTCGCGCCACAGCGAATCGAACCAGCGACCCGTCGGGCGCTCGAGCCACGCGAGACCGACCGCGTCGAGCCAAGGCCCCGGAGTGAGCCGTCGCGCCGCGGACACCAAGGAGTCCAACCACGGACCCGAGATCGACCAATCGTGACTGAGCGACGACAGCAGCGCGGCGGGCGCACGATCGAGCTCATTGAGCTTCTCGATGGGGATCTCGGCCAATGCTTGCCAGCCGAGCGCCACGCCGCGACCGATCGGACCCGAGTGATCGAGCCACGAGCACGCCTCGGCTTCGTCCGAGCTCGGGCACAGCGCGAGCAGCATCTGTTCCGCAAGCGCCGGCGACAACAGCGCGCAGAGCAGGGGCACGATTTCGCTGCCGTCACCCGACTCGACCGACGGCAAAACGTGCTCCTGGATCAGCGCCTGCGGCGTCAGCGCGCCGTTCGCGGCCATGTCGGCGAGCTCACGCGCGCTGAGATACTCGAACAGCGAGCGATGCGCGAAGTGCCACGTCCCCGGCTTCGAAACCCGAAGCACCCCGGTGCGCACGAGCAGCAAGTCTCGCACTTCATCGGCGGTGCGTTGCGCCTTCAGCCCGCGCACGTCGTGCGCCTCGCAATACTTCTGCAAAATTCGCTGCAACGCGGCGTCGCTCAACGCCTGCCCTCGTTCGGGCTCGCTCCGCATGTGCGCTGCCATCCGCATCAGGATTGGAACCATGTGATGGCGCATGACGAAGTCGACAACGACTGAGTCCCTGGGCGCAGCCTCTCGAACGAGCGCCGCTACGCCGCGACCATCGTCCCACTCGTACGCGAGCCGATTCAACAGCCGCTCGTAGACATCGACGCGTGTGCGACCGAGCTCTCCCGCGCCGAGCAGTCCCTCGATGAGGCCGAGAAGCAAGGGCGTTCGCACGAGGGCGCGCAGCTCCGGCCGCGCATCGAGCTCACCTTTGAACTCGGGGTGTGAAGACGACGCGGTGAACTGGGCGATCTGCTCGTCGTTGAACTCGAGCAAGTTGACGATGCGAAACCCCGCCGCGTCGAATCGTGCCGTTTCGAACCCAAATGCGCGGCTCGTCAGCACCACGCGAGTCAACGGAAACGAGCTCAAGAGCCCGACTATCTCCTCGCTCATCGAGCGACGGAGTCGTGAGTCGACGACCTCGTCCAGACCATCGATCAGCAGCAGCGTCGGCCTCGATTCCAGCTCCGCGCGCAGGCTCGCTGCACTGCTCGCAAACCCCTGCCGAGCGTGCACCTGAGCGATTGCCTCGAACAGTCCGTCCGCGCTCGCGTTCGAATCGACATAGTCGCGCAGCTCGGCCAAAATTGGCAGGCGTCCCGCCAACGACGTACGCCAATCGAGCCCATCGGAGCGCGTCGGCTCGAGCAAACGGAGCAGCACGTATCGCAGCAGCACCGACTTACCACTGCCCGCGTGCCCCAAAATCACCAGGCGTTCCGCCTCCGCAATGCACTCCAACACGGAGCGTCCTCGGCGCGAGGCTCTTGCTTTTGCTCTGCGCTTGGGCACCTGCGGCTCGGTCTCGATTGAGCAGTATTGAGGCACGAAGCGCTCGAGCACGGTCGGCTCCCCGGGACACTCGGCCGCGCTCGCCGAAAAGCTCGTGAACTGCCCCCAGCGCTCCAAACAGCGGCGCGCGTAGCTCGCCCGATCGATCGGCGGCGCCGACTCACTTCGTCCCGCGAGCGCCTTCACGCTCTCGGCCACCTCGCGCACGATCTTCGACAACTCTGCTTGCCCCGCCGTCGCCAAGTCCAGCCTGCGATCGAGGAAGAGCAGCGTTTGAAGGAACTGCTCGCGACTTTGCGCGCTCAGCTCTTCGAACGATTCCACCCAGAAGGGCGCCAGATCCGTACGAATTTCGCGCACCAACGCGTCCACACGCTCGCGCTCCTCATCATATTTGCGCTCGGCATCCAAAACACGCTGCGTGGCTCGATCGACCAGCGCGTTCATGAACCATTCCGCGCCACGACCGAGAAGCGTGCCCAGCAGCGCGTGCCCCGTGTAGGCCACGGTTACCGCGCTGACGAGCGCCGATACCGCCCCCGCTCGGTCACCCCGCAGCGCCTTGTCAGCGACGCTCTTCAGCGCATCTTCGTCAACCCCTCGTGAAGCCATTGCCGCCAGCATACTACACTGGCCGAAGCAGCCTCGCTGCAGTTCTCAGGCGCGTCTCCTTGCAAACCAATGTCCGGCCACAACGCCGAGGACCGGAGCGAAGAGCAGGAACGGCATTGTAGTGTCTCTCACGAAGAACGCAGGAGAGCCATCGGCGTTTACAATTCTGCAGCCCCAACGTCCGTGGCTTCCGAAGATCAAGGCGATGTCGTGCATCGGGTCCTTGAACCACTCGATCGACGAGAGCATGGATGCCAGCGCAAACGCGACGAACCATGCGTGCGCCGCGGATGCGTCTTGCCGACCGCGCAGTCTCTGCCGGAGAAATCGTCCCGCAACGATGGTGCCGACGAAAGGCAGCAGCATCAGCGCAGGAACCAGAGACAGCGGATGCAATCCCCGATACCAGAACACGTAGAGACTCGTCGCGGCAAGTATTCCAAGAGAAACCGCTTGACCCATGAAGACTGCAGCCGCGCAAGCGGCGTCAGCAACGGAGTTGCGGGTCGGGCGAAGGCGCTTCGTCATCGAGCATCACGAAACGCCACGGCAAGCGTAGGTATTCCGCGAACGAAGACCGCGCCGTGACGGACCCGGAACGCGATTTTCACCCCAAGCTATGGTATCGCACGTGCATGGGAGAGGACGTAGACGCGAAGAGCAAACGTGCCGACAAGGAACCTCCAGCGCAACCCGAATCAGACATCGTTGTATTTCAAAAGGTCAATCTGATCGAGAAGTTGGCCTGGAGCTACCTGGCGACGGTTCGTGAATGCATCGTCGGAAACTTGATACTTCGCCAGCGGACCGTGCAACGGCGGCAAGGCCTGTACCTCCCTCCCGTGACGTTCGTCTTGTGTTCGTACGTTGCAGCATTCTGCGTGCTGTTGGTCGTCACACGGGGTGACATTGGAAAACTCGTCAAAGATTTCGCTGAACCCGCAAGTCTCGTCGCGCAGCACGCTTCGGTAGTCCTGGGAACGGGTCTGCTCACCGTCTTGTTCATCTGCACGCTTGCCCTGTGCGCGTCGGCCACCGCACTTCAACGGTTGCTCCTGGGCACGATTGCCTTTGGAGGAGGCTGGTCCGTTGGAACGAGCATGCTTTCTACGTTCATCGAAAGCTTGCTAGGGAAGCCCGAGCACTCGACTTCCCACGCAAGGGCGGCCGCCTGGGTCTACGCTGCGCTGGCGGTCTGGTTGGTGGGTTCGTCCGTATTCTTTGGGATGGCGCCGTCGAGCGTTCGTCCGCACCCTCTAAAAGTGTTCGTGAGGCAGGAGTGGAATCGTCGTGAACTTCGTCGTCTGAAGATTCACCTCAAGACTTCCTGCGTCGAACTCAGCGCGATCGGATGCGCGCTATCGGCGTTCGCCCTCGTGAGGTTCTTTCCTCGCTGGCGGTGGGCCGGTGATCTCGGGGCGTTTGGCATTCTCGCGCTTCTCGTTCTACTGGGACAGGTATTGGCCCGAACGACCCGGCGGGCTCGGGCACGAGCTTTCACACTGGCGGCGTACTACTGCGGGTTAACGCTCGCCCTGTCCGTCCTCAACCTGCCGCTCATTGCAATATGGATCAAGATGGCACGGGGGCTAGACGGTGACGCGCCTCCCTCCAGCCTCTTCACGACCATCGCTGGACTCATGATCGTCAGCCAAGTCGCGCTTCAAACGGCGACCTCGAGATTTCGCTCCAATACCGGGTTCTATGGGCTGGTCGCCGTATCCGTTTGGGGAACAGCAGTCTTCGGAGCGACGATTTCCAGTGCATGGGCAGCTGTCGATCCAAGGCACACGAAAGCTGGCTACATCTTCCGCCAAGAGCGCGATTGGTACTTCTTCGATTGCAACACCGGCAACACAAGAAAACTGCTGTCCACGAAGGGCACTCAGGAGTGGCGTGCCGTAGCGGAGGCTTCCAAAGACTGCCCGATGCAACCAGTAGGCAGCCCCAACTCTGCGGAGCCCGATGTACCTTGGTCTTGTCCCACGTCGCTCGTCGCCGTGACCGTCAACGGAACTATTGAAGCCGCGGACGGGCTAATCGTAACGGGTGCTCTGGCGTTGGTGAAGGACAACGCGAAGTTCTGCGATGCGTTGCAAAGCGTGCAGGCTGTCGGGAGGGCGCGCGACTAGCAGTACTGCCAGAGCAGTAGTGCTAGGGACGAACCAACGCCTCGAAGCGCTTGCGATTCACGGAGCACCGTGCAGATACCTGTACTCGCGCGGTGCCAAGCCCAGGTCGCGTTTGAATGCGCGCTTCATGCGCGTGCTGGTGTCGAAGCCGGAGGCGGCCGCGACGAGCTTGAGCGGGTCGTCGGTGGTCGATAGCAGCAGCCGGCAGCGCTCCACGCGCATGCGCGCGAGCAGCTTGCCGGGAGTGGTGCGCTGCTCTTGGCGACACAGGCGGTGTAGGGTTCGAACCGAAACGCCGGCGCGGCGTGCCAGGCCATCAACGGTTGCCTCCTCCATGTGATCGCGAGCCCACTCCAGAGCGCTGCGCAGCACCTCCGAGCTCGTTGTTTGGGCGACGAGAGCGGCACTGAACTGACTCTGAAAGCCTGGCCGCCTCACGTACAGCACCAGCTCGCGCGAAAGTCGGTCCACCTCCGGGCGACCGAGATCCGCCTCCACCAGCGCCAGGGCCATGTCGATGCCGGTCGTCACACCCGCGGAGGTCCAAACGCGACCGCTGTTGACGTAGATGGCGTTCGCATCGACGAGGGCACGTGGGTAATCTTGCGCGAGCCTTGCGCACGCGCGCCAGTGCGTCGCGCAACGCTTGCCGTCGAGCAGCCCTGCCTCCGCGAGCAAGAACGCGCCGGAGCACACCGACGTGACCCGGCGCACGCGAGCCTTCGCGTGCTTGAGCCATGCGATCAGCGCCGCGTCCGCGAGCGCCTCGACGAGGGGGGGCTCTTCGGCGCCCGGCACGAGCACGGTGTCGGAGCGACGCAGGCGCAAGCGCCCGAGGTCCACTGTGTGCATGACCAGGCCCGAAGCGAGGCCCCGCAGCCCGCCGCCGACGGATGCGTACACGACCTCGTACGCACTTCGGCCCCGCCGAAGGGCCGCCGCAAACACCGACGCCGGCCCCGTTAGGTCGAGATCTTGCACGCCGGCGTAGACGACCACCACCACACGAGCCATTGGCAAGATCTAACCCATTCGTTCAGATCTTGCCAGGCCGCCCGGCCCCTGGGCTGCCGGCTTTACGCCTCACGAGGCCAACGGCACTTGGCGCCTGACAAGTGTAGCGATGCGGGCCACCGCCAGACAGATGGCAATCGCGACGCCGTACCAAACCTTCAACTCGGGCCGCCCGTTCAGCAGCCGATCAATGAAAAACCCGATGAACTGCAACCACGCGTAGACCATGACGGCGGTCCGCACGCGCACGCTTCGAGCGCTCGAGCCACGGGCGATCGGCATGAACAAGAACGCGATGATCGGAAAGGCCAGGGCACCGCTGACGTCCACCAGGTTCCAGGAAAACGTGGCTGGTGTTCTGACGTAGAAGCTGACGATCCAAGCCCCATGGATGAGATGAGAGAGCGCAAACGAGCGCAGCAGCGCGTCTCGATTGCGCTCCAACCAGGCCGCCCACGACCAGTCGCGGACCCGGTGCAACCACGACGCCGTGAGCGCAAGAACGAAGAACAGAAAGGAGAGCCGAGCTTGAAACCGCAATGCAAACTCGATCGCGGCTTCATCCAATGCGCGACACACGAACGCGAGGCTCGCTCCGTAAACTGACACGGCGGCCAGCAACGCGCGCTCGACGCGATCCGGCTCGGCGAGATCACCCGCTGGGACGCTCATGCAGTAGTTGTCGCAGTCAGCCCGCCTGGCGGCGATGACAAACTATGGCCACTTTCTGCCAACTGGAGCGACGCCCAATCAGGGACAAATCCACAGGAATAGACGTGCACCGTCTGCCTGTCCCTGCGCGGCAAGGCCTCGAACCTCACGAAAGATTCCCGCGAGCACGCTCGCATCACCCGGCCTGGACGTGGCGTCGCCGTCCACGAACGCTTGCGCGGCGCGGGCGAGATCTTGCTCGCTCGCCGACGCCAGAGCGACCGTGAATTCTAGAGGGAGAAGCAGCACCGAGATCTCGGTGTCGGGAGGACCCGTGAGCGCCCCGCACAGAATCAAATCCAGGGCGACATCTGCAGTCACGTCAGCGAGCGTAGCGAACGCAGGAGCCAGTTTGTCGGGAAGCAATCCTTTGCACTGCACATTCGGTAACGAGCTGACGTCGGGGGACGGATCTGCTTCCGGATCGGGCTCGGGCTCGTTGCTACGGTCTCGCCGCGTCGTGACTTGAAGGGGCTGCCGAGTAAAGGGATTGATTATTTCGAAGACAACAGCCTGGGGCAACGGCGGCGGCGGGAGCTGCCACCCGGACAGAACGCGACTCACGTCCGAGATCGAGGCCAGAAAGAAATCGGTGAGTATTCCCATGCTGAGTCAGCGAGCCCCGCGCATTTGCCGTCGTATGTCTTGTTGCAGATCCCACAGTTCGGCGATGGGGACGGGTCGTCGTGACCGCTCGGCAATCAGCGGACCCTCGGCCCATAGGAACGGATAGACCGAAAACGCTCGGTCTCCGGGCAACTCGGCGATGTCATCACGCCACGTGGGCCAGCGCGAATCCCCGTAGAAATGCGATAGATCTCCCGACAGCACGAACGCAATGAAGTCCGAGTAGGACGCTTCGAGATCCTGCCAGTCGAGCGAGTCTGGCGCGAAGTAGTGGACATTGCCCAGGGCCCCGGTCAGTCCCCCGCCATCGATCGCGAAGAAGCCTCCAACAACGTCGTCCGCGATGAGCAGAAACGGCGGTTGCTCCCCCGATGGCGCTGACGACTTCCCTTCGTTCCAACCGGGCAGCGAGCGGGGAAGCCGCGAACTGCCCGACCCGAGAACGCGAAGCCACGCGTGGTCGACGAGAAGCCCGCCGGTCTCATGGACGATCGCCCCCATCGGCGACCGCGTCGTCACCTGGAGCTGCAGAAGCGCCGCATCGGCTGCCTTGCGATCGACGGGCAACACCTCGACGGCATTCGATGCGGAGCCGATCCAGCTTTGCACGAGCGGCCAGGCCGGATCCTCTGTCGTGACTAATTCCGTCAACTCACGCATGCCGGTGCCTCGTTAACGTGCGTAGCCCGTTGTAAGGGCGTGAGCCCAATCATCTCGATGTCGCGACCGGGCAAGCTGCGACATGGCGGCGTGATCGTACGGCACTGCGAGCAGCGATGCGACCCAACCTGAATCGCACTTCTCGACCAGCGCGTAACGTGCATCCGGGGTACCGCTCTCCACCACATGGGGCTCGGGCCGGCGGGCTTCGTACGCGGGTAAGCCAACGCTGCCAGGATTCACGATGAGCTGCCCTTTGCGAGTGTGGACCGAGCGTTGCACGTGCGTGTGTCCGCACAGGATGAGCGCCGCGTCGGTTTCACCGAGCCTCTCCTCGACCTCGCTCGCCGTAGCAGCACGAACCCGGCCACCTTCCACGGTTTCGAGAAAGTACTCCGTGTCGCTCCGAGGTGTCCCGTGACAGAGAAGGACATCGCTACCCAATCGCTGGCAGGAGCTGAGCGACGCCATCCAGGCTAGCTCGCTCTCGGTCAGCTGCGCGTGCGTAAATTCGTCCGATGCGTTCCACTCTCCGGGCTTTCCAGTGAGCACTTGGCGCTCGTGGTTACCCGACAAATGCACCCAGTCCTGCGCCATCAGAAAGCGCGCCGTTTCGATTGGCCGTAGCGGACCGGAGAGGCTGTCACCCAGGTTGATGACGGCGTCGACCCCGCGGCGCGCAAAGTCTTGGACCACCGCATCCAACGCTGCAAGGTTCCCGTGGATGTCGCTCACAACGGCTAGTCGCATGCTTCAGTCCGCTAACCTAGCTGGCACCAACCTGCAGTGCAATCAAACCGCCAGGAATGCCTGCGTGAGTTGGACCGCGTTCCAGCGTCAACCGGGTACGAAGACGATCGTGGTTTTCGGGTACCGTTGCGATTTTTGCCAGTCCTCAGCGGAGTACGGATCGACCCACGCGACGAACGACTTGGGTGCGCTCGCTAGATCGTATCCTGGATCAGCAGATGCCGTGCGTCGCCCGTCACCCGGAACGATGCGTGTGAGCACCAGACGGAAGCTCACGCAACCGCACTGAGGATGCCCCAAAAGACGCAAGAGTAGACTCTTCGCTGAGTTGACGAGATCCTCGCGACCGCCAAGGAGCGCGAATTCGTGTCCTCGCCACGACGTGCGAGCAGAAGCGACAACACCGGGCAACGTTCTTGCCGCCACCCGAAACGCTCGACGCAACATCTCGTCGAGATTCGCATCCGACTCGCCACGCCCACGAAGTAGATCCAGGGAAGGACCATCCGCTTCGAGGAGCAGAAGGGCGCCGGCCAACCCTTCAGCAGCAGCTGCGTCCACGGCAGCAACGAGACCTGCAACTGCTGCCGCGCGCGTTGCTGCGTCGTCCGCCACATAGAACGCATTGTCGAATGTTCGCTCGATTTCCCTCGTGCTCCAGGTATCGGAGGACGGCTCATCGATGCCATTCAAGTGCGAGATCCACGTGGCGAGGCGCGCCAAGACGGCGTTTTGCAGCTCTTCGGGAGTGATAAGCTCC
>Ga0315912_10005803_pt1 | contig 11240 bp, 8 predicted proteins | sample VfabasoilMG_FD_204469 | JGI IMG/M metagenome (GOLD analysis project Ga0315912, IMG submission 204469) | Garden soil microbial communities collected in Santa Monica, California, United States - V. faba soil | ecosystem: Environmental > Terrestrial > Soil > Garden | place: USA: California...
CCGACACCATCAGCCGCACCTTGTCACTGGCCGTGTCGTGATGCGCGAACGTCGTGACTCGCAGCGGCAGCCCCGACACCGCAAACGGCGACAGCAGCGCGTCGCGCAGGCTGTCGTTGGCGTTCTTGGGGGCGTTGGCCGTGGGGGACAGCACGAACGCCTGGCGCGAGCGGATCTGGACGCCGCGCCGGCGCACGTCCACGTCGATGCGGTGGCGATCGCCTTGAAGATCCTTGGGCCGCTGCTCGACGCCGAGCAGGTAGTACGCCGAGATCTCCGAGCTCAGACGCTCGAAGATCGGGTCGCCGGTGCCAGCCACGTAGAAAAGCGAGCCCAACGACATCGTGGCCAGCCCTTCGAGCCCCTGCATCTGGATCCGGCGATCCTGCGTTTCGGTGGGCGGCGACTCGCCGACAGTCACGTCGCCGCGCTGCAGGTCGAGCGCCATCACGTTGATCGACGCGCGCGCCGCGCCCGCCAGCGACACCAGGCGCCGCAGCTCGTTCTGATCCTCGAGCGCGAGCCCTTCGGACAGCAGGATGAGCGACTTGTGCCCTTCCACCGTCGTGAGCTGCCTGAGGATGAGAGACAGGCCGTTCACCGATTCATCGGTTTCCTCGCGCAGGCGCCGCGTGATCTCGCCCGCCTCGTTCACGATGTCTCGCTCGCACTGCGCCCGCTGCATCGGGTCGGCGCTGCGGCACTCGCGGATGGTCACCTGCGCCAGCACGAGCTGATCGCGGCGATTGGTGATCGCCAGCGCTTCGGTGACGCCGATGTTGTGCTGTGAGGCGATCGCGCGCGGATGCTGGCCGATGAGCCCCTGCATGGCGAGGCGCAGCTTCAGCTTGTCGTTGGTGAAGTTCACGCGCGGGCCGGGCTCGGGGAAGACGATGAACGCGACCTGATCGAGCGGGCTCAGCTTGTCGAGGAACCGCTGCGCCGCCGCCATGATCGGCCGGACCGATCCCGGGCGGATGTGCATCTGATCGACCGCGATGACGATCTGGCGGCCGTTGGGCGGCGTGAGGTTGCTGGTGTAGAAGGTCTCGCTCTTGTCGGCGACCTGCTTCTTGGCCGCCTCGATGTCGATCTTCACGAGCTCCGCCGAGACCACGCGGCGCGCTTCGCCGTCGATCTTCACGGAGAATTCGGCGGCGCCCAGGTCCGCGACCGGGTTGCCGCGTCCGTCCACGACGCCGACGTCGATGGTGATCAGATCGACGCCGGTCCGGAAGGTGGGACCTTGCGTGCCCGGAGGCGGCGCCTGGTCCTGCGCGATCACGCTCGACGCTCCGGCCGCCATCAAAGCGACGAGAACGAACAGCCCGAACCTGCGCGTTGTCATGGCGCACATCCTACTCCGCCCACTCTGCGTCTCCGCCTCAGCCAAATCCGAATGTTCTTGACAGGCCTCTGACACGATGTAAGATGCGCCACTCATGGACGAATCGAAGATTCCGTCGATGTCCGCCACCGAGGCGCTGCTGCTCGATCTGCTGGGCGACGGCGAGCGTTTCGGCCTGGAGCTCGTGTCCACCTCCGGCGGGCGCGTGAAGCGCGGCTCGGTCTACGTGACGCTCACGCGCATGGAGGCCAAGGGCTTCGTGGAGTCGCGGCAGGAAGACCGCGCGCCGGGCGCCATCGGCCTGCCTCGCCGTTTGTACAAAACCACGGCCTACGGCGCCACCGTGCGCGAGGCGTATCAGTCGCTGCGGCAGGCCATCAGCCTGCGGCCGGCCGAGGCACGCTGATGCGCGGTCAGTGGATGGAGGCGGCTTCGCGGCGTCTGTTCTCGCCCGAGTCGTTCGCGTTGCTCGTCGAACCAGCGATTGCCGATCTGCAGCTCGAAGACAGCGGACGGCTCGCCGGGCGGATGGACGCCTACCGCACGGTGTGGATCGGGATGGCGGCCGCCTGCGACGACGGCGTCTGCCGACGCGCGCGCGCGTTCGTGCGTGACAACGAGCTGGTCACGCTGACCGGGCTGGTGCTGCTGCACGCGGCGCACTCCACATGGATGGTCGTGCTGCTGCTCGGCCTCGACGGGCGCGTGCACCTCGGCAAGTTGATCTCGGCCCGCCTGGCCGATTTTCCAACGCCCGGATTCCTCGCGGTGTCGAGCGTGCTGGTGCTGTACGCCGGCCGCGCGATCGTCAAACGGCTGCTCTCACGCGGCCTGCCGTCGCCGGCATCGAGCATCGTACGGATCGTCGAATGAACGGCGTCTCGCGCAACGGCGGCGGCCGCGGCCTCGAAGCCCGCGGGTTGACCAAGCGCTATTCGTCCGTCGCGGTCGTACGGAACGTGGACGTGGTGGTCAGGCCCGGAGAAGTGATCGGATATCTCGGCCCCAACGGATCGGGCAAGACGACGACGGTGCGGATGCTGACCGGCCTCACCGAGCCGAGCGACGGCACCGTGCTGCACGACGGGCGCGACGTCTACAGCGATCTCGTGGCGTTCCGCCGCCGGCTCGGGTACGTGCCTGAAGAGGCGCACCTCTATCCCTTCCTGTCAGGCCGCGAGTTCCTCGAGCTCGTGGGCCGGCTGCGGGAGCTGCCGGTGTCGCTGCTCGAAAAGAAGATCGTGAGCCTGCTCGAACTCTTCGGCATTCTCAGCGCGGCCGACCAGCCGATGAGCGGCTACTCGAAGGGGATGAAGCAGAAGGTGCTCATCAGCGCGGCGCTGCTGCACGACCCCGACCTCCTGATCCTCGACGAGCCCGAGTCGGGACTCGACGTGACCGCCGTGCTCGTGCTCCGCAGCCTCATTACGGAGCTGGCGCGCCGCGGCAAGGCGATTCTGTACAGCTCTCACATCATGGAGTCGGTGGAGCGCGTGTGCTCGCGCGTGATGGTGCTGCACCGCGGCGCGGTGGTGGCGGACGACTCCACGCTCAACCTGCGCACGCTGATGTCGCGCGACTCGCTCGAGGATGTCTTCGCCGAGCTGGTCGTGCAGGACAACCCCGCCCGCACCGCGTCGGACATCGCCGACGTGGCGGCGATGCGCGCGTGATGGGCCCGCGACGATGTCTGCCGTGCCGCGCCGCCTCCTCACCGCGCACTTCCTGCGGCGCCTGATCGACGACGACCTCATCTCGCCCAACGCCGACCGCCACGAGAGCCTGTCGATGATCGGCGCCATGCTGGTGTCGCTGGGGCTCTTCGTGTCGGTGCTCGCCTCGATGCGCTACCTGTTCAATCCGTGGCTGACGCCCGCCGTAGCGTCGGTCTCCGCGCTCGGCGATCACTTCCTCTACGCGTCGGCCGCGATGACGGCCACCGCGCTTCTCACGCTCCTCGTGTGGGACGGGCTGGCCGTGGACGCGCGCGACGCGTCGGTGCTCGGCGCCATGCCGATCCGCGTCCGCACGATCGTCGCCGCGAAATTCAGCGCCCTCATCACGTTTGCGTCGATGTTCGCGGCGGCACTGAACCTCGTGCCCAGCCTCGTCGCGCCGGCGCTGATGGTGTCGAAGCTGCGAATCTCGTTCTTCCAGCTGGTCGCCCTCATCCTCGCGCAGACGCTCGTCGTGGCGATGTCCGCCGCCTTCGGGTTCTTCGCCGTGCTCGCGATCCGCGGCCTGCTCCAGGCGCTGCTCGGCCGCACGCTCTTCACGCGCATCGCGGCCATCGTGCAGGCGACGCTGCTCGTGAGCGTCGCGTCCGCGTTCCTGCTGCTGCCGATCGTCGCGACCCGCGTGAGCCGCACCTGGCTGGAGCCGCAGTCACGCGCGGTGATGATGGCGCCGCCGCTCTGGTTCGTGGGGCTGCAGGAAATGATGACTGGCCACATCCTCTCCAGCATGCCCGCCGGCCGGCGCCTGCCGCCGCGCATCGCCACGGTCGATGCGCGAGCCGCGGAGACCTACGCCAACGCGCGCCGGCTCTTCCCCGGCCTGGCCGCCACCGCGGCCGTGAAGCTGACAGCGGTCACCGTGATCGCGCTGGTGCTCTTCGCGTGGAACAACCGCCGGATGGTGCCGCCGCCGCCCGCGGCGGCAACGGCGGGCTGGCTGCGCCGCGGGTTCAGCGCCACCGCCCGCCTCCTCGTGCGGCAACCCGAAACGCAGGCAAGCTTCTTCTTCACGCTGCAGGCGCTGCTGCGTAGTCCGCAACACCGCCTGTCGCTGGCCGCCTCGCTGGCGTTCGGCGTCACGGCCAGCGTGTTCGCCGTGGCCGTCGGCAGCGCGACGCGGCGCGCCGAGGCCGCGGCCTTCACGGCGGGTGTGCTGGCGATCCAGCCGGTGCTCATCGGCGCGCTGCTCATCGGGTTCCGCCACGCCGTGCGCGTGCCGGCCGAGCTCGCGGCCAACTGGGCCGTGCAGGTGGCGTGGACCGGCAACACGCGCCGGCACATCGCCGGCGCCAAGGCCGCGGGCGCGCTGCTCTTCGTCGTGGTGCCGGTGCTGGCGCTGGCGCCGTTCTACGCGACGGCATTCACGCCGCGCGACGCCCTCGGCATCGCGCTCTGCGGTTTGGCCGGGGGCCTGGCCGCCCTCGAGGCCATGTTCCTCAGCTACACCAAGCTGCCGTTCGCGTGCGGCTATCTGCCGGCCAACTTGAAGACGCTCGCCCCGATAGGCTTCTTCGCCTTCATCTACTTCACCTATCAGTTTGCCCACGGTGAACGAGTGGCGCTTCTATCCGGCACCACCACCGGATTCGCGGTGAGGCTCTTCATCGTGTTCCTCGTCCTCCGTGCTGTCGACGCCTTCCGCCGCCGGACGCCGCGTCCGTTCGAATTCGACGAAATACCGGAGCCTCCCACCCAGCGGCTGGGCCTCAACGGATGAAGCTGATCAGCGCAACATGCAGAACAGCATGGACTTAGGGTGACCCATCTATATCCGTAACATCCCGGTGCTATGATCGCAACCCAGGGAAATCAGGGGGTCGCTAGACGTCTTGAGGGTCCGTGTCCGGACTCATGAGCACGGCAGTCATGGACCTTCAAGACGTCTCGCCCCGCCGAGGGCGGGGCAGGCAAACACTGCACTAGCGAGGCGGAGCCTGGATCCTGGTACGAGGCGGAGCCTCGCTAGTCATGGATCAGCCACTACAAAGAGCGTCGGTCGTCGAATCGTCAGATGGCGAAGCCACGCCTGCTCAGATCAACCTCAAGGATCCCGCGCTCTACATCAACCGTGAGTTGAGCTGGCTCGAGTTCAACCAGCGCGTGCTGGCGCAGGCACAGGACGCGCGCCACCCGCTGCTCGAGCGTGTGAAGTTCCTGGCCATCACCGGCACGAACCTCGATGAGTTCTTCATGATTCGCGTCGCCACCACGATGCGCCGGTTCCGGGCCGGCGTCGAAGACGTGGCGCCGGACGGCTACACCACCGGCCAGCAGCTCGAAGCGATGCGCTCGTGCGCGCATGTGATGCTGGACGCGCTGGCGTCCACGTGGACGATGCTGCGCGAGCGGCTCGAGCAGGAACAGATCCGGCTGCTCGAACCGCAGCGCTGGACGCCCGAGATCCACGAGTACCTGAACGGCTACTTCTCGCGGGACATCTGCCCGGTGCTCACGCCGCTGGCGTTCGACCCCGGGCACCCGTTCCCGTTCATCTCGAATCTCAGCAAGAATTTCGCGGTGGTCGTGCGGCACGCGGGCCGCATCAAGTTCGCGCGCGTCAAGGTGCCCGATGTTCTGCCGCGTTTCGTGCCGCTGCCCGAAGCGCTCGGCCACGGACCGCACACGTTCGTGTTCCTCGAGGACGTGGTGCGCGCCAACATCCACGAGCTGTTTCCGGGGACGCAGGTGCACGGCGCACATCTCTTTCGTATCGTGCGCGACGCCGATCTCGCGCTCGACGACGAGGAAGATGTCGAGGACGCCGAGGACCTGCTGGAGTTCGTCGATCGCAGCCTGCGCCTGCTGCGGCGCGGGCCGATCTCGCTGCTGCAGGTCGAGGCGGACATGCCGGCGCGCGTGCTCGACATCCTGGTGGAGAACTTCGGCGTCACCGAGGACGTCGTGGTGCGCTCCGCCGAGCGCCTCGGCTTCGGCGACTGGCACCAGCTCGCGCGCGTCCATCGCCCCGACCTGAAGGAGCCGCCGTTCTCGGCGCGGGCGCTGTGGCGATCCGACGAAGACGCCGAGGCGATCTTCGACTTGATCCGCTACCAGGACGTGCTGGTGCACCATCCGTTCGAGTCGTTCGCTACCGTGGAGACGTTCCTCCGCGCCGCGGTGCGCGACCGGCAGGTGATCGCGATCAAGATGACGCTCTACCGCATCGGCGCCGACTCGCCGCTGATTCCGCTGCTCATCGAGGCGGCGGAAGCGGGCAAGCAGGTGGCGGTGCTGGTGGAGCTCAAGGCGCGGTTCGACGAGCGCAACAACATTCGATGGGCGCGGCGACTGGAGTCGCACGGCATCCACGTGGTGTACGGCTTCGCCAGCTTGAAAACGCACGCCAAGCTTTGTCTGGTCATCCGGCAGGAGCCTGCCGGCGTGCAGCGCTACGTCCATACGTCCACCGGGAACTACAACCCGGTGACCGCCAAGGTCTATACGGACCTGGGACTGTTCACCGCGGACCCGGAGGTGGTGGCCGACGTCTCCGACATCTTCAATTACCTGACCGGCTACTCGAGCCAGCGGGAGTACCGCCGGCTGGTGATGGCGCCGATGCAGCTGCGCACGCGCATTCGCGAGCTGATTCGTCGCGAGGCCGAGCACGCGCGCGCCGGACGCCCCGCGCGCATCGTGGCCAAGCTGAACGCCGTCACCGACGACCAGATGATCCGGGAGCTGTATCGAGCGTCGCAGGCGGGCGTCGAGATCGATCTGATCGTGCGCGGCATCTGCAGCCTCCGCCCCGGCATTCCAGGCGTGAGCGAACGGATTCGCGTGCGGTCGATCGTCGGACGTTTTCTCGAGCACTCACGCGTGTTCTGGTTCCAGAACGGCGGGCACGAGGAGCTCTACCTGAGCAGCGCCGATCTGATGGAGCGCAATCTCGATCGCCGCGTCGAGACGATGACTCCGATCCGGGATCGCGGGCTGCTTGCACATATCCGCCAGGTGGTGCTCGACGCCTTCCTGCGCGACACGGCGGCGGCGATGACGCTCGATTCCACCGGCCGCTACCACCGCCTGGCCACCGGCGAGCCCGACGACTTCAGCGCGCAGCAGGCGCTCCTGAAGTACTACGCAGAAGCGCGCGACCAATAACTGCACGCCCTGTCATTTCCCGCGCTCAGTCCTGTCTAGTCGATCACAGAACTGTCGCGGCGCGAGCCGTTCGCTTTTTCCACACAGCGCGTTGACAAGGGAAACAGCTCATCCACACCCGCGGTGACCGGCACGCGTCGTGCACAAACCTGGGGTGGACCCTTAGAACCGTGACTCCCCGCGGACAGCACGCCGCCGCACACGCGGCTTCCCAGAACAGCACCCGCCGTCGCGTCCGCCGCCCACTCGCACCGCCGCTCGTCGTCGTTCCGGCGCGCGACATCGCGCCGACCGATCTGCGCAATCCCGGGCTGTACATCAACCGCGAGTTGAGCTGGCTCGAATTCAACGAACGCGTGCTGGACCAGGCGCGCGACGCGGCGCACCCGCTGCTCGAGCGCGTGAAGTTCCTCGCCATCACAGCGTCGAACCTCGACGAGTTCTTCATGATCCGGGTGTCGACCACGCTGAAGAAGCTGAATGCCGGCGCCGACGACGTGGGCCATGACGGCCTGAACACCGAGCAACAGCTGTCCAACATGCTCGCGCGGGCGCGGCGGATGCTGCGCGACCAGGCCGACGTGTGGAGCGACCTGCGGCGCCTGCTCGAAGCGGCCGGCATCCGCGTGCTCGACCGCGGCGACTGGTCACCCGAAACGGCGGCGCACCTTGCCGGCGTGTTCGCGCGCGACATCGCGCCGGTGCTGACGCCGCTCGCGTTCGACCCGGGGCGTCCGCTGCCGTTCCTCGCCAACCGCAGCATGAACGTAGCGGTGACGGTGGGCTATCAGGGGCGCACCCGTTTTGCTCGCGTCAGCGTGCCCGCCGTACTGCCGCGGTTCATCGCGCTGCCCGACGCGCTCTCGCCGTCGGGGCAGACGCTGGTCATGCTCGAGGACGTGGTCTGCGCCAACATCGACGTACTCTTCCAGGGCGGCACGGTGGAAGGCGCACACCTCTTCCGCGTGGTCAGGGACGCCGACCTGGAGCTCGATCAGGCCGACGCGGAAGACCTGCTGCAGACGGTCGAGGGGCGCTTGAAGCAGCTGCGCCACGGCCCCATCTCGATGCTGCAGCTCGACGCCGACATGCCGGCGCGCATGCGCCAGGTGCTCACCGAAGCACTCTCGATTTCTTCTGATGAAGTCGTACAGCTCCCCGGGCGGCTCGGTCTGAGCGACTGGGCGCAGCTCACGCGCCTGCACCGCCCCGAGCTGAAGGACGCGCCGTTCACGGCGCGCAGCCTCTGGCGCCGCGAGGAAGACCCGACGGTGATCTTCGATCGCATCCGCGACGAGGATCTGCTCGTCCACCATCCCTACGAGTCGTTCGGGACGGTCGAGACGTTCGTGCACGCCGCCGCCATCGACCCGCACGTGGTCGCGATCAAGATGACGCTCTACCGCATCGGCGCGCAGTCGCCGCTGCTCGACCTGCTGATTCAGGCGGCCGAGAGCGGCAAGCAGGTGGCGGTGCTGGTGGAAATCAAGGCACGGCTCGACGAGCGCAACAACATCCTGTGGGCGCGGCGGCTCGAATCGCACGGCATCCACGTGGTCTACGGGTTCGCGGACCTGAAGACGCACGCGAAGCTGTGCCTCGTCGTGCGGCAGGAGTCCGACGGCATCCGCCGCTACGTGCACACGAGCACGGGCAACTACAACGAGGAGACCGCGCGGGCCTACACCGACCTGGGTCTCTTCACCGCGGACCCGGGCGTCGCCGCCGACGTGTCGGCCATCTTCAACAGCCTCACCGGCTATTCGACGCAGAACGCGTTCAACCGCCTGGTGGTGGCGCCGCGGCATCTCCGCACGACGTTGAAGACGCTCGTGGATCGCGAGGCGGCTCACGCACGGGCCGGCCGGCCGGCGCACATCGTGATCAAGGTGAACGCGATCACCGACGACGGGATGATCCGCGCGCTCTACCGCGCCTCACAGGCGGGTGTGACCATCGACCTGCTCGTGCGCGGCATCTGCAGTCTGCGCCCCGGCATGCCCGGCATCAGCGACCGCATTCGCGTCCGCTCCATCGTCGGCCGGTTCCTCGAGCACTCGCGCGTCTACTGGTTCGCCAACGGCGGCGCCGAGGACATGTTCATCGGCAGCGCGGACGTGATGGAGCGCAACCTGGGGCGCCGCGTCGAGACGCTGATCCCGGTTCGCGAGGAGCGCATCCTGCGGCACCTGCGCGACGTGGTGCTGGACGCCTACTTGAAGGATACCGACCGCGCGACGGCGCTCGACGCGTCGGGCACATACACGCACGTGGAGGCGTCACCCGAAGGGCGCTTCAACGCCCAGGAGTTCCTGCTTCGCTTCTACACGCGCGATCGGCAATAACCGTCGTGGGGGCCTCCCGTAGGGGCCGCCTTCAGGCGGCCCGTCCAGCGTGAGTGCAGCGGCCCGACCAGCGTAAGCGCAGTCGTGGCTGCGGACCTTCAGGTCCGCCCACGTACCGAGCGTCCGCAGGAGCATGTGCCTCCGCCGGCGGGTCGCCCTCGATGAACACGCCTCGGTTTGCCACCAACACGCCGGACTACGGCACACGCTGCTCCGGACGCTCGGTACGTGGGCTAGGACATGAACACCCACCAGCCGGCCAGCGCTCCGAGCGCGACGACGACAGCGCCAAACACCGGAAAGATATAGAGGGCGGCGAGCAGCAGTCCGCCAACGACGACCACGAAGGCGAGCGGAGCAACGGGCCAGGCCAGCGCCAGGACCAGTCGCACGAGCGGCCGGCCATCCGTGAACGCCAGACCGAGCAGTACACCCACGACATAGATCAGCAGTACGACGCGCAACGAGACGGAGCCTCGCCAGTCATGGTATCCCTGTTGGGATGCTCAACGACGCGCACTGCCACTTCTTCTCGACCAAGTTCTTCTCCACGCTGTCACAGCAGCGGGGAAAGAGTGACAGCGTGCCGGCGCTGTGCAAGGAGCTGGGGTGGGACGACCCCGGCGAACCCGACGCGCTGGCGGACCGCTGGGTCAAGGAGCTCGACGCCCATCAGGTGACGCGGGCGGCGCTCATCGCGAGCGTGCCCAGCGACGAACCCTCGGTCGGCGCCGCCGTGGCGAAGCATCCGACGCGATTCGTCGGCTACTTCATGGTGAACCCGAACTCGGCCGACGCGCTGGCGCGCACGCACGCCGCCGTCTACGCGCAGCGCCTCCGCTGCCTGTGCCTGTTTCCCGCCATGCACCACACGGCGCTCGACGACGAGCGGGTGCGCAAGGTGATCGACGCCGCCGTGGGCGGCGACGCACGGGTGTTCGTGCACTGCGGACAGCTGACGGTGGGCGTGCGAAAGGCGCTGGGGCTGCCGAGCGCCTTCGACCTCCGGCTTGGCGACCCACTCGAGGTCGCGCGGCTTGCCAACGCGTATCCGTCGGTGCCCTTCATCGTGCCGCACTTCGGGGCGGGCTTCCTGCGAGAAGCGCTCATCGCCGCCGACATGTGCCCCAACATCTACCTCGACACCTCGAGCTCGAACCGGTGGATCCGTTTCATGCCCGGCCTCACGCTCGATGAGGTGTTCCGCTCGGCGCTGTCGGTCGTCGGACCCGACCGGATTCTGTTTGGAACCGACTCGTCGTATTTCCCGCGCGGGTGGCAGCAAAACATCTACCAGGAGCAGAAGGCGGCGCTCGACCGGATCGGCGTGGCGGCAGCCGACCAGGACATGATCTTCGGCGGTACATTCAACCGCCTGTTCAATTGATTCTCGTAGCTGCAGGCCTTCAGGCCTGCCCCGGGACTCGTAGCTGCAGGCCTTCAGGCCTGCCCAGGAGTGGTCGATGAAGGCGATCGTGGTGCGGGAGTTCGGCGGCCCTGACGTGATGAAGCTCGAAGACGTCCCGGTGCCGTCTCCCGGTCCTGGCCAGCTGCTCGTGCGTGTAGCGGCCGTCGGCGTGAACCCGGTGGACGGTTACATCCGCTCAGGCACCTACGCTCGTAAACCCCCGCTGCCCTACACCCCGGGGACCGACATCGCTGGCACCGTGGAGAAAGCCGGCGACGGCGCCACGCGGTTCGCGGCCG
>Ga0315912_10005804_pt1 | contig 11239 bp, 11 predicted proteins | sample VfabasoilMG_FD_204469 | JGI IMG/M metagenome (GOLD analysis project Ga0315912, IMG submission 204469) | Garden soil microbial communities collected in Santa Monica, California, United States - V. faba soil | ecosystem: Environmental > Terrestrial > Soil > Garden | place: USA: California...
AGATGGAAACCCAGGTCGGCGCTGGCGAGCTGGCGGCAGGCGAGCAGCGCGGCCAGGAAGAACGACAGGGCGATGAGGATTCGGGTCATTCGGCGAGGGCGGCCAGGTCCTGGGGGGTGTTGATGTTGGTGAGGGCGCGGCGGAGAGGGTCGTGGGTACTGATTGAAACGTCGATGAAGGTCGTCAAGACCAGTTCGGGGAGGCGGCGCGGCGCCGGATCGCCTGATTTGGCCAGTTGGTGGACTGCGGCCTGCAGTGGATCCCGCCGGCCAAGCCAGAGGAGTGGCTCGACGCCCCGCTCGGTTCGCGGCATGACGAGTATCGAGTCCGGGTGTTGTCGGTACGATTCAATCAAGGAATCAATCGCCCATGGCGTGAGGCCGGCGAGATCGACCGCGACCAGCACGACGATCGGGTGGTCCGACTTCGCCAGCCCGGCGGCGATTCCGGCGAGAGGTCCGTCGAACGTCGAGTCATCCAGTGCGAGAGTGAGACCCGTCGATGCGTAGCGCGTCTCACTTCCGCAGGCGAGCAGGACTTGATCCGCCCGTGCCCCACAGACTTCGATCGCACGATCGAGCAGAGTGTGGCCCCTCCAGGTCGTCAGCGCCTTGTCGCTTCCGAATCGACGACTTTGGCCACCGCAGAGGATGATGGCGGTGATCTTCTCCTGGGAGCCTCCTGCGTTTTCGGGCATGTCCGAAGAGTAGCGGTTTGATTTGGAGGATTTGGAGCCCCGACATTGCCGTCAATGCTCGTCACGTCAAAGCTCTATTTGACAGATAGTTAAAATATTTTTGTCCCTCAAATATTGCTTGTCCCTTTTATGCGGACATGGCAAAATCGCGGACATGAAAAAGCTCGCTGAGGCTCAGATCGAGACATATCTCCATATTTTACAAGAATTTACGCCAGTGGGTGAGGCCCGGCTCGGTTTCAACAAGCGCACGAGAGGAAGGAGGATTCATCTCAAGACGAGGGGTGGAAACCGGATTACCTACGAAGTTGAGCTCCTGGACGGCCCGCCGACTCGGGCGCTGGCCGATCGTATTGCCGGCGAACGCGGTGATGGCGGGCCGCAGAGGCGGCTGATCCTTACCCCGTTCGTGAGCAGCACCATGGCAAAGGTGCTGATGGCCAACGACATCGACTACGTTGACGGCGTGGGGAATTGCCACCTCACCCCCACTCCGGACCACCTCGTTCATGTCGAAGGTCGGTCTCCCGTGAGAGCCGGGCGTGTCCGGACGATGCGACCGCAGGGTTACCAGGTGCTGTTCGCGCTGCTGGCTCGGCCAGGCCTCATCGCCGAACCGATCCGAGGAATCGCCGTTCAGGCTGGCGTCGGCAAGACCGTCGTTGGTCACACGATCGAGCGTCTCGAAGCGGAGGGCCAGGTCTTTCGGAAGCGTCGGGGACGCACCTTGTTCCGGCCGAAGAACCTCCTTCCCCGCTGGTTGACCGGTTACGCCGATGCCCTCCGGCCTGGAATGCTTCTCGGCCATTTCCAATTCCCGGAGAGCGACCGGAAGGTGATGCCGCAGCGAATCGCGGATTACTTGAACGGTCAAGGAAATCCGTGGGGATTTGGCGGAACGGTGGGAGCTGATCTGCTCACCCAGTATTACCGTGGAACCAACATCACGGTTCACGTGGAGGAAATACCCTCGGGCTTCACCAAGGCTATCCGGGCACTACCGGCGAGAGAGGGGGAGTTGGTCCTGATTCGAACCCCTGGCCCAATCGCTTATCAAGGTCTCGTGCAGAATGTCGTGCATCCTCTGCATGTGTACACGGAACTGATGTGCAGCAGTGACGAGCGTGCGGTGAATACGGCAAGGCTGGTGCTCGAGCAATACTTGCCTGAACTCGTATAGCCCTATTCAGGTCGCAGATCAACACCCCGATCGCGACCGCCCCTACCCCTCGTACGCCTTCTCGATCGCCGCCTTGTCCAACTTCTTCATGTCCATCACGGCGGCGAAGGCCCGCTTGGCGCCGGGCGAGTCGGCATCCTTCAGCATTTCCTCCATGCCGCGCGGCACGACCTGCCAGGAGAGGCCGTACTTGTCCTTCAGCCAGCCGCACTGCTGGGCCTTCGGATCGCCTCCGGCGCCGAGCTTCTCCCAGTAGTAATCGATCTCGTCCTGGGTGTCGCAGTTGATGACGATCGAGACGGCTTCGTTGAACTTGAAGACGGGGCCACCGTTCAGGCCCATGAAGCTCTGGCCGTCCAGTTCGAAGGCGGCCACCATGACCGAGCCGGGCGGCCGGCGGTGCACTTCCTGGCCGGCCCCGCTGTAGCGGGTGATGTCGATGATGCGGGAATTCTTGAAGATGGACGTGTAGTACTTCGCGGCCTCTTCGGCTTCGTGGTCGAACCAGAGGCACGTGGTGAATCGCTGAAGAGTGGCCATTTCGGACCTCGTCGTTGGCATCGGTGAACGATCATGCGACCTTGGATCGGGCGGCCCGGCCTTCGGGCGGGCCCTTCCGGAACCGCGCAAAGGATGCGCTCTGATGGTATAACAGAGGTCTGATGAGCAACGATAACCCCGCCATCCCCCGCCTCGACGGCCACGACAAGGTGACCGGCCGGGCCCAGTACGTGGACGACATCCACATGCCCGGGATGCTGCACGGAGCCACGATCCGCTCCACCATCGCCCGGGGAACGATTACCGGCATCACCTTCGATCCGGCGCTCGATTGGTCGGGGTTCACGATCGTGACGGCGGCCGACATCCCCGGAAAGAACGAGGTGCTCCTCCTTACCACCGACCAGCCGTTCCTGGCCGACGGCCGTGTGCGGCACCATGCCGAGCCCATCCTGCTCCTGGCCCACGAGGATCGGGAGATGCTGCGGCGGGCGGCAGGCGCGATCACGATCCGCTATCGCGAGGAGCCGGCCTGCCTGGACGTGCGCCAGGCGCTCCGCCCCGAGTATCTCCAGCACGGCACGGACAACACGTTTCACAAGATCGACATCATCAAGGGGGATGTCGACGCCGGGTTCGACGAGGCCGACCTCATCCTCGACGAAACCTACGAGACCGGCGCGCAGGAGCAGGCCTACATCGAGCCCCAGGGAATGATCGCGCGGCCGTCGCCGGAAGGAAGCGGCATCGAGATCTTCGGGTCGCTCCAGTGCCCTTACTACGTGGTGAAGGCGGTCACGCATCTGTTGGGAATTCCGGTCGAGGAGCTGCGCGTGGTGCAGACGACCACCGGCGGCGGCTTCGGCGGCAAGGAGGAGTACCCCTCCATCATCGCCGGGCACGCGGCGCTCCTGGCCTTGAAGAGCGGGCGGCCGGTGAAGCTGGTGTACGACCGTTACGAGGACATCCTGGCCACCACCAAAAGGCACCCGTCGATCACGCGGGTGAAGGCCGGCGCCACGCGGGACGGCAGGCTCACCGCTCTCGAGATCGACCTCGTGCTCGACGGCGGCGCCTACGTGACGCTGACGCCGGTGGTCCTCTCGCGCGCGTCGCTGCATGCGTCCGGGCCCTACGAGGTGCCGAACATCAGCATCCGCGCGCGCGCCCGGCTGACCAACACCCCGCCGCACGGGGCCTTCCGCGGCTTCGGGGCGCCGCAGTCGATCTTTGCCGTCGAGCGGCACATCGACCGGATGGCCCGGAGCCTCGGTCTTTCGCCCCTCGAGTTCCGGCGGCGGAACTACCTCAAGCTGGGGAGCGTGATGGCCACCGGCCAGGTGGTGCGGGACGACATCGACATGCACGAGCTGGCCACGACCGTGTACGAACGACTCGGCGGCGCGGCGCGCGAGGCGGAGCTGGCGGCGGCCAACGCGGCGTCATCGCACAAGCGATCGGCACTGGGATTCGCGGCCTTCTACCACGGGGCCGGATTCACCGGCTCGGGGGAAGAGCGCCTGGCCAGCCAGGTGGCGGCTCGCCTGGACGGGGACGGGCACGTGGAAATCCTCTCGTCCAATACCGAGATCGGCCAGGGGACGATCACCATCTTCAGCATCATCGCGGCGAAGGCGCTGGGTCTCGACCCATCCGAGATCCGGGTGGCCCCGCCGGACACGGCGCGTGTTCCCGATTCCGGGCCGACCGTGGCCAGCCGGACGGCCATGGTGGTGGGATGGCTGGTCCAGCAGGCCGTGCTCGACCTCGCCGTGAAGCTGGCGGAACGGTGCAGCGACGCGCTGCGCGTCGTGGCGCCGGAGTCGCTCCGCGGGGACACCTTCCGCCGGGCCGCCGCGCAGGCCGTGGAGTCCGGCTGCCGCGTGGTCGGCCGGAGCAAGTACGAGAAGCCGGCCTTCGTGGAATGGGACGAGGTGAACTATCGCGGCGACGCCTATGCCACCTACGCCTGGGCCGTGTACGGCTGCGAGGTGACGGTGGACACGCGCACCTTCGAGGTGGAGGTGACACGCTTCGTGGCCAACCAGGATGTCGGCGGCGTGCTCCACCCCGTGCTCGCCGCCGGGCAGATCCAGGGAGGCGTGGTGCAGGCGCTCGGCTGGGCCCTGTGCGAGGAGGTCGTGTACGACAAGGGGGCCGTTCGGAACGCCGCGCTCTCGACCTATGTCATCCCCACCTTCGTCGACGTGCCGCCCATCGAGATCCTCTTCGCCACCACGCCGTACGAGTTCGGACCGATGGGCGCCAAGGGGATCGGCGAGTTGCCGATGGACGGACCGGCTCCGGCGGTCCTGAACGCCATCGCCGTGGCGTTGGGCGCCGAACCTGAGCGGGTGCCGTGTCGCCCCGAGTATTTGATGTTGCTGGCCGATCCGGCCCTGGCGGACGCCCGTGGCTGACATCACCACCACGTTCCGCGTGAACGGCCGCGAGGTGACGGTGACCGGTCCCCCCTTCCGGCGCCTGCTGGACGTGCTGCGCGAGGAGCTCAGGCTCACCGGCAGCAAGGAAGGTTGCGGCGAGGGGGAATGCGGCGCCTGCAGCGCCATCATGAACGGAGAGTTGATCAACACCTGCATCGTGCCGGTCCTCCAGGCCGAGGGCGCGGTCATCATGACCGTGGAGATGCTGGCCGACACGCCGGCCGGGGCGGCCGTGCAGCGGGCCTTCCTCGAGCATGGCGGGGCCCAGTGCGGCATCTGCACGCCGGGCATGATCGTGGCGGCCACCTGGGTGGCGCAGCATCAATTCAGGGGAGAGATCCGGGAGATGCTTGCCGGCAATCTCTGTCGCTGCACCGGCTACGACCTGATCGTGACCAGCGTGGAGGCGGCGCTGAACGCGCTCGCAAAGGACGGCTCCCGCGAATGAGGGGGCGCCTCTCCATGATCGAGGCCGATCGGGCCCGGTCGCTCGACGACCTGCTCGATCGACTGGCGGCCCTCCCCCCCCCGCGGCTGATCGCCGGGGGCACCGACGTGATGGTGCAGCTCGAGGCCGGTGTCCAGAAGGAGGGAGATCACTTCCTCGATGTGTCCGGGCTGGCCGGGGCGCTGCGCTACCACCGGTTGGACGCCGATGCGCTTGAGATCGGGGCGCTCGCCACGTTCCGCGATACGCGGCTTCGGAGCGACGTGATCTCAGCATTTTCACTCCTTGAGCTGGCTGCCCGTACTATCGGCGCCACCCAGATCCAGACGCGCGGCACCTGGGCCGGCAACATCGCCAACGGCTCGCCGGCGGCGGACGGCGTGGCGGCGCTCCTCGCCTACGACGCCGAGGTCGTGCTCGCCTCGCGCTCCGGGCGACGCACCCGGTCCCTGCACGGCTTCTTCACCGGCTACAAGAAAATGGATCTCGAGCCTGGCGAATTCATCGAAGCCGTCAGGCTGCCGCGCCGGGCCCCCGATCGCTGGCGGGCGTTCCACAAGGTCGGAACGCGGCGGGCCCAGGCCATCACCAAGGCGGGGCTCACGCTCAACTGGCGGGCGGACGGCACCTGGCGCATCGTGGGGACGAGCCTGGCGCCGTTCGTGAAGCGGTACGAGACGCTGGAGCGACTTTTCGAAGAAGCCGGGGACGACCTCTCTCGAATCGACGTTCAAGGACTGACAGCCGCGGTTTCCGCGGCTGTCGAGCCGATCAACGACATCCGCTCTACCGCCGACTATCGCCGGCGGGTCGTTTTCAATCTCCTGCGCGATGCCAGCGCGCATGCCCGCACCGGTTGACGGTGCGATTCATCACCGACTGCCCGACCCCGGAGGTCTTCGTTTCATGGAACGCGATCGACTGGTCCTGGAAATCGCCGATGCCTACGACGGCGATCCGTGGCACGGCTCCCCCATCACCGCCATCCTCGAGGGGATCGATGCGACCCAGGCGGCCTCCCGCCCCATCGAAACCGCCCACACGATCTGGGAGCTGGTCCTCCACATGACCGGCTGGGCCCGCGAAGTGGCCCGGAGAGTGGAAGGCGGCAAGCCCGGCGAGCCCGAGCAAGGCGACTGGCCGACCGTGGACGACACGTCGAAGTCGGCATGGCTGGCAGCCCGGCGTGATCTGGCAAAGGCCCACGAGGAGTTGCGCCGCGTGCTGAAGTCGCTGGACGACGACACCATCATGGCCCCGCCCCGCGCGCCGCGCGATCGGGCCGCCGGGACGGGGACGACGATCTACCGGTCGGTCCATGGCCTCGTGCAGCACGATGCGTATCACGCGGGCCAGATCGCGCTGTTGAAGAAGCTGGTCCTCCTTTGTTGGGGTGTGGCTTGCTCCACTCTACACCTCGCTCAATCCGTCGACTTCATGTCGAAATGACCGAGCCGCACCCTCTGCGAGGCCGCGTCGGTCCAGGCCACCCAGATGCCGATGTCGCGGATGGCGAGCTGCGGCACTCCGCTCGACATGCCGGTGGAGGTTTGCGCCAGCGTCTTCGAACCGGACACGGTGCCGTCCACCGTCACACGCTTCACGCGAATGTCGGCGGTGGCGTCGCCGGTCTGCTCCACCCAGGTGACCAGGGCGCTCTGGTCGGCCAGCCATTCCACATCGACGCGCCCCATCGGGCGGCCGTCGTCCACCTTGACGATGCGCGACAGGCCGAACGACGACGAGTCGGAGAGCGCCACGTACACCTGCGGCACGTCGCCGGCGTCGGTGTACCAGGCCAGGGCCAGGTTCTGGTCCTTGCCGGCCATGGCCGGTCCGTTCACCGGGCAGCCGTCGATGACCCAGTTGTCGTTGCGGATCGCGATCGGCTTGCTCCAGGCCTGGCGCTCGTAGCGCACCAGCGAGATATCGCGCGTTTCCTTGGGACTCCGGTCGCGATAGGCCACAGCCAGCCCCTCGAGCGTGACGACCGCCGCCGTCTGGCAGCAGTCGCAGACACGCTCATCCAGTTTCGTTTCGGCCTCGAAGTGGCCGTCCCGCCAGCGGGCGACGCGAAGCTCGGTGTTGGCTCCATGCTGGCCGACGCCGGGCGAATGGCTGGCATTGGCGTGGTTCCGCCCGTCGAGCCAGGCGATCCAGAAGCCGTCGCCGGCATGCGGGAGGAGCGAGACGAAGCCGTGCTCGACGCGCGCCTTGTCGGCATGCGGTTTGCCCAGCGAGTGCCAGGTGGCGCCGTCGTCGGTCGAGCTGATGACCTCCACGTCGTACGCCTCCGCCGCATCCCCCTGTCCGTGCAGCCAGGCCACGACGAGCATGCCGTTGTCGAGCGCCAGGAATTTCGGGACGTCGGCCGCATTGGCCACCATGCGGGGATCGCTGAGAACCGTCTGCGGTGCCGACCATCCGGTGCCGGTGTTGCGCGACAGCTTGAGGACCGGCGCGCCATCCGACTTCTCGATCCAGGTCAGGTAGACAGCCTTCTTCCCCGCCACCAGGCTGGCCGACTGGCTGCCAGGGCCAGCCGGCGAATCAATTTCGACGAACGGAATCGTATCCAGGGGCGGTGCGATGTCGGCGAGAGCGGGCTGAACAAGGAAAAAAATTCCTGCCGCGAGCGCGGCACGATTCATCCAGTGACGACGCATGGTAAAAACCTCCTGGGTCCGGGCGGCCAGAGTCAGGGAGCCGCAATCACTGTGCCACTCTGGAACGGTCGGGGACAGTCGGGGGGGGCGTCGGCGCCGCCGGTTGCTGGGTCAGGCCCGCCCCGAGCAACGAGTGAAGCCGGAGAACGGCACGGCGAAACAGGAAGGCCAGGATCAGCCCCACGAGGACGGTGAGGACGATAGCCACCGGCCGGATCTCCTCGAGCGCGGTCAGGACCAGTGGAAGGAGGGCCAGGACCAGGAGGCCCAGGGCCAGCGTCGTGAGCGTGGCGCGGGTGGCGCGCTGGATCCGCCGGACGCGCTCCGCGCCCGGCCCCTCCTTGTCGGCGCCGACCATGGCCTTCAACAGGTTTCGCCAGCGGGTGGCCAGCAGGTAAAAGCCGGGCACGATGACGGCGGTGCCGATGAGCACGCCGAGCAGGTCGAACCGCAGCCAGTGGGGGGTGAGCACGTTCAGCCAGTTCGAGGTGCCTCCGATTCCCACCCCCACGCCCACCATGACGATGAGCGTGAGCACGAGGTCGCGGAAGGCGCCCCGTACCGGATTTTTTGCCGGGGCATAGGGCGATGTGGCCGGCGCCAGCGCGCCGCGCACGATGTACAGGAGGTGTCGCAGGGCGCCGGGCGAGCGACGCGACAGGTTCTTCTCGAACGCGGGTGCCGCGGCCAGGAGCGGCTCCACGCCGAGCGAGAGGAGGAACATCATCAGGATGATCACGCTGGTGAGCTTCTCCTGCATGTCCGGCTCGATGGCCGGCGACATGGCGAGGAGGAACGAGAACTCGCCGATCGGCACCAGCACCGCGGCCAGTTGGAGCGAGAGGGCGGCTTCTTCCCCCGACGCGTAGGCCGTGGCGGTGACCGACAGGAACCGCACGATGGCCACCACGAGTGCCGCGGCCAGGGCCCAGGGGAGCATCGCCACGAGCGAGCCGAGTGATACCTGGAAACCGACGGCCACGAAGAAAACGCCGAGGAAGAGTTCCTTGATCGGATCGAGGCAGGCCACCAGTTCCTCACGCGCCTTCGACTCGGCGGCCAGGATGCCGGCCACGAACGCGCCCACCGAGAGCGGCACGCCCAGCCGCTCCCCGGCAAAGGCCACCATGAGGCCGGTGGCGATGAGCGCTACCGGCATGAGGAGTCGCGAGGCCCGGTGGGCGTGGATGGAATCGAGTGCCCGCGGCACCACGGCCAGGCCCACCGTGGCGCAGGCGGCCACGAATCCCGCCGTGCGCAGGAGCACCTCGCCCAGCGAATGACCGCCGTCGTGTTCCGAGGCGCCGTGTCCCACGCCGAGCGCGGTGAGGGCGACGATGGCCAGGATGTCCACCACAAGGTTCGATCCGATGACGAGCCCGGCCAGGCGTCCGGAAAAGAGTCCGCGCGCCTCGAGGGCCTGGACGGCGATGGCCGTGCTGTTGATGGACAGGATGAAGGCAATGACCGCCGGCGTGATCCCGGTGAGGCCCGCCAGGAGGAGGATGTTGACCAGGACGAGGAACGGGACGCCGGTGATGGTGAGCGCCAACAGGACGCTCCGGCCGGCGATCGGCTTCATCCGGTGCCAGGAAAGCTCGAGGCCGAGATAGAAGAGGAGAAGGACGATCCCCAGGTCGCCGAACGCGCGGATCGTCTCTTCGTGCCAGATAATTCCGAAGGCGCCGGAGCCCGCCGTGATGCCGGCGGCGATGTAGCCGAGGAGGGGCGGCTGTCCCAGGCGCGCGGCCAGGAGGCCGAGAACGGCCGCGAGGAAGAGGATGGGACCGAGCTCGGAAATGAGCGACATCACGGGCTCCCCGGCCGTCGCGACGGGCGGCCTGCCCCGGGGCGCTCAGCGCGTCGTCAGGCGGGCTTCAGTCGATCGGCCAATTCGTTGAGCTTCGTGGCCAGTTTCACGTCGGCGGCTGTGACGCCGGACGCGGCATGGGTGACCAGGTCGACACGGACGGTCGTGTACACGTTGAACCATTCGGGGTGGTGATCCATTTCCTGGATCACCAGCGCCGCGCTCATCATGAAGCCGACAGCTTCCACGAAGTCGCGGAATTTGAACTCGCGGTGCAGCTTGCCGGCCAGAAGGCTCCAGCCCCGGAGGCCCGTGAGCGCCGAGCCGATCTCGGCTTCGGAGAGCCGGCGGCGATCCTCGCTCACGACTTGACGGTGCCGGCCGGCCCGAGTCCCAGGAGCGCGCGGATATCGCTGTCGTACACCTTCTTGTCGCGATAGCCCACGTAACGGCGGAAGATCTTGCCGTCCTGCGTGACGACGAACGCCACCGGGATTCCCTTGATGCCGCCGTAAGCCGCGGCCACGTCGTCATTCCCCATCAGGATCGTGTAGTTGATCTTCTGGCCGGTGGCGAACGTGCCGACCGCCTTGGGACCCGTCGTATCGAGAGAGATGCCCACGACCTCGAGCCCCTGTGCCTTGTACTGCTGCTGCAACTCGATGAGATGCGGGATGGAAGCCTTGCACGGCCCGCACCAGGTGGCCCAGAAGTCGACGATCAGGACCTTGCCGCGGTAATCGGCCAGTGTCTTCGCCTTGCCGTTCACGTCGAGCAGCTTGAAGTCGCCGGCCGGCTTCAGCGTGGACGTGTCGACGAAGGTCTTCGGCTCGCCGCTCGGGGCGGCCGCCTTTTCCTCGGCGCCGCAGGCCGACGCGCCCAGCGTGAGCACGAGGAGCGCCGCCAGCGTGGCGGATCGATGGGGCTGGAATCTCCGCATCATGAATGAGTCCTCCTTGAAGCCGGCCGTTCGATTCCGGCCGCGCGCCTGGTTCAACCGATGTTGGTGAGCCACGGTAATGCCTGTGACGCCCACGTCGACAGCATAGGGAAAAGACCGAAGAAGATCATGATACCGACGGCGATCATGAAGACGCCGCTGATCTTTTCGATCAGGTGAAACTGCTTCTTGACTCCGCTCGAGACCCGGAAAAACGATTCGACAAACAGCCCGGCGAGGAGAAACGGGATGCCGAGGCCGAGCGAGTAGACCGACAGGAGCAGGATCCCCTTGCCGACGGTTTCCGCTTCGGCCGCCACGCCGAGGATGGCCCCGAGGATCGGCCCGATGCAGGGCGTCCAGCCGAAGGCGAACGCGAGGCCCACCAGGAATGAGCCGAGCAGGCCGGCGCTCTTCTGGTTCTGGTGGAAGCGCTTCTCGTAATTCAGGAAGGGAATCTTGAAGACCCCCATGGTATGCAGGCCGAAGATGATGATGATGACGCCGGCCACCTTGGAGAGGATCTTGGCGTTCTCGTTCAGGAATCCGCCGA
>Ga0315912_10005805_pt1 | contig 11238 bp, 8 predicted proteins | sample VfabasoilMG_FD_204469 | JGI IMG/M metagenome (GOLD analysis project Ga0315912, IMG submission 204469) | Garden soil microbial communities collected in Santa Monica, California, United States - V. faba soil | ecosystem: Environmental > Terrestrial > Soil > Garden | place: USA: California...
GGCGACTGCGAAGTTTCTCACAGAGGGGAATGCGCATCGCAAGGCTGTGCTGATGCTGCGTAAGACTACCGATACTGCGTCTCCCTATGTTGACTTTGTGATTCACGGCGACGGGATGCCGACGGTTCAGTTTCGAAACACACAGGGCGATACTACGAACACGGTTGATTTTCCGGTGGAAGGTCCTGGAGTATTCAAGCTGAAACTGGTGCGACAAGGAGCTACGATCACGGTGTCGATTAGTAAAGATGGTGGGCCTATGCGCGAGCTTGGCCACACGATCAATCAGGTGGGGAGTCCTGTGCTGGTTGGACTGGGTGTGAGTTCGCACACGCAAGCCGGGTATGCGACCGTGTTATTTTCGGATGTCTCGTTGGAACCGCTTGCGCCGCCGGCGGCCAGAAAACAATAGCCCGTCAAGAAGGAAATTATGATGATTACCATGCGTAAGTTAATGCTGATCAGCTTGCTGGCCGTGCCAGCTTTCGCCCAAAGCTCAAGCTTGGGTGTGTTTACCAATTCCGGCGATGTGGGTGCGCCGGCCAAGAAAGGGTCGGTGGAGTTTAACGCTTCGAACGGACAATACAAGATCACCGGAGCAGGGGCCAATATCTGGGGAAAGGTGGACCAGTTCCAATATGCCTGGAAAGAGGTTCCGGGCAATTTTTCTGTGACCGCTACGATGGAGTTCCTTGGCAAGGGCGCAGATCACCGGAAGGCGGGGATCATGGTGCGGCAGTCCTTAGACACCGATTCGGCGTATGCGGATTTCCTGATTCACGGAAATGGCATGCCTGCTATCCAATGGAGAAGCGCGCAGGGTCAAGACACCAATGCGTTTGATTTTCCGTTTGACGGGCCTGGCAAGTTCAAGCTGAAGTTTGTGCGGACGGGCGTGAAGATGTATGCCTATCTATCGAAGAATGGCGGCGAGATGAAGGAATTGGCCCATACGGAAGTTTCCTTGCGAAATCCGGTGCGGTTGGGATTGTTTGTGTGCTCGCACGATGCGAACGCTTCGGATACGGTGGTGTTTTCGGATGTTGTTGTAGAGGAGATTGCGGCTCCTGTGCCGGCTGCTCGCAAGCAGTAGTGTAACCTGTAAACTCATCGTCTGAACGGCTGGCTGAAATGCGTATTCCAGTCGACCAGATCCAGGTTCAAGAGTTGATGGGTGGCCTTTTTCTGATCCACTTCTACGACCAGATAGGCATTGGGGTCGTACCGGGTCGCCGCCATTACCAAATGCTGTGGCCCGTACGTTCTGCCGAAATCGAACCAGCGATGCCAGTGGCCTGAGACAACACGCTGGATGGTGTCGCGATGCTTTTTCAAAAGCGCGTGGACTCCGTAATCGGCCACCTCGGTTACAGCGACAATTTGCAGCGGAAAGTGAATAAACACAAACGTCGGTTTATGTTGTTTTAGCTCTGCCTCGAACCAGTTCAACTGCTCTTCGCCAAGACTTCCGGTGGATTTGTTGTATTTGGCATGACCGGCAGTCCAGGTGTCGCCAAGAAAATTGTTCAGGTGAACAAACTTGAACCCTTTGTGATCCACAGAATAGTAGGGCTTCGCGTTCAGCTTGCGGCGGAAGAGTTCATGGGAAAACTCCCGGCTGACCTTGGGCACGGAATAATCGTGGTTTCCATAGCCGACATGCACGGGCATGGTAAACCCATCGATCAGCTCTTTTGCAAAATCGATCCGCGTCTTGTTCTGGAAATAGAAATCCATTTCCGCCGACGGGTAGTCGTGAAAGCAATCGCCGACAAGAAACGTCAGGTCAAGCTTTGGTTTCAGGCCGTTCAGGACCGAGCGCGCCGCTTGGAGACGCTCGGAGCTATGGAGGATGGATTCGGTGTCCTCCGGGCTGTTCTCGGGGCCCTTGTAGAAGCCGTCGATGATGTGGGTGTCGGCGATAATGCCGAACCGAAACCGGTTCTTATCTTCGGCTCCCGAAAGAGCGGAGCTTGCGATCAACCCCGCCCCGATTGTCCCTAGCTGCCTTCTGGTGATGATTGTCATGGAAGTCTCCTAAAACACAAGCTTCAGAGCAAACTGAATCTGTCGGGCTGGCGTGGCGACACTGGTGATGGTGCCGAAGTTTCCGGCCAGCACGTTCGAGGAAGGAGCGCCGAGATTGGTCTTGTTGAACAAGTTGAAAAGCTCTGCGCGGAACTCCAGACTCATCCCCTCGGTTGGCAACGCAAAGGCCTTATGCGCTCCGAGATCGAAATTGAAGATGCTCTTGGTAACGGCGGGGTTGCGTCCGAGGTTTCCAAAAGGATTCGACGCATCGTTGGGTGTCGCTGTGCTGGGGGCAATGAATGCGGCCTTGTTGAGATAGTTCGTGGCGCTGCGTTCGGTGGAATAGATGTCGCCACCAACGTAGTTGGGACGATAGGTAAACGCGCTGGAAACCGAGAAGGCCGACGGAGGTCCGTAGCTGATATTGATGGGCTGGCCCGCGGTAGCGGTATGGATACCCGTCAACCGCCAGCCCCCTGCGACAGCCTGAGCCATCGCGCCAGCGCTCGATCCCCAGCGTTTGCCCTTGCCGAAAGGCATTTCCCAAACGACGGTAGAAGTGTTATTCCAGGGCTGGTTATAGCTTCCAAGGCCCTTTTCCGATTTGAGATCGCGGAAGTTTACGCGCGAGTTATCACCGTTGAACGCCTCCAAATGGCCTGCCGCGTTATCAACCGCCTTTGACCAAGTGAAGCTGTTCAAGAAGTACAATCCGCGAGCGTAGCGCTTCTCGACCTTCCACTGTAATGAGTGATAGCTGGAGTGTCCGCCGCCGAAAGAAATCTGGATGAAGTCGAAGCCTTGTATCGGTCGGCGAGCGGCGAGTGCGACGTTCTGCCCCGGCGCGTTTGGAGCGGCCTGATTGTAGTCGGCGAGGATCATCAGTCCCGCGCCCTTGTTTCCGACGTAGGCGAGATCCACTACCATGTCCTTGGCGAGTTCGTGTTGCAGCGTGAAATGCCAGCTCTGCACGTAGCTGGTGCGATAGTCGGCGGGCGTGTAGTTCGTCCGTGTGTTGGCCGTCGAAAAACTTGCCGGATCGGTGAGGCCCTTGGGATAACCCTGCTGCGTGAGGCGGAAACATCCCAGATAGTTATCGCCGGTGCAGAGCGCCGAGGTCGCTACCTGATTGATGCTCACGTTCACGATATTTGGACCGTTGTACCCCAGAAGGTTTTCGCCGCCCAGGCGGTTGAAATGCACATAACTTACGCCATACGCGGCGCGCAGCACGGTTTTGGACATCACTTGATAGGCCAGTCCGAAACGCGGAGCCCAGTTATTTTTGTCAGGATTGACGAGCGAGCGGTCATAGATACTGCCCTCCTTGGCTTGAATCAGGCTCCTGGTCGCCGGTACGAAGCTGGCGATCCGGTTCTTTTCCTCCCATTGCGGCGTCGCAAATTCGTAGCGGAGGCCCAGGTTCAAAGTGAGTTTGCGCGACACCTTGAAATCGTCCTGAAGGTAAAAGAAGTGCATCCGCTGACGGTAGTTCAACACCACTTCATTGTTCAGGCTGTAGCTGGAACGCGCACCGAGGAAGAAGTCGGCAAGGTTATACAGATTGCTCGATGGTGATGTGGAAGGCCGCGTAAACTGGCCAGAGTAGCTGTCAGAGCCGTACTGGGGATTGAAGTCAAAAATATCGGTGTCAATGGACTGGTATTCATACCCGGTTTTTATCGAGTGCCGGTTCACGATCCTGGAATAGTTGATCTTCGGATTGATCACAAACGGATTCTGAAATTGCGGATTGGAACCTTGACGGCCCAGCGCGGTGAAACCGCTGATCGATTGCGACGTCAGGCCGCCGCCGATTACCGGAGAATCGGGGAGTCCTGAAATGCCATACGTTGCAAGCATACCCGGAGTCTCCGAACCCAGCGCCGATTTGCCGCCTTCGGTCCAGCCCGCCGCAAAACGGAAGTCCATCAAAGACAATGCGGAAATATTGTAGTTGATACCTCCGGCGATCTGGCGGTTCTTCGCCTTCACATGGCCGTTGGCATTGCCGCCGGAAGGTCCGGGGATGACGCTGTTTTCGGTTCGTTTCAAAAGGCGGTCGCTGTAGCGTCCGAAGAAGTTCAGTTTCTGGTTGGCGAAGTAATCGACGCGCACATCGCCTTTGTTGTCGTTCCATGAAACCGGCGTCAGGTATTCCCAGTTGTTGGACGGTAGTGCGCCGATGTTGGTTGAGCGGATGGCTGCCGGCAAATCGCCTAGGACTTTGCGAGAGAAGGTGGTCATGACGCTCGTTGGAATGATGCCGTTTGTGTATACGTCGCCAGTGAGCGGGTTCCGAATCGGAACGCCAAGATTGCCCGCGCGTTGTTCCTCGGAGGGCAGGTTGGCGTAGTCAAGCGTCCGGTCCACGCGGCGGAAACCTTCGTAATCGGCGAAGAAAAACAGCTTGTCCTTGCGAAGAGCACCACCAAACGAGCCGCCGAACTGATTCTGTACCAGCGTAGGCTTCACGCCTGTCGCAGGCCGGAAAAATCCGACCGCGTTCAATCTGGTATTGCGCAAATACTCCCAAACCGACCCGTGAAACTGATTGGTTCCGCTTCGCAGCGAAGCGTTAATCACCGCACCGCCTGCGCGGCCGTACTCTGCTGAAAAATTATCCGTGGCAACACGAAATTCCTGAACAGCGTCGGGACTCAGTTGCACCACCTGATTAGAGAAGCCTTGGTTCGAAGTGCCGTAGGCGTTGTTATCAACACCGTCGACCAGGAAGTTATTGTGCGAACTCCGAAGCCCGTTCACATTAAAGGAAGCATCGCGATTCAGGATGTTCGACTTGCGAACGCCGGGCGAGAGCAGCGCCAGATCGGCGTAGGCTCGGCCGTTCAAAGGGAGATTCACAATGGCCGCGCTCTGAATCACCTGCCCCCGATCTGAAGTGTCGGTCTCCAGTAGCGCCGCTGCTGCCGTTACCGTGACAGATTCGGTCACCACACCAACGGACAGCGCAAGATCCACGCGCTGGCGGGCATTCACCGTGAGTTCAAAAGGATCGGAAACCGCCAGCTTGAAGCCAGCGCTACTTGCGGTTACCTTATATGTCCCGATGCGGAGATTCAGAAAGGAGTAATCTCCATTCTCATCTGACTTGGCGGCTTGACGGATGCCCGTCTGTGTATTTTCAACAGTAACGTCGGCGCGCGCAACCCGCGAACCGCGCGGATCGGTGACCGATCCGAGTACCGCCGCTGAATCAAACTGTCCGAATGCGAGAACCGCACTCGCGGAAATCAGAAATAGTAACCTGGCCGTCATGATGCCCCCTTCAAGTTCCTAGTTGGAAGCTTGATTGTAGGGGGGCAATCTTTCACCGAAGTTACCTATTAGAGAATGTCTGGTAACGTTTGATTGGTGCCCCACATGCAGTTTGGCAGTCAGTCCGCCCGAAGGGCATCCGTCGGATCTACGCGTGTGACACGTCGTGCTGGCAGGTAGCTGGCTACAGCGGCGGCGGCGAGTAGGGCTACTGCTACTACGGCGTATGTGAGCGGATCGACCGGGTTGATCTCAAACAGCAGGGAGGACATCAATCGTGACAATGCGGCGGCTGCGGCCAATCCTACAGAAGCGCCGATTCCTCCCCAGATGAGACCGGACCGTACGAACATCATTTTTAATTCGCCTTGTTGTGCGCCCAGGGCCATGCGAATTCCGATCTCGCGTGTTCTTTGTGCCACCGTGTACGAGATCACCGCATAAATCCCAACCGCCGCCAGCAGCATCGCCATGCCACCGCTGATGGCCAGGAGTATGAGCGTGAACGCCGTTCGCGACATGGATTTGTCGTAAACCTGCTTCATCGTTTGCACCTCTGTTATGGGGCTGTTGCTGTTCACATCCCAGACGGTCTTGCGAATCTCAGCCACATAGCTGTCCGTGCCGGCGCGGTTTCCACGGAGTAGAAACGTGATGGAGTTCGACATTTTCAACGGCCAGTAAACCGTGGACGGAGCTTTCTTGTCCACGCCGTCATGGCGGATGTCGCCGACGACGCCTATCACCTGGCTCCATGGATCTGTGGAATCCGAACGGATCTGTTTGCCAAGCGCCGCTTGTGCGGAACCCCAGTATTCACGGGCGAAATTCTCACCGATCAGCACTACTTGCCGTTTTTCGGAAATGTCGATCCACGTGAACTCGCGACCGGTCAGTAGCGGTACGCCTAACGTGTGGAAGGTGTCGGGAACCGCCGTGACGAAACGGCGCAGCGGCGGAATCTGGTTTGCGGCATAGGTATGGTCACTGGCGAAAATCGGATCTTGGGAACTGCTGCCTGTCATCGGAAGAGCGCCAATAAGACTTACCTCCGAGACTCCCGGTAAGGCGGCTAAGCGGTCTAGAAGCTTCCGCTGCATGGCTAACATGTCCGCATCTTTCGGAGCCGCGCTGGTGGGAATAGAGATGCGCAACGTCTGAAGCGCTTCTGGATTTCGGAAGCCAGGGTGCACCCGGCGCATCGATTGGTACGTGCGGATCATCAGCCCGGAACCAATAAGCAGAACCAGCGCCATCGAAACTTGAGTAACGGTAAGCGTGTTGCGTGCAATGTTCCGATCCCGTCCCGCGCTCGCGTTGCGGCCCCCGGCCCGCAACGCTTCCGAAACACGCACGCCACCATGCTTAAGAACAGGCACTGCTCCAAACGCAAGGCCTGCGACAAGCGAAATGCCAAGCGTGAAAAACAGCGACGTCGCATCCACAGAGATCAAATCAAACCTCGGCAGCCGCGCCGGCGAAAGACTCAACACCAGCTTCACAACAGCAATCGCGAATCCAACACCAAGCACACCACCCATCACGGACAGCGTGAGACTCTCAACCAGCAACTCGCGAGCAATGCGTCCGCGTCCCGCTCCCAACGCGGCGCGTACCGCAAATTCCTGAGAGCGGCCCTCAGCCCGCACCAGCAGAAGATTCGCAACATTGGCGCAGGCAATCAGCAGTACAATTCCAACGGTCGCCATGACAACCCATAAGCTTTTTCCGATATCACCAAGCAAATCATTCATCATCGGCCTGACGTTCGGACCGAGACGTGCCTCCTCCATCATCTTGAGGCTGAATCCCTTGGGCGGCGGGAATTTTCCGAAGCTGACTCGAATCATGCGCGCAACATCGGTATTGGCTTGATCGATGGTCACGCCGGGCTTCAGACGTGCGATGGCATTGAAATTGTAACCGGCAAGTCGAATCGAAGCACGGTCGAACCGGAATGGCAGCAGTAGATCATGCGGCTGATCCATGAACCAGAAGTCTTTCGGCAGCACTCCAATAATCTCGCGCGTTCCGCTACTTCCTTTAAGCGTCCGACCGATGACTTTCGGATCTCCACCAAACCGTCTCTGCCAGTATCCATAGCCGAGCATCACCACTTCCGGACTGCTGCTGGCGTTGTCTTTCTCATTGAAGTGACGTCCAAGAATCGGATTGACGCCGAGCAGAGGAAGCAGGCGGTATGTCACGTTCATTCCGTCCACACGCTCAGGATCGGGGAACTGCGTCACAGTGGCCGAGCGGCCCTCCCACAGAGCAACGTCGGCGAAAGTCCGGGAGTCTTCACGATAGGTGAAATAGTCCGCCGCTGAAGCGTTCAAATTCTTGATGTCGACACCGGGCGCGGATTGCCAAACACCAATCAGCCGGTCCGGATCGTGAAATGGCAGCGGCTTAAGCAGCACGCTGTGGATCACGCTGAAGATAGCGGTGTTCGCGCCAATCCCCAGGGCAAGCGTGATCACCGTGGCAAGCGTAAAGGCGGGAGCGCGCGCGAGGCGTCGAAGGGTGTGCTTCACAATGACTCACTACGCTGGACTCTGCCAAGCGGTTCCCTAAATTTGCATCGACGAAATAGCCACCGGTGAACGGCGTCCTTCCACCACAACAATGCCCGTCTCGGTGACATGATAATTGCGCCGATCCGCTGCCGGGTCAAAACCAATTTTTGTACCCGGTGGGACTCGCACGTTCTTGTCAAGAACTGCCCGTCGGATATGAGCGCCTCTGCCAATGTCGCAGTTATCCAACACAACCGAGTCCTCCACAACCGCGCCCGCATGTATCCGCACACCACGCCCGATGACACAGTTGCGAGCCATGCCCCCGGACAAAATCGTGCCAGGAGCAACCACCGAATCAATGGCCTCGCCACGCCGACCATCATCATCAAAAGTAAATTTCGTCGGCGGATCTTCGTAGCCCGCAGTTCGTAGCGGCCACTTCTTGTTAAAGAGATTCAGAGACGGTACAACGGCTCGCAAGTCCATGTTGGCCTCATAGTAGGCCTCAATGGTTCCAACGTCGCGCCAATACGCCTCGGCATCATCCGGTTCTCCGGGAATCTTGTTGGTCTGAAAATCGTACGCGTACATCGGAGCTTGGCCTACCAGCGATGGCAGAATATCCTGGCCAAAATCATGGTTGGATTTTTCGTTGGCAGCGTCGGCGTGTAGTGCTTTCAGCAGCGTCTTGGTAGAGAATACATAATTCCCCATGGAGCCATAGACGCGGTTGGGATCGCCGGGAATCGTTGGCGCGTCGGGGTCTTTTTCAAAAAATCCGGTGATCGCACCGCCGGGAGCCGTCTGCAAAACGCCGAACTCATGTGCATGCTTCTTGTCGAGAGGGATTGCTGCGATCGAGACCTCCGCCTGCTTCTTCTCATGGAACTCGATCATCTGACGAATGTCCATACGGTAAATATGATCGGCACCAAAAATCACAACCAGATGCGGGTCGGACTGCTCAATTAAATTGATGTTTTGATAAATCGCGTCAGCCGTTCCGCGATACCATGTCTCGCCGGGATTGCGCATTTGCGCAGGTACCGGAATGATGAACTGATTCTTGAGCAGTCCACTAAATCCCCAACCATCCCGCATATGCTGCAACAGAGACTGGCTCTTGAACTGGATCAAAACGTAGACCGAGAAGATCCCGGAGTTAACCAAGTTTGAGAGAACGAAGTCGACAATGCGGTATTGGCCGCCAAAAGGCACTGCGGGCTTGGCGCGTTCCTTTGTCAGCGGGTAGAGGCGGCTTCCTTTGCCACCGGCAAGTACAAATGCAAGGACTCTAAGTTGCATAGTTCTCCAAGTAGTGATCTAACCCAACTTCCCGGATAAGGTAGATCTGCGTTTCCAGCCAATCGATACGATGTTCGGTTGCGATCAACTCTTCCTCCGTAGCAGGCAACCCAGCCCGCAACGCCGGGACCGATTCGAGCTTTTCCGCGAGTTCAGTTTCGAATTGTGTCTGCACGTTAAATCCGTAGTTTAATACCATCACACGGGCAGCGCGAAAAATGTGTAGTTCGCTATGGTGCGATAACCCATGTGCGCATAGATGGGCTTTCCAGCGGGTGTGGCGTGGAGAACCGTCTGCTCCACTCCGCTTGCCTGTTGAGCAAGGGACAGCGAATGTCTCATAACGGCTTCAGCAAGGCCGTGCCTTTGATGTTGGGGAAGAGTGGCCACCCAGGCGACATAGTTGTAACCATCAACAGACAATGTCGCGGCGCATGTTACAGGCTTGCCGTTGACCTCACCTACAGAAGCAAAGCCCCGATTCCAATAAGCCGCTTTGTCCAATAACCCCTTGCTCGCATCGAGTGGCGAACCGTAAGCCGCGGCGTTAATCTCCACAATCGCCTTGCAGTCTTTATCTTCCACCGCACGATGAAAAACGGCGTCGGGCGCTTTACGAACAGGAGGCTCAATCTGAGTTGCGGCCATTCCAGTCAACGCCATTGCTGGATGAAAGCCTATGGAGCCGAGGTTCTTTGCCACCTGGGCCAACTCACCGCGTGGCACCAGTTCATGGCAGACGCCGAGCATCCATGGAATGCGTCGCGTCGCAGCCCATTCTGCAGCCGCTGTGCCGCGGCTTTTTAGCTCAGACCTGTCGACAAACGGCTTATCGATCAGAATCAGGTTGAAAAACATGATCGGTAATCCGGAGAACACCGCCGTGAACCCGTCCCCCGCATGTTCGGCGGCTTCGGTGCACGGAGCACCGAACCACCGCCATGCTCCCAGCATCTGGGAATTGGAGAGAGTCACATCGGTGTGCGAGTAGATCATGACGACAAGCGTTTCACCTCGTCCGCAGACAACATGCGGTACTTGCCAACTTCCAATGTGCCGATGTCCAGTCCGCCAATACGAACGCGAACCAGCTTGGAAACCTTACTGCCAACCGCTTCCAACATCCGGCGCACCTGACGATTGCGGCCTTCGGTAATGGTGATCTCAAGGAACGTGCGCTTGTTCCCATCGCGCACACGCGTGACTTCGGCGGGCCGTGTTGGACCGTCGTCGAGTTCAACACCTTTGCGAAGCTGATCTAGTTGCTCATCACTGAGCAGGCCGGTGGCTTTGATGAGATAGGTCTTAGGGACCTTGAACTCCGGGTTCGTCAGATGCTCGGCAAGCTGCGTGTCGTTGGTCATCAACAACAAGCCGCTGGTGTCGAGGTCGAGCCGACCAACAGGAATCAAAAACTCATCTTTGTCCTTGATCAGGTCGTAAACAGTTGGGCGGCCTTCCGGATCTTTGTAAGTCGTGATGTAGCCCTTGGGCTTGTAGAGCAGCAGACAGATCTTACCAACAGGCTGTAGCGGCTTACCGTCAATCGTGACCTTGTCCTTTTCGAGATCAACCCAATGGTCTGGAGTCTGAATCACATCCCCGTTGACGGCAACACGACCAGCACCAATCCAACTGCGAGCTTCCGTGCGTGAGCCAAGTCCGGCTTTGCTGATAACGCGTTCCAAGGTCTTCTTTTTGGGATCCTCCACACGAGCCGGCTTCGCACTATCTCGTAGCGGAGGACGAACCGAGCGAACGGGCCGCTCGTCATGATCGTCGCGCCGCTGCCCAGGACGAAACGGTGGACGGCGACCGGAATCGCGTGAATCGCGGCCTTGTGGCGGTTCGGAACGGTATGGCGGACGTGGTCCTGAATCCCTCGGGTCGCGGTCTCGTGGTAGGCCAGAACGATACGGCGGGCGTGGTCCGGAGTCTCTTGGGTCTCGGCCTTGTGGCGGTCCGGAACGGTATGGCGGACGTGGTCCTGAATCCCTTGGATCGCGGTCTCGTGGTGGGCCAGAACGATACGGCGGGCGCGGTCCGGAATCTCTCGGATCACGGCCTTGCGGTGGTCCGGAACGGTATGGTGGACGTGGTC
>Ga0315912_10005806_pt1 | contig 11238 bp, 15 predicted proteins | sample VfabasoilMG_FD_204469 | JGI IMG/M metagenome (GOLD analysis project Ga0315912, IMG submission 204469) | Garden soil microbial communities collected in Santa Monica, California, United States - V. faba soil | ecosystem: Environmental > Terrestrial > Soil > Garden | place: USA: California...
GCAGAGGACAAATCCGACAGCGCCGGCAACAAACCAGGGACGAACCGGCTCGAACTCGGTCGGCGTGAGCCAGTCATGCAACTCAACCGGCCTCCGCCACCACCATGACGGAAGCGTCATCCGCCGTTTCAATGCGCGATACAAGACCACGTGATACCACAACCCTGCCGGAATCCCGATCAGCAAGCCTCCGGCAAGGATCCACAGTCCGAACTCAATCATGATGTCCGGCGTGATCACCTTCGCAATGAAGCCGATCACCACCACCCCGATCAGACTGGCCAGCACCAGCAAGAACTCATGCATAGAATCGATTGTACAAGAATCAATCTGCACGGGGGGAGAGGCGATTAGCATCGCGCTAGATCGAGAGACATCCGCTGAAGAACCTCACGGTTGAGTTCGTCCGGCGTAGCGCCCGAGCTGGGCCACGAACGGGAACCGGAGCATCATGAACAGGTTCAAACAGACCGGAGGGCCGAGATGTTCGAGGCCGATCTTCATCCCCAGTTGCCCTAGGGCTGGCTCCGCGCAGTAAGTTCCAAACAGCCGGTCCCACCAGGGCACGTTGAACCCGTAGTTGCTGTTGGTTTCCCTCACATCCACCGAATGGTGAATGCGATGCATGTCGGGCGTCACCACGAACCACCGGAGGACGCGATCAAGACTCAAGGGCATCTGCACGTTGCTGTGATTGAACAAGGCCGCCGCATTCAACACGATCTCAAAGATGACCACTGCCATCGGAGCAACCCCCAACGCCAGCACCGCAACGGCTTTCACCACCGTCGAGATCACGATTTCGACCGGATGAAAACGCACCCCGCTCGATACATCCAGATCCAGATCGGAGTGATGCATCATGTGAAACCGCCAGAGAATCGGCACGTAGTGGAAAACCTGATGCTGCCAGTAGATGATGAAGTCAAGCGCCACGATGGCGATGGCGACCTCAAGCCACTCCGGGCCTTCGATAAGATTCAAGAGTCCCCAGCTCCGTTCTTGCCCCATCGCCGCGACGGCCACCACGCCGCCCATGAAGAACAGTCGGGCAATAACTGTATTCAAGATCACGATCGTGAGATTGCCGCCCCACCGGCAGAGCTTTGAGGCCGTCAGCGGCCGGCGCGGGGCCAGCAGCTCCCATGTGGCCATGATGACCAGCACGGAGAGGTACGCACCCACACGAATCAGACCTTCGGTTCCCATCGTACCCTCCGGCTTATGCTGACCCCGCTCGATCCAATGTTCACAGATCAATGGCCTCTGGAGCCATACTGAACTCACACTTCACGACTGACCTGTGAAAAGGACCAGCGTCAGACCACGAAACCTGACTACACCTGTACCAATCGATCTCGCGCAAGCTAGAGGCCCAGATCAGACAGTCCCGGATGCGCGTCCGGACGACGCCCCAGCGGCCAGTGAAACTTCCGATCAGCCTCCGAAATCGGCAGATCGTTGATGCTGGCGATGCGACGGCGCATGAATCCGTGTTCGTCGAACTCCCAGTTCTCATTGCCGTAGGACCGGAACCAGTTCCCGGCATCGTTATGCCACTCGTAGGCAAACCGGACCGCAATCCGATCCTGATGGAACGCCCACAATTCCTTAATGAGCCGGTAGTCCAGCTCCTTGGTCCATTTCCTCGTCAGGAACTGCAGAATGGCGTCGCGGCCGGCAAGAAACTCTGCGCGATTGCGCCAGACACTGTCCGGCGTATAAGCCAGGGCCACCCGCTGAGGGTCGCGTGTATTCCAGGCATCTTCGGCCATGCGGACTTTTTGCGCCGCGGTGGTCGCGTCAAATGGGGGCAGTGGAGGTCTCGGTGCTTCCATAATTACTCCTATGGACGATCTAAGGTGTCGGACCCATTTATTGTCTCTCCTGCGCTTACTTCACCTCTTCTCCGGCGGAATCGGCTTGATTCTGGCTGAAAATTGCGCGTGTGCCGCCGGATCGACCGGTCGGTGCTTCACCTTGGTACTCGCCGGATCTTTCCCAAGGAAGTTTTCGCCCTTCCAGTTTGTCGAAGGTCTTATTGGTCGAGGGACGAAGCCGCCACCGCAGTTGGGACAGACATTCTTCAATACCAGTTCGACGCACGCCACACAGAAGGTGCACTCGTACGAACAGATCCGCGCCTCAAGCGAATCAGCCGGCAGCGCCTTATTGCAATGTTCGCACGTTGGTCGGAGTTCGAGCATGAGGCCCTTGAGATGAAACTACGAACCGGAGAATCAAGTTTTTCTGGAACTGTTTGCGCGTTGCCTCTCCTCTTAATCTTTATCGCAGCTTCTCTGCAGCAGCTTTCGCCAGTTCGACGGCAATTTCTTTCAAGGGCTTGGCCGGCACACCATCGGACTGAAGCCCAAGCCGCATACTATATTGGCCGACTAGCGCCTCCAGCGCGACTTGGCCTCGCTGTTCCCTCAAGGATGCGACATCGCCAATGCCCGTAACCCGCTCTTCCTTCTTGATCACCTTTTCAAAATTCTCCTTTGGATAACCCGGTCCGAGGATCACTTCAACATCGACGCCCCCTGCGCCACTGTAATGACACACCACACTGTCACGGCCGAATTCTTCGGGAATCAGTCGGCCGTATGGCGAGAGACCCGCTCCCGTCGCCTTCTTGAAATCAGCCTCCGTAAGTACCGTGCAAGGATTCGCTTTCACCTTGGACTCGCTCCACGCTGAAGGGAGGCCTGTTGCGCCCGAGGACAGCAGCAGCACACAACATCCGGTCAGCACTGTTCGGCTTGCTCTTATCGTCATCATTGCCTCCCTCTGTCACACGTTCAAGAGCCTGAGCATCTTCAAGCTATCAAACCAAAACAATCGATGGTTCCTGGAACCTTTTTCCCCTCAATGAGGCTGAAACCTTTTCCGCTCTCTCAAACCCCTTTGCTGATTCAATTTGCAGTCGACGATTCTTTCCGAGGCCGCCACAAGCGCAATCGCCGCTCGGCTGTATCGAGATGCTCATGGCTCAACCCCGTTGCAAGCGCATCGCGGCGCAAGGCGGCTCGACCGCTGTCATGCAGGGCGGCGAGCGAGTACCAGAAGTAGGCCTCTTGTAGACTCTGCTCCACTCCCCAACCGGCCTCATACAAGAGGCCCAGATCACGCTGCGCCAACCCATGCCCCTGATCCGCAGCCCGGAGAAACCACTTAAACGCAGCGGCTGGATCGGCATCCGGAGGGGACAACAATCCCTGCCCCACCATCCATTGCGCATTCGCGTCACCAGCCTCGGCCAGAGGCTGAGCAGCAAGCCCCTGGTCTTTTTCGGACTGGCGGGGAACGATGTCGGCAGAGGTCTGAGCCCTAACGACAGGAGTATCCCCGGCCTGCCCAAGCAGTATCAACAATCCGACACCCAAGTCTGTCACACCCCGCAGAGCCATCAAGGGTTCATGAAACCTTTTGCAGCTTCTACGATCAAGTCAGTATTTTCCCAAATCCGATGTCACCGTAACATTCAGATCCGGCTCGATGATGACCGCAATGCAATAGCCCCCACCACCCTCAAAATAGCCCTGTTCGCCTGCATCAATATGCCGACCGCCTGCGTCGAATGCCACGCGAACCTCTGAAACAAGCACAAACTCCTGGAACCGTTTTCGGTCTCCAGATGCGCACAGGGATTCTCTAGCGAAGTCTTGATTGTTGAAGACACTGAGGACTTTACAGCGGAGGTGCGCGATCCTGGGTACGTCGCCTGAACGAATCCGGCAATTTGCCATAACACCAATGCATTCACCACCGTCGCCACGATCAGAGCACCGGCGATTCCCACGCCAACTCGCCGAAGCAGCCACTCAACTAATCCACCGGTCACCCCCCCTAATGCGATGCCGGCCAGCAGGCCGACCAACGCAAACACAACATAAAACCCCATCGCGAACACCATCGCAAAGCTATCGGCATTGGGGGCAATCCCGAGGTACCCACCGAATCCTACCCACGCGCCCCACACCCCGCCGAGCACAGGCCAGGAGATGCGGACGGCCCGCCAGAATGCGTTCCCATCCTTCATCACTTGCTTGCTCCCGGCCGCACGCTCTCCAGTGTTTGGCGTGCCCCAAGCAGGTGACGCGCGGTTGTGTCGATCTTCTGCAAGTGACACCCGCCGGACGGGACATTCCACGTTAATTTCAAAGATTGATTGAATCCGGTGCTGAGGGCAAACTTTTCCAATGGCATGACACGGAGCTGGGGTGATGCCGGTAGCGGGATGATTTGTTCGACTTGAAGTGACTGTTGCTGATTGCGCCATTGCATTCGAGCACCAAGCCAGTCGCCTGTCCCGCCATCGATGAGCACCCATCCCCGGCCATCAGCACTCAGGTTCATGTAGCAGTAGACGCCCTGATTTCCCGTACCTGCCCATTCACCTGAAAAGAAACCGGGGGAGGCATCAGGCAAAGGCGTCAACGCTTTTGCAGTCCCCAGCCACACCAATACCAGAACGAGCCCTATGAAATATCGCATGTTCTGCCTTGCCTCTGGATAAGAATTATAGGCGCTTTCGAAGGGGGGAAATGGGGACATTCTGAATTCCGACGGCAACAGGCCTTTCCCCTAGCGCAAAATTAAGAATCTCGCTATTTATGTCTCCGGCATCATCGAAAGAGTTTGTCCACTTTCGCATGGACGGCATCCGACGAAACCGTCTTGGCGCGGCCGGACCGATACTCGTCCAATCGCCGTTGCGCTTCCTCCGCCCAAAGACGCTCGGCTTCTTCCTCACTCAATTCCTCCAGACTTGCCAGCAGTTTTTCTGCAAGCGCAGCCCGATCACGCGTACCCAAACTCATCGCGCCTTTGATCACCTCAGCTAGGTTCGACTTCTCAACCTCCCGTTTCAACGAACCCTGCTGCGCAAGCCCCATAGCCCGGCAATTCTTGCGCTTAGCCCTACGCTTGTCAACGCACTCTCCTGGTTTCCTCATTGCCAGTAAAAGGCGACCTGGTTGATCCTCGAATGCGCGCGTCGAACGAGGCCCTTCTGAGGGCGCGCATTCCGCGAGCAGGAGGACGACCAGGCGGCCCTCTCCCTTCCCCCTGAAAGGATTCCATTCCTCGCGCCATATCGTGGGTAGAAGGCAACACCACTCTACTTACGAGGTGCCGAATGGGCCTAGATCGACTCAAGACTCAGCTTTCAGCACTCGATCCCCGCCTCTATCAGATCGCCAGCCTGAGTACGCTGCTCCTGTATGGTTTGATCTGGCTGCATTTCGATATATCCGTCATCCAGATCGCCGTCACGCTGGGGACAGCCCTGCTGACCCAGTACGCCGGAACACGCTTCTACAATAATCTGCCGGCCTTCGATCCCAAGAGCCCGCTGATCTCGGCTCTTTCCCTCTGCCTGCTCCTCCGCACGGATCATCTCGAAGTCGCGGCGCTGGCTGCCGTCGTCGCCATCGGCAGCAAGTTCGTCATCCGCTGGAAAGACAAGCATGTCTTCAATCCGACGAATCTGGCGCTGGTCGTCATGATCGGGAGCGGGCTCGGCTGGATCTCGCCGGGACAGTGGGGGCAGGTCGCCTGGTTCGGCTTTCTCATCGCCTGCCTCGGTAGCCTCGTGGTCACCCGCGCCGCGCGGGCGGATGTGACCCTCGCCTTTCTTTCCTTCTATGTCGGCCTCCTCATCGCACGGGCCCTCTGGCTGGGCGATCCGCTCACGATCCCGCTGCATCAGATCGAAAGCGGCGCGCTGCTCATCTTTGCCTTCTTCATGATCTCTGATCCCAAAACGACGCCGGATTCCAGAACCGGGCGGATCATCTATGCCCTGTTCGTCACGCTGGCGGCTATCTATGTGCAATTCGGCCTCTTCCGTCCCAATGGTCCGCTCTGGGGATTGATCGCCTGCGCTCCGTTCGTCCCGTTGATTGACCGCCTACTTCCCGCTGTCCGCTACGATTGGTCCCGGCCGACGACCGGGCAACCGTCTGCGCCTGTTCCTCTCATCCTGTCGCTTCACCCACAAAGGAGGTTCTCATGAAACGCATCGCAGTGCCCCTACTGACATTGTTCATCGGCCTATGCACCTGGAGCGGCGAAGCTTCAGCCTTCTGCGGCTTCTACGTCGGCAAGGCCGATACAAAGCTGTTCAATAAGGCCTCGGAAGTCGCCATTGCGCGCCACGACAACAAGACCGTCATCACGATGGCTAACGATTTTAAAGGCGACGTGAAGGAGTTTGCGATGGTCGTGCCGGTGCCGACGGTCTTGGAGAAGGAACAAATCCACGTCGGCGATCCGGCCGTGCTCAAACATCTGGCCGACTATTCGGCCCCCCGGCTGGTGGAATACTTCGACGAGAATCCCTGCCGGCGCTACGACATGATGCAAGACCGGATGGGCGCCATGAAAAGCATCGCCCCGGCCGCCGCCGAAGCCAAACGCGAACGCGATCAGGTGTTGGGCGTCACCGTGGAAGCACAGTATCTCGTGGGTGAATACGACATCCTGATTCTCTCGGCGAAGGAAAGCGCCGGATTGGAAACCTGGTTGACGGGGAACGGCTACAAGATTCCTAGCGGGGCTTCGGCCGTGCTCCACAGCTATCTGAAACAGAATCTGAAGTTCTTTGTGGCTAAGGTCAATCTCGGCGAGCAGACCAAGCTGGGCCTCACGCACTTGCGGCCACTCCAGATTGCCTTTGAATCGCCGAAGTTCATGTTGCCGATCCGCCTTGGCACGGTGAACGCCGACGGCGCGCAGGAACTCTTCATCTACTTCCTGACCAAGCAGGGCCGCGTCGAAACGTTAAACTACAGGACCGTGCGCCTGCCGGAAGCGCAGGAAATCCCCCTCTACGTGAAAGATAAGTTCGGCGATTTCTATCGTGATCTCTTCACCCAGCAAGTGAAGCGCGAGAGTGAACGGGGCGTGTTTCTGGAGTATGCCTGGGACATGAACTGGTGCGACCCCTGCGCGGCCAATCCCCTCTCAGTCGAGGAGCTGCGCGGGCTGGGCGTGTTCTGGCAGGACAGTTTCGGCAGCCCGCAACGAGGCCGGAGCATACCGATGGCCCAGAACGTGTTTCTAACCCGCCTGCATGTCCGCTACGATGCGGCGCACTTTCCCGAAGACCTGATGTTCCAGGAGACCTCGGATCGGTCGAACTTCCAGGCCCGCTATATCCTCCGCCATCCCTGGACAGGAACGGACGAGTGCGCAGCCGCGACCACCTACCGTCAGCAGCTGCGTGAGCGCTATGAAAAAGAAGCGCAGACGCTGGCCACGTTGACCGGCTGGAGTATCGGCGAGATCCGCAAGCAGATGAACATCGCGTCATTGCCTGTCGGCGACGAAAAGAAGTGGTATCAGCGGCTGTGGAATAACTAATCCCGCACGAGCGCGAAAACGACAACGGCGAGGCCTGGTGAACCCGGGCCTCGCCGTGTCTCGCTCGACGCCAGCCAGGAGGCTGACGTTCCTTGCCATAGCAGAATGCTGAAAAAGTCTGCCAGCTTCGTTCTCGCATCGTTCAGACCCTCAACGTACCCACTGGGTACGCCTCGGCCCTTCACTCGCTGCGGCCTTGCTGGACAGCCTTTTTGAGCATTCTGCGACTAGCTCCTGATTGAGAGGGAGAATGACGTCTGTCGCACAGCCTGGTACGCGAGCACCAGGCTGCTCGGAGGCCGGAGTCGCAGGTGTTTGCTCACAGGTCTCGCGCAGTCCATTGCTCAGGTCCTCCTGCAGCTTGTTGAGGAAATCGGGGAGATACTTGCGGACCTTCTGAGACGCCACCTTCGCCGTCTTAGCGAGCGCTTCGTCGTCCTGCCCGAGGAAATACTTGCGGAAGATATTGCTTACCTTTCAAAGAGCTTCTCGAGATCGTGCAACTCCTGCTCGTTCAGGTCCCCTTCGACCGTCACGCCATACGGCTTCTTCAATGACGCCTCAACGCTCGTTGCATTGGCCCCGACCATGCTCTGTTCGGTCTCCGCCTACGCCTGATAATTCACCGCCCGGTACCGGGCCTCAAAATCCGCGGTCAGCATGATCGTATCGCCTTCAGCCGTCATCACGCTCAGACGGCCGCTCAGATCCGCCACCGCCGAGACGACCGACACCTTGGTATCGAGTCGCCGGAAGCTTGAGGAATCCGCAGCCGGAGCCTCGAAAAATTTGGACGGGTCGAACGGTGTCAGCGCTGAGATCGGCATAACGGCTGTTCCTTCCTGTGGACCTTATCGGATCCCCCTAGCTAAACTTAAGAGGTGCTGTGCTATAGTGGCCCTAGACATTGGCTAGTCGACTTCCTCCCGGAAACGGAGCTTCCTATGCGCACACCATCAGCTTCGGCACGTCTTGCTCTCGTGTTCCTGATGCTGGCCCTCTCCACCGGCTGTTCGATCAAAGCCACGCTCGACCAGACCCTCGATACGACCTCAAATGTAAGCGGCACCACCTCATCTGTTCACAGCTGGGTTTCAGAAGACGGGCTGGTACGGCCGGAGTACAAGGCTCTCGCCCTGATTGCAGCGAGCCGGGATAATATGGAGCAGAACATCGCGGCCGGATCCGGCGAGTATCTGACCGCGGTCGGGACATTGCTCGGCGTGCCGGCACCCCACCGCGCCGGCTTCGGCGCCGCGGTCCAACGCCGCTATGCCCAGGATTGGCCAGGCTCCCATGCGGCCCCCGAACAGTGGCTCGCGCAGCTCCATGAAACCGCTCAATCCTATCGACCATCCCACTAACCCCTGTCGGATCCCGTATGACCACACCTCAAGCCTCAACCGCGACACTTCCCTTTCAACGAATCCTCCATCCTTCTGACTTTTCGGAGGACAGCCACACCGGACTGGTCCACGCGGTGAAATTGGCCGTGGCCGCCCATGGCGAACTGTCGATCATGCATATCGACCCGGATGTTCCCCGGGCGGACTTTGAAGACTTTCCGAAAGTACGCCCCCTGCTGGAACGCTGGGGGCTCCTTCCTCACGGCAGTCCACGCGAGCGTGTGGCCGATCTGGGAATTGCGATCAAGAAGACCCGCACGGTGGCGAAGAACCGGACCGAAGCCATCCTCCAATATCTCGCCAAACACCCGGCCGATTTGCTAGTGATGTCCACAAATCAGCACGAGGGACTCGCTCGATGGCAATATGAAGGTGTCGCCGAACCGGTCGCCCGTGGAAGTCAGATGGCCACGCTGTTCGTCCCCGCGCAGGTCGAAGGGTTCGTGGCAAAGGATTCAGGGCAACCGAAGCTTCGCCGCGTACTGGTGCCGGTGAGCGCGGAATACAACCCGCAACTGGCCATCGACACAACCGCGCAGTTGGCGTCTGCCATGGGCTGCGACAATCTCACGGTAATCGTCGTGCAGGTGGGAGACGATCGCGCGCTACACTCGCTCCGCTACCCGATCAAGACCGGTTGGCTCTGGCACACGATGGCCTGCCAGGGAAACGTGGTGGAGGTGATTCTCGCGATGGGGAAGGATTTCGACGTCGATCTCATCGTTATGACGACGTCGAAACAACATACCTTACTGGATCTCATGCGAGGCAGCGTGACCGAACGTGTGCTCCGTGGCGCCCGCTGTCCCCTGCTGGCGTTACCGGTCTGACATCCTCCGCACCACACTCACCGGCACATCCGACATTCCTTCAGGCTGCTTTCCCAGCGCCGTGCGCACGACCACCCCGTCTTTGATAATGAGGAAATTGGTCGGCACGGCCGGAATTTTCGGGCCAGGAAGAATGATCCCGACGAGATTCAACGGATCGGAGGCGGAAAGCTTGATCTCTTGTCCTGCCGCAGGGCTGCCCGCAGACTTGCGCATCGCGCGCAGGGCTTCGACCGCTTCCGGTAGCGCGAACTGCTCCCCGACAAAGCCCGTCACAAATCGCCCGCCGCGCAGCTCCCCTTGCAGTTCCAATTTCCGGTACACCACGAGCAGATCCCGCCACGACTGTACCAACGACTCCCGTACCAGCAGATCGCGAAAGACGACGCCATACCGCCGCAGAAGCTGGCGCGCGATGTGTTCAGTAACCGGTGACGCGTGACGAGTGCCGGATGCCGAGCTTCCTGCGATTGACGAATGACGATTGACGATGAACGCCTCCGTTCCACGGAGCAGCGACCAACGCCCGGCTGTATGGCGGGGACGGCGGACCCGATCGCGCCCCTCAGCACGGCGACGCCGCGGATCCATGAGGGCGCGGAGGTTGTCGAAACCGTCGGCCGTCACCAGTCCGGCCGCAACGAGTTCCCAGAGCCCCGCTTCGACTTCCGCCGGCAGATGATTGGTCAATTTCACAAGATCCGCAAAAAAGCTGGCGCCTCGCTCATGCAGTGCGCGGCGGAGGTCCTGGGCTACGGCACTCAACTGGCCATAGGGATCAGGTCCGGCCTGCGCCGCACCCTCTGCGAATGCCGCCATCAGCCACTCTCCGTCCTCACGCGGGAACAGACTGATCGGTGCCACGCTGGTGGGCACGATGCGCCGGGCTTTGTCAGATTCACCGGAAAAGGCCAGGCGCGGATGCGGCGAAATCCGTCCCCAACTGACCGCCCCGCTCAAACAGAGACGATCCAACAGCTCCGGCTCATATTTCGTCAGACGGACACGCAAGAGCTGCGGTTCCCAAGCTGAAGCCGCCGCTTCAAACCCGGCCAGCTGAGTGATGATCTGCGTGAGTCCGGCCTCCCCATGCTGACGAGAACCCGGCGTCAGATGCTGCCACTGTAGAAGAAAGCGCATGAACTCGGCGGCGGTCACCGGCTCGATGTCCTTGCGCAACCGGCCGATCGTCAGCCGATGGATCCGCGCCAGGAGCCGGCGATGACACCACTCTGAGGCGGAGATACCGGAAAGTGCTGAGTCCCGGGTGCTGAGTCCTGAGTGCGCTCTGAATTGGCCGCGGAGGACTTGACCCTGCGATTCGAGTTTCAGCATTGCCGCCACGACGCCATCGAGGGAAAGATGCAGCCGGTCGGCTAACTGCGTCACCGTGGTCGGCCCGATACTCTCCATCCACCCCTGCACCACCGTAACCAGGACCTCTTCATCACCGTCCGCAAACAATCGTTCAACCCGATCCCGATTCTCTGTCGCCACCCAGCCCTGCACCGCTCGCCCCTCACCTCCCGCCGACAACTCTACTATCCGCCCTTCTTCGATGAGGCGCGGCAGAAACACGACCCAGGTGGATCCCTCTTTGACTGGCACCCAGACCAGCGTCAGCAGCGCATCGT
>Ga0315912_10005807_pt1 | contig 11236 bp, 8 predicted proteins | sample VfabasoilMG_FD_204469 | JGI IMG/M metagenome (GOLD analysis project Ga0315912, IMG submission 204469) | Garden soil microbial communities collected in Santa Monica, California, United States - V. faba soil | ecosystem: Environmental > Terrestrial > Soil > Garden | place: USA: California...
CGGTTGTCGGCCTGCAGCGCCACGCGGGCGCCGGGGCGCACGCCCTCGCGCTCGAGCAGCACGGCGAACGCGCGCACCGCGCGAGCGGCGGCCATGAACGAGTAGCCCGTCCAGGCGCCCGAGACATAGCGCAACAGGAACGACCGTTCGCCGAACCGCTCCGAAGCGTACTCGACGAGATCGGGCACCAGCCGAACCACCGGGGCCGGTGCGGGCAGTGGCTTCGACATGCGGCAAGGCTAGGAGCGTGCTCGGGGGCCGGTCAACCCCGGCGCCGCGCCACCACCACGTGCGCGAGCACTTCGCGCGGGTCGAAGAACATCCGGTCGAGCACCTCGAAGCCGGTCTGGAGGATCACATAGAGCAGCCGCACGGGCAGCTCGGTGAGGATCCGTGTGGGGCCGCGGTTCACCCGGTTCAAGCCCGCGATCATCGTGAGCCCGACGCGGGCCCAGAGGCCGCCCACGGGTACGGCCTCGAGCATCTCGAAGCCCGCCTTCTGCAGCAGGACCTCCGCGCCGTAGCGCGTGAACCGGAAATAATCGTGCGGCTCGTCGTGGAGCGGCACCATCTGCGTGAACTCGAGGATCAGCATCCCACCCGGCTTCAGCACGCGGTGGGCCTCCGAGAGCATGCGGCCGGGTTCGCTCAGGTAGGTGAGCATGGACAGGCCGAGCACGGTGTCGAAGCTGCCGGAACGGAACGGCTGGGCTTCGGCCGTGGCGAAGGCGTCGGGGCGCGCCGAGCCCAGGTAGCGGGACGCGCGCAGGTCGCTCCCCCAGTAGCGCTTCACCTGGCCGGCGAAGAGCGGCGCGAACGGCTTGGAGCCGCAGCCGATGTCGAGCAGTTCCCCGCGCGCGTGCCGTCGCACGTGCTCGAGCGCAGCGATGATCTTGTGGTTTGCGAGCCAGTTGAACTTCCACGGCGTGAACCGCCCGGTGGGGGCCGACGTGATCCGTCCCCAGGGGCTCGTGCTCTCGGCCGGCGTGCTCATGCGCGCGTCCACTCGATCACATACTCGCCCATCGGCACGCGCACCTCCATCTGGCCGTCCTCGAGCACGAACTCCGCCGTTGCACTGCCGTGCGGGCCCCGCAACAGCGCCCCGGTCACGCCTTCGGGCGCGTCGAAGCGCAGCGGCACGCCCGGCACGCCATAGTGGCGCACCAGCACGCCGCGACCGGCCAGTTCGCGCACCGACCAGGCGCGCTCGGCGAGCTGGCGCACTTCGTGATCGGTGACGAACACCGCACCGTCGGCGCACAACAGCTGGAGCAGTGCGGTGAGCGCGGCGCGGCCGGCGGCCGACCACTTGGCGTCCAGGTGCGCGTAGTTCATGCGATGCGTGCTCACCACCGCCGGCTGAGCGCGTTCCCACGCCGCACGCGCGGCCTTGTGCGCCGCTTCGAGCCCGCGCTTGCCGGGTGCGGAGGCGTCGCCCGTGGGCTCGAACGCGATACGTGGCGGCATCAGGAACCGCTTGCCGTCGCGACGGGGGAACGTCGAGCCGTGCCAGCGCCGGCGCAGCCACGGCAGCGCACGGCCGGCCTGCTCGGCTTTGCCCTGCCAGGTGGTGAGACCGAGCGAGGCGGCCTCCTGCTCGAACCACTCGTCGGCGTGGTAGTCGGGTGGGCAGAACGACGAGGGCGAGCGGCCGAACAGCCGGCGGAACACGTCGATCGCGCGGCGGATATCGCGCGCGCGCACTTCGCGCGGCTCCGCCTCGCCGTACTCGCCACCCGCCTGCACCGCCTCGCCGATCGGGCTCTGGTGCTCCAATGCCCGGCGCGTGTCGTGCTGCCCGCGACGGAGCGCGGTGAGCCACGCGGTGGCGGGCAGGTGATGCAGCCCGTGCAGTTCGGCCCACCAAACGCCCGCGGCCTCGGCGTCGCGCACGGCGTCCCAGAGCCCCGGCCGCGACCAGCGCGAGGGCAGATCGGGAAGCTCGATCAGCGGCGGCTCGTCGCCCTCGAAGAGCGGCGCCTGCATGGCCTCGTAGTTGGGATTGGCGACGATGGTGTTCGCCTGGAGTACGGGCGGGAACCCATCGCCCCCGCGCCACTCGAGCAGTGCGGCCGAAAGCGACGTGATGTCGGCGGCGGTTTCGAGCGTCGAACGGCCGTAGCGCAGTCCCGCGGGTGAGCGGAACGCGGGCAGCACGGCGAGTGTGCGGTGGGCCTGGTCGTCCGGCACCCAGGCGCACAGCCCCCAATCATCGCTTTCGAGCACGACCGCCTTGAAGCGGCGCCAGTCCATTGCCAAGCGTGGCTCCCTGTGTTCGAAGGTGCCGCACTATAGAACATCGGGAGGCTCTCGCGCTCCCTGCGACCGTGCCCCGCGAGCCGCGGTGCGGTCATCGCCAGGGCCTGGGCTCGCCCGGCGCGGGCCGCATCCGTGTGTCATTCGCGCTGGAGCGCGCCCGAGCCCCGCCCTTACACTCATGGCCCGTGCGCTCCCTTCCAGCCTCGCACCCTCGCCGCGCGCATCGCTCGCCCGGCTGGCCCGCCCTGCTGCTGCTCCTGGTAGCGGTGGCCAGTGTCGACGTGGCCGCCGGACCGCTGCGCGCACCGCGTCCGGCTCCCGCGCCGCTGGCGCCCCTCACGCCCAGTGCGTCGGCCCCCGCGATCGAGCGCGCCTGCGGCACGTCGCTCGACGAGATGGCCGAGCGTCTCGCCGAGGCTGCCGAACAGCGCGCGGCCTCGGGCGTCACGCCGCTGCCCACGCCGCACTCGGCCGACATCGACGGCATCGCCGTGCTCGAGGACGATGGCACGTTCTTCTTCGTGGACAAGGGCGGCAACTCCAACTTGGACATCGCCTCGGCGGGGCGCGCGTTCTACCGCACGCACGGTGACGACTACGACCAGGTGGTGTTCTGGCTCACCACCGGACTCACGAACTGGCTGGGCTCCCCCAGCGCACTGGCCGCGGCGTGGCCGATCCAGAACATCGCCAGCGGCATCGGGCTCTCGCTCTACGACTACAACGCCGCGCTCGGGCTGCCGCCGCGTGTGCAGACCATCCTGACCATGAACGGCCTGCAGAAGTACCCGAACGACCCGGCCGCGACCGTGGTGGGGCTGCCCAACTACAACACGCAGGACGTCCTCGCGCACGAGTTCGGCCACCAGTGGCTGGCGTACCCGTACGTGGAATCGCCCGTCTCGCTCGTGGACCTGCTCGGCCGCGCACTGCAGCACTGGAGCTTCTTCTTCGACGCGGAAGGCTCGGTGATGGAGGGCGCCGATTGGGCGCCGGCAGGCCCCGACACGTTCTGGTCCATGCCGCCGATCGCGCGGTTCGGCCCGCTCGACCAGTACTTGATGGGCGTGCGCGCGAGCGCGAGCGTGGACTCGTTCTTCGTCATCGATGAGTCGGCCACGTTCGTCCCCCCGGGGCCTTACGTGCCGTTCAGCGATCCCGATACCAACCGCACCGCGAAGGGGCCTTCTCGCCGCTATGGCATCGAGGACGTGATCTCCATCAACGGCCCTCGTGTGCCGGGCGAGGCGGCGAGTCCGCACGCCATGCGTCTCGCGTTCGTCCTGGTCACGCCACGGGGCTCCGGGGCGACACCCGCCGACCTCGCCAAGCTGGCCACGATCCGCTCGGCGTTCCCTTCCACCGTGGCGTCGTACACGGGCGGGCGCATGACCGTGGACGTGACCCTCACGTCGCAGGCGGGCCGCGTGCGGATCGAGCACGAGCGGCTCTCCGACACCGAGCAGCCGTCGGTGCCGCGCACCGTGCGGGCGCGAGTCAGCGTGGACCCTGCGGGGATCCCGATCGCGGTGGACCCGTCGGGCGTATCGGTGAAGTGGCGCATCGACCCGGGTGCCTCGTGGACGAGCGTGCCCATGACGCCTGCGGGGCCGGACTCATTCACCGCCGTGCTGCCGGGCCAGCCCTCGGGCACGACACTCGAGTACGCGTTCCACGCCGAGAGCGCCTCGGAGGGCATTCATGCCGACCTGCCGGATCTGGCGCAGAGCCTGCCGTTCTCGTATCGCACCGGGCCCGACACCCAACCGCCACTGGTGACGCACTGGGCGCAGTACGCGCAGTCGAACGAGCGTCTGCCCCAGACGTTGCTCGCGCGTGCGACCGATCGGCTGGGACTGCAATCGGTGTGGTGCGAGACGTCGCTGAACGGTGGGCCTGTGACCGTGGTGCCGGTGACGGCGGCCGGGCACGACTCGTTCACGGTCGCGCTGGGCGCGGGGCTGCCGCGAGGGGCCAAGCTGGCGTACCGGTTCGTGGCGCGCGATGCCTCCGCGGCGCAGAACCTGGGCTACTCCAACGTCGCATTCGACACGATGCGGGTGGGTCACGACCACGTGGACGGCGTGTGGAACCCGGGCCCGTGGACGCATTCGAACGTGCGCTTCAACCGCCGCGACGAGTGGCACGTGGTGGCCTCGCCGCTCGCGGGCGCACCCGCGGGTTCGGGTGCCTGGCATTGCGGCCTCGACTCACTCCCCTACGGCCCTTACCAGGACGCCGCACTCATGAGCGGTTTGGTGTTCGGCATCGCGCCGGGCTGTTCGCTCACGTTCGCGCACCGCTATGACCTCGAGCAGTTGGACAGCACGCTCGCGTTCGACGCGATGCGCATCGAGGTGTCGCAGAACGGCGCGGAGTTCGTGCCGGTGAATCCCGTGGGCGGCTACACGCACAACATGATCCTGTCGGACCAGGGCATTCCGGACGGTGCGCCGTGCTGGAGCGGGCGGCAGGATGGCTGGCGCGTGGAGCACGTGGACTTGTCCCCCTTCGCACCGGGTCCGATCCGCGTGCGCTTCCGCATGAGTTCGGACCTGTTCGTGGGCGCGGGCGGTTGGTGGGTGGACGACATCCGCTTCCACTTCCCCGACGAGCCCACGCTGGGCGTGGGGCCTGACGGGCCCGTCGCCGAACTGGGGCCCATGTGGCCCAACCCGGCCGCTGCGGCGCTACGGCAATCGCTGCGCCTCACACGCGCCGCGCGCGTGGAGTGGGACCTCTATGACGTGGCGGGCCGGCGCGTCGCCACGCTGTGGCGCGGTTCTTTGGACGCGGGGTCGCACGAGCTATCCGCCGCACCCGCACGCACGCTCGCCGGCGGACTCTACTTCTCGCGCGTGAGCGTGGACGGCCGCGCGCTCGAGGCACGGCGCGTCGCACTGGTGCGATAGCCGCTGCCGCTCGGGTGCTGCGCTCAGCCCGCAGCCAGGCCGCGTTCGATCGCCTCGCCCAGTTCGGCGAGCCTGCGGTCGAAGAAGTGACTCGCGCCGTCCACGCGTTCGAGTCGCTTGGGGTCTGCCCAGCTGGGATAGACGCGCTCGAGGTTCTCGGGGCGGCAGACCTCGTCGGCCGTGCCCTGGATCACCAGCTTCGGCACCGGGCACGTGCGCATCTCCTCGAACGTCTGCGTGTGGACGGGCGGGGCCACCAGCAACAACTGCTTGACCGCCGGATCGGACGCGGCGAGGCGCGAGGCCACCCACGAGCCGAACGAGAACCCCGCGGCCCAGGCCTCGGCACCGGGATGGCGACGGCGCAGCCAGTCCACGAGGGCCATCGCGTCCTGGAGCTCGCCGCGGCCGCGGTCGTGCGAGCCCTCGCTGCGCCCCACCCCGCGGAAGTTGAAGCGCAGCACGGCGGCACCACGGGCGAACAACGTGGAGGCGACGCGATGCGCCACCTTGTTGTGCAGCGTGCCGCCGTAGAGCGGGTGCGGATGGCAGACGAGGGCGACAATCGGAGGAGCTACGCCTTCGCGCTCCTGCAGGAGCGTCTCGAGGTTTCCCGCGGGACCCTTCAGGTCGAGCGGCACCAGGCGCGCGACCGGTTCCTCGCCGCTCACCGGCGCGCGGGCGGGAAGCGCTGCTGCAGCCGCTCGTGCAGCTCGCTCGACGTGGTCGCGTAGTTGAGCCCCGCGCCGTCTCCCACCACCAGCACACAGCTCGACTCGAGCATCCAGTCCTCGAGTCCCAGCGGCAGGGCCTCTCGGAAGTCGGCGAGATCGGCCGAGACGCGCGAGGGATACGGCTCGAACTCGTCGTTCCATTCGGTCGAGAAGAACACCTCGTCCGCGCCGGTCAGGAGTCCCGCGCTCGAGAACCGCTCCATCTCGCCCGGATCCACCAGCAACGCGCCGCGGTGTTCGCGCGGCGGGATGCCCTCGGAGCGCAGTCGGCGGCGCACGGCGGGCTCCTCGCCCGGGCGCTCCTGCCCCTCGAGCACGGCGATGGCCGCGAGTTCGTAGTGCGGCAACAGATCGCCGGCGTCCACGACCTCGGACACGCTGGCCTTCAGGCGACCGCGATAGATGGCTTCACTCAAGTGCGGGTGGCCTCGGAGCGGGATCGAGGGGACGCGCGGACATCGCGTCGGGAACCCGGCAAGTGTAGCCCGGACTCACCGAAGGCCGCTACCGCTCCCGGATGAACACGCGCAGGCCACCGGGCTCGCCCGAACCACCCCACGCCGAGGCCGGCAACTCGCGTCGCTCACGCTCGAGCCACGTCACCGTGGCCGAATCGGGCCAGCCACCATAGAAGCGGCGGCTCGGATCCACGACGTAGACGCGTGTCGCAGTGTCGGCCTGCAACGCGGCGAATCGCTCCGCTGTCCACGGCGTGATGGGCGTGCCCCAGTAGCCTGCGGTGCGGAACAGGTGGAACGCGAACACGGGAGCTTCGGGTGCGAGCACGGCGCGTGTCGTGGGGGAAAGGTCGGCGACGCGAGGTGCCACCACGCGTGCGATGCGCTCGTAGCCCGGCGTGTGAAACGGCACGGCGAGCCGTTGCGCACTGCGCGCCGCGCCGATCGCGATGGCGGCCACCATCCACGCGGTGACGAGCACGCGCGAGGTTCGCGGGCGCGCTCGCGTGACGAATGCGAGTGCGAACGCCGCCGACCATACGATGAGCCACACCGCGAGCGGCGGTCCATCGGCATGCCAGCGCGAGACGAGCGGTGAGGTGAGCAGCGCGCCCGTGGCGAACACGGCCCATGGCGTGCGTTCTCCGCGCGCCCACGACAACGCGCCCAATGCGGCCAGCCCCGCCCATGCGGGGACCGCGACGTACGCATAGCCGCCCGACTTCACGCGGAACACCGACAGCAGCAACACGCCCGCGGCCCACACCAGCAGTGCGCGCGGCACGGGCTCGCCGCGGCGGCGCCACGCGGCGGCCGCACCCGCAGCGACCAACGGCAGCGCCAGCGCGAACGCGCGCGTGACCGTGGCCCAGTAAAGCCCCGCGGGCTGGCGCCAGTACTCGGCATAGCCCTCGCCCGCGATGCGCTCGGTGAGCGAGCGGCCCATGTAGATGTAGAGCCAGTGGTCGAACCACTGGGGCGTGAACGCCGCCACAGCCAGCAGGTGCAGTGCCGATACCGCGAGCGCGCTGCCCGTCAAGACGGCGAGCGTGCCGGCGGCGGCACGATCGCGACCGGCGCACAGCGCGGCCGCCGCAAGTGCGGCCGGGGCCACGAGCCACAGCTTGCAGAGGAACGCTAGCCCCAGGAGTACGCCGGCCATGGCGGCGCGCGCGCGACTCCGGGGATTGCGCGCCAGCCAGACGAGCCCCAGCGATGCGAACGCGGTGAGCGGCAGCTCGGCGGCCGCGGCGCGCGACGAGTCGGCGAACCACGGCAGTGTCACCAGCAGCAGTGACGCCGCGAGCGCGCCCGCGGCACCGGCTGCGCCGGCGGTGAACGCGCCGATCGCCCACGCGACGACCACGGCGCACAGCGCGGAGGGCGCGCGCACCGCTGCCGGCACCGCGCCCATCGTGCGCACGAACGGCGCGATCAACAGCGGGTAGAGCGGAGGCTTGTCGCCGGGCAGGCCCAGCGGCGAGAGCGAGGTGCTCACGGCCTGCTCCGGCGCGGCGAGGACGTTGCGCGCCATTGTGCCGTAGTAGCCCTCGTCGCCGCCGATCAGGTCGTTCGCCGCCGGCGGCGAGAGTGCCAGCCACAGCGCACTCACCGCGAGGACCAAGAACAGCGGCAGGTGGCGCTTCAAGGCGCGATCAGCGCCGCCGGAGCGGCGGCACGGTCAGGATGGGACAGGTCACCAGGTGTCGCACGCCCGAAACGGTGGCGCCGAAGACGACGTCCGAGAGACCCGTGTGACCGTGCGAGCCGGTGATCAGCAGATCGGCGTGCTCCTCGTGCGTGAGGCGCGCGATCTCGCGCACCGGGTCGCCGTGACCCAGGCGCACGCTCGACCGCGTGCCGCGGTCCGCGAACTCCTTCGAGAGCAGTTCCAATCCGGCGCGGTCCTCGCGGCTCTCACTGTCGAGGCTCTGTTCGCCCAGCCAGCGGCTCGCCGCACTCTCGGCCACGTGCACGAAGATGAGTTCGGCATCGGACGACAACTGCGCGCGACGGAGGAAGTCGAGGATGTTCTCGTCGGCATCCGTCAGCTCGACGGCCACGGCGATGCGCCGGTAGCTGCCCGAATGCCAGCGCAGCGGTTCCGCTTCGACCAGGACCTCGGGTGGCGCGGGCGCGGCCGGCTTCTCGACGACCGCAGGCGTCACCACTTCTGCTGCCGCGCGCGGCAGGAACGGCCACACCACCAGGTAGAGCAACATGAACCCCAGGCCCGCCGAGAGCGGCACGACCAGGCCCCACACCCACCACGCCCCGGACGAACTCGCGACCCAGCCGCCGATGGCGTCGATCGCCAGCTTGCCGTTCAACCCCATGATGATGGTCGTCACGACGAACGCCAGCACCTTCACCCACCAGGGATTCGCGAACGAGCCCATGCGCTGCCGGTCGCTCGTGAACGTCACCAGCGGCACGACCGCGAACGAGAGCTGGAGGCTCAGCGCGACCTGCGAGAGCACCAACAGGATGTCCACGCCCCGCTCGCCCATGATCGCGATCACGGCCGCCGCGGGGATGATGGCGAGACAGCGGCTGATGAGCCGGCGCAGCCACGGCCGGATGCGCACTCGCAGGAAGCCCTCCATCACGATCTGCCCGGCGAGCGTGCCGGTGATCGTGCTGGCCTGGCCGGCGCACAGCAGGGCAAGGGCGAACAGCACCGGGGCCAGGCTGTTGCCGAGCAAGGGCGACAGCAACTGGTGTGCGTCGTGCAGGCTGCCGACGTTGTCGAAGCCGTAGCGGTGGAATGCCGAGGCGGCCAGCACGAGGATCGCGCCGTTCACGAACAGCGCGGCGTTCAAGGCCACCGCCGAGTCCACGAGGTTCATCTTGCACGCCTCGCGCTTGCCGGCATCGCTGGGATCCACCGCGCGGCTCTGCACGAGCGAACTGTGCAGGTAGAGGTTGTGCGGCATCACCGTCGCGCCGAGGATGCCCATGGCGATGAACAGCGACTCGCCGTGCAGCCCCAGCACGGTCACCTTGCCGTCCGGTGCGTGCCCGAACAGGCTGGCCGAGCCCTCGGCATTGCGCGGGATGACCGAGTACACGATCGCCGCCAGGTCGGGCTGCGACATCACCATCTGGGCGGCGAAGCACACGCCGATCACGGCCACGAGCGAGATGATGAACGCCTCGAGCCGGCGAATGCCGAAGCTGGAGAGCGCCAGCAGCAGCAGAACGTCGAACGCGGTGATGAGCACGCCGACCAACAGCGGGATGCCGAACAGCAGCTGCAGGCCGACGGCGGCTCCGAGCACTTCAGCGAGGTCGCAGGCCACGATCGCGATCTCGCACAGGATCCACAGCGGCCAGACGAGGAAGCGCGGGTAGAAGTCGCGGCACGCCTGTGCCAAGTCGCGCCCGGTCACGACGCCGAGCCGTGCCGAGAGCGTCTGGAGCAGCACGGCCATGAGGTTGCTCATGACCAGCACCCACACCAGCTGGTAGCCGAACTTGGAGCCGCCCGCCAGGTCAGTGGCCCAGTTGCCCGGGTCCATGTAGCCCACGCTCACGAGGTAGGCGGGGCCCGCGAACGCGAGCATGCGCCGGGGCCAGCTGGGGGTCACCGGCACGCGAACGGTGCCGTGCACCTCGGAGAGGGACTTGTCGTCGTGAGTCATGACCTCGCCCTCAGCGGTTCGATCATCACGCCGTCCAGGCCCTCGCGACCGCTCACCATGCGCCGGCCGGCGCTCTCGAGCGTGAACACGCCGTCGGCGGTGTTGACCTCGACCATGCGCACCTTGGCCCCCGGCACGAGACCGTTGCGCTTCCAGCGCGCAAGCCGGGCGCGCTGGCCGCCGCCGCGCACCTCGCGCACGAGTGCGCGCGCGCCGGCGGGGAGCTCGGCGAGCGGGGCGAGCCGGCGCTGTGCCACACGGCCCTGGCGGTTCGGGATCGGGTGGCCGTGCGGGTCCTCGGTGGGATGTCCCATGAAGCGATCGAGCGCGTCGAGCACGCGGTCACTCACGTGATGCTCGAGTTCCTCGGCGTCCTCGTGCACCTCGCTCCAATCCAGTTCCAGCACGCGCACGAGGAACGTCTCCAGCAGCCGGTGGCGCCGTAGCACGAGCAGCGCGGCGTGCTCGCCGGCCGGCGTGAGCTTGGCCGCGCCGCGTGAACCGGTCTCGACGAGCCTCTCCTTGGCAAGGCGCGCGAGCATGTTGCTCACGCTGGGCGCCGACACGCCGAGGTGGCGCGCCAGCGCCGAGCCGGACACGGCCGCGCCCGACCCGAGTTGCAGCAGGGCCTTCAAGTAGTTCTCGCGGGAACGACTGACAGCGTGAGCCGGTACGGGCACGGGGTGTAACCTCCCGATATTAGTCTCGGCTAAGATTACACTTTGCTTGAGCTAATGTCGAGGGGGTCGCCGGACGTGCTCTCGACGGGGTCGTGAGCCGCGACCGTGCGGGCTCGCGAGTGCTCCCCGGGAGATTGGCCTCGCGGCGCGGTTCGCACGCTCGTCCTCGGGCGGAACTGCAAACCAACACGACATTTGCCCGCTCTGCGGCGGCTCGGCTAGGCTCCGCCGTCCCTTCCCCGACCCCCTCCCGGAGCCGTCTCGATGCCGCAGATGACGATGGTGCAGGCCATCACCGACGCGCTGCGGCTGTCGCTGCGCGACGACCCGAAGGTGGTCGTGCTCGGCGAGGACGTGGGCCTGAACGGCGGCGTGTTCCGGGTCACCGAGGGACTACAGGCCGAGTTCGGCGCCGAGCGCGTGCTCGACACGCCACTCGCCGAGAACGGCATCATCGGCGGCGCGATCGGCATGGCGCTCTATGGACTCAAGCCGGTCGCGGAGATCCAGTTCGTGGACTTCATCTATCCGGGGTTCGACCAGATC
>Ga0315912_10005808_pt1 | contig 11233 bp, 11 predicted proteins | sample VfabasoilMG_FD_204469 | JGI IMG/M metagenome (GOLD analysis project Ga0315912, IMG submission 204469) | Garden soil microbial communities collected in Santa Monica, California, United States - V. faba soil | ecosystem: Environmental > Terrestrial > Soil > Garden | place: USA: California...
CGGATCGATGAGCTCTTGCCTTGGAACGTCGCGCCGCACCTGCAGACGGCGGAATCGATCGCGGCTTGATCGCCCGACGCCGCGATCTACGTCAAGACGGCCTGGACCGGACGGTTACGACCAGTTCGCCGATGCGCGACACGTCCACGTATTGTGGTCTCGATGCCCTTGGCGTGCCGAGGGCGGCGGGTCGAGCCCGTCGCTGCATTTGTCGGATACCGCCGTCAATCAGCCCCCACGCTTCATTGATACAAGTCCCCGGCGAGCTTAGACGGAATGTCAGGCCGATTGACCCAAGGCGCGACGAGAAGTCGTTGAATTGCCCTAGCTCGCCTTCGAGAATCTGCTTTGCCTCGATGATGAGTGCCTTGAAGTCTCCTTCCTCCGGCGCTGGCAGATATCCGCTTCCCGACCCGCCGACAATCTTGTTCGCGAACCCACGTATTGTGTCAGCGATCTCGCGAAGCTCACGTTCGGCGGTCATGCGGCGGGCCCCTTCGACTTGTTCGTGCCGTCCGTCATCGTCGGTTCTTGCGCTGTTCCTCTTGCGCGGCTTCGAGCAGGAACGTCATGCACTCGTCGGCAAGCTGCGGCGTAGGGAAGAATTTCGCGGCATGACCCTCGCGCCAGCCGAGGACGCCGTGTTGACGGTCAAACTCAAATGTCCGGAGGCGTCGCCGCGTTGGCCGCTCAAAGAAGGTTTGGCCGAATACGTCGGGCGGCCCGTCCCACAACGTCACTTCGAGCGACGACTTGTCGAGGGTATTTGAGTACGTAAGCTTCCAGTCGACGCCTAGGCCAAGCTTGTGACACGTCACTCCCACGGAGTGGTGTTTAGTCCTAATCTTGGCCGTCATGCCACTTGCCTTGACGGCTTCGCAACGCTGCGTCAGTTCGGCGTGCAACGTCTCGATTTCTGATTGCGCGGCGCTGACGCCTGCGTCCGAATCCAAAAAGCGCTTTCGTTCCGCATCGTCGTGCACGTTGCGAGAAATGCGCGCCGCTTTCTGTTCGAATGTAAGGGGTTGCGTGTCGCCGCCGACTTCTTGTACGCGCATCTCGATGGCGTTCACCGCGCCGTCGACACCAAACCGCTCTAAGCCGTACCAGAGTTGCCGCTTGGGCATCCACTTCGGAAGTGCCGAGGACTTGTCGAGCATGACCCACAGCGTGAAGTCGTAGCCTTCTTCATGGGCACGGTTGCGGATCGCATCCGACTCAACACGCGTCCAGCGTTCGTCACCCCATCCGGCGCGGTAAAGGATCACAACGACGCGCGCCTCAGAGCCGAACACGCGGGCGAATGTCTCTTCGCCATCGGTCCCCGCGAGCTCCTTCTGCCGCTCCGAGTAGAGAAACGTGGCAAGCCGATCCTTCAGCTCGTCGTTGAGCTGGTTCGCGAGGGCTTCGTCCCCTGCGAAAAATGAGAAAGCTACGTCGTACTTGTACTCGACGCTCACGCCGCGGACTCTTTCTTTTTGATCGGGAGCACCTTGCCTTTAGTGCGTTTCGTTGGGCATAACGTTGCCCAATCCTGCATGAGCTTCGCGCGCTCGGGTAGTGGCTCGCCCCGCCGCAGGCCGCCCGGGCCTCGTCCGAATAGACCTGCGCAGTCCCGGCGTCACCCTCTCCGCCACACTCTCTGTTCAATCTCGCCGGCCTCGACGTAACGCCATCATCTCCGGGTAGCCGTAGATCGCACTGTGCGTTGGTGGACGCAAAGCGGCAGCCACCATCGCTTCCGCAATTTCCGTCGTCCGAATAGAACGAAACTTCGCCGGCGTCACCAACGCGAAGAGCGGTAGAAAAGCCGACAGCACCCACGGCGTATGCCGAGACCCAAGAATCATGGCGGGCCGAAAGATGCTGACGACGGCCGGCCCTTCCCTCTTCACGGCCTCTTCGGACTCGCCTTTCACGCGCAGGTAGCGCGGCATGCCTGCGGCGCCGGAGCCGGTAGTCCTGGCATTGATGTCGGCACCGATCGACGACATGAACGCCAAGTGCTGAACCTTGCCCGATGCCTTCAGGCCTCGCGCGAACGCAGCGTTGAACTCGACGTCGACGGCACGATGCTCATCCAAGGACATCTTGGCCGTGCCGGCCCCCACTCCAAGGACGCTGAACCCAATTACTTCTCCGTCGACGTCGCGCAGCGCGTCGACGACAGCTCGCGCAAGCTCGTCCGGCTCCATTCGCGGCACTAGCCGTTCTTCCACTTGTGGACCCAGCTGAAGACCCAGCGGCCTTCGCGTCATTACGAGAATCCGGCTGAAACCGTCTGAGCGAACGACCTCGGCCAGGAGGGCTTGGCCAACGGAGCCCGACGCTCCCAAGATCACTGCCGTTCTACTGACCATCCGCGCGAGCGCCGCCCTCAGGTACTAGAGCCCCTGTTCGCCGAGCCATGCGGCCGTCGTGTCGGCGAGCGCCTGCGCGGTGTCGCTAAAAAAATGCCCGCCGGGATTCGGTCCCTTCGCGTTAGGCAGCAGCACAAACTTGATGTCGGGCACTAGCGAACCCTGCGAAGTCGCGGCGGAGAGCAGCATGTCAGGTTCAAACGGCTGTATCACGGTGTCGCCCGCATCGCGCACCATGAGAATCGGACGCGGGATGCGTTTGATCCAATACGTGCCGTCCGCCGTGCTCGACGCTTCCGAGCGATACGTCAAGAAGTGCTGAGCGGCGACAGGCTGGCCTCGCATCGGCAGGGGGAGGATCTGGTCTTCCTTGCCGTCGCGCACGGCCTCGATGGCCGCGTCCGACTGCCGACGGAAGGCATCCACCTCGGCGTCGGTCTCAGGCCGCGCCTTCAACGGCAGATTGGCGAACATGCCCGCGAGCACCACCGCTTTGACGTCGGAGTCCCAATTGTTGGCGGCGTAGTATTGGACCTGGATGTTGCCGAGGCTGTGTCCAAAAAGCACGAGGTTGCGATAACCCAACGCACGCGCTGTGTAGATCGCCGCTTCGATATCGCGACGCACGTCGAGGAAGTTGTCCGTGTTGACGCGCTCGTCGTGCTGGCGCGTGTTGATTGCGAGCATCCCATAGCCCTTCGCGGAGAGGGCTGAGCTGAGGGAGCTGATCGGCGCGCGGGCGAAGTTGCCGCCACTACCCGGCACACCGATCACCAAGGTGGTGCCTGCCTCGGTCTTTGAAGCCGGCTGCCAGAGAGCGCCGTCGATGCGCTCGCCATCGATCGCTTTGAGCACGATGAAGCGCAGTTTTGCGCCGGCCGGGGCCGCGAACGTTTCGGGCAGCTGTGCCGGCCGGTCAACGAAGCTGTAGTCGATGCTGACGGCCGTTTCGGCGCGTAAGGGCGTGCCGGGAAAGGTCGCAATGAACGTGCACGCGATGGACGCAAGCAATGTCTTCATTGAGGTCCTCCCCAAGCGCAGCGGGCCGAGCGGTTTCGGTCGGGTGCGCTTACGGCGAAGAGAGAGCGAAGGAAACGTCGACCGATCCTACGCCGCTGATCGCTGCGTGTCCGCCTCGACCCGCATACTGTATATCCAGCCAGTACCGGCTTACAGTGCCGGTCATGGCGCGCTGGAACCCTACGCCGAAATTCCTGGCCGATCTTGGCCGCGGCCACCGCCTTTACGCGAGCTGCCCGAAGTGTCGGCGTACGAAGGTACTGGACGTGAACAAGCTCGAGCAGCGGTTCGGGCCGTTCTTCACGCTCGATGAGGTACGCGCGCGCGTGCGCTGCACGAAGTGCCGGCAGCGCACGCAGACGCTGCGGCTGCTGACCGAGCGCCGGTGAGTTGCAAACGCTAGCGAGTGACGATCAGCTCGCGTCTCCGGCCGGCGGCGGCTCATCACCGATGAGAGCCCACTCGCTCGTCGGTCCAATCGGCGCTTTGATCGCTTTGCGCTCTTTGAGCCGCCCGATCGCCTTCTCGACTCTCTTGTGACTGTCCGACTCCGTGAGGCGTCCGCGACCCTTCTTGTGCAGTAGCCGCCCCGCTTCGGGAGGAACGCTGCGAACGGTCGGACGTTGGCCCGCGGCAGCCAACTGCTGGATCGCGTCTTTGACCGACGCCTCGGCGAGCTTGTCGAAGTAATCCTGTGCCATAGCTTCCTACGATAGCGATGCGTCTCGAAGCGCGCTACATCACCTTGATGATGGAGTAGACTGCCGCGACCGAAAAACACGCGTCGGTACGGGGGAAAAGATGCGGCTGAACGCGATCCGTCGGTTTGCCTTAGCGACGCTCACTGCTGCCGCGGGTGCGGCGCTCGCGCAAGACGCGGGTGTCTTCGGGGCGCGCCTCGACTTCGTTCCCATCAGCGGCGCCGAACGCAACGACGTCGCAGGCAAAGGCTCCGTGACGGCGACGCTGTCTCGATCGCGGCTCTCGATCATGGGCTGCTTCGAAGGATTGCCGGCGGCCGCGACGCGAGCGAGCTTGCACCAAGGCGTCGCGACGGGCGCGCGCGGCCCTGAGATCGCCGCGCTCGAGATCACGCAAGCCGTGTCGGGCGCCGTCGCGGGCAACCTCGACTTGACGCGCGAGCAGCGCGACGCGCTACTAGCGGGACACCTTTATATACAGCTGCACGCGGCCCACGGCGTAGCACCCGATAACGCCGTGCTCTGGGGCTGGTTGCTGACGACGCAGAAGGTTTCGCCATGCGCAGCATTCTGACGATGAGCACGATCTCGCGCACTTTCGCATTCGCACCGATGGCGCTGCTGGCTTCGCCGGCGCTCGCCTTCACGGCCGAGCAAGCCGCGGAAGGCCGCGCAGCGTTCGAGCAGATCTGCGCGAACTGCCACGGCGTGAATCTTCGTCAGCTGCCGAACGCGTTGCTCGCGGGCGCGGAGTTCGTCGGCCGCTGGGGTAATCGCGCGACGAGCGATCTGATCTTGCAAGCGCGCTCGACGATGCCACCCGACAATCCCGGTGGCCTGCCCGCTGAAACGTACACGAACATCGTCGCGTATCTGTTGCAGTCGAACGGCGCCGCCGCCGGCGAGAACGCCATCGACGCCGGCACGACGGCGCAGATCGGCCAAGGACTCACGGGGCAAGCCCCGGCCGCGGCGCCGCGCGCCGCGAGCGCGCCGCCGGCGCCGACCGGTGTGATCGTGGCGGGCACCGTCGCGAAGTTCACTCCGGTCACGGACGCGATGCTGCGCAACCCCGCTGCCGACGACTGGCTCATGCTGCGCCACGACTACAGCGCGACGAGCTACAGCCCGCTCGACGAGATCACGCCCGCGAACGCGCATCAGCTCACGCTCGCGTGGATTTGGCCGATGCGCGACGGCGGCACGAACCAACCCGCGCCGGTCGTCCACGACGGCACGCTGTATCTCGCGAACACGGGCGGCATCGTGCAAGCGCTCGACGCGCGCACGGGCGATTTGATCTGGGAGCACCATGTCGGCGCCGAGATCTCGCCGCGCGGCATCGCGCTCTATGAGAACAAGCTGATCTTCGAGAGCGCCGGCGAGTGGGCCGTTCGGCCGCAAGCCGCGCGCCTGATCGCGCTCGACGCGCGCACCGGCGAGACCGTGTGGAACGTCGAGATTCCCGACGTCTACGCCACGAACAGCGGGCCGCTCGTCGTGAACGGCTTGTTGATCCAAGGCGGAGGCACGTGCACCGTCTACGAGGAAACGAAGTGCTCGATCAGCGCGTACGACGCCGCGACGGGCGCACAACGTTGGCTGTTCCACACGGTCGCGCTCGACGGCAAGCCCGGCGGCGATACGTGGGGAGGGCTGCCGGATCTGTATCGCGCCGGCGGCGAAGCGTGGATCACGGGTTCGTACGATCCGGAGCTCAACCTCACGTACTGGGGCACGGCGCAAGCGAAGCCGTGGATGCCCGCGAGCCGCGGCATGAACGGCACGGACGTCGCGCTCTACACGAGCTCGACGCTGGCGCTCAATGCGACGACGGGTGACCTCGCATGGCACTACGCGCACGCACCCGGCGAGGCGTTCGATCTCGACGTCGTGTTCGAGCGCGTGCTGATCGACGCCGGCCGCGACAAATGGGTGTTCTCGGTCGGCAAGGACGGCGTGCTCTGGAAGCACGACCGGCGCAACGGCCAGTACATCGGCCACAAGGAGACGGTGTTCCAGAACGTCTGGGCCAGCTTCGACCGCGAAACGGGCCGGCCGCGCTACCGCCCCGACATCCTCGAGAACAAGGTCGGCGAATGGATCGACGCGTGCCCGAGCACGGCCGGCGGCAAGAACTGGCACGCGATGAGCTTCCACGCGCCGTCGCGGCAACTGATCATTCCGCTTTCGCAAAGCTGCGTGTCGCTGCGCGCACAAGCCATCGAGCAGAAACCGGGCGGCGGCAGCGGCGGCGGCGCCGATCGGCGTTTCTACACGATGCCGGGCACGAACGGTAACGTCGGCAAGCTTGCGGCGTTCAACGTCGATACGCTCGAGCAGGTGTGGTCGCTCGAGCAGCGCGCGTCGTTCATGACGTCGGTGCTCTCGACGGCCGGCGGCGTCGCGTTCGCCGGCGACCTCGACCGCAGCTTCAAGGGCGTCGACGTGCGCGACGGCAAAGTCGTGTTCGAGACACGTCTTGCGACGTCCGTGCAGGGATTCCCGATCAGCTTCGCAGTCGACGGCAAGCAGTACGTCGCGGTTGCGACGGGCTTGGGCGGCGGCAGCCCGCGCCAAGTGCCGGCGACGATCACGCCTGAGCTTCGGCCGCCGAATCGCGGTCAGGCGCTGTACGTGTTCGCCCTACCCTAGCGGCTACAGGAACACGCCGCCGATCCACCATGCGAGCGCGGCAATCGCCGCGGACGCGGGGATCGTGACGATCCACGCGATCACGATGTTGCCCGCGACGGCCCAGCGTACGGCTGACGAGCCCTTGGTCGTGCCGACACCGATGATCGCGCCCGTGATCGTGTGCGTCGTGGAGACGGGAATGCCGAAGTACGTCGCCATGAACAACGTGATCGAGCCCGCGCACTCGGCCGCGAACCCGCCGATCGGTCGAAGCTTCGTGATGCGCTGACCCATGGTCTTGACGATGCGCCAGCCGCCGAACATCGTGCCGACGCCGATCGCGACGAAGCAGCTCATGACGACCCACGCAGGCAGATGATCCGGCGTCGTCAGGCCGTTCGCGATCAGCAACAGCCAAATGATGCCCATCGTTTTCTGCGCGTCGTTGCCGCCGTGCCCGAGGCTATAAGCCGCCGACGAGATGAGTTGCAGCCGCCGAAACCCCCGATCGACGCGCCGCGGCGATTGCCTGAAACAGATCCACGACAGCAGCAGCATGATCAGCGCGCCGAGCGCCATGCCGAGCAGCGGCGAGACGAAGATGAACGCAGCCGTCTTGAGTATGCCCGGCCAAAGCAGCGGCGCGAGGCCGGCCTTGATCAAAGCGGCGCCGATCAGCCCGCCGATCAACGCGTGCGAAGAGCTCGAGGGAATGCCGTAGTACCAAGTGATCAAATTCCAAGAGATCGCGCCGATGAGCGCGCCGAAAATCACGCGGCTGTCGACGAACGTAGGATCGACGATGCCTTTGCCGACCGTCGCGGCGACCGAGAGATGGAAGACGGCCCAGGCCAAGACGTTGAAGAAGGCGGCCCAGATCACGGCCTGCCACGGTTTGAGCACGCCCGTCGACACGACGGTTGCGATCGAGTTCGCGGCGTCGTGGAAGCCGTTCATGAAATCGAAAGCCAGTGCGAGCAGCACCAGCAGCACGAGCGTCGTCGAGACTGCGCTGAGATCCACTAGCCGTTCCGCTGTGTCACGCGTTCTCTAGCACGACGCTTTCGATGACGTTCGCGACGTCCTGGCACTTGTCCGTCGCCGACTCGAGCGCTTCGTAAACGGCCTTGAGCTTGATGACTTGGCGGACGTCCGTCTCTTCGCGAAACAGCCGCGAGATCGCGCCGCGCATGACCTTGTCGGCTTCGGACTCGAGCTTGTCGATTTCCGAGCAGATCCCGAGCATGGCCGGCGCGTCGGCCATCGACGCCATGAGCTTCACGGCCGCCTGCACGCGCTCGGCACACCGCAGCACGAGCTCCGCGAGCTGCGTCGCTTCGGGCGTCACCTTCTGAATGTCATAGAGGACCAGCGATTCGGCCGTATCCTGGATCAGGTCCAGCACGTCATCCATCAGCGAGATCAGCCGGTGGATGTCGTCGCGATCGAACGGCGTGATGAACGTGGTGTGCAGCAGTTGCACGGTCTCGTGCGTGATGCGGTCGGCCGCGTGCTCGGCATCCTCGATGAGCTTGATGCCGACTGTGCGCTCCTTCTCGACGTCGTACTCCCGCAGCACGCTGGCGAGAGCCACGGCACCCTCCACGATTTGCTTCGCGTGGGCATCGAACAGAACGAAAAACCGCCCCTCGCGAGGCATGAGACGCGCGATGAAGTTCATTTTTCTTGGTCGCTCCCCACCCCGAGCGCGAGTGTACACTGCCCCACGTCGAGTCCGGGGGTAGCCATGGTCAGAGGTCTCGTCTGTGCGGCCGCGTTGGTAGCAAGCGGCGGCGCGTACGCTCAAGAAGTCGCGTTGTCGTTCACGGCCGAGCAAGTCGCGCAAGGCCGCGGGGTCTACGACACAACGTGCGCGCAGTGCCACGGCGCTAACCTGGACGACGGCCCGCTCGGAGCGCCGCTCAAAGGCGACGTGTTCATGCGCAAGTACGGCGGCAAGCCGGCGCGCGCGCTGTTCGACGTGCTGCGCACGACGATGCCGACCGGCAACCCCGGCTCGTTGTCCGCCGACACCTACGCCGCGCTAGCGGCGTTGATTCTCTCGCAGAACAGCATCGTCCCTGGCGAGACAGCGCTACCGACGGATCCGCAGCGGCTCGCCGCGATGCAAGTGCCGGCCGGCGGCTTCAGCTTCATGGCGTTCTCGCCGTACACGGCGCGGCCGGCCGTCGACCGGCCGACGCCGCTCGCGGGCTTCAGCGCCGTGACCGACGACGCGATCGCAACACCGCCGGCCGGCGACTGGCTCGGCTGGCGGCGCAGCTACGACGCGCAAGGCTTCAGCCCACTGAAGCAAATCGACACACGCAACGTGCAGGATCTGCGCCTCGCATGGAGCTGGACGTTGCCGGCGGGCTCCGCCGAGGGCGTGCCCGTCGTGCGCGACGGCACGATCTTCGTGCAAGCGTACGGCGACATCGTGCAAGCGCTCGACGCGAAGACCGGCGATCTGCTCTGGCAGTACACGCACACGCTCGAGGACGGCGCATCGCCGTTTCACAAGCGCGGCCTCGCGCTGCACGGCAATCGCCTTTATCTCGGCACGTCGGACGTGCACGTCGTCGCGCTCGACGTCGCGACCGGCGAGGTCGTGTGGGATACGACGATCGGCGATTTCCGCCGCCGCGAGCAGCTGAACGGCGGGCCGCTCGTCGCGCGCGGCAAAGTCATGATCGGCACGACGGGCACCGGCGTCGCGGCGAAGATCGGCGGCCCGCAGATCGTCGGCCTCGACGAGGCGACGGGCGAGATCGCGTGGCGTCTCGGCACGATCGCGAAACCCGGCGAGCCCGGCGACGAGAGCTGGAACGGCATTCCGTTCGCGGAGCGCAGCGGCGCGTCGATCTGGACGCCGGGCAGCTACGATCCGCAGACCGGCCTCGCCTACTTCGGCACGGGCAACACGTACGACACGGGCCCGCTGCTGAAGCCGAACGCGCCGGGGCAAACGAGCGACGCGCTGTACACGAACTCGACGCTCGCCGTCGATCCCGACACGGGCCGGCTCGTCTGGCACTTCCAACATTTCCCGAACGATCAATGGGACCTCGACTGGGCGTTCGAGCGACAGATCTTGGACGTGCCCGTGAACGGCACGCCGCGCCGCGTCGTGCTGACGGCCGGCAAGATCGGCATCTACGACGCCGTCGATGCGCGCACCGGCGAGTGGGTGTTCTCGATCGATCTCGGCTTGAACAACATCGTGACCGAGATCGACGCAAGGACCGGCGAGAAACACGTCGATCGCAGCCGCTATCCCGACGGCACCGTGCAGCTCGTGTGCCCGCACGGCGCGGGCGCGAAGAACTTCCTGCCGGGCGCGTACATCGCGTCGCGCCGCGTCGTCGTCGTGCCGCTCAACGAAGCGTGCATGGACTTGTTCCCGGTGCCGGGCGGCGGCCGCGGCGGATTGTCGTCGGGCGTGAACTGGGGCATTCGCCCGCGGCCCGGCGACGACGGCAACTACGGCCGCCTACAGGCGATCGATCTCGCGACGCGCGAAACCGTGTGGACGACGCGGCAACGCGCGCCGCAAACCTCGGGCGTGCTCGCGACGGCCGGCGAGCTCGTGTTCGCGGCCGCGTTCGACCGCACGTTGCGCGCGTACGATGCGCGCGACGGCCGCGAGCTCTGGCAAACGCGGCTGAACGACGTCTCGAGCTCGAGCCCGATCAGCTACGCCGCGGGCGGCAAGCAGTACGTGGCGATCGTCGTCGGCGAAGGCGGCTTCCACGCGCGCAGCTTCGCGCTGCTCGTGCCGGAGTTCCGCAGCCCGCCGAATCGCGGCTCGTCGCTGTGGGTGTTCGCGCTGCCGAACTAGCCGGCGTCCGGCTCGCGTTCATTCGCTTACCCTTTTGTAGACGTCGAAGTCGATCTTGTCCGTGCGGTAGCTGTACGAGGGCCACAGAAGGGCCAGCGCAAACACCTGCCCGCTCAAGCTCGCGATGACCGGCTCGAGAAAGTCGGGATCGTAGAGCTTGGCGAGCAGTTGCGCGGTCGTAAGCACGGGCAGTGCAATGCAGACCGCGGCTGCGAGCTTCGCCATGAGTCGGATCACGGCGAGACGGTCTTCGTGCGCTTGGTAATGGTCGGTTCTCGGCCCTCGCAATCCCATGAGCACGAACACGCCCATGACAGTCAGCATCACGGCCGTGATCACGATATTGCCACTCGCCGTGAACCAGCTGAACTCGAAACGCCGGTACCAGAGAACGAACGCAATGAAGGCAAGATTCGTGAGCACCACGGCAATCAGCACGGCCGGCGACACGAAATCGACGAGCCGGCGACGCTGCAAATCCGTCGTGCGCACGCGCGGGGCCGCGGTCGCCATCGCCTTCTGATGCTTGCGCAGCGAGAGCGCGTAATACGGCAGCGGAGCGAGTTGCAGGATGAAGAACGGCAACAGCGCGGCGTCCCACTCTCCGCTCGTGGACCACGGCGTGAAGATTGCCCCGTCCCAGTCGGTGCCGAACGTGCCAACGATCAACGCAA
>Ga0315912_10005809_pt1 | contig 11232 bp, 5 predicted proteins | sample VfabasoilMG_FD_204469 | JGI IMG/M metagenome (GOLD analysis project Ga0315912, IMG submission 204469) | Garden soil microbial communities collected in Santa Monica, California, United States - V. faba soil | ecosystem: Environmental > Terrestrial > Soil > Garden | place: USA: California...
GCCTGTTCGTCCCGACTCTGCCGCGTGCCGATCCCGAGGCGATCGTCTGGACCGTTTCCTTGATCGGTGGCATCGGGGGCACTCTGACGGTGCTTGCGTACGGCTATTGGCTGCGCGAGGAAGGCCGCACGAGCCCCGAAGATTTGCGCACGTGCCGCATCGATCTCGCGGCCAGTTACTTCGTGATGGGGCTGTTCGGCATCCTCATGGTCATCGTCGGGCAGACCGTGAAGCTCGAAGGCGAGGGCACGACGATGCTAATCGTGCTCTCGGACCGGCTTGGCGAGGAACTCGGCCCGGCCGGCAAATGGCTGTTCCTCGTCGGCACGTTCGGCACCGTGTTCAGCAGCCTGCTGGGTGTCTGGCAGGCGACGCCGTATCTGTTCGCCGAGTGCTGGCGCCTGGGTATCCGCCGCGATCCGAAGCCCGTCGACATGCGCGCGCCGACGTATCGCTGGTTCCTGATCGTGCTCGCGGTCGTGCCGATGATCGGCTTGTTCGGCAGCTTCCGCGAAGTGCAGAAGATCTATACTTTCATCGGCGCCTATATCTTCCCGACGCTCGCGCTCGTGTTGATCGTGTTCAACTCGCGCTCGGCGTGGGTCGGTACGCGCTTCAAGAATCACCCGGCCACCATCGTTTTGCTGGCCGGCGTGCTCGTGTTCTTTACTTGGTTGGCCATCGAAAACATCGAAGCTTGATATGACCGCTCCTTCGCACGTTCGCGCTCCAAGACCGCTCAACACCTCTTTGCCGCAACACGAGAGCCTCGCGCACATGCTGCTCGCGGCCGTCGACGCGCAGCCGGATCTGCCCGCCGTCATTCTCGAGCAGCAGCGCATCACGTATGCGGAGCTCGGTCGCGCGGTAGCAGGGCTCGCGAAGTGGTTAGCGGCAGCCGGCGCAAAGCGCGGCGAGCGCGTCATGCTGCTGATGGCCAATTCGATCGAGATGACGACGGCGTTGAACGCCGTGTGGGCGACCGGCGCGCAGGTTGCGCCTATCAACCCGTTCCTCACGCCGTCCGAGCTCAAGAAACAGCTCGGCGACGTTCAGGCTTGCGCGATCATCAGCGACAAGGCGTCGGAGGAGAAGGCGGCGCACGTCGCCATTGAGTTCAATGTCCCCAACAAGCTCACGCTCGGCGCCGGCGGCACGACGCTCGACGCGTGGAAAGCCGACAAATCGTTGCAGCTCGATCGCTCGCGCTTGCCCAAGCGCGACGACTTTGCGCTGCTGATCTTCACCGGCGGCTCGACGGGTGTGCCGAAGGGCGTCAATCACACGCACGGCGCGTTGCTGTACTCCGTGCTGCAGCACGTGACGGTGTGGCCGTGCAAGTTCGGCCAGGAACGATTCCTCAACGTCGCGCCGATGTTCCACATTTGGGGGCTTGGCTACTCGACGTTGGTGCCGATCTACGCGCAGAGCACGCTCGTCATGGTGCCGCGCTACGACGCCGACAAAGTCGTGCAGGGACTTTCGGATCACAAGATCACCGTGTTCGCCGGCGGCCCCGCGCCGATCTACATGGGCATGCTCGCGAGCCCCGTGTTCGCGAAGGCCGATCTTTCGCACTTGCGTTACTGCCCGTCGGGTGGGGCGCCGTGCCCAGCCGAGCTGCATCGCGAGTGGCTCGAGAAGACCGGTCAGCCGATTCTCGAGGGCTGGGGCATGACCGAGGGCGCGCCGTTTTGCCTGAACGTGTACAGCGGCGGCACGCGGAAGCTGCTCTCCGTGGGCAACCCCGTGCCGGGCACGGAGCTGCAAGTCGTGGACCTCGAAAACGGTGACCGCGTGTTGCCGCTGGGCGAGCGCGGCGAGCTCCGCGTGCGCGGCCCGCAGATGGGTGCCGGCTATCGCAATCACCCCGACGAGACGGCACGAACGTATCGCGACGGCTGGGTGCACACGGGCGACATCGGCTATGTCGACGAGGAGGGTTTCGTCTTCCTCGTCGACCGCAAGAAAGACATGGTCATCGTCGGCGGCTTCAACGTGTACCCGCGTGAGGTCGACGAGGTGCTATTCAAGCATCCGAAGATTCGCGAGGCAGCTACCGTCGGCAAGGCGGATCCGCGCTTGGGCGAGGTGCTCGTCGCGTTCGTCGTGCTCGACGAAGGCAAGACGCTGACGAAAGACGAGTTCTTCGAGTACTGCAAGACCGAGATGGTCAAGTACAAACGGCCTGTCGACGTGATTTTCGTCGACGCCTTGCCGAAGACGGGCACGAACAAGATCAACCGCCGCGCACTGCGCGACCGGGTATAGCGCATGGCGTTGAAGCGCCCGCGGTGGCCGAGCGGGCGCGTCGTGACGCTCGAGCACACGTCGAAGGTGCTCAAAGGCAACCCGCTCGGCGATCCACACGTGCGCGCGCTCGACGTCTGGTTGCCGCCGCAGTACGACGAGCTTCGCGGGCGCGGACGCGGCAAACGATTCCCCGTCGTCTACGACCTCGTGGGTTTCACGGGCAGCGGCCGCTCGCACACGAGCTGGCGCGCGTTCGACGAGAACGTGCCCGAGCGCGCGGCGCGGCTCGTGGCCGAGCGCAAGATGGGCCCGCTGATCATTGTTTTCCCCGATTGCTTCACGTCGCTCGGCGGCAACCAGTACATCAACTCGCCGGCCGTCGGCGACTACGCCGACTATTTGACGCGCGAGCTCGTGCCGTTCGTCGACGCCGAGCTGCGCACGCTGGCCGATCGCGAACATCGCGGCTGCTTCGGCAAATCGTCGGGCGGCTACGGAGCCGTGATTCACGGCATGAAATACCCGAAGTACTGGGGCGCGGTCGCGAGTCACTCGGGCGACGCGTACTTCGATTTCGTCTACGGACACGATTGGCCGGGCACGCTCGATGAGCTCGCGAAGTACCGGCGGCCGAGGCTCGCCACGGGGCGGCGCAACGTCGCGGCGGCCGCAGCGGCGGCCGGCAACGACGGCCTCGACGACGGCCGCGTTGCGCGCTTTCTCGAGCACGCGTGGCGCAAGGAGCGCCTCTCCGACGCCGAGGTCCACGCACTGATGATCCTCGCGATGGCGGCCACGTACGACCCCGACGTGCGCGCGCCGAATAAGTTTCGCGTGCCGTTCAACCTCGAGACGGGCGCGCTGCTGCCGCAGCGCTGGCGGCAGTGGCGGCGCCACGATCCCGTCAATCTCGTTGCGCGCTACGCGAAAAGCCTGCGAACGCTGCGCGGAATCTTCATCGACTGCGGTTGGCGCGATCAGTACCTGATTCACTACGGCAGCCGCATGCTGTCGCTGAAGCTCGCGCAGCACGGCGTGCCGCACGTGTACGAGGAGTTCGACGGCAGCCACTCCGGCATCGATTACCGCATGGAGCGCAGCCTGCCGTTTCTATCTCGTTCTCTTCGCTAGCGGTTCGATCAGCCTTCGTCCGCGCCGGCAGTCGATGCGTTCGTCTCGCAACAATTTACGTGCTTGTGTCAACTAGTTGACATACGGCTGACATCCTTCTCGCCTACGATACGGCTGCTCGATCGGCAACTGGCCGCGTCGGGCACTACTCACGCCGTTTCGGATTCAGGCTCTGGGGAGGGCTGGAATGACGCGCACCTTCTACCGTCGCGCAGCGTTCGCGGCGTCGCTGACCGTGTGGCTCTTGGGGCCTGCGCCACTGAGCGCGCAGTCGTTCACGCCGATTCGCGTGAACGCGGGCGGCAGTGCATTCACCGACGGCGCCAGCAACGTGTGGAGCGCTGATACCGGATACAACACCGGCTCTACTGCCTCGACCGGGGGCGCGATATCGGGCACTACTGACGACACGTTGTATCAGACGAACCGTTGGGACGGCGCCGGGGGCTCAGAGCTCGAATACTCATTCACTGTCCCAAACGGCTTTTACGAGGTAAGCCTCCTTTTCGCGGAGACGTGGAGCGGCGCCTTCTCCGTCGGTGCGCGAGTTTTCGATGTGGAGATGGAGGGCAGCGTTGTCCTGCCGAGCGTCGACGTCTACGCAGAGTCGGGTGCGAACGCAGCGCTAGTCCGAACCGCGATGACCGCTGTGGCGGACGGCACGCTCAATGTGCGCTTTCTCCACCTCGTGGAGAACCCGTTCGTCAGCGCGATCGAGATCAAGGCAACCACGAAGCCGAGCCAGCCGAGCAACATTCTGATAAGCCCCGTCTCGACGACGCAGCACAACCTGAGCTGGACCGCTTCAATCGACGACGTTGCCGTCGCGCGATACGAGATTGAACGCTGCCAGGGTGCTTCTTGCACAACATTCGCCTTGATCGCCGGCCCTACTACTACGAGCTATCAAGACAGCGCGCTCACCGCTAGTACCACATACCGATATCGCCTGCGTGCGGTCGACAGCAGCGGGCAGTACAGCGACTACTCCACGGTCAAGAGCGCCACGACCATGGGTACGAGCGGGCCCGGGGCTACGAGGATCAACACGGGCGGCAGCAGTTTCACCGACTCATCAAGCAACGTATGGAGTGCCGATACCGGCTACAACACAGGCTCAACGTTTACGTCTGGCAACGCGATCGCGGGAACGACCGATGATTCGCTGTATCAATCGGAACGATGGGATGCCGCTGGTTCGCCAGAGCTCGAGTACACCATCTCCGCTCCCGCGGGCCGGTATGAGGTTCGTCTGCATTTCGCTGAGACGTCCTCTAGCCAGTCCGCAGTCGGTCGTCGCGTTTTCAGCGTCCAGCTCGAAGGCGCGACGGCATTGTCCAACGTGGACGTGTTCGCTGAAGCCGGAGCCAATACGGCGCTCGTTAAGAGCGCAACGACGAGCGTCGCGGACGGCACGCTCAACATCCGCTTCATTCACGGTGTCGAGAACCCCTTCATTCATGGACTCGAGGTTCTGTGGTCACCGCCGTCTGACGGCTCCGCGCCGAGTGCGCCCACAAACCTATCTGATCTGCCAGCTTCCAGCACCGCAGTCACGTTGAGCTGGTCCGCTTCCACCGACGACGTCGCCGTTACGGGCTATGCCATTGAGCGGTGCGTCGGCACGGGGTGCGTCAACTTTGCAGAAATCGCGACAGCTTCAAGCCTCAGCTACCAAGACACTGGCCTCGTCACGGATTCGACATACCGCTATCGCGTGCGCGCTTACGACGCGGCTGGCAACCGTAGCGCGTACTCGAACACCGATACGGCTGTGACGCGCGTTGCAGTTTCGTATGTGTACGACGAGCTCGGCCGTCTTGCGCTGGTCGTTCTTCCAAGCGGTGCGTCGATCACCTATGCCTATGACGAATCCGGCAACGTCACGGCGATTGTTCGGGCAGCGCCGTAAGAACTTCTTACTGAGGGTTCGCGATATGACTACGCGATCTATTGTGCTCGTCTTCCTTCGTCTGTGGCACGCTGCTAGCGCGCGCGGCGTTCAACCGCTGATAGCTGCAAGCGCGCTCATCGTCTGCGGCTTGGCCGTCTCGCCTGCCAACGCAGGGACAAACACGTGGAGTCGCTCAAGCGGCAACGGCTCCATCAACGGGTGCTGGGTCGATTCCCCAAGCGTTGCCGACGCCAAGGCGTGTTACAGCACTTACAACTTCGGTCTGCTGAAGTGCGGCGATGTCACGATAGTCAGTGGTCCGACGCCCGTCGGCGGCGGCGGCTATACCGTCACGTTCACGCAGCCTCTCGACGATCACTATCCGGATGACTGCGCAGAACCACTGTCTTATTACCCCTCAATCTGGGGCTTCAATGACGCGTGTTCGGCGGGTGGCGAAGTGTGGAACGAGCTGTATGGTGGCTGCGCACCAGAGTGCCTCATCCCACAGACACTGAATATGTCGACGGGAAATTGCGATTGGCCTGGCAATGACGTCCAACAGCAACGCAGCGATCCGAATGGGCTCATTTGTAAAGGCAATCCGTGCGACATCCTGTCAGGCAACAAGATTCAGCGCGAGACCGACTACGCGCCCGCGGCCGGCGTACTCGGGTTTACACGTACCTACAACAGCCTGCGGTACCACTCTGCAAAACAGGGCGCATACGGGAAACCGCTCGGGGAGTCATGGTTCGGCTCCTATTTGCAGTTCGTTTCGGCAGCTTCGGGTCTGAGCTCGACTGTTGTTCATGCGGTGAGACCCAACGGAGACGTCATTGAATTTACGGCGACCGCGCCAGGCTCGACGTCTACCGAGTACGAAGCGGAAGGTGAGCTGAAAGACCGACTAGTTGTCGCCCTAAACTCCGGTGTGTTCGCGGGTTGGCGCTACGTGACAGCAGCCGACGACTCTGAACTGTACGACACAAATGGGCGATTGCTCTCAATCAAGCATCGTGGCGGCATCACGGAGACGCTGACCTATGGATCGAACAGTCGAATCGAATCCGTGGCCGACGATTTCGGGCATGAGCTCGGGTTTGATTGGGACTCCGCAACGCCGCCACGACTCGAAACCGTCGTTCTACCGGACTCAGGCGAAATCGAGTTTGAGTACGGCGCGAACAACAACCTGGTTTCTGTGACCTATCCCGACACCCGCGAACGCCATTACTTGTACGAGCTGTCGGAGAGCTGGCAAAAGCACCTGCTCACCGGCCTCGAGGACGAGTCGAGCGTCCGGTACGCGACTTGGGGCTACAGGACCGACAATCGTGCAACGAGCTCCGTGCACGCCGGTGGTGCGGATAGTTACGGCATCACGTACAACGCCGACGGCACACGGGTAGTGGTAGATCCGCTAGGCAAGAGCGTTACGTACGCGTCGGACGTTATCGCTGGACAGCGGCGGTATACCGATTCAAGCGGACCGTGTGAGTCCTGCGGTGGCGAGTACGAGAGCGCGACGTTCGACTCGTACGGCAACTTCGAGAGCACGACGGACTTCAACGGCGTCGAGACTCGCTACGAGCACGACACCGCGCGCACGCTCGAAACCGAGCGTATAGAAGCTTACGGCACCGCGAACGAGCGCACGATCACCACCGACTGGCACTCGACGTTCCGCCTGCCGGAGGAGATCAACGAGCCCGGCCGCCGCACCGAATTCACCTACGACTCGAACGGCAACGTCCTCACGCAAACCGTGACCGACACCGCCACGAGCCAGAGCCGCACGTGGACGATGACCTATTCAACATTAGGTCAACTGCTGACGATCAACGGCCCGCGCACCGATGTGACGGACGTCATGACGTTCACCTACTACACGTGCACGACGGGCGACGAATGCGGTCAGCTGCACACGGTGACGGACGCGGCCAACAACGTAACGACGTACGACACGTACAACGCGCACGGCCTGCCGCTCACGGTCACGGATCCGAACGGCGCCGTGATCACGCTCGAGTACGACGCGCGCCAGCGCCTAACGAGCCGCACGGTGGCGGGGGAGGAGACCGCGTTCGAGTACTGGCCGACGGGCCTCTTGAAGAAGATCATTCAGCCGGATGCCTCGTTCGTGCAGTACGGCTATGACGCCGCGCATCGACTGACGAGCGTGACCGACCCCGTCGGCAACACGATCACGTATACGCTCAACGGCGCCGGCCAGCGGCTGACCGAGACGGTGCGCGACGGCTCGAACGTGCTGACGTTTCGAAGAACGCACGTCTACGACAACCTCGGTCGCCTGCTGGAAGAGCACGGGGAGGCGGGCCAGATCACGAGCTTCGACTACGACGAGGAAGGCAACCTCACGGAGATCGAAGACCCGGTCGGCCGGATCACGCAGCAGGCGTACGACGAGCTGAACCGCTTAGCGAGCATCACCGACCCGGCCGAGCAGTTCACGGAGCTCGCCTACGACGCCCGCGACAACGTGCTCGAGGTCATCGACCCGCGTGCGCTCTCGACGAGCTACGTCTACAACGGCTTCGACGAGCCGGTCGAGCTGACGAGCCCCGATACCGGCACGAGCGACTCCCCGCGCGACGCCGCCGGCAACGTCGAGTCCGCAACCGACGCCCGCAACGAGACGGGCGAGTACACGTACGACGCTGTCAACCGCGTCACCGAGATCGAGTACGGCGACGACACCGTGACCTTTGGCTATGACTCAGGATCGAACGGCAACGGCCGTCTGACCTCCGTCACGAACGGCGCGAGCGCGCTCGCCTTGGCCTACGACGCTCTCGGGCGCGTGCTCGAGCGTTCGCAGACCACCGGCAGCGTGACGCTCGACATCGCCTACGACTACGACAGCTACGGCCGGCTCGAGGGGCTGACGACGCCCTCGGGGCAGCTCTTGAGCTACGAGTACACGGACGGCCGCGTCTCGGGCCTGAAGGTCAACGGCAGCTATTTATTGTCCGCGATCACGTACCAGCCGTTCGGCCCGACGACGGGCTGGACCTGGGGCAACAGTACCGAAACGACACGCGAGTACGACACCGACGGGCAGCTCGTCGCGATCAGCAGTGCTGGTGCCTCGACCTACACGTTCAACGACGACGGCACGATCGAGTCACGCAGCGATGACTTCGCATCGGATCTTTCCTGGGCCGCGGGTACGACGACGTTTGCGGTCTCATCGACGAGCAACCGCCTCTCGAGCGCCAGCGGTGACTTGAGCCGCAGCTACGGCTACGACGCTGCGGGAAACACGACGAGCGACGGCAGCCGCACGTTCACGTACAACGATGCGGGCCGCATGAAGACTTCGACCGCCGCCAGCGTCACGACGACGTACAGCTACAACGGGCTCGGCGAGCGGGCGAAGAAGACCAACTCCTCTTCGACGACATATTTCGCGTATGACGAAGCGGGACACCTGATCGGCGAGTACGACGCCTCCGGCGATCTGATTCGAGAGACGGTGTGGTTCGGAGACATCCCGGTCGCAGTGCTCACGCCAAACGGCGCCGGCGTCCACGTGTTCTACATCCACACCGATCACTTGAACACGCCGCGGCGGATCACTCGGCCTTCCGATGACGACATCGTGTGGCGCTGGGACTCGGATCCGTTCGGCGATACGGCCGCTGACGACGACCCCGACAACGACTCGACAACGTTCGTCTTCAACCACCGGTTCCCCGGCCAGTACTTCGACCCTGAGACCATGCTGCACTACAACTACTTCCGCGATTACGACGCGGCCACCGGCAGATACGTCCAGAGTGATCCGATCGGCCTAGACGGTGGCATCAACACCTACGCGTACGCCGCGGGCAACCCGAATCGTTACTCCGACCCACGCGGATTGAACCCCGCCATCGGGTGCGTCGCCGGCGCATGGGCCGGCCCGGTTGGCTGCGGTGTCGGCGCAACGGTTGGAACGGCCGTGGCTGGCGGCATTGCGCTCGCAGCAATCATGAGCGTGCCGAGCGACAAATCCAACGTCGCCGTCACGACTGCCGATGTCTGCAAGAACGACGAATGTACGACGATCGAAGCTGACATACGCGCGCGCGCTTCGGAGCTACGCGCGCGGTACTTCCAGCTCCTTCGCGATCCTCGTGATCTATACAATCGAGCGCGTGATACGGCGAACCTAGGACGCCGAGTCGGAACTTACATTGGTCATCAACAGCAGTTTCGCGACCAGCAAGAAAACCTCCGGGACTTGATAAGACGCGCGGATTCACGTGGCTGTTATGTAAGTATTGAGGACCGTGCATTAGCGAACGCACCCACACCTCCACGGCCGTCATTATGAAAGGCCCTTCAAAGAACCTGACTGAGGTACACCTCGCTAACGCCTGGATTTCTCGGTATGAGATCGTCAGTAGGGATGGGGACCAGTCACAGGCGGCAAAAGAGCTCTTTTGGGCGTTTCAAGCACTTGATGCTCTTTGTTCCTCAGACGCTTTGCGGGCGTGGCGCGTGATTTTGGCAGTTGTTGAAGCGAGCCCCAGCGACGCTGTTCTAGACAATCTGGTCGCCGGCCCGCTGGAATCAGTTCTTGCGCGGAATGGCCACTTGGTAATCGATGCGATTGAGCATGAGGCTCGCGAGAACCAGCGGTTTCGGTCGTTGCTACAGGGACTGTGGCGAAACGTGATTCCGCCCGAAATTTGGCACCGCATAGAGCGCGCGCGGTCATCTACCTGATTCGGGCGCGTATGCCCGCGCTGGCAGTCTGGGCAGCTACACGTGCACGTCGGGCGACGAATGCGGTCAGCTTGGCATGACCTGGGAATTCCGGACATCTCCCACGCCCTTCACGGAAGTCGACTCGCTCGAGGTTGATCGCCTATCCTCGATGCCATCGGGGCGAATGCCGCCGCGTGCGAATGGCGATGAGCAACCTCCAACCAGTGCGCTACGAGCAAGGCCGGCCGCTGCTCTTGGCGGGTATTCGGCGCAAGCACAACTTCGCGAGCATGGCCGAAGGCATTCCGCTCCAGTGGGATGACTTCATGAAGCTCGGCCCGCTGCCGGGTCAGGTCGGCAAGACGGCGTACGGCGCAATTGCCGGCGGCGATCCGCAGAAACAAACCATGGAGTACATGTGCGGCGTCGAGGTGAAGAGCTTCGACGCGGTGCCGAAAGAACTCGGGCGAATGCGCGTGCCGGCGGCGAAGTACGCTGTGTTCCGGCACTCGGGTAACGTCGCGACCATTCAAGACACGTGGCGGCAGATCTTCGCCTGGCTGCCGAACTCTGGTATGCAGTCGAACGAGACGCCGGATTTCGAGGTCTACGGCGAGCGCTTCGACGGTGCAACGGGCGAAGGCGGTGTCGAGATCTGGCTCGGTGTGAAGGCGAAAGAATAATCGGCCGAGAAGGGGGGAACCATGCGCGCGATCGTGATTGCTCTCTGCGGATTGGTCAGCCACGCCGCGTTCGCGCAAGGAAGCGAGCCCGCCGACATCGGTTACTCGAACGTCGCAGCCGTGCTCGAATCATTGCGCTCCGACCCAAGAGCGCAGTTCCGCGACCAGGGCGGCTGGACCGTCGTCGCGAGCAGCGAGCGCGGCACGCCCGTCGAATGGTTCTTCACGCCCGAAGGTCACGAGGCGCATCCGGCCGTCGTCAAACGCACGGCGGTCGAACGCGACGGCGTCGGCATGATCGATCTCGCGGCGCTCTGCCAAGCCACGCAAGTCGCGTGCGACATGTTGCTCGACGACTTCCGGCAGCGGCAGGAGGCCGCGCAAGCGGCGGCGCGCCGCGAGCTCGTGCGGCTCGACGTGCGCGTGGAGCTCGACGATCACGAGCGCTTGCGCGTCGAGCGCATGCTGGCGCAGGAAGGCACGGCCGCCGAAATTCGCTTCACGGATGTCTTGAAGGTCGTGATCGTGCCCACGCTCGACGACGACGGGCGC
>Ga0315912_10005810_pt1 | contig 11232 bp, 12 predicted proteins | sample VfabasoilMG_FD_204469 | JGI IMG/M metagenome (GOLD analysis project Ga0315912, IMG submission 204469) | Garden soil microbial communities collected in Santa Monica, California, United States - V. faba soil | ecosystem: Environmental > Terrestrial > Soil > Garden | place: USA: California...
TTAACACATCGGGCCGTCGGTGGCTAGTTTTTCAGGCCCTGCGGACCCAGGTGGGGCGCAATCCGGGCTCGCCCGGCGGGCAAGCGTAGTCCGCCTCGATCCCGATCTCCGGCGCCCAGACGAGGCGCTCGCCATGGAAGAGCAGCGGCATGCGCTCGCGCTCCCAGGGCGGAACCGCGTGTTCCTGCAGGAGATTCTTCAAAGTCCGGGTCGGCCGCCGGGGGTCGGTACGCAGGCGCTCGCCTCCCGAGCGGCCGCCGAAGCGCCAGCCCGGCTCGGCCGATCGTGCGGCCTCGAGTCCCTCGCCTGAAACGCGGTCGAAACGCACCTCCCCATGCTCCGCGAGATCCACTTCCAGCTCGCCGTTCCAGGGACGCTCCCACGCGGCGCGCGCGGCCTGGAGGCGTTCGATGCGGACGCGGTCGCGATAGCGAACGAGCGTGAGGCCTTCGTGCTCGACGCGGACGTCGGCGTCCGGGCGCGCGGCAAAGAGCTGCGAGGACATCTCGGCGAGCCGCGCCTGCGACGGCATGGGGGCTCCGTTCAGGGCGAGGAACGCGCGCAGCACGTTCGCGCGACGCTCGCCGGAGAGATTGAGGTTCGCGACGAGCGCTTCGCCTGCGTTCGGCGGGAGGCCGTCGTTGCGGGCGAGCGCCTCGAGGAGACCATCGGCTGCGGCGGCGTGACGGGCGAAGCGCGCGACGGCCTCGCGCCATCTCGGAAGGCGGGCGTCGAGGAGCGGCGCGATGTCGTGACGCAGGAAGTTGCGGTCGTGCATGCGGCTTTCGTTGGACTCGTCCTCGATCCAGGCGAGGCCCTTGCCTTCCGCGTAGGCCTTCAGTTCGCTCCGCGCCATGCCGAGGAATGGACGAAAGAGGCGAACCCGCGAACCTTCGAGCGGGCGCAGCTCCGGCATCGCGGACACGCCCTTCATCCCGCTCCCGCGCAGGAGCTGCAGGAGCACGGTTTCGGCCTGGTCATCCCGGTGGTGGGCGAGTGCCACGAAGTCTTCACGCCGCGCCGCGTACACCGCGTAGCGCGCGGCCCGCGCGGCGGCTTCGAGGCCCTCGTCCGCATCGCGGTCGACGTGAACGCGCTCCACGTCGAGCGAAATGCCCAACCGCGCGCAGGTCTCCCGGCAGAAATCCGCCCACGAATCGGCGTTCGGGCTGAGCCCGTGATGCACGTGAACCGCCGTGAGCCGGGCGGGCGAGAGGCCCGCGCCGTGGATCAGGTCGAGGAGGACGACCGAGTCGAGTCCGCCCGAGAGCCCGACGCAGATCGATTCGCCGGCGCCTGCGACCTGCGCGAGCCGTTCCTCGATATGGCGGACGAGGGCCATTGACTCATGGGGCGCAAAAAAAGCGGCGCGTGGTCACTCGGCGACTTCCTTGAACTTGCCGAAATTCACGAGGCGGTCCTGGCGGCGCTCGAGGAGCTCGTCGATGCCCATGTCCTGAAGGCCGCGAAGGCTGTCCTGGATGCCCTTCTTCAGGTTCTTCGCCGCTTCCGCGTGGTCGCGATGGGCGCCGCCCAGCGGCTCGTTGATGACCTTGTCGATGAGGCCGAGGGTCTTCAGCCGCGGCGCCGTGATCCCGAGGGCTTCGGCCGCCTCGGGTGCGTTCTCGGCGCTCTTCCACAGGATCGCGGCGCAGCCTTCGGGTGAGATCACGGAATAGGTCGAGTACTGCATCATGAGCGTGGTGTCCCCGACCGCGATCGCGAGCGCGCCGCCCGAGCCGCCCTCGCCGATCACCGAGACCACGACCGGGACGCGCAACCCCGCCATCACATAGAGGTTGTGCCCGATCGCTTCCGACTGCCCGCGCTCTTCGGCGCCGATCCCGGGATACGCCCCCGGCGTGTCGACGAACGTGAGCAGCGGCACGCCGAATTTCTCCGCGAGGCGCATGAGGCGCAGCGCCTTGCGATAGCCCTCGGGGCGCGGCATGCCGAAATTACGGAAGATCTTGTCGTTGGTGTCGCGGCCTTTCTGGTGGCCGATCACCATCACCGTCTGGCCGTTGAAGCGCGCAAGGCCGCCCACGATCGCGGGATCATCGGCGAACGAGCGGTCGCCGTGCATCTCCTCGAAGTCGGTGCAGACGAGGCCGATGTAGTCGAGCGTGTAGGGGCGCTGCGGATGCCGCGCGACCTTCGAGATCTGCCACGGCGAGAGCTTTCCGTAGATCTCCTTGGTGAGCTCGCGGCTTTTCTTGGAAAGCCTCTCGATCTCCTGGGAGATGTCGACGGCGGAATCGTCCTGGACGAACCGCAGCTCCTCGATCTTCTGCTCGAGCTCGGCAATTGGTTGTTCGAAATCAAGAAAACTGGTTTTCATACCGCCGAGATCATACCCCGTAGAATCCGGCGCATGCCCCTCGATGCCGAGCAATCACGCCTCGCCGCACTCCTCTCGCGCTCCGCGCTGGGGGACCGGGCCGCCTTTGCCGACCTCTACGGGGCCACGCGTTCGAAACTGTTTGCCGTCTCGCTGCGTATAGTCCGTGAGAGGCCTTTGGCGGAGGAAGTCTTGCAGGACAGTTTCGTGAGCATCTGGAACCACGCGGCGGACTACGCGCAGGCGAAAAGCGCGCCGACCACGTGGATGACGGCGATCGTGCGCAACCGCAGCCTCGACGTGCTGCGCCGGCCGCGCGAGGAAGAGGACGTGGACGAAGCGCTCACGGCGACGCTCGTGGACGAAGCGGCTTCGCCGCAACGCGAAGCCGAGGCGCGCGGCGACGCGCGCACGCTGCGCGATTGCCTGCAGGAGCTCGACGCGGAGCAGCGCCAGTCGATCGCGCTCGCGTTCTACCACGGCCTTTCGCACTCCGAGCTCGCCGGCCACCTCCGGCGCCCGCTCGGCACCGTGAAAACCCATATCCGGCGCGGACTCGCGCAGCTGCGCGATTGCCTCGTGCGCCACGGCACCCTCACGGCGGAGCGCGCCTGATGCGCCTCACGCGCGAAACGCTCCACGCCCTCGCGGCGGAATACGTCGTCGGGACGCTGCGCGGCCCTGCTCGGCGCCGCTTCGAAAGGATCGCGCGTGAAAACCGCGAAGCGCGCGAGATCGTCGAGACGTGGCAGTCGCAGCTCACGCCGCTCGCCGAACAAGTACGACCCGTGGAGCCACCTGCACGTGTGTGGTCGGCCATTGAAGCGCGCCTGGGTCGCAAAGCGGCCCAGCCGGAACCCGGCCTCAACCCCTGGCGGAGCCTCGCAATGCTCGCCTCCGGCCTCGCTGCCGTGCTCGCCGTCGCTTTCCTCTGGTTCACGCCGGCGCGCGATGGCGATCCCGAATTCGTCGCCGTGCTCACGGCGTCCGACGCCGTGCCGCGCATGGTCGTTTCGATGCACGGCTCGCAGGAGTTGCGCGTGCGGGTCGTGAAGTCCTGGCAGGGCACCGAGGGCAAGAGCCTCGAGCTCTGGGCGGTTCCGAAGAACGGTGCGCCGAAATCGCTCGGGCTCGTCGAGAACGAGCGGGATACGCGCATCCGCCTGGCCGCCAGCGACGCGCGCCTCGTCAGTGCGAATGCGTTTGCCGTGAGCCTCGAGCCGCGCGGCGGCTCGACGACCGGCGCTCCGACGGGCCCCGTCCTCTGCTCGGGCGCAATCGCCGGGACGCGAAAGGCGTAGCGGTCATGCCGGCGCAGGCCGGCATCCCGTTACCTTCGCCGCTCCAATCGCTCGCAGAGCACCGCGATCCCTTCCGGCGTGCGCGTCGTCGGCCGCTGCAGCGTATCCGGATTGATCCATTCGAGCCGCCCCGCCCTCACCGCGGAGAGCGTTCCGCGCTCCTTCCAGTTCGCCCGAAACTCCGTCTCGTTGGATGCGGACCCCGTCCCGATGATCACCGACGGATCGCGCGCATAGACCTCCTCCCACGACACGGTCGGCGCCACCCCGGGCAGGTCCTTGAACACGTTTCGCCCCCCGCACATCTCGAGCGCGTCGTTCATGAAATGCCCGCCGGAGATCGTTGTGAGCGGGTTGTGCCAGATCTCGAGGAACACATCGACCTTCGGACGGGCGGCATATCGCGCACGCAGGTCCGAGAGCCGCGAGCGGAATTGGGCGGTGACGCCCGCGACATCGAGACCCGTGAACGTCCCCAGCATGCGAAGGAGACCCGGGACGTCATCGAGCCTGCGTCCGTGCGCGACATAAACGGCCGCACCCACGCGCTCGAGCGGTTCGATGTCTTCCACGCGGAAGCTGTCGCGCCAGGCGAGCACGAGGTCGGGCTTCAACGCCGCAACCTGCTCGAGTGACACGCCGAGCGCGGAGGAAACGACCGGCAGCGACTTGGCCTCCGCCGGGTAGTCGCTGTACGCGCTCACGCCGACGACGCGATGTCCGGCGCCCATGGCGAATGCAAGCTCCGTCAGGAAGGGAGCCAGCGTGACGATGCGTTTCGCGGGAGCGGCGAGCGTGACGGTCCGGCCGAGGTCGTCCCTGATCGTCACCGGCGCGGCGAACGCGGCGGGAATGAAGAGCGCCGCGAGCAGCCAGCGGATCAACGCTTCCTTCGCTTCAGGTACGCCTCGCGCGCCACCTGGCAATCCTCGATGAACGCCGGCAATTCCTCGAGCGTCAGCGCCTGTCCCGCGTCGACGAGCGCGCGCTTGGGCTGCGGATGGATGTCGGTGAGGACCAGGTTCGCCCCGACGATGATCCCCTGCGCCGCGGCATGGAAGACGTCGTCGAGTCCGTCCGGCGGACGGCCGCGCAGGCCCACGGAGTGCGAAGGATCGACGCACACCGGCATCCGCGTGAGCCGCTTCACGACGGGCACGTGCGCGAAATCGACCAGATTGCGGTGGGGGTCGCCGAAGTGGGTCTTCATGCCCCGCAGGCAGAAGACGATGTCGCGGTTGCCGCCGCTCGCGATGTACTCGGCGGCCAGCAGCGACTCGTGCAGCGTGATGCCGAAGCCGCGCTTCAGCAGGATCGGGAAGTCGCGCTGGCTGCCGACGGTCTTGAGGAGCTCGAAGTTCTGCGTGTTGCGGGTGCCGATCTGCAGCATCACGCCGGTCGCGTCGCCCGTTTCCTTCAGCGCCTGGCGGATCTCGTCCAGGTGCTCGTCGCGCGTGACTTCCATCGAAATCACCCGGATTCCGTACTTTCCGGCGAGCTCGAAGACGTAGGGCAGCACCTGCTTGCCGTAGCCCTGGAACGAGTACGGGCTCGTGCGCGGCTTGTAGGCGCCCATGCGCGCGCAGACCTGGCCGTTCTCCTTCAACGCCTTGAACGTCTGCTCGGTGAATTCCCGCGTGTCGACGGCGTTCAGGCCCGCGACGACGTGGAAGCAATCCTGGTCGAACGTGACGCCGTTGTACGTGAAGCGGATCGACTCCTCGTTGCCCGCGCGGCGGCCGAGGATCCGGAACTCGTCGGCAGGTTTGGTCATTTGTCTGTCACGGCTCGTTCCTCGACCACGCGTCCTGCGCGAGCCGGCGCTTGCGAACGCCTTCGGCCAGCGCCTCGAGCACTTTCTCGGTGTCGTCCCAGCCGATGCAGGCATCCGTGATCGAGACGCCGTAGGCGAGCTTCGCGCCCGGCGTGAGGTCCTGCCGCCCCTCGGCGATGTGGCTCTCGACCATCACCCCGACGATGCGCTCGTCGCCGGTCGCGAGCTGCGCTGCGACGTTCGCACCGACCTCCACCTGCTTCTTGTATTGCTTCGACGAGTTCGCGTGCGAGAAGTCGATCATGACGTGGGGGGCGAGGCCGACGGCCGCGAGCTCCTTCGACGCGGCTTCGACGCTCGCAGCGTCGTAGTTCGGCGTCTTCCCGCCGCGCAGGATCACGTGGCAGTCCTCGTTTCCGACCGTCTCGAAGATCGCGGCCTGGCCGGTTTTCGTCATCCCCATGAAGGCGTGCGGCGCCGCGGCGGCGCGCACCGCATCGACCGCGACGCGCACCGAGCCATCCGTGCCGTTCTTGAAGCCGATGGGACAGGAGAGGCCGGAGGCGAGCTGCCGGTGCGTCTGCGATTCCGTCGTGCGGGCGCCGATGGCGCCCCAGGCGATGAGGTCCGACACGTACTGCGGCGACAGCAGGTCGAGGAACTCGGTGCCCGCGGGAAGCCCCATGCGGTTGATGTCGAGGAGGAGCTTCCGCGCGAGGCGCAGGCCCTGGTTGATCGCGAAGGTGCCGTCGAGCTGGGGATCGTTGATGAAACCCTTCCAGCCGACCGTGGTGCGCGGCTTCTCGAAGTACACGCGCATCACGACGAGGAGATCGTGCGCATGGCGCGACGCCGCCGCGAGCAACCGGCGCGCGTAGTCGAGCGCCGCTTCCGAATCGTGGATCGAGCACGGGCCGACGACGACGAGGAGCCGGTCGTCCGCGCCGTGCAAGACGCGGTGCACGGCTTGGCGCGCGTTGGTGACCGTGGCGAGTGCCTTGGCGTCCATGGGCAGCTCCTCGAGCAGGAGCTCCGGCGCGATGAGTGCCCGAATGGCCGAGATTCGCAGGTCGTCGGTGCGCCCGACGACCGACACGCTTTGCTTTTCCGCCTTCATCATTCCTCCATCGCGACACGCCGCTTCCGGACCGCGTCCGCGAGCGTATCGAGCAATTTCACCGTGTCGTCCCAGCCGATGCAGGCATCGGTGATCGACACGCCGTATTCGAGCTTCTTGCCCGCCAGCAAGTCCTGGCGTCCGGGATTCAGGTGGCTCTCGACCATCACGCCGGCGATCCGCGTCTCGCCGCCGGCGAGCTGCTTCGCGACATCGGCGGCCACGTCCGCCTGCTTGCGGTAGTCCTTCGACGAATTCGCGTGCGAGAAATCGACCATCAACCGCTGCGCGAGTCCCGCCGCCGCGAGCTCCTCGCACGCCTGGTTCACGCTCGCCGCGCCATAGTTCGGCGTCTTGCCGCCCCGAAGGATCACGTGGCAGTCCTCGTTGCCCGCCGTCTTGAAGACCGCGACGTGGCCGGACTTCGTCACCGAGATGAAATGGTGGCGCGCGGAAGCCGCCTTGATCGCGTCCACGGCGATGCGGATGTTGCCGTCGGTGCCGTTCTTGAAGCCGACGGGACAGGAAAGGCCCGACGCCAGCTGGCGATGCGATTGCGATTCGGTCGTGCGCGCACCGATCGCGCCCCACGCGATGAGGTCGGCGATGTACTGCGGCGAGATGAGGTCCAGGAATTCCGTCCCGCACGGGACGCCCAGCGTGTTGATCTCGAGGAGGAGCTTCCGCGCGAGGCGAAGGCCTTCGTTCATGTCGAAGGTCTCGTCGAGGCGGGGGTCGTTGATGAAACCCTTCCAGCCCACCGTCGTCCGCGGCTTCTCGAAGTAGACGCGCATCACGATCGCGAGGTCGTGCTTGAGGCGGTCGCGCTCGCCCTTCAGCCGCTTCGCGTACTCGATCGCGGCGCCATAGTCGTGGATCGAGCACGGCCCGACGACGACGAGCAGCCGATCGTCCGCGCCGCGCAGGATGTCGTGCACGCCCTTGCGCCCTTCGAACGTGGTCTCCTCCGAACGATCGGTCGCGGCGAGCTCGCGCATGACCTGCATGGGCGCGAGGAGCTCGTCACCCTGCTCGATCCGGACGTCGTCGGTGCGGTAGTGCGTCATCAACTCTCCAAAAACAAAAAACCGCCAGTTCTGGGCTGGCGGTTTTCGGGGATTCTCGGGTTGCTACCGGGTCAAATCCTCCCAACCGCCGCCGGCGTGGGATAAAACGACCAGAAGTGAAAGGACCGGGAGCCACGATTCATGGGGGCAATCCTAGCATAAAGTACGGAAATGACTGCCAAATTCCCCTCCATGCTTCTCGTCCTCGCGACCACCGCGGCCTTCGCGCAAGGCACCAGCACGACCACCTCTTCGGGTGCCAGGCACTCGTTCTCCGCCACCGTGAATGCCGGCGGCGTCCACGAAGAGTGCGTGAAGCTCGCGAAGGACGAATCGCGCAACTTCGAGTGGTCGTCGAACGCGGCCGTGGACTTCAACATCCACTACCACGAAGGCCCCGAGGTCTTCTATCCGCTCAAGAAAGACAGCGTGATGAAGGACAAGGGGACCTTCGAGGCGAAGATCGCGCAGGAGTACTGCTGGATGTGGACGGCGAAGTCGCCCGCGAAGGTCGAGGGGAAGATCGAGAAGTGATCAGGCCGGGACGAACTTCAGCGCCACGCCGTTGTTGCAATAGCGCAGCCCCGTCGGCTTCGGACCATCGTCGAACACGTGCCCCTGGTGGCCGCCGCAACGCGCGCAGTGATACTCCTTGCGCGGCCAGATGAGCTTGAGGTCGGTCTTCGTGCCGAGGCGCGACGGGATCGCGTCGAAGAAGCTCGGCCACCCGGTGCCGCTTTCGTACTTCGTGCTCGAGAGAAATAGCGGCAGGTCGCAGCCCGCGCAGGCGTAGTGGCCCTTGCGCTTCTCGCCGTTCAGCGCGCTCGAGCCCGGGCGTTCGGTCCCCTCTTCGCGCAGCACCGCGAATTGCTCCGGCGTGAGGCGCTTCTTCCACTCCTCTTTCGAGAGGTCGAGCTTCTGGATCGCGATGGGATCATCCGGCTTCTGCGCGATCGCGAGGCGCACCGCGGCAACGCCGGCCAACAAGGTCAGGAAGGATCGTCTTTTCATGCCGGTAAGTCGCGCCAGGGGCGGGCTGCTTACGCGGTGCCGCCGACGGTGAGCCCTTCGATCCGGATCGTCGGCTGGCCCACGCCGACAGGAACGCTCTGCCCGTCCTTGCCGCACATGCCCACGCCGGGGTCGAGGCACATGTCGGAGCCGACCATCGTCACGCGGGTGAGCGCATCGGGGCCGTTGCCGATGATCGTGGCACCCTTCACCGGGTACTGCACCTTGCCGTTCTCGATCCAGTAAGCCTCGGAGGCCGAGAACACGAACTTGCCGCTCGTGATGTCCACTTCGCCGCCGCCGAAGTTGACCGCGTAAAGCCCGCGCTCGACGGACGCCACGATCTCCTCGGGCGCCACATTGCCGCCCAGCATGTAGGTATTCGTCATGCGCGGCATCGGGATGTTCGCGTACGACTCGCGGCGCCCATTGCCCGTGACGGGCACGTTCATGAGGCGCGCGTTCATGCGGTCCTGGATGTAGCCGCGCAGGATTCCGTCCTCGATGAGCACCGTGCGCGACGTGGGATTGCCCTCGTCGTCGATGGAGAGCGAGCCCCGGCGATCCGGAATCGTGCCGTCGTCGATGACGGTGACGCCCGGAGCGGCGACGCGCTCGCCGACCCGGCCGGAGAAAGCCGACGTGCCCTTGCGGTTGAAGTCTCCCTCGAGCCCATGGCCGATCGCTTCGTGCAGGAGGATGCCGGGCCAGCCGGGTCCGAGCACGACGCTCATCCCGCCCGCGGGCGCGGGACGCGCCTCCAGGTTCACGAGCGCCTGGCGCACGGCGTCCTTCGCGAACTTCTCGAGCTTGTCGTCGGTGAAATAGCCATAGCCGAATCGTCCGCCGCCGCCGACGTGGCCCTGCTCACGCCGCCCGTCCTGCTCGGCGATCACCGTGACCGCCAGGTGCACGAGCGGCCGCACGTCGGAAGCGAGATGCCCGTCGGCGCGCGCGACCAGCACGACGTCGTACTCACCCGAAAGCCGCCCGATCACCTGCTTCACGCGAGGATCGGCCGCGCGCGCGAAGCGCTCGACCGTCTCGAGGATGCGAACCTTGGCGCTGTCGTCGAACAACGCGACGGGATCGATCGGTGCGTAGAGCGCCGTGGCGGGTCGCACGACCGGCGTGGCCGCTTTCGCGTCCCCGCCGGCGGCGGCGATCGCCCGCGTCACCTTCGCGGCCGCGAGCAGCGCCTCGGGATGGATGTCGTCCGCATACGCGAACGCCGTCTTCTCGCCCGCGACGACGCGCACGCCCACGCCCTGGTCGATCGAGAAGCTCCCCGACTTGACCTCGCCCTCCTCGAGCGACCAGCTCTCGGAGCGGTTGTACTGGAAGTACAGGTCGGCATCGTCCGCCTTGTGGGCGAGGATGGTGCCGAAGACGTCCTGCGTCGCCGGCTCGTCGAGCCCGAAGGGAGTGAGCAACGTGGCCTTGGCGATGTCGAGCGACGAAGGTTCGATCTTGGTCATGTCCAGCTTTTGACGGTCTTGTGGGTCAGTGCGGGGAGGCTGCGGCGGATCTTCGCTTGATAGGTGGGGTTCACTCCGGCGACCACAACCCCCGAGCCGCGGGCCAGGCGGTCCAGCACCACGCCCCAGGGGTCCACGATCATGGTATGACCGTGCGTTTCGCGTCCGTTCACGTGATAGCCCCCCTGGGCCGGGGCCATGACGTAGGCGAGGTTCTCGATCGCCCTCGCCCGGATGAGCGTATCCCAGTGCGCCTTGCCCGTGGTCTCGGTGAAGGCCGAGGGGACGAGGATGATGTCCACCTCGCCCATGGCCCGGTAGAGCTCCGGAAAGCGCAGGTCGTAGCACACGGAGATGCCCAGCCGCCCGTAGGGCGAGTCCACGGTCACCACCTGGCTCCCCGGCTCGATGGTGCGCTCCTCCGTGTAGCGCTCCTGGCCCATCTCGAAGCCGAAGAGGTGGATCTTGTCGTAGCGCGCGACGCGCTCGCCGGCCTGGTTGTAGACGAGGCAGGAGTTGCGCACCTTGTCCGGGGTGCTCGACTCCAGCGGGACGGAGCCTCCCACGATCCACACGCGATGGCGCTTCGCCTGCTCGGAGAGGAACGCCTGGATCGGGCCGCTGCCGTCCTTCTCGCGCACGGCGACCTTGTCCGTGTCCTTCATCCCCATGATGGCGAAGTACTCGGGGAGCGCGATGATGCGGGCTCCGGTGGCGGCCGCGAGCTCGATGAGGCGCCCGGCTTCCTGCAGGTTCGCCCCGACGACCGGGCCCGAAGCCATCTGGATCGCCGCCACGCGGAACATCGACTGCGTCGTGACTGCGGCTTCGCGCAGCACGTCGGGCGTCGTGGACTTGGTGATGATCACGTTCTAGGTGGGCGGAGTCGTCGTCGCCGCCGAGGGAGTAGGCGGTGATCCCGCGCGCGTGACACTGGGATTATCCCATGACCCCGTCACGAGATACTCGTATGCCACGACTTTCCCGAAGGGATTGTTGAGCAGCTTGGAGACGACGAGCGTCGAGAGGCCGAGGACGGGCGTGCCGAGGAGCGTTGCCGCGATGGCCACGCTCTCGCCCACCTCGGGCACGACGCGCATCGTGAGGGCCTGCGTCTCCTGCGGAAGGGAGATCTCGCCCGCC
>Ga0315912_10005811_pt1 | contig 11232 bp, 10 predicted proteins | sample VfabasoilMG_FD_204469 | JGI IMG/M metagenome (GOLD analysis project Ga0315912, IMG submission 204469) | Garden soil microbial communities collected in Santa Monica, California, United States - V. faba soil | ecosystem: Environmental > Terrestrial > Soil > Garden | place: USA: California...
ACGGGCGCGGGGGGCTCCCAGGCGCACTGCCCGCACAGACGCACCGAGGACGGCCAATCACTGCGCGGATACTCGAATTCGGGCGCGGTCAGCGCCAGCATGAGCGGCGCGCAGAGCGCGAAATCTGCTGCGTGCGCGAGGGGAGCCGCCGAAAGCTCGCGGCGCAGCGAGTTGAGCCGTGCCGTGAACGACCGCAGCGCTCCTCGGGTGACGGCCTGCACGCAGGCATCGCGCATGCGCCCGAACACGTCGCTGCGCGGCAGCAGACCGAGCCCGAACGGCGGCACGTCTCGCGACGCAACCGGCAGCAAGTAGGGCGAGAAGCTCGCCCAGGGCAGCTTTGCGTGCTCGGCCAGCGCGGCGGCGCCCAAACAGTTCACGTCGATGAGCAAGCAATCGGCGGGACGCGCAGCCAGCGAAAGCGAAAGGCTCCGAACCTCGTGCGGAGCGCGCGCAACGAACGTCGCCATGACTCGGCGCAGCGCCGAAATGGCAAAGTGTGCGACCCCGTCGGTGAGCGGCAGAGCTTCGATCGCAGGGTCGAGCGGCTGCACCTCGAAGCCAGCGTCAGCGAGCGGGCCGAGCTCCGAACGCAGACCGTGCAACTCGACTCGATGCCCGCGCCGCAAGAGCTCGAGCCCGATCCCCGCCGCTGGATAGAGGTGGCCACGCGCGGGAGACGTGTAGATGAGAATGCGCGCCATCAGCCGGCTTTCTGGGCGATTCGACGCAGCAGATCGGCGATGATGCGCTGTACCTGCGGGCGCGTGCGGCCGAGGTCGAGCCGCAGCAGCTTCCATACGTACACATCGGTCGAGACGACCATTTGATCGAGGTGCATGCGTCGCTCTTCGGCGGGCAGCTTGGCCACGAGAGGACCGAGCGTTCGGACTACCCAGCGTCGGTGGATCTTTCGTCCCGCGTCCGCGATGCGCGCCAGAGACGGCACGTGCTCGTGCTGCAACAATCGCAGCACCAGCCGACCCGTCGACTCGTAGTGATCGAGTAGGTTCGCTGCGGCGCCGTCGATGTCCGCGATCGGCGCCTGATTGCGCTGCGCCACCACGTCGGCGCTGACGCGCGCCGCCGCGGCCGCCACCAGCGCTTCCTTCCCACCGAAGCGACGGATCACCGTTTGCACCGTGACGCCCGCGCGCACCGCCACCTGCTCGAGCGAAAGCGCGTCGTAGTGTTGCTCCATGAACAGCCCCACGACCGCGCCGATGATGCGCTCGCCCGTTGCCTTCGCGGAGTCGGCGCGCGCGGTCATGCGGTACGGTCGTCGCTCCGGCATATTGATGTTAGTCGCATTAACTTTAAATTATCGAAAGTGCAATCGCCGATTCTGGGCGCTGTCGACATCACGGCTCCTAACCATTCAATATAATTAATCTTTCTCCGGTCAGATTCGCCAAAACGCCCGCGTTCGGGCAGCCCTCGCGGGTGAACTTGCGGGCGCCTCCCCCGCCCCGCCGCGACCAGCTAGCTTCCCGGCATGGACGTGAAGCTCTTGATCGACGCCATCGTGCGCCAAACCACGGTGCTGATCGCTCAACTTTCGACCGCGGCCGGCATTCGCGCACCTCTCGCGCACGTAGCCGACCAGGTGTTCTTCGAGCTGGCCTCCGAGATTGAAGCGCAAGGCGTGGCACGCAAGGTTGCGGCCGACATGTTCGGCTTGGCCCTGCGTAGCTATCAAAAGAAGATGCAGCGCCTGACGGAGAGCGCCAGCGCGCGCGACAAGACGCTGTGGGAGGCCGTGATCGAGTTTCTGAGTCAGCAAGGCAGCGCTACGCGAGAGCGCGTGGTCCAACGCTTCAAGCACGACTCCGAACGCGACGTGGCCGCGGTGCTCTCGGATCTGGTCGGGCAAGGCCTCGTCTACTCCACGGGGCGCGGCAGCAGCGCCATCTACGGCTTGTCGTCCGAAGCCGACCGCAGCCGCATCCTGCAAAAGACCCAAGGCGACTCGCTGCAGTCGATGATCTGGCTCTCCCTCTACAGAAAGCCGATGTCGCGCGCCGAGCTCGCCGCCGCGCTGTCGCTCGACGCGAGCTCGGTCGACCCGGCGCTCGATGCCCTAGTGGCCGAGGGGCGCGCTCGCGATGAAGACGGCCGTTTTCGTGCTGAAACATTCGTGGTGCCGGTGGGCAGTGAGCGCGGCTGGGAGGTCGCCGTATTCGACCACTTCAGCGCCGTCGCGCGAGCCATCGCGGCCAAGGTCCAAAAGGGCGCGCTGCGCTCCGAGGCTTCGGACGTGGTCGGCGGAGCCACGCTGACGTTCGAAATCGACGCGGGCCACGCGCTCGAAAGCGAAGTGCTCGGGCTGCTTTCACGAGTGCGAAAGGACGTAAACGAGCTGTGGACGCGCGTGGCCGCCGAGAACCGCGCGCGCCCGCTGGTCGAAAAGGACATCCGGCGCGTGACCTTCTACTTTGGACAAAACTTGGACGACACCGACGACGGCGTGCGGGGAGAAAACACATGAAACGCGGAAAGAGATCGTGGGCGCTGGGGATCCTTCTGGCACTGGCGGCAGCGTGCGGGCAGGCCTCCTCGAGCGGCGGCGGCAGCAACACCAACTGGCTGCGCCGTTGCGTCGACGATAGCCAGTGCGGAGGCTCGCTTGCGTGCTGGTGCGGCGTGTGCACGCCCAAGTGTACTGCCGACGACGCTTGCACGGCGCTCGACCCGCAGGCTCAATGCACGACCGGTACGAGCTGCAGCAGCGCGCCGGCGCCGGGCAGCGCCTGCGCTATCCGCTGCCAGAGCAACAGCAACTGCGCAGCGGGCTTCTTCTGCAGCGACGGCATGTGCAAGTCGAACGCCACGCCCAGCGGCGATCACTGCGCCACCGAGCGCAGCGCCCGCGAGGCCTTCATCGCCAGCAGCAGCACGTGCAAGACCGACGACGATTGCCAGGCAACGGCCTCCAGCTGCTCCGAAGGCGGCCTGCCCTGCACGCAATCGTTCTACCTGAACACGAACGCTGATCTCGCCGAGTTTGCCCGCCTCAGCGACGCCCTGCGCGCTTGCACCACCGATCCTGCGCGTGGCCCGGACACGTGCAGCGATGCCGTTTGCGACCTGGTGCCGCCAGCTCCACGCTGCGGAGCCCTCGGCCGCTGCGAGGGGAGCACTCAGCCCCTGAGCTGCAACGACCACATCCTGGAGCTCACGAGCGGCATGGGCGAAGTCTTGAACGGCGCCGACAAGGCGTGCCAAATCGACGCCGATTGCGCGGCCATCAGTCTCAGCAGCAGCTGCTACGTCACCTGCGATGCGGGTGCTGTCGCCGCAAGCTCAGCGGCCGCGGTCCAACTCCAGATCGACACCTTGGCAAACAGCGAGTGCCCGGCGTACCTGCAGAAAAACTGCCCTTCCCCTCCCAACCTGTTGTGCCTCCCTGGTTTCCCCGAGTGCGCGAGCGGCACTTGTCGCTGGAGCAACGCACTCAACTGCGATACCGCTCACGCGGAGATCGCCAATCTCATGCTCCAGGCCGAAGCCGCTGCGCCACGCGATTGCGTCACGAACGCCGACTGCACGACCATCGCACGCGCCAACACTTGCTACGACGGCTGCTCGAGCGACGCGATTTCGCTCAGCGCCGCCGGCGCGCTCATCGAAAACTTCGACGCCATCGGCCGCGAGAAGTGCCCGGCCGTGCAAGCCAGCGGCTGCAGCTTCCCCATTCCACCGTGTGCTCCACCTTCCGAAGTCCTGTGCGACATGGGCAAGTGCACATTTCGCTAGGTTCAACCGAACCTAGTCCAAAGGCAGCTCACCTGCCTCGATCGAGCCACCACCTCGTCCAGAGGCAGCTCACCTGCCTCCTGGCGACCCCGGACGTCGTCCAAAGGCAGGTCACCTGCTCATTTTCGAGCTGAGCCCATCCTCAAGAGCCAGGTCACCTGCCTTTTTCCGTCGAGGGCCTCCGAATCGAACAGGTCACCTGCTTCCGATCGACCTCGTCGTCCTGTTTGAGGCAGGTCACCTGCCAATTTCTGAGGTTGCAGCCCGTTCGGAGGCAGGTCACCTGCCCCAGGCGAAGCGCGCATTCGCACCCTCGCGTGAGCGTGGCACCTACCTGGAGCGCCAATGGGCGCCCCGCCGCGAAACAGCCGGCCGCAACTCAAACCGCGCGAACCCTTTTCCTACCTGGCTGGCTCTAGACCAGAAGAAGGAGAAAATGCTCGAGCCATGTGTCAGCGCGTTACTTGTTCCAGTTGCGGGAAACCCAGTTTCACGGGCTGCGGCCGCCATGTGGAGGCCGTGCTCGGCGATGTGCCTCCGGCCGATCGTTGTTGGTGTCGGAAGCGAAGCGCCGAGAGCCCTGCCGCGCCGGCGAGCAACAAAGCCAATTGGCTGACGAGCTTGTTCGGCGCGGGCCGAGGGAGGTCAGTGTGAAGGCGGTGGTGGAGTCAGCGGGCGGCGTTGCGAGCCGTGTTCGGCTCGGCGAGCATGAGCTCGTGTTCGACCAGCCGGCGACGGTGCCGGGCGGAGAGGATCGCGGACCTTCTCCGCTCGACGTGATGGCCGTGAGCGTCGCAGCCTGCGCGCACTACTTCGCTGCGGCGTTTCTTCACGGCCGAAAGCTATCGACCGATGGCTTGCGCGTCGAGGTCGCAGCGGAGAAGGTGCGCGAGCCCAGGCCCCGCTTCGGTCATCTCGCCCTACGTGTGGTGCTGCCGCCACACCTGCCCAAGCACTACCTACCAGCGCTCGAGCGGGCTGTGCGAGGCTGCCCCGCGCTCGGCACGCTGGAGCAGCCGCCCGAACTTGACCTGGAATTCGCTACCGCGGCGGGGGTCGTGACCGCGGCGTAGCAGTCGTATACTAGCGATTGATGGACGCGTTGATCCAGCGAGCGCGCAGCGGAGATCGCCAGGCGATCGAGCAGATCTTGACGGAGCTTGCGCCCGCGGTGCACCGCTTCGGACTCCGCATGTGCAAGAACGCGCATGACGCAGACGACGTGGTTCAGGATACTCTGATCCAGATCGCCTCGCACATTGGCGAGTTCGAGGGTCGCGGCTCATTGCCGAGCTGGGTGTTCGCGCTCGCGCGCAGCGCCTGCGCTCGACGCCGCCGCGGCTTGAAGAATGCCCCCTCCGCGGGAGAAGACGCGCTCGCCGAGCAGATCAGCGGACAGCCGAACCCCGAGCAACTCGCTGGCCAGCAAGAGCTCGGTGCCTTGCTCGTGCGCGCGCTCGACGCGCTGCCAGCCGCCCAACGCGAAGTGCTGCTCTTGCGCGACGTGGAAGGCCTATCTGCGGCAGAGACGGCGGCCGCGCTCGCCGTGTCCGTCGACGCCGTGAAGAGCCGCCTTCATCGTGCCCGCGCCGACCTGCGTGACCAGCTGGCGCCGCTGTTCGCCGCTGCGCCACGGGCTGGCTGCCCCGACGTGATGCTGCTGTGGTCACGCAAACTGGACGGCGATCTGAGTCAGCAAGACTGCGCCGAGATGGAGCGCCACCTCGAATCGTGTGAGGCATGCCGCTCGACCTGCAACGGCTTGAAGCGCGCGTTGGATGCCTGTGCAAGCCTGCGCAGCGCGAGCGTTCCCGATCGCGTGCGCGAGCAAATTCGTGCCGCGCTGCGCGCGAGCGAGAGCGTTCAGCGCCGGGAGAAGTAGGCCGCCTTTCGTGTACTCGCAGGCAGGTACTTCGAAAGTTTGCGGGCGCAGGGGAATTTGCGCACGGCACGCCGATGCAGGCACGTGGATTGACGAGAGTCGCTAATTAGCGGTGAGCGCGTGTGTTAGAGTCCGATACATGCAGGCGCGCAGCGTGGCTTTGGCTTGGGGTCTTGAGTTGGTGGTGGCATGCGGAGGCACCACACGCACCGATCCAGGAGACACGAACCATCAATCCGCAGGCGGACTCACCGGCAGCAGCAGCGGCGGCCTGGGATCGCAGGGCGGAGTCGAGAGCTCCGCAGGTGGAAGCGCGAGTGGCGGAACTGCCAGCGGCGGAAGCGCGAACGGCGGCCAGGTCAACGGCGCTGGGGGCTCGGGCTTTGGCGGCGCGGCAGCGCTCGAGATGATCTGTCAAAACGCCTGCGACAAGATGGACGGCTTGAGCTTTCCGCAAGCGCTGTGTGAGGACGCACGAGCCCGCGAGCTCGGCGCGTACTTCTGCAACGGCAGCGTGGGCGACACTCGGAGCGACTGCCGACTCAATTGCGCCACGTCGGTCGGGGCGGCACCCAGCGACGGCTGTCGCGCGGCCTGGGATCCTGCGATCGAGTGCATCGCTCGCTCCAAGGGTTACACCACGTTGGTAACGACCAATCAGCCGCTGTTCGGCGCGTGTGAGGGGCCGATTCGTTCCCTCGGGCGGGCTTGTTGGGGCGATTCCCGCTTGTAGTCTCCGATGATACGTTGAGCGGATGGACGCCTGGTCGCGGTACCTTTTTGAAAGTCACTCGCAGCGTGAGTTGAGCGATTGGGCGCGGCGTCTCGCGTATTTTCGGTTTCGCCGTGCCGTCGGGGGTCACGCCGGCGACGGGGACGAGCTGGTGCTGTGGCTACGCCACGCGGGAGGCGAGGACGCCCAGCTGCTCGCACAACAACTGGGCGCTCGCGCACTCGTCACGGGACGTCACGAGCTCCACGACGTCGCAGTATTCATGGTTGCGTCAGAGCAACGAATTTCCCTGTGCATCGCGGGAGCTGCGGGCGATCTTTGGGAGGTCACTGAGCTGGACGTGAGCCGCGCCGCCGTACTCGAGACCCATCTGCACGCCGTCGCCGATCGCGTCATCGAACCCGCGCGAGAGGACAAGCACTGCATTTCTCCGCTCGCCTATCCCCACTTTTGGGCCTCGTAGCGAAGCCCACTTCAAGGAACCGGGCAAGTCCCTTGGTCGTCGTTTCCGGCAATCTGCGATGAGGTGGCGGGCGGAGTGAAGTGAGCGCGCAGACGCTCGGCTTCGCACGTGGGCAATACCGCGTTGTTCTGGATGGAAAACGACTTCACCGTCGGAAGCGCGTCGAGGCCTCGCAAATGGCGAAGCAGCGGGTTCTTGTCGATGACGAAATTGCTGCCGATGTACGTCAGGCTCGCGAACCCATCCAGGTTCGAGAGGCGATGATTTTCCTCGACCTCCAGCGAGCTCTCGATGCGCGCGAGGTGCGAAAACCCGTCCACGTTGGCGAGCTCCGTGTAATCCAGCACCAACTCATCGACGCTCACCAGGCTCGGAAATTCATAACGAGGGGCAAGCGCGGATGCGGCAGGAATGGTCGTCACCTTCAGCGTACCTCCAACGGAAACCAGGGTCGGCGCCGCAAAGCTCGTGAGCGCGTCGTAAAAGGTGGCGCGGAAGTCTCCTCCCACCGTCTTCAGTTTCGCGAGACGTTTGTCCCCCGACGAGGCACCGAATTCAACCGAACCCGTCACCGTCGTGAGCGAGTCGAGCACATCGGTAGCGGTCGTATTGGCGAAGAGGATCACGTCTCCTGCAGTCTTCAAGTGAGAGAGCCCTCCGAGATCGGCGACCGCGCCAAGAACCGCCAGCGTTCCACCGACGTTCTCCAGGCCCCTGAGGCCGTCGACGTGCTGGAATTCACCGTCGAGCTGAACCCAGTTCGACACTGAAGTCAGCTTATCGAGGCCGTCCACGTTCCGCAAAGTGGCGTTCTCGGTCAGCGAGATCGCACCGCACGTCGTGAGCTCGACCAGGCCCAGACTGGTCAGCGAGGCGTTCTTTTCGACCTTGAGTCCGTTGAAGCCGAGCGACTTCAACCCGCGCAAGCCGCCGAGACTCGTGAGGCTAGGATTGTCCGAGACGTTCACCCACTCTGTTTGTTCGAGATTTTGCAGACCCTCGAGATCTTCGAGCTGCGAATTGCCCTCGATGATGAGGCTACCACGCACGATCGCGAGTTTCTCGAGCCCCTGCAAGGTCTTGAGCCCTGGGTTGCCAAAGGGCGGCGTTCCATCGAACACCAGATTTCCGCCGATCTCGACCAAATTGCCGAGCCCGACGAGGTTCGACAGGGCATTTCCTCGGATTTGCAGGTCACCGCCAACGCTCTCCAGCGTCGAAAAGCTACCCAAGCTTGCCAGCAACTGGTTGCCTACGAGAGAAAGCGTTCCCTTTACCCCGCGCAGCGAAGCGAAGGCGCTCAGCGTTTTCAAATTTCTATTGTAGCCGAGGTAAATACCGCCATCGACTTGCTGAAGCTGATTCAGACCGGCAAGCGCCGCGAGGGCCGCGTTGTCTGAAATCGAGACTCCAGCAGTGCGCGTGACCGACGAAAGAGCGCTCGTATCGATCAGGCTCGCGTTCAGTGTCAGGCTGAGCTCGGCTCCTACCTGGCTCAGGTGCTCCAGCCCGTCCAAATTCAGCAGAGCAGGATTGTTCCAGATCCTGACCGAGCCCGCGACCGACGAAAGTCCGTCCAGCCCGCGAGTGCTCACGAGCTCGGGATTCTGCTTCACGCTCACGGAACCGGCGCTCGTGATCTGCTGCAACCCGTCCAGATCGGCCATGGCCGAGAGCGTCACGCTCAGGCCGCCGCCGAGCTGCGACAGATTGCGGAAGCCTTGCAAGCTCGTAAGCTTCGGATTCTTCTGCTCGATGGGCGTTTGAATGAAGCCCCAGTAAGTCACGTTGCCGATCGAAAGCGAACCGCCGATGAACGTCAGGTGCGCGAGCGCATCGACGTTTTCGAGCGAAGCGTTACCGATGATCCACATGTCCTGATCGACGCGCGCAAGCTTCTCGAGCCCGTGCAAATTGCGCAGCTGGCTCGGCGCTGGCCGGGGCGGCGGATTGATGGGCGAAGACTGAGTCCAAACCGCCCGCTCTTCGCCGATCGTCAGGCTACCGGCGACGCGAGTGAGGCACCCGAGCGATGACAGATCACTCAGCGTCGTCGTGAGCGACAGATCTCCGTCCACGCGAGCGATCCCGCGCAACTCTCGCAGCTCTGCCTGCGTCGTGATCACCAGCGGGCCCGCGACGACCGAGTCCACATCACACTCCAGCGGAGGCCCTGAATCCGCGCCGCCTTCCTCGTTCGGCGCACCGCCAGCCGCGCCCGCCGCGCCACCTGCCGCGCCCGCGTTCGAACCACCCGCCGCCACGGTCGCGCCGCCCGTTCCCGTCGCTTCACCACCTGCCGCGGACTCCGCGCCCGCCTCCGCGCCGCCCGCGCCACCGTTCCCGATGGCGCTCGTGCCTCCGCTCAGCGCGCTCGAACCACCGAGTCCGAGCCGACCGCCCGCTTCACTCGAGCTGCCTCCGGACGCTTCGAGATCCTCCCCGCTCGCTGCACCGCACCCCTGAAATAGAAATACCGTAAGCCCCAAAGCGATAAACCTAAGCATGCCTTAGTGTGCCGCTTCGGTCCGATCGGGTCGACCCACGCGCTCACTTTGTGCGCCCACCTCCGAATACGCTTTTGATCGACGGTTTGTGACGGGTCCTTGTCACCAGATTGGTACATAGGGAAACGTATAAAACCCCCTCACCGACCAATACGGGGAGCGCGGTCCTCGAGCGGTAGCGCCGTGAGCGACGCAATAGAACACCGAAGAGGGACGGGCACCGACGACGTAGGCCGCGGTGCCCCCCCACCCAGCATTAGTTGGAGTAGAATTGGACGTAGAGTCCGCGCACGTGCCACGAGTTCGTGGTCGATTGTACGTAGATTTTTTGGTCGGCCGCTGCTGCGCGCTGCAGGTTTTCCCACATGGCAATGAGCTGCGGCCCGTCGTAAAGCACATTGTCACACGATGCGGTGTCGGTGGCGCCAACGCTGCAGTACTGCGCTTGTTCCATGAAGGTCCCCGTGCAATTCGGACCTGAATAGAGGTTGACCCACAGGCTGCCCTTGGTCCCCAACCCGCTCGAAAACGGCGTAAAACTCACGTTGCAAACATAGCCCGTGCCACTGGCCTTGGCGTCTTGGGGAGCAGCGATGACGCCCATCGTCGCCAGCGCAGCCAAAGAACACCATTTCGCGATTTTGTTCATTTGATCCTCCTACTATCGTTGATTCGCTTCGAGTGAAAACTCCCGAAGCTTGGGAAGCTCTGCGAGTCGATCTTCGTCGGGCAGTTTGGAAACGGCCTCCGCGTATCGATTCACCAGTGCGTTGCGCGCCTCAGCGTCTTCGGTAGCGCGGATGCGCTGCCCGAGCACCACCAGGTCTTCAGGCTTTTCGGCGCTCGTGCCTCGAAGCCGAACCGCCAATTGCGACATTTGGTGCGCGAACATCCCGCGCTTTTCTGCCGCCTTCTCGGGGCCGATCTGGGGAGCCAGATCGGCAATGGCCATGAAGCCTGGTTCCACGTCCATCGCCGAGACTTCACCCCGCGTGCGAGCTTGCGATTCGAGCTGATCGAGGAATTTGTCTACGTCCTTTTCCGTCTCGAGAGACGACGCTTTTTCCGTCACGAGCTCGCGAGCCTGAGCCAAGACGTCAACGCGCCGCGCTGGCACTGGGACGGCGAGCGCGGAGGCCGCGGCGCGTGGACTCGGCGTGACCGACGGACTCGGGGCAGGCGCTTCTTGCGCGGCAATGCTGCTGGTCCTCGCTGCCTGGCTATCGCGCGACAAGCTCAAGTAGAGAGCGATGGTACCAATCGGGACGAGACTGCCGCCAAGTGCGACGAGCGCAAATTGCTTCCACCTCGACATGCATTCCTCCTCCGAACCTGGTTCTTCGTTACCCGAGGTTTCGCTGCAGGGCAAGCGCATGCGTCATTCGATCGGAACTTGCCTGACAGCGTTCGTTATTCGAACTCTCAGCGACTCGCGAATCCTTGTTTCGCGATGGCAACTCGAGTCACCGCTGGCGCTACTCGCGCCACGCTGGCGCTACTCGCGCCACGCAGCCTCGATCACGCGCTCGAATGCATCGCTCGCTCGAAGGCTTACACTTCCGGCGTGGATGCTTTGGACCAGCACCTGTTTCGAAGTCACTCGCAGCGTGAGTTGAGCGATTAGGCGCGCCGCCGAGGACGCCCAGCTGCTTGGCAGAGCAACTGGGCGCTCGCGGGCGAGGACAAGTACTGTATCTCTCCGCTCGCCTATCCCGAATTTTGGAGCTCGTAGACTTCTCGGCTGCTCACTCGTCAAGGAAGTCGAGACTGTTCACCAGCACGCAGTTGCCAGAGTTCAGGCATGCTGCCACCAGGTAACAGCTGGTTCGGATCCCGTCGAGATAGCAGCCGCACGGTCCGCCCCACAGGCAGGGGTCGTTGAATCGGGACC
>Ga0315912_10005812_pt1 | contig 11231 bp, 6 predicted proteins | sample VfabasoilMG_FD_204469 | JGI IMG/M metagenome (GOLD analysis project Ga0315912, IMG submission 204469) | Garden soil microbial communities collected in Santa Monica, California, United States - V. faba soil | ecosystem: Environmental > Terrestrial > Soil > Garden | place: USA: California...
TGAACGGCTGGCTCACCGGCGGCGGCTGGGACATCGACGGCGGCATCGTCGGACGCACGCGAGACGGCGGTCGCGCTTGGAGCTTCCAGAGCGGCGTCGTGAACGGGGGCGGGAAGGGGTTCGCCTTCGGACGCGTCCAGTTCTTCGACTCACTCACCGGTTGCATGGTCGGCCGCTACGGCCGCGTGATGCTCACGCAAGACGGGGGAACGCTGTGGCGACGCGTGAGCCACAGCGGCACACCCGAGCTCGATCTCATCGGTGTGCAGTTCATCGATCGCCGGTTGGGGTGGGCGGTCGGAACGGGCGTCGTGCGAACCGACGACGGCGGCGAGACCTGGGAGGTGATCTCCCGCTCGCGGTCCGACAACGGCTACCTGAACGGGAACGCGATCCACTTCCTGGACGCGCAGCGCGGCTGGCTCACGAGCCACGGCTCGGGCCTCATGCACACCGACGACGGCGGCTGGAACTGGGCACCGGTCCCATTGCCTTATCGCGCCGGCGAGCGGCCCACGCTTCGCGACATCACCTTCGTCGGCGATCGGCTCGGCTGGGTGGTGGGGGAGTCAGGCTGCATCTTCCATACCGATGACGGGGGCGCGAGCTGGCGGCTTCAAGAGTCCGGCGTCCCCGTCGTCCGCGTCATCCCCAAGGGCGAACCTCCGCGTCCCAAGGAGGTGGTCCCCGAACTCGAGTTCCCGCCCGACCAGCTCGCCATCCTCGCGGTGAGGTTCGCGGACGCGCACCGAGGCTGGGCGGTGGGCTACTACGCCGACGTGGCGGAGTCGGTGGTGTTGGGCACGCGCGACGGCGGCGAGGCGTGGGCCGTGGAGCACATCCAGCAGGGAGAACGGCTCCACTCCCTGTACGTGCTGGACACCCGGCATGCCTGGGCGGCGGGCGATCGCGAGCGCACACGGCCGCAGGTGGTGCTGCGTCTTGAGCCCGGCAGTCGATGACGGCCGTTCACTCCTCGTCCGAGAGCTGGATCGAGGTGAACAACGAATCGAACGCCGATTCGGTCTGCGATTCGTGTCCACGTTCCGTGGACAACCGCAGCAGCCGGCCGCCCGCTTCGAGGCACGCATACGAGCGGCGGTAGGAGTGACTCACGCGGTCCCAGGTCCGGAAAGCGATCCACTCCGAGCCGTTCACCCACCGCACCTGCCGCTGGCCGATCTCACGCCGGTCGGTGTCGGAGTAGTCCGCCAGCGCGTACGCCATGAGCTGGCTCGGGGTGGGTGGGGGGAGTGAATCGGCTTTGCGGATGAGCGCCTGGATGGCGGTGCCGACCTCGGGACGATTCGCGATGTCGCGCTCGTAGATCACGTCCAACCAGGGCCGCATGTAGTCGTGTCGAGCTTCCCTCGACAGACACCAGAGCGGCACGCCCTGGACCTGGCGCACCTGGGCGATCGCATCGAGGCGGCGTCCGGCGAGCCACAGTGCCTCGGCATCGCGAAGCTCGTCGGCCAGTCCCTCCGGCGTGGCCGGGCCCAGGTCGGTGAGCGCCAGTTCGGTCTCGCCGTTGCGGAACAGGTGCTGGCGTCCGTGGTCGAGATGTTCCCAGCCGGGCAGCGGCACCAGCTTCAGGCTCGTGCGTCCCACCTGCACGACCTGCGTTCGCGGGGAGCACGCCGGGATCGTCACCAGGCATGCGGCCAGCAGCGCGACGACCCGTGCGCTAGTTCGCAGCGACATGACCGCCCTGCGGGAAGCGGATGGTCTCGACGACGTCCTTGAAGACCGGCAGGTTCGCTTCCAGTCCCTGGTACGTCGCCTTGAACGCGCAGCCGTTCACGACCCAGAACACCTCCTGGTAGAGCAGCTTCTGTTCGGGTGCATAGAGCGTGTCGTCGGTCGCGAACGCGGGCACTTCGGAGATGACCGTGTCCCGTGCATAGCCCAGCTTCCAGCGGTCGGGCTCCTGCATGCGTTGCGGTTGGAGCCGGATGAGCGGGAGCAAGTCTTCGAGCGTGGGCTCATAGTCGCGGGAGGCGCGAAGTGCGGACTCGAGGTTCGCCACGGCGAAGCCGGGCTGGTCGTCGAGCACGCTGGACATGGCGCGGTCGAGCGCGGCATTGATCGCCTGCGACGCCTCGGCCTCGCGCTCCGAGAGCGGCTCGTCGGTCCGGGGCCGGGCCAATGAGAGTTCGTGAAGGAACTCGCGCCGCGTGAGCGAGTCCTGCCGGGCGATCAGCCTGGCGATCGCCTCGCGCCGGTCCCGCTCCGCATAGAGCCGGAACGCGGAGACACTCATGACCTGGCCGCCACCGCCGCGGAGGATGAAGTGGACCCCGAGCAGGCCGCCGCCGTTGTCACCCTGTCGCTCCCAGCGCGAGGGCGGCGGGCAGAACGAGATGGGCTGGCGGATCCAGTGGAACGTCTCGGCCGGAAGCAGGACGGCTCGACTGCCTCCGCCTCCGCCGCAGCCGAAGGCGCAGGCGAACGTCGTGATCACGCCGATGCGGACGAAGCGGGCGAGAGGCCGGGTCATGATCCCTCCTGAGGCCGCCGCGTCGTGATGCGAGGGTTCCCGTCCCCGAGTATCCCGGTCGCGCGACAGGCCGGCTCAGGTATCGGCGCCACGCCGGGCCGGATTCACATTCGCCGCCCGCCCTGACCGGCCCACCCGGCCGTGGGCCGAGCCCGCCCTGGGCCCGGTGAACCCTGTGCTACGTTGCCGGGCCAATATTCGTCCCGAACACACCATCTTGCGGCGATCCACACGCGCCGAGCGGGAGTCGCCGGGATGTCCCCGATTGGCCGTGACGCCGCACTGCTGTTCGCGGCCCGATCCATCCGGCTGTTCGCGTACGGCTTCCTCTCCATCGTGTTCGTGCTCTACCTGGCGCGGATCGGGATGGGAGGCCCGGCGATCGGGCTCCTGCTCGCGCTGACCTTGCTGGGCGACGCGGCCATCTCGCTGTGGATCACGACACGGGCCGATCGCGTCGGCCGGCGTCGTATGCTCATCGTCGGGGCTGCGCTCATGGTCGCTGGCGGCGTGGCGTTCCTGCTCACGCAGCGGCCCGAGCTGCTGATGCTCGCCGCGATCGTCGGCGTGATCAGTCCCAGCGGCCACGAAGTGGGCCCGTTCCTCTCCATCGAGCAGGCCGCGCTGTCGCAGTTGGTACCCGACCAGCAGCGCACGCGGGTCTTCGCCTGGTACAACCTGGCCGGCACCTCCGCCACGGCGCTGGGCGCTCTGGCGGGAGGCTGGCTCACCCAGCTCGCCCAGCTGCGCGGGATGACCGACCTCGAGGCCTACCGCGGCCTGCTCGCCGGCTATGCGGTGGCGGGAGGGATGTTGGGCCTGCTCTTCACACGACTCTCGCCGGCCATCGAAGTGGCGCCGGCGGAAGCGGAGGCCACCGGGAGTTCTCGATTCGGCCTGCATCGCTCGGCCGGCGTCGTGACCCGGCTGAGCGCGCTGTTCGCATTGGATGCCTTCGCGGGCGGGTTCGTGCTCCAGAGCGTGATGGCGTACTGGTTCCACACCCGCTTCGGCGCCAGCGAGGGCACGCTCGGCAGCTTGTTCTTCGGCGCGAACCTGATGGCGGCGGCCTCCTCGCTGATGGCGCACCGCATCGCGGCGCGCTTCGGTCTCGTGAACACGATGGTGTGCACGCACCTGCCGTCCAACGTGCTGCTCATCCTGGTGCCATTGATGCCCACGCTGGGCTCGGCGATGGCGCTGTTGCTGGTGCGCTTCATGATCTCGCAGATGGACGTCCCGACGCGGCAGTCCTACACCATGGCCGTGGTGGCCCCCGACGAACGTGCGGCGGCCGCGGGCATCACCGGCATCGCGCGCTCGGTCGGCGCCGGCGTCGCGCCCGTGCTGGGAGGAGCGTTCCTGCTCACCGGCAGCGGCGTGCCGTTCTTCGTGGCCGGGGGCCTCAAGATCGTGTACGACCTGCTGCTCTACCGGGCCTTCCGCCGGAGGCCGGCACCGACCGATCCCGCGTGAGCCGGCGGAGTGCCGACGGACGCGACAGGCCGCCGACTCGCGACACTCTTCTGATGTAGATTCCCCGGATGCCACTCTCCCCAGGGGCCCGCCTCGGCAGCTACGAGATCGTCAGCGCGCTCGGCGCCGGCGGGATGGGAGAGGTCTATCGCGCGCGCGACCAGCGGCTGGGTCGTGAAGTGGCCATCAAGGTGCTGCCCGAAGCGGTGGCCTCCCACGCGGACCGGCTGGCGCGCTTCGAGCGCGAAGCGCGGACCGTGGCGGCGTTGAATCACCCCAACGTGGTGACGCTGTTCGCGATCGAGGAGGCGAACGGCATCCGGTTCCTCGCCATGGAACTGGTGGAGGGCCAGAACCTCGACCGCCTGGTCACACCCGGCGGGCTGCCGCTGTCGCGCGTGCTGGACCTCGCCGTGCCGCTGGCCGATGCGCTCACGGCGGCACACGAGCGCGGCGTGGTGCACCGCGACCTCAAGCCTGCGAACGTGATGGTCACGCGCGAAGGACGCCTCAAGGTGCTCGACTTCGGCCTCGCCAAGTCGCAGGCGGGCGACGTGGTCTCGGACCAGACCCAGGCCGCGACCGTGGCGGCACCGCTCTCCGGCGCCGGCCAGGTCTTGGGCACGGTGCCCTACATGGCGCCGGAACAGGTCCGCGGAGCAGCCACGGATGCGCGCACCGACCTGTTCTCGCTGGGCATCCTGCTCTACGAATTGCTCACCGGCCGGCGGCCGTTCGGGGGTGCGACTCCGGCCGACGTCAGCTCCGCCATCCTCCGCGACGCCCCGGCGCCGTTGCGCGCAGCTCGCCCGGATCTGCCCGCCGACATCGAACGCATCGTCGGGCGCTGTCTCGAGAAGGACCCCGACCGGCGCTTCCAGACCGCGAAGGATGTGCGCAACGAGCTCGAACTCGTGCGGCGGCCCTTGGAACCCGGCCACGCGTCTTCCCTGAGCGGGGTGGGGGTCCGCGACACCGCCGCCCGCGAAGCTCCCTCGGTCGCCGTCCTGCCCTTCGCGAACCGCAGCCGAGACGAGGCGGACGAATACTTCGCAGAAGGACTCGGGGACGAGCTGCTGAGCGTGCTGGTGAAGATCCGAGGCCTGCGTGTGGCCGCACGAACGTCATCGTCTCAGTTCAAGGGCACTCAGGATGACGTCGCCACCATCGGCCGGAAGCTCAACGTGGCGGCGCTGCTCGAAGGCAGCGTGCGCAAGGCCGGCAATCGCGTGCGCATCTCGGTGCAGCTCGTGAAGGTGGCGGACGGCTACCACCTCTGGTCGGAGACGTTCGACCGCACCCTCGACGACATCTTCGCGGTGCAGGACGACATCGCCCAGTCCGTGGTGAAGGAGCTTCGCACCACGCTGCTCGGGGAGCTCCCGGACTCCAAGGCCAGCGGAGAAGTGCACGCCGAGGTCGCGGCGGCCGCGATCGGCCGAGGCAATGATGCGGAGGCCCACCGGCTGTTCCTGCAGGGACGTTACTTCGTGAATCGCCTCGGTGATGTGGATTTCGCCCGCGGCATCGCGCTGTTGCGACAGGCGCTCGCGATCGAGCCGGGCCACGCGCTGGCATGGGCTTCGCTGTCCTGGGCCGAGACCATCTCCGCCATCACCGGGAGCGTCCCACTGGCCGGGGGCATCACTCGGGCGAGGGAAGCAGCCGCCCGTGCGCTGGCGATCCAGCCGGATCTCGCCGAGGGCCATCTCGCGATGGGCACGATCAAGCTGTGGCACGACTTCGACTGGGCCGGGGCGGATGCTTCGTTCCGCCGAGCGCTCGAACTGAGCCCCGGGAATGCCGACGTCCTGCGCGGGAACGCCTTGGTGGCGCTCATCAGCGAGCGCTACGACGAGTCCGTCGCACTCTGCCGTCGCGCCCTCGAGCAGGATCCGCTCGCGGTCTCGAGTTACACCTTCCTGGCTCGAGCCTGCAATGCGATGGGCCGGCTGGCCGAGGCCGAGGAGGCCTTCCGAAGGGCGATCGAGATCTCGCCCGCCTCGAACTCGAGCCATTGCCTGCTGGCACTCGTCCTCGACGAGCAGGGCCGGCGAGAGGAAGCCCTGGCCGTGGCGCTCGGTGAGACCGCCGAATGGGCACGGCTGTTCGCGTTGTCGGTCGTGCACTTCCATAGCGGCCGGCTCGAGGAATCCGCGCAGGCGCTTCGGAGCCTCACCGAGACGATGGCCGACCACGCTGCCTACCAGATCGCGGTGACCCACTCCGTGCGTGGCGAGACGGACGCTGCATTCGAGTGGCTCGAGCGGGCGTATCGCCAGCGCGACGCCGGATTGGCGGTGATGCGCTCACACCGCCAGCTTCGGCCGTTGCACGCCGACCCGCGCTGGGCCCAGATCGTGGCGAAGATGCGCTTCCCCGTCTGAACCCAACCCGCATCCCGCCAACACGTTGCCGTGCTGCGGTGTGCGAGCGCATTTCCCGCGTTCACGCCTTCCGACTACCATACCGCCAGTTCACGAACCGAACAGTCCACCCCCCGAATGCGTCGCGCCCTTCACGGGACGCACGGCCACGCGTCACGGGCGGGCCGAATCACGTCGTCTCCAACCAGGAGTCCGAGATGCTGAAGACGTTCGCGGTGCACATGTTGGCGTTCGGGTTGCTCATCCTCGCTGCCTCGGGAGCAACCGCGATGGGAGCCCCCGGCTCGGGTGACCTCGGGATGTACGCGCAAGCCGACACGAGCGGTGCCAAGCCCGACACCGTCCTGGCGCCGGCCGACACCGCCATGGCGCCGCCGGTCACACCCGCGCCGGCCGCTGCTCCCGTCGTGGCGCCGGTCACGCAGGCGCCGCCCCCGGCCGCCGCACCTCCGCCGGCGACGCCGGCTCCTGCCGCCGCCGCGGCCCCGTCCGCGCCGAATGACAAGGTGTACTACGGCGGCACCGTCACGCTGTCGTTCGGTTCGAGCACGCGCATCGGCTTCTTCCCGATGATCGGCTACAAGTTCACACCGAAGATCTCCGGCGGCGCCGAGTTCGGGTACGAGTACGTGAGCTACAACTCGAGCCAGTCCACACACAACTACGGTGGCAGTGTGTTCGGGCGCTACCGCGTCGGCCGCGCGCTCTACGCGCACGCTGAGTACCAGAACATGAACTATGAGGTCTTCTCGTCGGCCAACTCCTCGAATCGCGAGTGGGTGCCGGCGCTGCTTCTGGGCGGCGGCTTCGTGAAGCCGATCGGACCGCGCACGTCCGCCTATGCGGAGGTGCTATTCGACGTGATGCAGGATTCGAACTCGCCTTATGGCTGGGATCCGATCGTCAACTTCGGGGTCTGCGTGGGCTTCTAGACCGCCACGCACGGCTGCACGGGCGGCGACCGCAGCGAGACAGCGGTCGCCGCCCGCGTCACATCGGGCGCCTCCGTCGCCGCGCGGATGGCCCTGTCCGGGAGTCCCGCCCGCGAATTCGGGTTGACCGGATGATCGCGACCAGCGAAGCTTCCCGCACGCAGGCACACTCCATCGCACTGCGATCCCTACCGGGTCCCCCTCGCAGTCGCCAACCGACTCCCCCCGAATCGGTGTAAGCCCATGGGTGAGCACGCGGTCCGCCGCCCGGCACTTCCGATGTGCCCCGGGCCGCGGGCGTGTTCCGTCCGCGACTGAGCTGGTGTTCCTTATCGAGATGACGAGGGGGCCGCACCCATGCATCCATTCGCCCGAATCCGCAGGGTTGGCATGACCGTATTCGCGGTCGCGCTGGCCGTTCTCGGCGTCGTGACCGCCGCTTTCGCCCAGACGACGATCGACGTCGCTGCTCCCGGGAACGCGCTCACCACCACGCAGGCGACCGCGACGTTCCCGGTCACGATCTCGCGCAGCAGCACCACACCCGTGCTCGGCTTCAGCGTGACGTTCTCGATCTCGGGGAACCTCACGCTACCGTCCGGAGCCGGGAGCATCAGCGCCGGCTCGTTCCTCACCGCCAGCGGTGCCACCGCCACGCTTCAGGTGCGCGACCTCGGCGGTGGCCAATACGTCGCCGACGGCGTCACGCTCGGCATGCCGTGTGGGAGTTCGGCGACGAGCGGCACATTGTTCACCGTCACCGTCTCCAGTGCGGCGGCGGGCGGCACGGGCACGCTCACGATCGGCAGCGTCACGCTGCGCGACTGTTCCAACCAGCCACTCGCGGCCTCGGTCGGAACGTCCGGCAGCGTGCCCGTGGACAACACCGTTCCCGTGGTGACGGTCACGTCGCCGGACGGGGGAGAGTCGTGGGACGCAGGCAGCAGCCACGACATCACGTGGACCGCCACGGACCCGGAGGGTTTCGGGAGCGCGGCCATCGACATCGAGTGGTCGAGCAACGGGCTCGCGCCGTGGACAGCGATCGCCACCGGGATCGCCCACAGCGGTTCGTTCTCGTGGCTGGTGCCGGACGTCGCCACGCACGCGGCCCGCGTGCGCATCACGGCACGCGACACTTACGGCAACAGCGCGACGGATTCGAGCAACGATCCATTCACCGTTCGCGGCTCCACGACGACGTCGCTCGTCGCCGTGCCCGATCCGTCTGTCCTGACCGGGTCCGCCACACTCACGGCCACCGTCACGCCTTCGAGTGCGACAGGCTCCGTCGAGTTCTTCGACGGTCCCACGTCCCTCGGCACCGCTGCGGTCGCCAGCGGGGCCGCCGAGCTCGTGACCTCCTCGCTCGCGCTGGGTCCTCATTCGCTCACGGCACAGTACCTGGGCGATGCGAGCCTCGCGGGCTCGACCTCGGCGGCATACCCGCTCGAGGTGAAGGCGAAGATCGTGGCCACCGCGGGGGCCAACGGGTCGCTCTCGCCCCTGGGCACGGTGCTCGTCAGCGCCGGCGCTTCGCAGGAGTTCACGTTCGCCGCCGACCCCGGCTACCACGTCTCGGCGGTCACGGTGGACGGCAGTCCCGTGGCACTCACGTCGCCGTACACGTTCGCCGCCGTGGCCGCGAACCACACCATCGACGTGCAGTTCGTCGTCAATCCGCCGGTCCCGGCGATCACGACGCTGTCGTCGACGACGCTGCGCACGGGCAACGGCACGAGCGGCACGATGCGCATCCAGCTCGGCTGGTCACCGGTGGCTCCCGGCTCGTCGGTGCAGGTCTGGCGCGCGCCGTACGGCAACTATCCCGAGTACGACGATGGGCCGTCCGCCGGATCCGTTCCCGCGATCCCCAGCTACCCGCCGCCGTCTCCGTGGACGCTCACCGCGGTCACCACGCCCGGCGAGACGGACACGCCGGCGACGCGTGACTTCTACTACTACGTGGCATTCGTCACCGACAGCTATGGGACGCGTTCGCCGGTCTCGAACCGAACCGCCGGCTCACTGGCGTACGCTCTGGGCGATGTCAGTGACGGCTTCGTCGTCGGTCAGGGCGACAACCAGGTGTTCGTCGCTGACCTGTCGCTGCTCGGCAGTGTCTACGGCAGCACGCTGACACTGGGAGCGGCCGCCAATGTCGTGGACGTGGGACCGACCACCGACTTCTCGGTGCACGGCCGGCCGACCACGGACAACATCATCAACTTCGAGGACCTGGTCATGTTCGCCGTGAACTACGACCAGGTCTCCACACCCGCCGCCTCGGCACACCCGGCTCCCGCAACGCGAGACGAGCTGCGCCTGGAGTCGCCGGCCGACGTCGTGGCGGGCACGAGCTTCGTGACGAGGTTGCGCATGAGCGGCACGGGCGCCGTCCATGCCGTCTCGGCGCGGCTGGCCTGGGATGCAGCCGTTGTCGAGCCGGTGGAGGTGACTGCGGGCGGCTTCCTCGCCGCGCAGGAGGGCGTCGTCTTCTCGCCCGCGCCCGGTACAGTGGATCTCGCCGTGCTCGGCGCCGGCCGTCCCGGCGTGAGCGGCGAGGGTGAGGTGGCGCTCGTCACGTTCCGTGCGCTTCGATCTGGAGCACCCGCACTGCGGCTTACGAGCGCCGACGCCCGCGACGCGTCCAATCGCCGGGTGAACCTGGCCACGGGTGTCAACGCGACGCGACAGGCGGTGTTCACGACCGCGCTCGCGATCCCCCGGCCGTCGCCGTTCCGCGACCGCACGCAGGTCGTGTTCACGCTCGGCTCGCCCGCCGCCGTGCAACTCACCGTGCACTCGGTGGACGGCCGGCTCACCCGGACGCTCACCGACGGCCCGCTCGAGGCAGGTGAACATCGGCTGGAATGGGACGGGCGCGACGACCGCGGCCGGCTGGCCGCCGCGGGCGTGTACTACGTCCGGTTGCAGAGCCCGCACGCGCAGTACACCCGCAAGCTCACGTTCCTGCGTTGACCCTGACCTCCCCGGACGGAACCGCCATGCTGCACTCGATCGCGAAGCCAGCCCGGCGGCGTGAGGTGGGCCTGTTCCTCCGCCGCTTGGCCTGGACCGTGGCCCTGGGCCTCCTGCCGTTCACCGCCCGCGCGATCAATGCCATCCAAGCCGAGAACCTCCTGCCGGGAACACCGCAGGCGACCTGGGACATCACCGGTGTCGGGGACCCGACGATCCAGGGCTTCGCGACCGACATCAGTGTGAACCGCGGCGGGACGATCACGTTCAAGATCTCCACCGATGCCGCGTCCTACCACATCGACATCTACCGGCTCGGCTGGTACGGCGGCGATGGCGCGAGGCTGCAGGGCACCGGTGAGATCACCGCGACGCTGCCCCAGACGCAGCCCGCACCGCTCACCGAAGCCGCCAGCGGGCTGGTGGACTGCGGCAACTGGGCCGAGAGCGCGCAATGGCAGGTGCCACCCACGGCTGTCTCCGGCATCTACATCGCACGCCTGGAGCGCGACGACACGAACGGCGCCAGCCACATCGCGTTCATCGTCCGCGATGACGCAGCGACGGGTGGGCTGTTGTTCAAGACCTCCGATGCCACCTGGCAGGCCTACAACGGCTATGGCGGCAACAGCCTCTACGTCGGTAGCGCGCCGCGATCCAACGGCAACGCGGCCAAGGTGAGCTACAACCGCCCGTTCTCGACGCGCGGTGGGGGTGGAGGCAGTGGAGGTTCCGAGGACTGGCTGTTCCACTCCGAGTACCCGATGTTGCGCTGGCTCGAGGCCAACGGCTACGACGTCACGTACACCACCGACCTGGATGTGGATCGCGACCCCGCCCGACTGCTGCAGCACCAGGTGTTCCTCTCGGTGGGCCACGACGAGTACTGGTCGGCCGGCGAGCGCGCGGCGGTCGAAGCGGCGCGTGCGGCCGGCGTGCACCTGGCGTTCTTCA
>Ga0315912_10005813_pt1 | contig 11230 bp, 10 predicted proteins | sample VfabasoilMG_FD_204469 | JGI IMG/M metagenome (GOLD analysis project Ga0315912, IMG submission 204469) | Garden soil microbial communities collected in Santa Monica, California, United States - V. faba soil | ecosystem: Environmental > Terrestrial > Soil > Garden | place: USA: California...
CCGACGATCGCCTCGCCGTCCTCGAACGAGAGCGCGCGCACCACGTCGCAATTGCGCGCCGCCATGCCGGCGGCGATGCTCTCCGCCGCGCGGCCGATCGCCGTCTCGGGCCGTCCCAGGGCGTCGTCGACCATCAGTACGCGCGGTCGCAGCGGGCCTGCAGTCGGACTCAGCATGGCTATTTCCGCCCCTTCTTCTCGACGACGCAGTCGACCAGGTATCGCCGCCCGCCGCCTTCGATCGGCTCGAAGCGCAGGCCGTGGATGTCGGTCTCGAAGCCCGGGAACTTGGTGTCGAACTCGCGCGCGTACAGCAGGTAATCCTGGATCGACTTGGTCGCCTTGGTCAGGCGCTCGCCCGGCATGATCACCGGGATGCCCGGCGGATAGGGCACCACCATTACCGCGAGGATGCGGTTCATCAGCTTGTCGATCTCGACGCTCTCGACGCGGCCGTGCACCAGGCTGTCGTAGGCGTCACCCGGGCGCTGCGCCATCTCGGGCAGCGTGGTGTACATGTCTTTCTGCGCCTTGGCGACGTTGTCGTCGCGGTAGACCTTGTGGATTCCGTCGCACAGGTCCTTGAGGCCCATCGTCCCGTACACCTCGGGGTGCGCCGCGGCGAGCGCCGGCATGGCGCGCTTCAGCGGCGCGTTGGCGTCGTACAGGTCCTTGAAGTTGAGCAGCTCGGTGACGAGCGTGCTCCACTTGCCCTTGGTGATGCCCATCGAGAAAAGGACCAGGAACGAGTACAGCCCGGTCTTCTCGATCTCGATCCGCCGGCTGGACAGGAACTTGACCACCACGGCGGCGGGGATGCCGCTCTTGTGCATGGTGCCGTCGGCCGACATGCCCGGCGTCAGGATCGTCACCTTGATCGGATCGACGAGCACGTGATCCGCGGCGAGGCCGTCGAAGCCGTGCCACTTGTCCTTCGGCTTGAGGACCCAGGCGGCCTTGTCGGCGACCGGCTTCTCGGCCATCGCGTCGGGTTGCCAGACGCCGAACCACCAGCCGCCCTTCAGCTGCTTCTTCACCGCGGTCATTGCGCGGCGGAAGCTGAGCGCCTCGTCGATCATCTCCTGCACCAGCGCCCGGCCGCCGGGCTGCTCCATCATCGCCGCGGCGACGTCGCACGAGGCGATGATGCCGTACTGCGGCGAAGTGGACGTGTGCATCATGAACGCGTCGTTGAAGCGGGTCATGTCGAGCTGCGTCGTCACGCCGTTCTGCATGTGGATCATCGATGCCTGCGACAGCGCCGAGAGCAACTTGTGCGTCGACTGCGTGGCGAAGGTGATCGCGTGCGGCGAGCGCTCCGGATTGCTCGACGAGATGCCGTGGAAGCCGTCGTAGAACTCGTGGAAGTTGGCGTAGGCGTACCACGCCTCGTCGAAATGCAGCACCTCGACCGCGTCGCCGAGGCTTTCCTTGATCGCGTCGATGTTGTAGCAGATGCCGTCGTAGGTGGAATTGGTGATCACCATCAGGCGCATCTTGCCGCTGCCGTTCTTCGCAACCTCGCGCGCGAAGGCGTTGGCGGCGATCTTCTTCTTGATCGACGCGGGGGTGAACTGGTCCTTCGAGATCGGGCCGATGATGCCCATGCCGTTGCGCGAGGGCACGAGGTAGATCGGCGTCGCGCCGGTCATGATCAGCGAGTGCAGGATCGACTTGTGGCAGTTGCGATCGCACAGCACCAGGTCGCCGCGCCCCACCATGCCGTGCCAGACGATCTTGTTCGCGGTCGAGGTGCCGCCGACCACGAACAGCGTCTCGTCGGAGCCGAAGATGCGCGCCGCGTTCCGCTCGCCGGCGGCGATCGGCCCGGTGTGGTCGAGCAGCGAGCCCAGCGCGCCGACCGAGACCGACACGTCCGAGCGCAGCGTGTTCTCGCCGAAGAACTCGTAGAACATCTGCCCGACCGGGCTCTTGCGGAAGCCGACGCCGCCGCCGTGGCCGGGCGTGTGCCACGAGTAGCTCGCCTGCAGGGTGTAGTCCATCAGCGCCTTGAACATCGGCGGCGGCAGGCGATCGAGGTAGAGCTGCGCCGAGCGGGCGATGGCGCGGGCGAGGAATTGCGGCGAATCCTCGAACAGGCGCATGAAGGCGTTGGCGTGCTTCAGCACCGCCGCCGGCACCACCTCCGCGGTGCGCTCGTCGCCGAACAGGAAGATCGGCAGCCGGTCGTTGCGCTTGCGCTTGGCCGCGAGCATCGCCTCGAGGCGCTCCCACTGCTTCGGTCCCGCCTCGGCGCCGTCCACCGAGACCAGCCAGCACGACTCGGTGTTGAAGATCTCCGCGAGTCGTTCTGCATCCTCGTAGCTCAGCCCCGAGACGACGCGAAAGCCCTCCTTCTCGATTGCCTGCGCCAGCATGCGCATGCCGCGCCCGGCCGCGCTCTTGCCGTCGAAATCCTCGTCGATGATCGCGATCGGGAACGCCTGCAGGAAGTTCACGGCGCGCCTAGAACTTGTACTGCGCGGAGAACTGGATGCGCTTGTCGGTGTTCGACGCGTCGTTCTTGAGCTGCAGCTTGCCCCACAGCAGCTCGGCGCCCGCCATGATGTTCTTCGCCGGGTACCAGAGCAGGTTCGCCGAAGCGTAGCTGCCGGTCTTGAAGGCGCTGTCGAGCTGCCCGTCGGTGTTCGTCTGCCGGTGCTGGCTGGCGCCGAACGAGCTCGAGTACTTGTCGCTCCAGTAGTGGTCGTAGTACAGGTACCAGCCGAGCGTCTTCACGGTCTCGGCCTGGAAGGACGAGTTCGGCGCGATGTCGACACCGCCGTCGTTCATGTAGCTGGCGATGCCCTTGCCGTACACGAGGTGCGCGATGACGCGATCCTTGCCGGCGGTATTCAGCCAGCCGTTGAGGTTGACGCCGCCGCCGATCTTGCGGCCGGACGGATTGTTATCCGCCGTATTGGCCGTCTCCCAGCCGATCCAGCGCACGATGCCGGCGACGCTGAACTGGCCGCGATCGCTGTCGAGCACGTACCTGCCGACCATGTCGGGGTACTTGTTCCTCGCCACCAGGTTGTCGGCAAGCAGGGCGGGCGTCTTTCCCGTATCGAGCGCGCTGCTCGGCGCTTCCAGCGAGAACATCAGCTTGCTGCCGCCGCCCTTGAGCGCCGTCCAGCGAACCTGCGGATTGCGCAGGAACACGTTGCCGTTCGGCCCCCAGAAGTCGATGACGTTGGGAAAGGCGTCGAGGTTCATGAACAGCGACTCGGTGAGGCCCGCGCCCCAGTCATTGATTTCACCCCAGGCGTGGATCACGCGCACCTCGGTGCTGAAGTTGCCCGCGTTGCCGGTGCCGGTGCCGAACAGGTCCATGGCGAGATCGGTCTTGAGCTGGCCGATCTCGGTCGGCACGAAGCCCTTGAAGCTGATCGAGCTCTGCCGGATGCTGAAGATCGTCTCGCCGTCCTTGCCGCACCCGGCGTCGCCCGGGCAGTTGACCGGGATCTTCGACGGCCGCATCGTCGCGTGCCACTGCGGGTCGAGGCGGTTGAAGTCGTAGATGGCGTCGAGCATGACCTTGCCGTTCACTTCCAGCCGGGCACCGCTGGCTTCGGCCGCACCCTTGGCGGGAAGGCTGTCAGGCGCGAGGACCGGGGCTCCTGCGGGTTGTGCTCTTGCGACGCCGGCGAACGCCGCGGCGGTTGCGAAAATCAGGAACCAGCGTGTCATTGGCACCTCCGTGAGGCCTAAGTCATCCTAGGCAGTGCGGAGATCGTCGTCGATTGGACCTTGGTCCCATTTGATTTGTGTCAAATGCTTGCGTCAGATGGGACTCATCGCCATGCGCTACCCACCTGGATATAGAAGGCGGTCTGCTCCGGGCCGCGCGCGACGTCGGCGCCCATGTAGATCCCCAGGCGCCGGGCGATGAGATAGCGCACGCCCGCGCCGCCGGCGTAGATGGAATTGGCGTCGCCGAAGCGCTCCGCGCCCCAGGCCTTGCCGGTGCCGAAGAATCCGACCAGCGCCCAGCGGCGCGTCACGTCCCAGCGCAGCTCGAGCTCGGCGGCGCTGACGTTGTCGTCCTGGTAGCGCCCCTTCGGCACGCCGCGGATGTCGATGAACGGCAGCTGGTAGAACGGCACGTCGCCGCGCGCAGCACGCGCATCGAGGCGCGCGCCGAGGACGAACTGCTTCGCGAGCGGCAGCCAGGCGAAGACGTGCGCGCGGTAGGTCTGGAACTTCTCGTCGCCGCCGATCTCCGGCGAATAGAACAGGCTGTCGATGCTTCCCTGCCAGCCGCGATTCGGCGTGAAGATGTTGTCGCGCGAATCGTGCTCGAGCGAAGGACCGATGCCCGAGCTGCGCAGCTGCCGCGGCGCCGGCGAAAGCACGGGCTGCGGCCGCGTCGGATCGAACGTCACCGCCAGGTCGAGATAGATCCAGCGCAGCGCCAGGAATTCGCTGCTGTCGCCCAGGCGCAGCAAGAGCTGCTGCGAGGACGCCCAGCCGTCGAGATTGAAGCCGATGCTGCGATCGCCGTTGCCGAGGTTGCCGCCGGTGCCGTAGAAGTCGAGGTTGGCGTCGACCCGGGCGATGCCGCCGCGGTAGCGCAGGCGGTCGTTCTCGCCGAAGCTGAACATCCCGCCCGCGGCGGCGAACTTGGTGCCGTTCTCGGTGGCGGCGAAAGCGACGCCGAACACGTCGGGCGGCGTGACGTGGCCGGTCTGCTGGCCCTCCGCTCTTCGTTCGCGCAGCGAATTGCGCACGAACATGAGGCCCAGGCCGCCGCCGTAGCCCACCGCCGGCTCGGTGATGATGAGCGGCATGGGCAGGAAGCCCTTGTAGTCGATCATGAACTCCGACATGTCGAGGGCGCCGTCCTCGGGGTCGGTGAAGCTCTGCGCAATCGCGGCGGGCGAGGCGAAGCTGACAGCGATGAACAAGGACAGGGTCCGCAGCACGCAGAGACGCTATCTGCCAAGACCGCCGGCAGATATGGGACCTTGGTCCTACGGGCCTAGCGGATGGGAATCAGCGGATCGGAATCGTCAGGACGGTATCGCCGCGCGCGACGTTGAGCGCGAGCGGCCCCGTGGCGCGCAGCGCGCGGACCAGGGTCTGCACGGTGGTCACGCGCCGCTGGTTGACGCCGAAGATGACGTCGCCTTCGCGCAGGCCGTGGTTGAACGCCTCCGAGCTTGAATCCACCGCGGTGACCAGCACGGCGCGCTCGCGCCGCCCGCCCTGGCGCTGCGCATCGGTGAGCTCCGCGCCGGCGAGCTCGCCGATCGACTGGCCGCCGGCGCTGCGCGCCTTTTCCAGCTCGCCGATGCGCGCCTTGAGCAGCTGCGTCTCGTTGCCGCGCTGCACGCGCATCTCGACCGTTTCGCCGACCGGTACCACGCTGAGCCGCGCGCGCAACTCGGCCGCGCCGCGTACCGGCCGGCCGTTGAGGCCGATGACGACGTCGCCCTTGCGCAGTCCCGCCTGCGCCGCGGGCGAATTCGCCTGCACGTCGGTGACGGCCGCGCCCTCGCTCCCCGCGACATCCTGCATGGCGAGGCCGAGCCTCCCGCGCTTCACTTCGCCGAAGCGGATCAGCTGGTCCATCACCGCGCGCGCCATCACCGCAGGCACGGCGAAGCCGATGCCGACGTTGCCGCCCGACGGGCCGATGATCGCGGAGTTGATGCCGACCAGCTCGCCCTTGAGGCTGACCAGGGCGCCGCCCGAGTTGCCCGGGTTGATCGGCGCGTCGGTCTGGATGAAGTACTCGTAGCCCTCGACGGAAAGACCGCTGCGGCCCAGCGCCGAGACGATGCCCGAAGTCGCGGTCTGCCCGATGCCGAACGGGTTGCCGATGGCGATGACGAAATCGCCGACCTGCAGCGCGTCGGAGTCGCCGAATTTCACTTCGATGATATTTTTTTCTTCAATTTTCAATAAAGCAATATCAGTTCCCGGATCGGCGCCCACGAGCTTCGCCGCCAGGCGCAGGTTGTTCTTCAGCGTCACCTGGATCTCGCGCGCGTCCTTGACCACGTGCGCGTTGGTGATGACGTAGCCGTTCTTCGCGTCGACGATCACCCCCGAGCCCGCGGAGATCTGCGGCTGCGACTGCTGCGGCGCGCCGAAGAAGCGGCGGAAGAACGGGTCGCGCATCAGCGGGTTCTGCTCTTCGGGGCTCTTCTGCAGCACGGCGATGTTGACCACCGCCGGCGTCACCTTCTCCAGGATCGGCGCGAATGTCGGCAGGCCGTCCCGGGTCGGCACCTGCGCCCGGGCGTCGAGCGCGGCTGCAAGGAAAACGACAGCGATGAAAAGCCCTGTGCGCACGGATGAATTATGACCAGTGTTTGCTATATTGGAGGCTGGCAACTTTGAAAGGAGGTGATCCTGTGAGAGAAACCCAAGGCAACACCGGCCGGCAGGACTCTACCGGATCGACCCTTCGCAAGTGGGGGAAGTCCTAAGCAAAGGAGTCCGGCCTCTTAGCTGGCCGGCTGCCTGGCAGCAACTGAAGTAAAGAAACGCCCCGGACCTCCGGGGCGTTTCGCTTTACCGGCGAACGCGCCGCGTCAGGCGCGGCGCCTGTCCCGCAGGTGGGCGTCGATCAGCACATCGGCGGCGCGGCTGACGTTGCGCGCCGGGCCGCGGACGCCGAGAACGATGCTGATCTGCGCGCCTTCCATGAGCAGGAAGAGCTCGTCGGCGAGAAGCGATGGTTCCTCGGCCCCCACTTCCCGGCACAGTTGCGCGAGACGCGCGCGCAGCTTTCCCTTGTGCGCCTCGATGACCTTGCGGGCCGGATGACGGTTGTCGGTGATCTCGACGGCCGCATTCGCCATCGGGCAGCCGCGCGCCGAGGGGTCGGACACGTGCTTGGCAATGAGAGCGACCGCCGCTCGCAGCTGCTGGCGGGGGTCGCCGGGATGCTTCTGCGACATGGCGTCCCAGGTCTGCCAGAACCTCACATCGTGATCGCGCAGCCATTCCGCCACCAAGTCGTCCTTGGACGGAAAGCTGCGGTACAGGCCCATCTTCGTGGTCGACGCTTCGGCGGCGATGGTTTCGACGCCGACCGCGCGAATGCCGCGTCGGTAGAAGAGCTCCGCCGCGGTGCTGAAGATCCGCTTGCGAGGACCGGGGCTCGCGCTGCCAGCCTTGCGCGCCATGCTACGGACCCGTCTCCGTCGTCGTCTTCCCCCAGGAAGGCATGAACACCGCCGAGTAGGCGAGCGCCGGCAGGCAGAGGATCAGCCAGCAGAGCGCCAGTCCCGCCGCCGCATGGATCCGGTCGCCGAACGTCACCAAGACGTGAATCGGAAAGTCCAGCAGGAAGCTGGCGAGGCCCGCGATGAGTGCCGCGACCGGAAAACAGATGGTCGCGACGATGGCAGCCATGACGCACAGCCGCCCGATCGCGCTGCGATGAAACGGCTCGGGGCTCAGCACACTCCCTTATACACCGATCTTGACGCTGATGATACCGATCGGTATCATTGTTGGCCGCTCGTCAGTCTTCGGCGTCAACTCCCAAAGGACTCATGGACAAGTGCTTCAGGCTGGAAGTCGTCCGCAAGGCGGGGAAGCCGTGAATATCGCCCTGTGGATCCTCGCCGGCGGCGCTCTCGGCTGGCTCGGCTACGCGATCATCGGCTACAACGAAGAGCGCGGCGTGGTGGTCTCGGTCATCATCGGCGCGGGCGGCGGCTTCTTCGGCGGGAAGGTCATCGCGCCCGCGCTCAGCGCGGCTGCGACGGTGCCTGACGCGTTCAATACACCTGCGCTGTTCTTTGCCGCCGCATTCGCCGCCGTGTTTCTCTTCCTCGGAAACGTCTCCTACAGGCGCTGGGGCCTCTAGCTGCCGCTCGCGGTGAAGGCTGATAATAAATCAGCCTGCCATGACCGATTTTCAGCTCGCGACCAGCGTCAGCCACTGGCTGGCAAGATTCGAGAGCGCCCTCGCGCAACGCGAGGACGCGGCGTTGCGCGAGCTGTTCCATGCCGACAGCCATTGGCGCGACGTGCTGGCGCTCACCTGGCGCATCCAGACCACTAGCGGCAGAGACGCGCTCGTCGCGGCGCTGAAAGAGGTGCGCGCCCATGCCTTCCGCGTCGACCCCGACCGCACCGCGCCGCGGTCCGCGACGCGCGCGGAAGAAGAGTGCATCGAGGCGATCTTCCGCTTCGAGACGGCCGGGGGCATCGGCGCCGGCGTGCTGCGCCTCAAGGACGATCGGGCCTGGACGCTGCTCACCGCGCTCGACGAGCTCAAGGGCCGCGAAGAGCGCACCGGCCGGCTGCGCCCGAAAGGCTGGTCCTATTCGCGCGACTTCGGCGGTCCGAACTGGCTGGACCTGCGAAAAGAAAAGCAGGAATACAGGAACGCCGATCCGGCAGTGCTCATCGGCGGCGGCGGCCAGGCCGGATTGTCGATCGCGGCGCGGCTCGCGCAACGCGGCATCGACGCGCTGATCGTCGATCGCTGGCCGCGCATCGGCGACAACTGGCGCCGGCGCTATCACGCGCTGACGTTGCACAACCAGGTGCACGTCAATCACCTGCCGTATATGCCGTTCCCGCCCAACTGGCCGGTTTACATCCCGAAGGACAAGCTCGCCGGCTGGTTCGAGGCCTACGTCGAGGCGATGGAGATCAACTACTGGACCGGCACGGAGTTTCTCAGTGCTGTCTACGATGCGGACGAAAAGCGGTGGTCCGCAAGGCTCAAGCGGAACGGCGAGATCCGCGAGCTCCATCCGCGCCACATCGTGCTCGCTACCGGCGTAAGCGGCATTCCCAGCATCCCGGACATCCCGGCGTTGGAGGGTTTTGCGGGGAAAGTGATCCACTCCAGCCAGTACGTCGACGGCGAGGACTGGAAGGGCAAGCGCGCGATCGTGATCGGCACCGGCAACAGCGGCCACGACATCGCCCAGGACCTCTACTCCGCCGGCGCTCGGGTGACGATCGTGCAGCGCAGCCCGACGCTCGTCATCAATTGCGACCCGAGCGCGCAGCTCGTGTACTCGCTCTACAGCGAAGGCCCGCCGCTCGAGGATTGCGACCTCATCACCGCATCCATTCCTTTTTCTTTAGCCAGAAAAACCCACATCCTCGCCACGCAGCATGCGAAGGAGCTGGACAAGGACCTGCTCCAGAAGCTCGAGCGCAAGGGCTTTCGCCTGTCGGACGGCGATGACGGCACCGGCTGGCAGTTCCTCTATCTCACGCGCGGCGGCGGCTACTACTTCAACGTCGGCTGCTCGGACCTGATCGTCGAGGGGAAGATCGGCCTCGCGCAGATTTCAGAACTGGATGACTTGTTGAAGGGCGCGGATCTGGTGGTGCTCGCGACCGGCTGGAAAGGCCAGGAGGCGCTGGTGGCGAAGCTCTTCGGCGGCGAGGTCGCGGCGCGCGTCGGCCCGATCTGGGGCTTCGGCGAAGACCAGGAGCTGCGCAACATGTTCACGCGCACCGCGCAGCCGGGCCTCTGGTTCATCGCCGGCAGCTTCGCGCAGTCGCGCATCTATTCGAAATACCTCGCGCTGCAGATCCAGGCGAGCGAAGCCGGGATCTTCGCTTAGGCGGCGATCGCGCCGCGGTCGATCGTCACCACGCGATCGACCAGCCGCTCGGAGTGCTGCAGGTCCGATTCGGAGAGCATCACCGACATGCCTTCGCGCTTCAGGCCCGCCACCACCTCGGCGAGCCGTTGCGCGAGCGCCGGCGCCACGCCCTCGAACGGCTCGTCGAGCAAGAGCAGCCGCGTGCCGCACATCATCGCGCGCGCGAGCGCGGCGAGCTTCTGCTGCCCACCGGAGAGCTGCAGGCCCTTGCGCGGCGCAAGTTCGGTCATCTCCGGGATGTACTCGTAGATCCTCTTCAGGCGCGCCGCCGGATCGGGCAGTCCCGCCGCCCAGGCCGGCACGAGCACGTTCTCCTCCACCGTCAGGTCCGGGATCAGCCGCCGATCCTCGGGCATGTAGCCGATCCCCAGCCTCGCCCGCACGTGCGTCGGCACGCTCAGCAGCTCGCGGTCCTCGAAGCGGACCGCGCCGTTCGCCTTGAGCAGGCCCATGACCGCCTTCATCAGGGTCGTCTTGCCAGCGCCGTTGCGGCCGATCAGCCCGATCATCGCCCCGCTCGGCACCTCGAGCGACACGTCGCGCAGGATGCGCATCGCCGCGATCGAGACGCTGAGATTCTCGACTTTAAGCACGCACGCCTACGACAAAGCGCCTGACCTGCGGATCCGCGAGCGCGGCCTGCGGCGCCGCGTCGGCGATGATCCGCCCGTCGTAGAAGGCGAGCACGCGCTGCGCGAAGCGGCTCACCACGTCCATGTCGTGCTCGACGAACAGCACCGTCGCGCCCTCGGCGCGCGCCGCGTCGAGCACCATCTGCATGATGCCGAACTTCTCCTCGGAGGAAACGCCGCTGGTCGGCTCGTCGAGCAGCAACACGCGCGGCTTCGTCACCATGGTGAGGGCGATGTCGAGCAGCTTGCGCGCGCCGCCCGGCAGCACCTGCGCGTTGCGGCCGCGGTCCTCGAGCAGGCCGAAGCGCCCGAGGATCTGCTCGGCGACCTCGCGCGGGGAGCGGTCGAATCCCGGCACCATGGCTTCGCCTCGCGAGAAGTAGCCGGCCAGGCCGGCGTTGCGCAGCACGATGCCGATGCCAACCATCATGTTCTCGAACACGCTCAGCGAGCCGTAGAGCTGCGGGATCTGGAACGAGCGGCAAATCCCCAGCCGGGTGATGTCGCGCGGCTGCAGGCGAGTGATGTCGCGCCCCTCGTAGGCGATGCTGCCGCGGTCCGGCTTGAGGTAGCCGGTGATCATGTTGATGAAGGTGGTCTTGCCGGCGCCGTTGGTGCCGATCAGGCCGACCACCGAATCCTTCTCGATCGCCGCGCTGACCTCGGCCGCCGCGGTCACGGCGCCGAAAGTCTTGCACAAGCCCTGCGCGTCAAGAATGGCGGGCACGGCGGAACAATGACAAGAGGCCTTCGGGAAGAAAAACGATCAGGATCAGCAGCGCGACGCCGAGGCTCATCTGCCACGTGTTGGGCGAGAGGTCGTACGCCATGGTGTGGATCGCGCCGTAGACCAGCGCGCCGGCGAACGGCGCGAGCACGTTGCCGGTGCCGGCGAGGATGGCGATGAAGATGAATTCGCCCGAGCTCGTCCAGTACGCCATGTCCGGGTCGATGTGGCCGACGGTCGTGGCGGCGAGCGCGCCGCCGACGCCGGCCCGCGCGG
>Ga0315912_10005814_pt1 | contig 11230 bp, 3 predicted proteins | sample VfabasoilMG_FD_204469 | JGI IMG/M metagenome (GOLD analysis project Ga0315912, IMG submission 204469) | Garden soil microbial communities collected in Santa Monica, California, United States - V. faba soil | ecosystem: Environmental > Terrestrial > Soil > Garden | place: USA: California...
ACAAGTAATGGCGCGCGTGATGTCGTTCAGGCGTTCCTCGGCGAGTTGGCCCGCGCGCGCCCAAAGTGCGGCCGCGCCGGAGGTGTCGCCCGCGGCGGCGCGCGCCGTCGCTTGTCGCTCCCAGAGTGTCACGATCTCGGCGTGCTCGCCGCGCTCGTCCAAGAGCAGGGAAAGCCGCGTCACCAGCGAGCGCGCCACCTCGTCGCCCGGCTCTTCCGCGAGCAGGGCTTGGAACAGCTCGATCGCGCGAGCGCTGTCGTCCAAGCGATCGGAGCACAGACAAGCCGCATCGCGCCGCAGCTCACGGCGGCGCGCGGTCTCGAACGGCAGCTCGGCCGCGCTCAGCAAACGCTTCACGACCTCCCCGTACAGGCCGGCCTCGGTGAGCCGTTCCGACAGCTCGCTGACCGCCCAGTTGGCGGCGCGCGCTTCGGCGCTGTCGGCCGCGCTGTGCGCCTGTTGCCAGGCTTTGACCGCGAGATCGAGCAGGCGTTCGCACACGCGCCGACCCAGCTCGCGATCGGCATGATTGGCGCCGGCGACTTCGATCGCCTTGCCCCAATCCTCGGCCGCGACGAACGACTCGAGCGACGCGATCATGTCGCCGGTGCGCGTTTGGTGCAGTTGCCCCAGTTCGCTGTACAAGCGACGCTCACGCACCGGGTCGCTCTCGACGGACACCTCTTCCGACAACAGCTCGGCTAGCTCGTCGAAGCGCGACTCGGCTGCGAGCAGCGACGACAATGCTTCGAACGTCTCCAGATCGCGGCCATCGTGCGTTTGCACCAAGCGCCAGGCCACGATGGCTTGCGCGCGGTCACCCTTGACCTGCTCGTGCAGCAGCGCGATGCGCACGCGATCTGCCCGCGCTGCCGCGGGATCTGCGCTTTGGCGAGCGCGTAGCGCGAGAGCCGCCACGAGCTCGTCCCAGCGCTCGGCGCGCTCCAAGGCGCGGCACAAGCCGTCGAGCGACGATTGGTCCAGCGGCGCAAGCGCCAGGCGCGCCTGGAAGTTGCGCACGGAACGATTGGCGTCACCGAGCACGGTCAACGAGAGCTCGGCCGCCTCACCCAGCACGAGCAATTGCTCGGCCTCGCTGGTTTCCAAGCCGGCGCGTTGTTCGAGCACCTGCGTGAGCTCGAGCAGCTCCTGTGCGTTGCGCAACAGCTCGCTCAGTTCGCGCGCGGCGTGCAGCGCCGTGGCAGGCGCTTCGGGGGCGAGCCCGAGCACGCGCCGATAGAGCTCCATCGCGCGCCCCGGCTGCGAAAGCTCCAAGCGGTAGACGTCGCCGGCTTCCGCGAGCAGCGCGGCGCGAAGCGCGGGCTCGGACTCCGCTTCGGCCACCTTGACGAGCGTTTCGGCGCGACGCTCTTGTCCCCCCACCTCGCGCGCCAAGGCCGCGAAGCGCTCACGGCGCGATTCGAGGCTGGGCTCGAGAACGACCAAGGTGAGCAGCGTTTCGAAAGCCCCGGCGTGGTTCGACAGCTCTTCCAAGCTGAGCTTGACCACCTCTTCCAGCAACACCAAGCGCGTCGCCCGCGGCGCGCTCTGCGCCAGGACCTCGAGCATGCGCACGACATCGACCGTACTGGCCGTGGCGCGGTAGTGCGCTTCCAACGAGCGTGCCGCACTCTCGCGCGACGATTCGCCGCTCTCGAGCATGGCCTCGCCCGAGGCGGGCAGCGCCACGATGCGTTCCAGCAAAGCCACCGCGTCGCGCACGTCGGCTTCGCGGCCCAGCATCTTCTCAGCCCAGCCGAGCGCGGGCAGCGGCTCGTTCAGATCCAGCCACAGCGCGGCCATGCGGCCCATGGTTTCACCGGGATCCGAGCTCTTGTTCGCGTTCAAACGCAGATGCAAGAGCTCGATCAGCGGCCGGCGATGGCCGTGGCGTTCGTACAGGCGCTCGAGTGAAGACTCGACGCGGTTGTCCCCGGGACTGAGCGCATTGAGTTTTTCGAAATAGGCGATCGCGCGTTCGGGATCGCTCGCGAAATCACGCGCGGCCATGGCCGCCTCGCGCAGGATGTCCACGCGTTCGACCTTGCCGAGCGGCTCGGCCAATCTGCGGTCGTACAACGCGAACAAGTCCGACCAACGGCCAGCGGCATTGAACGACAACTTCAGGCGATCGAACGCCCACTCCGCGGCGGGACACAGCGCCGTGACGCGCTCCAAGAGGTGCACCACGCGCTCCGCATCGTCGAACCACTCTTCGTGGAACTCGACCACCTTGCGCCCGAGGGAATCGGCAATTTCCGCGGGCAGCTCGCGCTCGATGGCGCGCGTGTAGGCTTCGGCGACAGGACCGGGTTGGTCCAAGCGCCGCGCCATTTGCTCGGCGAACTCCCACAAATGCTCTTCACCGGGCGCGGCCTCGGCGCCGCGCAGCGCGAGCCTGAGCGCCTCCTCGGGGACGTCCGTCTTGGTCTCGAGCAGCTGCATCAACCAGCGACTGCGGGCCGCGGCCAGCTCGGGAGCGTCGTTCGAAACGGCCAGCAGCGCTTCGATCACGTCCGCGCGCGCCGCCGGATCTTCCGAGCCTTCGGCGACTCGCTCCAAGATCGCAGCGGCCTGGGCGCGCGATTCCGGCACGGACAAGGCCTGGTGCACGACACGCAGCGCCTCCGCGTCACTCGGATTCAGCGCCAAAATGGGTTCCACCAATGCAAGTGCTTCTTTGGCCATTGAAAGCGAACCGATCATCAGGGTGGCACGGCGCAGTTCGATTGCACTGCGCGCCTCTGGTTCCACACGCAGAACCAAGTTGTCCAGAGATGCGAGCGCGCCCTTGGCGTCGCCCGACGCAACTTGCAGGCGTGCCAGCTCCGAAAGTGCATCGGTGCGTTCTGGATCGCGCTCCAACACTTCGCGATACAGCTTGCGGGCGGCCTTCGGGCTATCGAACAGCGTCTCTTCGGCGTGCGCCCACTCGATCAAAACGCCCGCAGGATCCGAGGCGTGCTCCAGCCGGTGCCGGAACAACCAACGGTAATCTTCGATGCGTTTCGGTGTGCGCTCGGCATGGCTCAAGAACGCGGCAAACGCCTCGGCATCCGCGGCGCCCTCGCCACCAGCACCCGAAAGCAGCTGGCGGAAGACCTCGGCCGCGCTGTCGGCGCGTTCGGGATCGCGGGCCAACGCGCGCGCCTGAGCCAACTGCACGTGGCGGGCGCGCGCCGGCGAGAGGCCGCGCTTCAACGCCGAATCGACGAGGGCAACGAAGGCCTTGCCGTTGCTCGTCTGCACGGCGCGTTCCTCGAGCCCCAAGATCAAAGAGACCAGTTCGCGCTCGTCGGCTACGCGCAACAGCACGTCGAAGGCGGCGTGCACGGCCTCGAAGTCGCCCGCGCGCGCGGCTAGCTCCACCAGTCGCTCGGCGGCTTCGCGATTGTCCGGATCGGCGTCCAACACGCGCGAAAATAGTCGCTGCGCGCGCACGCCCTGGTCCGAGAATCCCTCGCTGAGCCGGCCCCCTTCGAGCCAAATGCGCGCCGCCTCGCCGGCGTCGTTCAGCTGCCAAGCGAGCGCGTTGCCGAGACGTTCCAGCAAATTCGCGCGCAGCTCGGGGTCGTTGCTGCGCGCGAGCCGGCGTTCGAGCACCGCTTGCACGGTCTTGCCGTCGTTCAGTTCGCGCGCCAAGCGCTCGATGGTCTCCGACACATCGTCGGACAGCTCGCTGCTTTGAACCAGCTCGCGATAGTGTTCCAGCGCTCGTGCGCTGTCGTTGCGCGAGGTTGCAACCTCGGCCAGGCGCAGCAAGGTCAGGTTGCGTCGATCCGGATCGAGCTGCGGCAGCACGCGCGACAGCTCTTCGTAGACCGCTGCCGTGTCGGCGGCTTCGGTCAGCGCGTCCACCAGTGATTGGTGCAGCACCAAATCACGCGGTTCCTCGGCCACCGCGCGGCGCCAAATGGCGATCGCAGCGGCTGGGTCCCCGAGTTCGCGGCGATGCAAGAGCGCCAAGCGCTGCAGCAGCTCGCGCCTGCGCACGGGGTCGGTCTCGCGCTCCAACATCGAGGTATACAGCGTGAGGCGCTCAGCCGGAGCGCCCTGCTCCGTGAGCATTTCATCGATGCGCTGCATCAGCTCGCGTGACGAGGGGTCGCGCGCCAAAGCACGGCGATAGATCTCGATCGCGTGCGGGATGTCACCGGCGCTGGCCAAGGCATCGCCGGTCGCCGTCGCGAGCGCGAGCAGCGCAGGCGTATCCAGCGCGCGATCGTCGAGCGCTGCGCGCAGCAGCTCGGCACTGCGCACGCTATCGCCCGAGAGCACGGCCAAGCGACGCACCCTGGCCAGACGTTCGCCAATTTGGTGAGGCGCGTGCTCGATGGCTAGGCCGAGCGCACGCCCGGCCGATTCGAGCGCTTTCGAAGCGTCTTTCAGAACGGTTTCGCTCAGCCAGCTGGCTTCGTCGAGCGCCGTGCAGCAAGCTGTGGGATCCAGGTTGAGTTCGGCGCGCGTCTCGAGCACGCGCACGAGCCCGGCACCCGGCTCTTCACGGCGATACAGCGGCTCGAGCACGTCCGCCGCGGCTAGCCGCGCGTCGCCCGTGACCAGCAATTTTTCGGTCGCACCGCGGGCTGCGCGGTCACTCGGGTCGAGCGCCAATGCCGCCTGCAGGGCGAGCAGCGCGCCTTGCGGATCCCCCAGTCGCGAGAGGCGCATTTGGCCGAGCTTGACCAAGAGCGCGATGCGCTCGGCGCCCTCCAAGAGCCCGGCTTCGCGCTCCAGCACGGTCGACAGCTCGGCATAGCGCTGAGCTTGTTCGAGCAGCGGCACGATCCGCTCGTTGATTTCGCGCGAGGGGCCACACAACGCGGACAGCCGTTGCCAGGCCGCCAAAATCGATTCCGGATCGCGGCTGCGAGCCGAACGAAGCTCTGCGGCTTGAAACGCCAACTGACGCGCTTGAGCTGGATCGCTGCTGCGCTCTGCGCGCACGAACAGCACGTCGGATAGCCCTTCGTCGTCGGAAGCCTCACCGTACAGTGCCTCCAGCCGACGCAGCGCTTCTTCCGTCCAAGGCGAGCCAATCAGCGCGCGCCAGGCGACGATTGCGCGCGCGGGGTCCCCCCCCTCACCGTCACACAGCCGAGCCAAGCGCCGCGCTGCAGCCTGCCGTGGCTCCGGTACGGTTTCCAGCGAGACCACGCGCTCCAGAGCGGCGATCAGCTGCTTTCTCTCCGCGGCCTCCGCATACAGATCGGAAAGCTGCTTGGCCGCTTCCAGCACCGCGCTGTCGTCACTGCCGGCTTCGATCACTTGCTGAAACGCGGCCTGTGCGCGCTTCAGATCGCCGATCTTGAGATACACGTGGCCCACGTCGACGCCAACGCGCGCGCGCACGCTGAGCACGCGACTGGTTTGCAGCGCGCGCGCCAGCAGCCGCGCGGCTTGCTCGGGCTGATTCAAGCTCAAGCTGAGGTCCACGAAGCGACGTCGCAAATCATCGTCACCCGGATCGCCCGCGACGACTGGCGCGAGCAGCTCGAGTGCACCCGTGGGATCCTGCAGTGCATCTTGGCGCAGGATCCCCAAACGACGCTGCACCTCCACGCGACGCGGGCCGCGCACCTGCTTGAGCTCGACGCCCAGCATGGCCACGGCGCGATCGATGCGCCCCGTCTTTTCGTAGGCATCGGACAGCGTGGCCGCAGCGCGCAAGGAAACCGAGCGATTTTCCAGGAGCGCCTCGGCCGACCTCAAGGCCATGGCGTGGGTCGGTTCGACCAGCAGCAAGCCCTCGACGTGACCGAGCGCGCGCGTCGGATCCTTCAACTCGGACAGACACAAATCGACCAACCACTCACGCAGCAGCGTCGCCTCTTCGACACTGGGCGCGGGCTCGCGACGCAAGGCTTGCTCCAACAGATCGACGACGTCTTTGTGACGACCGCGCGCAATCAAGCGCTGCACGACGACGGCGCGCACGTCTTCGCGACTCGGATCGAGGCGCAGCACGCGCTGCCCGATCTCGATCGTCGCTTCATCGTTTTCCGGAGCGGCCTTGACCAGCTCGGAAGCTTCGTGCAGCAGGCCTGCGCGACGGGCAGGCTCGCTTTCACGCGCACTGGCCTCCACGTACAGTTCGGCCAATTTCGTGGCTTTTCCGGCGTTGCGCAGGAGCCGCTCCTGGAGCGCGAGCAGTTCTGGGTTGCCCGGCACCGCGAGCGCCGCACGCTCTGCATGCGCGATCGCGGCATCGATGTCGCCTAGCGTCTCCGCGAAGAACTCGGCCGCGCGCAAGTAAACGAACAGCTGTTGCTCGGGCTGGAGCAACTTGACGCGCTTTTCGGACAGGGCGTGCTCGTAGGCGAATGCCAGCTCGGCAACCTTGTCGTGCTGCAGCGCTGCAGCATGCAACCGAAGCCAGGCGTCGACGGGTTGTTCGCCTTTCGCGACCGCGCTAACCAGCATGTCCAGCACTTCTGCTGGGTTATCGAGTCGTTGCTCGAGCGCCTCGGCGACCTCCCACAGCTTCAACGCAAGTACGCTGACGGGTCGACGACGGCCTTCCTGAGTCGGAGGGATCGTTGACATTTGTTTCGAACCCCAAACGCTACCAGACCTGAGGCGCACTTGCGCGCGCCGTGATTTGCCGCCGTTTACCTACATTGGCGTCTTTTTATGGGCTTACTTCAAGACTCTGACGCGGCTGCGTGAGCGGCTCGGGAGCCCGTAATCGCACCGCCAGCCACCCGAACGACCGGGCAGGGCGAGGGATGCGCTCACGGCTTGGAGCGTGCGCGGCGCTTGGCCCAGCCTTGCAAGGCCACCAACACTCGGCGACCGAGATTCGGGGCGATGCGCTTCATGGCGTAGAGAGCCCACGCCTCGGGCGTCACCGGGAGCAGCGCGGGGTTCTGGCGCGCCGCGCGCAGCACCTGAGTGGCCACGCGCTCTGGGGCATAATTGCGATTTTCGTAGAAGCGCTGCACGTTCGCCCGCTCGCTCTCCGGATACGCGGGTCCGCGCATGCGCATGTTGGCGGTGATCGACGTGTTGATGAACCCCGGGCACACCACCGACACGCCCACGCCGAGCGGCGCGAGCTCTGCTCGCAGTCCCTCCGACAGGCCGATGACCGCCGCCTTCGAAGTGCCATAGGCGATCATGGCTTCCGAATTGTAGTAGCCCGCCGCCGAAGCAATATTGACGATCTGCCCACGCCCGCGCGCCGCCATCTTGGGCGCGAAGAAGTGACAGCCGTGCACGACGCCCCACAGATTGACATTCAACAACCACTGCCAATCTTCCAGGCTCGTCGCGAGCAGCCCTCCGGCGAGCCCGACGCCGGCGTTGTTCACGAGCACGTCAGGGGCTCCTCTTCGGCACGCTTGCTCGCAAAAGTCCGCCATTTGCTGGCGCGACCCGACGTCTACGGTAGCGGCGTGCACGCGCCGCGCACCTGCGGCCAAGAGCTCGGCTTGCAGGCCCGCCAAGCGATCCCCTGCCAAGTCACAGACGAACAGTTCGGCGCCCTCGCGGGCGAATGCGAGCGCCGTCGCGCGCCCGATGCCGCTCGCCGCGCCGGTAATGACGACCAGCTGCTCGGCGAATTCTGCTGACGCGCGCACCTTCGCTGCCCGAGCTCGCTCAGCGCGGGCGAACGCGCGTTTTTTCGGGACGGCGCTTGCTCGTCCTGCCGGAATCACGCGCGCCGCGTCCAGGAGCTACCGGCGTCGATACGCCGTAGTCTGGTGGCAGCAAGTGCTGAGGGCCGCGACCGATCAAATCCGCACGCCCAGCTTTACGCAAAGCCTCGCGCGCGAGCGGGTGGTGCTGCGGATCCCACCAGAAGATCAGCGCCTTCATCATGCGTTTTTCACGCAGATCTTTGGCCGTGTACACGGGCTCGTTGGTCAGCGGATCGATGCCCGTATGGTACATCGTGGTCGCGATCGCCATCGGCGTGGGGATGAAATCTTGGATCTGGCGCGGCCGCAGGTTCTGGTTCTTCAGATACAAGGCCAGCTCAATGGTGTCCGAGAGCGTGGAGCCCGGATGACCCGTGATGAAGTACGGGATCAAGTATTGCTCTTTGCCGGCAGCATCGCTGGCCTGGCAGAAGGCCTGCGCGAAGCGCTCGTACACCTCGATGCCCGGCTTCTTCATCTTCTTCAGCACCTCCGGGTTGGTGTGCTCGGGCGCCACGGAGACCTGGCCCCCGGTGTGGTGCTTGGCCAGCTCCGCGATGAACTCTGGGCTGCGTTCGGCCAAATCGTAGCGAACGCCGGAGGCGATGAACACGCGTTTGACGCCCTTTTCGGCGCGCACCTGACGAAGCAGGTCGATCAGCGGGTCGTGATCCGTCTTCAGGTTTTCGCAGATCCCCGGGTGCACACAGGACAGCCGACGACAGGCGCTTTCGGTGCGCTCGTCCTTGCAGGTCATCTTGTACATGTTGGCGGTCGGCCCGCCTACGTCCGAAATCGTGCCGCTGAAGCCTGCCATGCGCGACAACTGCCGCACTTCACGCAAAACGCTGTCCGCCGAACGGCTCTGAATGATGCGCCCCTCGTGCTCGGTGATGCTGCAAAAAGTGCAGCCTCCGAAGCAGCCGCGCATGGTCACGATCGACTCCTTGACCGTGTCGTAGGCCGGGATGCGCTGCCCGGCGTAGTCCGGATGCGGGCGGCGCGTGAACGGCATGTCGTACAAGCCGTCCATCTCTTTCTCGTCCAGTGGCAAGGCGGGCGGATTGAAATACACGGCTTGTTTGCCGTGCACCTGCAGGATCGGCCGGCCATTGTGCGCGTTGGTTTCGAACTGGAACAGGCGCGACATGGTAGCGAACGCGCGCTTGTCCACGCTCACCTCTTCGTACGACGGCAGCACCACGGCTTTGCCATCGCGCACGAAGCGCGTGGGGTCGTCCGCGATCGCTTGCCATTCTTCCGGATTCTTCTTCACGTGCGCCGTGCCGCGCACGTCCGTGAGCGCGCTCACCGGCTCGCCTGCGGTCAAGCGCCGTGCGATTTCCCAGGCAGCGCGCTCACCCATGCCGAACACGAGCAGATCGGCCTTGGCGTCGAGCAAGATCGAACGCCGCACCGACTCGGACCAATAGTCGTAGTGCGCGATGCGACGCAGCGACGCTTCGATCCCGCCCAGGACGATCGGTAGACCGGGGAAGGCCTGGCGACACAAGTTCGAGTACACGATACTGGCGCGATTCGGTCGCGCTTCGGTGCGACCGTTCGGCGAATACTGATCCTCACCGCGCATCTTCTTCTGCGCGGTCAGCTTGTTCAGCATCGAGTCCAGATTGCCGGCGGTGACTCCAACGAACAGCTTGGGCCGGCCCATGCGCGCGATGTCGTCCGGTTTTTGCCAATCCGGTTGCGCGATCAGCCCGACCTTGTAACCGCGGGCCTCCAAAAAGCGCGCGATCAGCACCGGTCCGAACGCGGGATGATCCACGTACGCGTCGCCGGTGATGATCAAAATATCGAGCTGCTCGATGCCGCGCTCGACGAGATCCGCCCGCGAAGTCGGCAAAAACGCCGCGTTCGGCCCGCGCTTCGGGGCACGCGATGGGACGCGGAGTTCGACCAAAGACATAGCCGCCTTGTAGCACGCAGGCCGTGCGCGCGCCGGGCCGCCTAGGGACCCCGACGTCGAGACCGCGGCTTTCGCGCTCAGTCAGCCGTGCCGAACACTTCGCGCAAGCGCGCCATGTCCGGATCGAGCACATAGCCCCCGAGGCCGATGCGCAGCGAAATGGTGATCTCGTCACCCCAGGGCCACCACAAGCCATAGCCGAGCAAGCGGCCCGAGTTGTCACCCGTGAACACGCGTTGATCGGTGCGTATGCCGCCGGTCGCCTCGGCCACCTCTTTCAGCGCGGCCGGCGCGTTGACGATCGTCTTCGACCCCCACTCGTTCGGCAGAAAGCGGAGCACCACCGCTCGCGCTTCGGCTTCCAAGTCGACATTGAACGAGGAAGCCACGCATGAAAAGCGGCTGTCCCAGCTCCATCCGCCCTTGATCCAGGCTTTTTTCAGTTGTTCGAACACCGCAAACAATGCGGCAGACGAACCAGCACGAGCGTCCATGTCCAAAACATAGCCGAGAACTGGCTCGATCGTCAGGTTTTGAGAAAGCGTCTCGGATCGAAGCAGTTTTTACCGGGCCGCCGCAGGCGGAGGTGGATTCCCGACACTAGCGCCAGACGCGGGCCGGGCCGCGCGGGGTGCGCCCTCGTTGACCGGCCGGGCCCTGCTACCAGCCCAGATCCGCCTTGAGCGCCGCCTGCAACTTGTCGGCCATCTTCTGGTGGGTCTTCAAGCTGGGGTGGTAGTCGCAACCAAGGCCGTCGGCGTTCCCGTCTTGCAAGCCGAACTCCAGCAAGGTCAGGTTCTTGTCGCCGGCGTTCGCGCGCTCCGCGATCACCGCTTTCAAGTATGTGCTGGCTTTTTCGTAGTCTTGGCTGCTGAGCATCGGGCCGAGCGCGAGGAAGAAACGTGCCGCTGGATAGTGCGCACGCAAGTCGCTGACGAACTTCAGATACGCGCTTTGAAAGGGAGCGCCCGGATCCCCTTTGGCGAAATCATTCGTGCCCAAGTTGATGACCACCGCATTCGGCACGAAGCGCGTGAAGTCCCAGCTGCTGTTCGCGCGCTCGGGCAACGTGCGAGGGTAGCGCACGGGCATGACGTCGCTGGTCCCGCCATCGTAGTTGCGGATCACGCCGATCCCCGACCAGGCCTCGGTGTACAGCTCGGCGTTCAAAGCGCGCGCCGCAATCGCCTCGTAAGTGAGGTAGTGGTTTTCGGTTGCAGCCGTGAACGCACAGGGATGCGTCCCTTCATTGCCGTAGCCGGCCGAAATCGAATCCCCGATCACCTCCAAGCGGCGGGTGGGCACGGGCACCGACAAGTGCGCGCTGCTCGGAACGTCGAAGCCGTTGAACGTGGTCTCGTTGAAGGAAGGCTCCGTGCGCCGGTACAAGAGTAGATCGTGAGGCCCTGCCGTGAGCCCGCTGCCGAGCGCGTACTTCTTCGTCCCGGACTGCAGCGTGAGCACGGTGTGCTTTCCGTCGAGCACGACCTCGAACACGTTGTTGCCGTTGTCGGTGAGCGTGACGCCAATCGCCGTGCCGTTGAAGCGCAGCGCGATCGCCGTCCCTGGCCAAGCAAACACGGGCGCATCCGCTTTGGACTGATCGAAGCGGCCGATGAAGCGCGGTCCCACGGGCCCGGCGCCCGCGCTCGACTGACCC
>Ga0315912_10005815_pt1 | contig 11227 bp, 7 predicted proteins | sample VfabasoilMG_FD_204469 | JGI IMG/M metagenome (GOLD analysis project Ga0315912, IMG submission 204469) | Garden soil microbial communities collected in Santa Monica, California, United States - V. faba soil | ecosystem: Environmental > Terrestrial > Soil > Garden | place: USA: California...
CGTTTACTTGCTACCTGCAAGGGTGATGTAGCGCACCTGGATGCTTACCTGGATGACTATGCTTTTCTGCTCGATGCCCTGCTGGAATTGATGCAGGCCGGGTATCGACCTGCTGATATGACTTTTGCCGAGGATCTGGCTGAGGCGCTGCTGGAAGAGTTTGAGACCGAAGAAGGCGGATTTTATTTCACCGGGGACAGCCATGAAGTGCTGATCCACAGGCCCAAGCAAGGGTACGATAATGCCACGCCAAGCGGCAACGGTATCGCCGCCATTGCCTTGCAGCGCTTGGCCCATGTACTGGGGGAGGCGCGTTATTTGCAAGCGGCCGAACGCACACTCAAGGCGTTTGACGGTATTATGCAGCGCAATCCCGCAGCTTGCGCTAATTTAATGATGGCGCTGGAAGAGCATTTGCAGCCGCCTACCATCATTATTTTGCGTGGCGACGATGCCGATATGAGGGAATGGCGAAGTGCGCTGGATAAAATCTATATGCCTGCAACCTTATGCTTTTCGCTCAGTGCTACGCTTGTTGATTTGCCTCAGGCTTTGACGAGGGAAGTTGCAGAGGAGGTCAACGCCTGGGTATGCAGGGGCGTTGAGTGTCTGTCACCCATCAATCGTCTGGATGAGCTGATAAAACAGCTATGAGGTATTTTCCAAAGCGGGCAAATTTGGTTATGATTACGCGTTGTTTGAGTTGATTCTTAGTGAATGTTGATAAAGATCGAATTGAAGGAGATGCTATGAAAGTATTATTGATGGCTGCTGCTGGTTTTCTGATGGTAACCGGTACGGCTACGGCTACTGCTGCAGATGCCGGCGAAGCATTGGCACAAAAGAATGGTTGTCTGGCTTGTCATAGCGTACAACAGAAAGTACTTGGTCCGGCTTTCAAGGATGTGGCCGCCAAGTATAAAGGCGATAAAACTGCCGAGGCCAAGATGATTGAAAAGGTGAAGAAAGGCGGCAGCGGTACTTGGGGCCCTATCCCGATGCCGGCTAATAGCCCGCAAGTGAAAGATGCGGATATCAAGACTATCGTTCAATGGATTCTTAAACAATAGTTTGCCTTTGCAAGGCAGCAATAAAAAAGCCAGTCTAAAGGACTGGCTTTTTCACGCTTACTAGCCTAGGTTACAGACCTTGTTATCTGATGAAGCCAAACAGATACAGGAAGATAGCAATAATAGCCAGAGGCGAAATATAGCGAATGGTAAATCGCCACAAGCGGTAATGCGAAGTGGCAATACCGAGTTCTTCCTGTACGTGTGCGGTTTTCATGACCCATCCTGCAAATATTGCCATCAGCAGCCCACCAAGTGGCAGCAAAATGTTGGTAGTGAATTTGTCGAGAGCATCAAAGATATTGAAGCCAAACACGATTTGTACGTCTTTCCATAAGTTAAATGAGAGTACCACTGCAATCCCAAGTAGCCAGTCGATGATGCCTATGAGTATGGCCGAATGCCTGCGGGTTATGCGCGTATTTTCAGTAATCCAGGCAATAGCAGGCTCTACCAACGAGATGGCAGATGTCCAGGCCGCAAAAGCAACCAGAATAAAAAATAGCATACCGATGAAGCTGCCTGCTGGCATTTTGCCAAAAGCGATGGGCAGTGTTTGAAATATCAGGCCGGGTCCCGCTGCCGGCTCCAGACCATTGGCAAATACCAGGGAAAAGATAGCGAGCCCCACTAGCAGACCGACCGAAGTGTCAGCAATCACTACATAAAGCGTAGTACGCGCAATCGAGATATGGCGTTGCAGGTACGATCCGTAGACCATAACCGCGCCCATGCCTAAGCTTAATGAGAAGAAGGCGTGGCCAAGCGCTGACAATACTGCCGCAGGTGTGACTTTAGAAAAATCCAGGGTGAACATAAAACGCATAGCACCGGCAAAATCACCTACGGCCATACTATAGCCAAGTAGCACCAGCAGAATGGCAAAAAGTGCAGGCATGAGAATGTTGTTGGCTTTCTCCAGCCCGGCATTTACGCCGCGTGCTACTACTCCCATGGTCATTACAATAAATAGGGTATGCCACAAAATGAGTTTCAGTGGAGAAGCCAGGAAATTATTAAACTCACTTTGTGCCATGGCGCCATCCATTCCCTTGAAGTTGCCGCTGGCCGAGCGCACTACGTAATCGAGAACCCATCCTGCAATCACGCTGTAAAAGGCCAGGATCAAGATACCCGCAAATAACCCTATGACACCCACCCATTTCCATATCGCGGGGGCGCCAGCTTCTTTTGCGAGCAGCCGCATGCCATCAATGGGATTCCGCTGTGCACGGCGTCCCAGCATGATTTCACACATCATGAGCGGCAGGCCAACCAAGGCAATGCAAGCAAGAAATACCAGCACAAAAGCACTGCCGCCATTGACGCCGGTCATGTATGGAAATTTCCAGATATTGCCCAGCCCGATGGCAGAACCAGCAGTGGCCAGAATGAATGTCCAGCGGTTGGCCCAAGTGCTGCGATGAAGGGTTTGGCTCATGGTGAATCCGACTCAATCAATCCGGGTTGGACTTGAAAAAACGATCCGTTTCTTCCTTGATGATGCGCGACAATAACAGCAGGCCAATCAGATTCGGGATGGCCATCATGCCGTTCATCAAATCAGAGAAATTCCATACAAATTCCAGGCTCTGCATCGCGCCCACCATGACTGCCGCAATAAATATAATGCGATAAATGCGAATAGAGCGTGGGCCCAGTAAGTATTCAATAGCTTTTTCGCCGTAGTAATTCCAGCCAATAAGGGTGGAGTAAGCAAAGAGTGCTGTGGCCAGTGCGACGATGATTTCGCCGGAAGTACCCAGAGTTTCGCCAAAGCTGGCGCTGGTAAGTTGACTGGCGCTAACGCCTTCCGTCCACGAGCTGGCCGTCAAAATGACAAGAGCGGTCATTGTGCAAACGACCAAGGTATCGATAAAAGTTTGCGTCATGCTTACCAGCGCTTGTTTTACCGGATCGCTTGTACGTGCTGCAGCTGCAGCAATAGGCGCTGAGCCAAGGCCGGATTCGTTGGAAAATACGCCGCGCGCAATGCCGAAACGCATGGCTGCAGCAACCGTGGCACCAGCAAAGCCACCGCCAGCCGCAGCAGGTGAGAATGCATGACCAAATATCAAACCAAATGCATGCGGGATTTCAGTTGCATTTAATCCCAGAACCACCAATCCAGACCCCACATAGCCGATAATCATAAATGGTACTAAAAAAGAAGTGAATTTACCTATTGACTTGATGCCGCCTACTATCACCAGGGCTGTGAGCACCAGCAGTACCAGACCGGTAACCCATGGGGCAACATGAAAAGTGGCCTCAAAAATATCGGCTGTGGCATGAGCTTGCGTCATATTGCCGATGCCGAAGGTAGCTAAGGCGGCAAATACAGCGAATAGCCAGCCAAGCCATGGTAGGCCGGCACCTTTGGCAAGATAATACATGGGACCGCCACGCATGCCATGTTCGCCTTTTTCACGATACTTAACTGCCAGAACCGCTTCTGAATACTTGGTCGCCATACCGACCAGCCCAGTCATCCACATCCAGAATATCGCACCCGGACCACCCAAGGTGATTGCCGTAGCAACGCCGACAATATTGCCGATACCCACTGTCGCAGCCAGAGCCGTCATCAATGCGGCGAAATGGCTGATATCGCCCTCCTGGCCATGGTCTTTATGCAGAACCAGACGAAACGCAAGTGGTAGGGCGCGAAACTGCACCCCTTTTAATAAAACGGTCAGATAAAGGCCGGTGCCAACCAGCAATGTCAGCATAGGAGGACCCCAAACCCAGCCGGATAGTGTTGAGATCAGCGCTTCAATAGAGTCCATGCTGTGTTGCTCCCGTCTTGTTAATGATTCACGATTATAGACAGAACTTACAGTGCCATGTGCGGTGACTTTGATTTAAGGTGGGCAGCGATTGGATTGTGCGCTAAACCAGTGCAAAGCATATCTTCTGCGGTGCATTTCGCAGATTCTGGTTACCTGATAGCGCTATGTATAAATAGTATCTGCATGAATTAATTACAAAAATATAATCTGGCACGCTGGTTGCTTATTACAGGGTAAGTAATTAAATTTTGAGTAAGCAATGCTCCGGGTAATGTTGGTTGATAATCACATGGAGCGAACTGCTCCGCTTATGCAGTCGCTGGCTGATGCGGGATACGAAGTTATTGCTCATTTATCGGATACTGCGAACCTGGATGACGCAGTACGCAAGTTGCAACCGGATATTGTGATTATTGATACCGAATCACCCAGCCGCGACACACTGGAACACTTGTGTGTGATGAATGAAAGTACACCGCGCCCGATTGTGATGTTTACGCATGATGGCGACAGCGACAAGATCAGGGAAGCAACGCGTGTAGGTGTCAGTGCATACGTAGTAGGGGGTTTGCCGAATGAACGCATGAAACCCATCGTGGATGCGGCGATTGCAAGGTTCGAAGAATTTAAGGCTTTGCGCCTGGAACTGAATGAGGCGAATACCAAGCTGAGTGAGCGCAAGGTGATAGAGCAAGCCAAAGGCCTGTTAATGAAACGGCGCGACATTGATGAAGATGAGGCTTATCGCCTGTTACGCAATATGGCGATGGAACAGAACATGCGTTTGGCAACATTAGCCGAGCGAGTGGTCCAGGCAGCAAAGTTGCTGCTCTAGTGGAAATTTAGTTTTGAATCATGGCCGATATCCAATGACGGGTAACAGCCAGCAGTAGATCGGTATTAGTAGACATGGGTCATTGATGACCCGCTGGACAAAGGCGTTCTTGTATATGGAGAAAATCCGTATGCAGGACGCCTTTTTTATTTGGGATTTGGCAATAGCTCTCAGGAGAAATGTATGAGTAACAATAAAAAACCAGCGCACATTCGAGTAGATGCCAGCAGGCGTGATTTCTTCCGTGCCAGCGTAGCGGGGATTATGGGTGCATCAACGTTGCTGGGCATAGTTCCGGAGAAAATTCGCAATAGCGCTTGGGCTGCCGGGTCAGATGCCCCTGAAATCACCGACGTCAAAATAGGGTTTATTCCGCTGACCGACTGCGCTCCCATCATCGTCGCGGCGCAGATGGGTTTCGACAAAAAATATGGCATCAAGATTACGCCATCCAAGGAGGCTTCGTGGGCTGGCGTGCGCGACAAAGTGGTGAGCGGCGAACTGCACGCAGCCCATGTGTTATATGGCCTGGTTTACGGCGTGCAGATGGGAATAGGTGGCCAGCAGAAGGATATGGCTGTATTGATGGCATTGAATAATAACGGCCAGGGCATCACGCTTGCCAATCAGCTCAAGGAGAAAGGTGTAACGGACGGCTGGGCATTAAAACAGCTGCTCGAGAATGAAAATCGCGAATATATCTTTGCCCAGACCTTTCCCACTGGCACGCACGCCATGTGGCTTTATTACTGGCTGGCAGGTCATGGTATCAATCCGATGAAGGATGTAAAGACTATCGTCGTGCCACCACCTCAGATGGTGGCCAACATGCGCATCGGCAATATGGATGGCTTTTGCGCGGGCGAGCCATGGAACGCGCGCGCGGTTTTCGACAAGGTAGGTTTTTCCGTTGCTACGTCACAGGATATCTGGACCGACCATCCGGACAAGGTGCTTGGTACCACGGCCGATTTTGTGACCAAATATCCGAACACTGCACTGGCCATGACCAAGGCCGTGCTGGAAGCCTGCCGTTACATTGATGCTACCGCTAATCGTCCAGCGGTTGCCACCTTGATTGCTGACAAAGATTATGTCAACGCACCGGAAGAAGTGATCGCAGGTCGTTTTCTCGGCCATTACGACAATGGTATCGGCAAGCAATGGAAAGACCCGGATTACATGAAATTTTTCAATGACGGCAAGGTGAATTTCCCTTACCTGTCAGACGGCATGTGGTTTCTCACCCAGCATAGACGTTGGGGTTTGCTGAAAACCGATCCTGACTATTTGGCTGTCGCCGGAAAAGTTAATCGTGTCGATATCTATACGGAAGCCGCCAATGCCCTAGGCATAAGTCTACCGAAAGATCCGATGCGTACCAGCAAGCTGATGGATGACGTGGTGTGGGACGGCAGGAATCCGAAAGCCTATGCCAAGGCTTTCGAGATAAGTGCTTTCGGTTAATCGGGAAAATCATGAAAATTACAAGAAATTCGGCGTACGGCAAGTTTATTTATTCAGTTACCTGCCTGGCAATAACCGCCAGTATTGCGCACGCTCAAGAAGAAACGGCCACGACAGCAGGCACATTGCTGGACGCTATTAAAGCCGGTAAACCCATGACCAGCTTTCGCGCACGTTATGAAAACGTCGACCAGGATGGTAAATCGGACAACGCCAACGCCGGGACACTGCGTAGCCTGATTGGCTGGCAGACCGCACCGTTTAACAATTTCAGCTTCGCTGCCCAGCTTATCAACGTGTCTAGGATTGACGATAACTACTATACCGGCTACCAGACTGCGCAAGGCCATGCGGTGCCGTCGTCCAGGAAGAACTTCCCGGTGGTGGCTGACCCCAACGATACCGACATCAACCAATTATTTGTCGACTGGACCGGTATCCGCGATACCAAGGTCAGGCTTGGTCGCCAATCGGTCAAGCTGGATAACGTACGCTTCATTGGCAACGTGGAGTTCCGCCAGGTGATGCAGGTGTTCGACGGCATCGCCGTGGAGAACAAGAGCTTGCCGGATACCGAGCTTTATTTCGCCTACTTCGACAAACTGAAGCAGATTTCCACCCTCAATCGCAATGGGGATATTGGCATCGCCCACGCCACCTACCGCTTTACCCCGAGCGAGAGCCTGACCGGCTATGGCTACCTGCAGGACATGGAGCATAACGGCCAGAACGTCGTCAACGATCAGACCGGCGCCATCACTGGCACCGGCCTAGCTGATAACTCTAACCAGACTTACGGCCTGCGCGCCGATGGTAGCCACAAGCTCAACGATGACTGGAAATTCCTCTACACGGCGGAGTATGCCAAGCAGGACGATTACAACGGCGGCAGTTCGCTGATCGACGCGCACTATTACAACTTGGGCGCCGGGGCAGGCTTTGGCAACTGGTATTTGCGTCTTAACCAGGAGCTTTTATCCAGCAATGACGGCAGGTACGGATTCCAGACGCCGATGGGTACTAACCACTTGTTCCAGGGGTGGGCGGATGTGTTTCTGACTACGCCCAAGCAGGGTATCCGCGATACCTATTTCTCATTCGGCGGTAAGGTAATGGACATCCAGCTGCTGGGGGAATACCACTGGCTTGATGCGGACGAGAATTTCCGTACTGGTATAGGCGCCACGGGTGACAGCTATGGCAAGGAGCTCGATGTGTCGGCAGCCTACGCCTACGACAAGAACTGGAACGGCAAGCTGGAGTATGCCAATTACCAGGCCGATGATTGCTATGTCACCGCTGGGGCTTGCACTGCCAACAACGCCAAACGCTCTTATCGCGACACCGAGAAGCTCTGGCTGACAGTGATGTATACATTCTAAAGAATCTCAAGAGGAAGAGAGTTAGCATGCAAAAAATGAAATTAGTGGTTATCGGCAACGGTATGGCGGGGATGAGAACAGTTGAAGAGCTGCTCAAAATCGCCCCTGATTTTTACGACATCACGGTTTACGGCGATGAGCCATACCCCAATTACAACCGCATCATGTTATCGCCCGTGCTGGCGAACGAGCAAACCATAGACGATATTATTTTGAATAGCCGCGAGTGGTATGCCGAAAACAACATCACGCTGCACACCGGAAAACGCATTAACAAAATCGATCGTAAGAAGCGCGTAGTAACCGCCGAGGATGGTACCAGCTCGGAATATGATCGCCTGCTGCTCGCCACGGGCTCTACACCGTTCATGCTGCCGATTCCTGGCAAGGACCTCGACGGTGTGATTGGTTATCGCGACATTAAAGACACCAACACCATGATAGCGGCAGCAAAGAAGTATAAAAATGCGGTGGTCATCGGTGGCGGTTTGCTGGGGCTCGAAGCTGCTAATGGCCTGAAAATCCAGGGCATGGATGTAACGGTCGTACACCTTAACGATTGGTTGCTGGAGCGTCAGCTTGACCGCGCTGCGGGCAAAATGCTGCAAAAATCGCTGGAGAATAAAGGGCTCAAGTTTTTAATGAACGCGCAATCTGAATCCGTTATTGGTGAGCATGGTCGAGTTAAAGCTTTGCGCCTCAAAGACGGCATTGAGATCGCAGCAGATCTACTGGTCATGGCAGTTGGCATACGCCCGAATTTTGCCTTGGCTGAATCTGCCGGCATCCATTGTGACCGTGGCATCGTGGTGAACGACACCATGCAAACCTACGACCCAAGAATCTACGCGGTGGGTGAATGTGTGGCGCATCGCGGTATCTCTTACGGTCTCGTTGCGCCACTGTTTGAAATGGCCAAGGTCTGCGCAACGCATCTTGCCAATTTTGGCATTGGTCAATACAAGGGCTCGGTGACTTCAACCAAGCTTAAAGTGACCGGCATTGATTTATTCTCTGCAGGCGATTTTAGCGGCGGGGAAGATACCGAAGAAATCGTGTTGCATGATGCGATTGGCGGTGTTTATAAAAAGCTTGTCATCAAGGACGACAAAATCATCGGCAGCGTGCTCTATGGTGACACTACAGACGGCTCCTGGTATTTCCAGATGTTGCGTGACAACAAACCTATCCATGAAATTCGCGATCACCTGATGTTCGGCCAAGACAGTCTGGGTAATACCGGACATCTGGGACAAAGCAGTGCCGCCACCATGACCGATGAAATGGAAGTGTGCGGCTGTAATGGTGTTTGCAAGGGCGCCATCGTCAAAGCTATAAAAGAAAAAGGTTTGTTCACGATTGATGACGTAAGAAAACAAACCAAAGCTTCCTCCAGTTGCGGCTCTTGCACTGGCCTAGTCGAGCAGATTCTGGCTTCTGCCTTGGGCGGCGGTTACGCACCACCATCCACCTCAAAAGCGGTATGTGGTTGCACTGATAAAAATCACGAAGAAGTGCGCGCAATCATCCGTGAAACCAAGTTGCTCAACATTCCGGATGCGATGAAATTCATGGAATGGCACACCCCCAATGGTTGCGCCACTTGCAGGCCAGCACTCAATTACTACCTGCTTTCCACCTGGCCGCATGAGGCGGTGGACGACCCGCAATCACGCTTTATCAATGAAAGGGTACACGCCAACATCCAGAAAGATGGTACCTATTCAGTCATTCCGCGTATGTATGGTGGCGTTACCTCATCTGACCAATTGCGCAAAATTGCCGATGTCGCAGACAAATACAAAGTGCCGATGGTGAAGGTTACCGGCGGTCAGCGTATCGATTTACTCGGGGTGAAAAAAGAAGACCTCACCAGCATGTGGGCAGATCTGGATATGCCATCCGGCTATGCTTACGCCAAGGCTCTGCGCACGGTTAAGACCTGCGTTGGCTCCGAATTCTGCCGCTTTGGTACACAAGATTCAACGCGATTGGGCATTGATATCGAAAAGGCTTTTGACCATATGTACGGGCCGCATAAGATTAAATTTGCGGTTTCTGGCTGCCCGCGCAACTGCGCTGAATCTGGCATTAAGGACGTTGGCATTATCGGCGTGGATTCCGGCTGGGAGATTTATGTGGGCGGCAATGGCGGCATCAAGACCGAGGTTGCGCAGTTCCTGTGCAAAGTTAAAAACGCTGAAGAAGTGCTGGAATACTCCGGTGCATTTATCCAAATTTACCGCGAAGAAGCACGCTATCTCGACCGCACCGTACATTGGATTGCGCGCGTCGGCCTGGATTATGTGAGGCAGCGTGTGCTTGAGGACGCTGAGGGTCGCAGGGCTGCCTATGAGCGCCTGTTGTATGCGGTTCAGGGCGCAGCAAACCCTTGGGAAACCCAGATAAAAGAAAAGTCTCATCAATACCAAGACATTACCGTCTAAGACGTTACAGTTTAGGTAACCGCAGTTTAATTTTTTAACAATTTAGGAAAACACATGCAAAAAAGTTTCTGGCAGGCTGGCCACAAGCCAACTTTATTTTCGGCATTCTTGTATTTTGATTTGAGTTTTATGGTGTGGGTGATACTTGGCCCACTGGCAGTGCAAATTGCAACTGACTTACATCTCAGCCCCGCGCAAAAAGGCCTGATGGTGGCAACGCCAGTGCTGTCAGGCGCTTTACTGCGTATTGTCATGGGCGTTCTGGTGGATCATATCAAACCGAAAATGGCTGGCCTGATTGGCCAAATTATTGTGATTGTTGCGCTGTTCATTGCCTGGTTGCATGGCGTTCACACCTATCAACATACTTTGCTGTTAGGTGTTTTTCTTGGATTCGCCGGGGCTGCTTTTGCCGTGGCCTTACCACTTGCATCGCGCTGGTATCCGCCAGAACATCAGGGCACGGCGCTTGGCATTGCCGGTGCTGGCAACTCCGGTACCGCACTTGCTGCGCTTTTTGCGCCGGGTTTAGCCATTGCTTTTGGTTGGAACAATGTATTTGGCTTGGCGCTTATCCCACTTGTTTTCGCTATGACGGTTTACATCATTTTTGCAAAAGACGCGCCCGATGCGCCTCCCAGCAAATCATTAAGCCAATACCTTGCGGTGCTCAAAGATAAAGACGCCTGGTGGTTTATGTTTTTCTACAGCGTCACTTTCGGCGGCTTTGTTGGCCTTGCGTCATCGCTAACCATCTATTTTAATGACCAATACGGTTTATCTCCCGTAATAGCCGGCTACTACACCGCAGCCTGTGTGTTTGCCGGGTCGCTGGTTCGTCCATTTGGTGGGTATTTGGCCGACCGCATTGGTGGCATACGTTCACTCACCGTCATGTACATATTGGCCGCATTGTTTCTGTTTGTGCTGAGTTTTGGCATAACGCAACAGCTAGCAGGTTTAGCCGTCGTGATTATTGCAATGGTGGCACTGGGGATGGGCAATGGCGCAGTGTTCCAGTTGGTACCTCAACGCTTCCGTAAAGAAATCGGTGTGATGACCGGTCTGGTTGGTATGGCCGGCGGTGTTGGTGGCTTTTATCTGGCGTCCAGTTTGGGCTACTCCAAACAAGTGACAGGCGACTACCAGGTTGGACTCATCATTTTTGCCGGATTGGCTATTTTGGCGATGATAGGTTTAATGGGGGTAAAAACCCGTTGGCGGACTACCTGGG
>Ga0315912_10005816_pt1 | contig 11225 bp, 7 predicted proteins | sample VfabasoilMG_FD_204469 | JGI IMG/M metagenome (GOLD analysis project Ga0315912, IMG submission 204469) | Garden soil microbial communities collected in Santa Monica, California, United States - V. faba soil | ecosystem: Environmental > Terrestrial > Soil > Garden | place: USA: California...
CGAAGCGCAGCGGGGGATTAGCCCACACAACCTTTACTCAATTCGAAACCTCTCGGATTGTTATCTCGCCAAGGCTCGTCTCGGCGACAGAGAGGGATGGATCGCCAAGGATTTGGAGTTATGGCGAAACTGGGAGAGTGCGCACGGGGCTAATGTCTATGTCGAGCGGCGTAAGCGCGGAGGTGGGCAATGACGCCGGACCGCTGGAAGCTGGTTGTGGATTTGTTCCACCGTGTCGCGGAACTGCCTGCCGAGGACCGCGTCGGTTTCCTGATTGCGCAGTGCGGTGAGGATGCGGCGCTTCGTGAAGAGGTCGCATCCATGCTGGCTTTTGAGACGACCGCGTCGGATCCCATTGCTGCGGTAATCTCCACAGCAGCCGAAACGGCGTCGGCGAACACTTCCGTCAGGATGATTGGTTCGTATCGGGTGGAGAGCATCCTCGGCCATGGGGGCATGGGCACGGTGTATTCCGCGGTGAGTGGGGATGAGTTTCGACGGCGGGTTGCGGTCAAGGTATTGAAGAGCGGTTTTCATTCCAAAGCCCAATTGGCGCGGTTCGAACATGAGCGCAAGATTCTGGCCCGTTTGGAGCATCCTTCCATTGCGCGGTTGTTGGACTCCGGAACTTCGGCTGAGGGCCAGCCGTTTCTTGTCATGGAATATGTGGAGGGGTTGCCTGTTACCCGCTATTGCAGTAGCAACCACCTTACCTTGGACCAGCGTCTGGGGCTTTTTCAGCGGATCTGCGCAGCCGTGCAGTATGCGCACCAGAATCTGGTCATTCATCGTGACATCAAACCGAGCAACATACTGGTCACTCCGGACGGTCACGTGAAGCTGCTGGATTTCGGGATTGGCAAGCTTTTGGAAGATGGCGATTCGGAAAGAGCGACGACATTGCGGATGATGACGCCGGATTATGCCAGTCCAGAGCAGGTGCGAGGGACGGCGATCTCCACCACCACCGATGTGTATTCGCTGGGGGTGTTGTTGTACGAGATGCTTTCCGGGAGCCGTCCTCTGAATGTGAAAGGCGTGAATCCTGCAGAGATGGAACGTCTTGTTTGTGAAGTGGATCCACCACCTCCAAGTTCGATCTCCGGTCCGCGCGCTCGGCTTCTTCGGGGAGACCTTGACAACATTGTGATGATGGCGCTTCGAAAAGAGCCAGAGCGGCGGTATGGTTCGGTGGAACAAATGTCCGGTGATATTGGGTTATTCCAGACTGGGTTCCCTATTCGCGCGACAGATGGAACGCTTGGGTATCGGCTCAATAAGCTGGCGCGGCGTCATGCATTTGCACTAGTTGCGCTGCTGGCAGTTCTGGCAAGCCTGACGGGCAGCATTGCCATGGGAGTAGCGCAAACCACACGGGCGAATCGCCGGTTTAATCAGGTACAGAAGCTTGCTCACACATTCCTGTTTGAGTTCCATGACAAGATTCAGCCGCTCCCTGGATCTGCCAGTGCCCGCGAGGAAATGGTCAGGGTTGCACTGGAATATTTAAACAGTTTGGAAGGCGACAGGAGTGCAGATCCAGAGCTGGCCTGGGACATTGCGGATGCATACGAGCGTATCGGCGACGTGCAGGCATCGCCCTTTGGACCGAATCTGGGCCGGACGAGCGAGGCTCTCACCAACTATGACCGCGCAATACGGATCAAGTCTCAGTTGGCGGGAGGATCTTCCGATCCAGGGCGACGCCGTTCGCTCGCGCAAGCCTTCATCAAGTTGGGCGAAGTGCAGATGCAGTCGGGGAATCGGGAAGCTGCTGTTGCCAGCTTTCAAATGGGACTGAACGAGGCCAAGCGGGTAGGCGTCAAAACACCGGAGGACTTGCGTCTCCACGGATATGGCTTATCGAGGCTAGGTATTGCCTGGGCGACTGCGGGAGAAGTTCACAAAGCTGCAGATGCATATAGGGATGCCGCTGTCAGTCTGGACTCTCTGGTTTCGGTTCGTCCGTCGGCCGAGAATATGGATCTTCTGCTGGGCACATATACGCGCCTAGCTTATGCGCAGATCTCGGATGGAGATCTGGATCAGGCGCTGGCTTCGCTCAACATTGTTATTACCAGCAATGAGAAAAGCGTTGTGAATTCTCCGCTCCAAAGCTCTTTCCAGCAATCCCTGTTTCAGGCGCATGTAGCGGCCGGCGATTTGTTAGGTAGTCCTGCTCATATCAATTTTGGGGACATGGCTGCGGCGGAACCCCATTACCGTCGCGCCATGGAGCTCGCCGAGAAGATGGTCTCTCTGGATCCGAAGAGCGTGCAGGCTAAGGCCAATCTTGCTACTGCGATATCGCGCGTGAGTTTGTCGCACCTTGCCACTGAGCCGATACGGGCTCTTTCTGATTTCAAGAAGGCGCTGGTGTTGAATACGGAATTAACTGAATCTGACCCTGCCAATGCTGAACTGCAACGCGACCGTGGGTTCCTCTGGTTTAGATATGGGACATTGCTTCAGAAGGCGGGGCAGATAGCCGCCTCCGTTCAGGCTTTTAGAAATGCGCATGGGATCCAGGAGAAGTTGGTGAATACGGATGCAACCCGGACGCAGTTTCGTCAGGACTTGGTTTCGACACGCCTTGCTCTTGCGGATGTGCTGGCCGCGGCAGGCAAGAAAGAGGACGCCAGGAGCCTGGCATCCTCTGCACTTGTGGACGCGCAACAGCTCTTGCGTGATAGCCCGCACAATCTCTATCGAGTTAGAAACCTGTCCGACTGTTATGAGTTGCTAGCCAAGTTAGCTGCTCCGCAGGATACGGCGCGGTCTCGCGAGCTGCTCTTGCAGAGCGGGCAACTGTGGGAGCAGTGGCAGGCGAACCACAAGCCGGGGCCTTTCGACACGGCCCGACTTAAGCAGGCACAGCGCGCCCTTGCTGCGTTTTAAGTGAGTGCTGCCGATCTAGCTTTCCGCGACTCCACATTTACGTAGAATCGTCATCAGCGGACACCAGTTGGTGAACGCCGATTGCAGCAAATTTGCGCCCACAAAAGCGGTGAACCAATAGAAACGACTATCCACCCATGTGCCTAATCCGAGGCTGAGCAGCACGAAGATACCTGCGACCATGCGAAGCATTCTCTCTACAGTCATAATATTGGTCTCCTTTTGTTCAACACATAATACAATACCGGGACGGTAAGTCGCGATAGAGCTAGCGAAGCTACTTCCCCTGCCATTAGTGCAATTGCTAGGCCCTGAAAGATCGGATCGAAAAGTATTACGCTGGACCCTACGATGACTGCTGCCGCCGTAAGCATCATGGGGCGGAAGCGCACTGCACCAGCGTCTACAACGGCCTCCTCCAGAGGCATGCCTTCTTTGAGTCTCAATTCAATAAAATCGACAAGGATGATCGAGTTGCGAACGACAATTCCAGCACCGGCGATGAAACCGATCATGGAGGTTGCAGTGAAGAAAGCGCTGAGCGCACCGTGAGCCGGAAGGATTCCAACCAGGGAGAAGGGAATTGCCACCATGATTACCAGCGGCGTAATCATGGACTGGAACCAGCCGACGACCAGAACGTAGATCAAGATGAGAACGGCTAGGAAGGCTAAGCCGAGGTCGCGGAAGACTTCATAGGTGATGTGCCATTCTCCATCCCATTTCATTGCGTATTTGGAGTCGGTCTCCGGCTGAGTGGCGGTGAATTGCTCCACGCGATAACCCTCAGGAATCTTCAGAGCATCAATGGACCGGCCAAGCGCGAGAATCGCATAGACAGGACTTTCCATGGCACCGGCCACATCTGCGGTGACATACACGACAGGCATCAGATTCTTGTGGTAAATGTTGCGTTCGTTGACGCTCTGTTCCAGGCGGACGAGTTCGCCTAGTGATACTGGCTGGCCAAGCCTTCCGCGGACCTTCAGCGCAAGCAAGCGATTCAGATCAGATCGAACGGCTTTGGGCAGCCGCACCCCGATTGGGATGTCCTCTTTGGATGAATCGACGTGCAGGAGTCCAGCCGTCTGTCCGGCGGACGCAAGGTGAACAAGACGGGCAATCTCTCCGGGGGCGATGCCTTGCAACGCTGCCTTTTCTTCATCCACAAGAATACGTGTCTTGGGTTGTTGGTCTTCGACATACCAGTCTGTATCGACAACCCCATTGAGATTTTCAAACAAGGTCTTGATCTGGCCTGCAATGCGGAGGCGGCCTTCGTCGCTTGGTCCATAGACCTCTGCGACCAACGTTTGCAGCACCGGCGGTCCCGGTGGGACTTCTGTCACTTTGATGTTTGCTCCGTTTGCTTTGGCAATGGGTGCCAGTGCGATACGCATCGCTTTGGCAATCTCGTGACTCTGGCGTTTACGGTCATTCTTGGAAAGAAGGTTGACCTGAATGTCTGCTACGTTCGCGCCACTGCGCAGGTAGTAGTGCCGGACGAGCCCATTGAAATTAAATGGGGAGGCGAGGCCGGTATAGGTTTGGACGTTGACAACCTCCGGCTGCTCCATTGCTTTCTCACCGAGAAGCCGGGTTACTTGAGCGGTCTGTTCGAGCGAGGTCCCTTCGGGCATATCGACAATAACCTGAAACTCGCTCTTGTTGTCGAAAGGTAACATCTTCACTTTCACGAACTGCACATAGACCAAGGAACAGGCTCCCAGCAGCAGGATGACGACGCCTAATAGGAATCCGTATCGCAGGGCAGGAACTGCGAGAATGTGAGCCATTACTCTGCGGTAGACTCGCGTCACAAAGTCCTCTTGCTCTACGTGACCGTGTTTGTTGCCGCCAAGGAGGCGGACTGCGGCCCACGGTGTCACCCAAAATGCAACCATTAGCGAAAATGCCATCGCGGCCGTCGCTCCGATGGGGATAGGTCGCATGTAAGGGCCCATTAATCCACGTACAAAAGCCATTGGGAGTATGGCCGCGATCACGGTCATGGTTGCGAGAATCGTCGGATTTCCTACTTCGTTGACCGCTTCCACCGCGATTTCCTTTAGTGGCCGGCCTTGGTTAGCGGCAAGCCTCTTATGCCGAACGATATTCTCAACGACAACGATCGCGTCGTCTACCAGGATTCCGATGGAAAAAATCAGTGCGAAGAGAGTGATTCGATTTAGGGTGTAGCCGTAGAGATAAAACACTGTGAGCGTGAGCGCCAGAGTAACCGGAATGGCCGTGAACACAACCAGCGATTCACGGAACCCGAGGGTGAAGGCGATCAGCAGACTCACACTAATGACGGCAATTCCCATGTGCTTGAGCAGTTCATTGCTCTTTTCCGCTGCGGTCTCGCCGTAGTTGCGGGTAATGGTCATTTCCACGCCGCTTGGAATTACCGAGCCACGGAGGCCTTCCATCCGCGCCAGCACCGCATCGGCTACATCAATCGCGTTGGTGCCGGTGCGCTTGGCCACCGAGATGGTGACGGCTGGCGCGAAATTACCCTTTGTAGCATAGTGGACGTATTGCGAAACTTCCTCTCCGGTATCCTCGATATCCGCCACGTCTCTGGCGTACACCGGCTTTCCCCGGGCTACCCCGACAACCACGTTCCGGACATCGTCGACTGTGCGTAGGAACTCACCCGACTCCAGCAGGATCTCACGGTTTGATCTTGTGATGCGGCCAGACTCGACTCGCTCATTAGATGCGCCAATTGCCTGCCAGACTTCCAATGGAGTCAAAGAATGAGCAGTCAGTCTGCCAATATCGAGCGAGACACGTAGTTCGCGCCGTTGGCCGCCGAGGATTTCCACTGCGCTGACATTGGGTGTTTGTTTGATCGTATCGTGAACCTGAGCCGCTACTTGCCGTAATTGCAAGCCATTGTAACGATGGCTCCAAAATGTGAGTGCCAGGATTGGTACGTCATCAATGGAACGTGGCTTGATCAACGGCTGCGAGGCGCCTGGCGGAATGAGATTCAGGTTCGCAAACAGTTTCTGATTCAGCTTAACGATGCTCTTCTCCTGATCCTCGCCTACTCGAAAGCGAATGATGGCTAGCGAGGAGCCAGGCATTGAGGTGGAATAAATGTACTCTACGCCGGGGATCTCCCATAGGAGTTTTTCCATTGGCTTTGTGACTCGCTCTTCCACTTCGCGCGCCGATGAACCCGGCATACCGACAAAAACGTCAATCATCGGAACCACAATTTGGGGTTCTTCTTCCCGAGGCAGATTGACAATCGAGAAGACTCCCAGCATCAGGGATGCTCCGATGAAAAGCGGCGTCAGTTTGGAATCGATAAAGGCATGCGCGATGCTGCCTGCAATCCCGTGCCTGCGTGGTTGGTTCACTGCGTCACCACCCCTGCTCCATCTATAATTCCGGCTATAATTCCGGCAGGTCTTGGATGAATGATCTTCTCGCCTGCTTCCAGTCCGGAGAGTATTTCTGAGTTGCCCCCCCGTTGCACGCCCAATGTAATGAGCCGGGATTGTGCATGTCCGTCGATTACTACGAGGACGGAACTTAACTGCCCATTTGAAACGATGGCAGGCGTGGGAATTGTCGTGACAAGACGTTTACCAATGTCGAATTCCGCCCGGCCAAACATGCCGGAGCGCAGGCCGGGTTGTGAGGGAAGATCAATTTTGACGGTTAACGAACGCGAAGAATCCTTCACTCTCGGGGAAACTTCAGAAACCCGACCCTTGATCGGCGCGGGCCAACTTTCCAGGCTTACGGAAGCCACCTGTCCCATTCGTATGTGGGGTGCCAGCCTCTCACCCACCTCGGCCTCCAGGCGGAAACCGGAGTCCTTCTCAATCTCGAAGAGAGGCAGGCCAGGCATGGCTGTAACGCCGGGTTCAATGTGCTTCGAGACTACCGTTCCTGCGAATGGCGATTGAATTCCAGCGTAACCGCGCATCACGTTTGCAGCCTCAACTGCCTGTTGCGCCTGTTGGATCTTCTGCGCGAGTTGCGTGCGCTTGGCTTGGGCCATTTGAACGGACGCCTCTGCAACCTTGACTCGCGAGGCTGCTTCATCAGATTCCTGTTGCGAGACGGATTTCTTGGTGAGAAGATCCTGAATACGATTCAAGGTCAAGCGGGCAAGATCGAGTTGTGCCTGTGCAGCGGCCTCTGCCGCGATCACTTCGGGCTGGGCGCTCCGGGCTTCCGAGAGTGCTGCTTGGGCCTGCTGAAGTCCAGCCTCCAACTGACGCGAGTCGAGAAGGGCGAGGCTCTGTCCGGCTGCGACCCGGTCTCCCTCTTGTACAAGGACGCTTTGAACCGTTGCCATCAGATGGCTGGATACGATTGCGGTAGTTCGGGCGCGGACGGTTCCGCTGGCCTCCATTGTCTCTGGCCATTCGCTCTTTGTCACCGCTACCGTGGTGACGTGCAGCTTTTCTTTATTCTCAACTCTTGCGTCAGGAAGGGTGCCTCCGCAAGAGGCGAGAGTTCCCAAGACGATTGCGGCCCACCAGAATTTATTGAAGGACATCGGAGTCTCCCGTTAAAGTGCCTGCAGCCAGTTCCAGCAACACAGCGGCTACGCGTTGATCATGTATTGCTGCAAGATGCCTCGTGCTGGCTTCGAGTAGTGCGACCTCTGTGCGTAGCAGATCGGATACCGTGTTCAAGCCGGCTTCATAGCGATTTTTTGTGATGCGCAGACTTTCCTCGGCTTGCGTAACCGCTGCGGCTGCTACCTGGATTCTCTCGCCAGCCGACTGAAGTGCCGAGACCGATTGCCGTACCTGCAACTGGACTCCGCTGCGTACTTCTCGCTCCTTTGCCTTTGCTGTGGCAGCCTGTAATCCGGCTTCGGTAATCTTGCTGCGATTGGCTGAACCGTCGTAGAGTGTCCATCGAAGGCCAGCACTGAAGTACCAGTTTGCTCCACCTTGGGTCAAAAAACGACTGCGATCCGCCTCTAGCGCCCCCCGGGCAAATATCTGAGGATAGAGCGCAGCTACGAAACCGCGACGTTGGGATTCCGCGATTTCTCGCGCTAAGCCTGTTTGCCGGACTTCCGGACGTTCCACCAGTGCTCGCTTCTCTATTTCGTCTTTCGCCGGAGTGTCGCCAGATTGCGGAGCCAGGCCCGATGTTAAAGTGAATCTCGTATCGAGCGGCAAGCCCATGGCGTCGTTCAGCGCGGCACGGGCCATTTGAGCTGCATATCCTTTGCTGATCACCTGTTCTTTCATCCCGGCTAGATGGACTTGAATGGACAGCACATCCGAATCTGTGCTCATGCCTGCGTCGCGGATGGCCTTTGCTCTTGCCAAGTCAGCTTCGGCCGACTCGGCAGCCTTCTTCGCGACGCTGAGGCTTGCGTCAGCTAACGCTACTGCGTGGTATCGTTGCGCAACCTGAGCCACCACGTTCATCTGAATGGCGCGTTCCTGTTCTTTGCTCATTCGATTTCCAGCCTCAGCCGATGCAATACTGCTTTTGATGCCTCCGAAGTCATACAAAATCTGTTCTATGCCCAACTGCGATTGAAAGTTATTGAGGGACTCTGGATTGTTCAGCGAATCCAGTGCGAAATTGGCGGCTCCAAACCGGCGCTGCGTTAATAGAGTTCCAAATACATAAACAGGGTTATTCCCGGAAGAGAATGATTCGCTATAAGAAACCCTGGGAAGCAACGCCGACTTGGCTTGCCTGACCCGCTCCTCAGTGGCCTGTATTTGCAGATGCGAAGCATCCAATGAAGGATGGTTTTCCAAGGCCTTTCTGGCTGCTTCTTTGAGAGAAAGCGAGTCCTGGGCGGCCAGAGGCATGGCGAAGAGAACGCAGACGAGTAATAGGGCTGACAATGTTGACCTCATTTGCAAACGGTGACAAAGAAATATCTTTGCATTTTTGCGGCCGAAAAAGTACAGAAATTTTTGTACTCAGTTGTCGCTATAATCACCAACAGCATGGCAAACAGTTTCTGGCGCAAGGAGCTAATCGACTACGCGCTGGATGAAGAAACAGAGAAGCAGATGGCCGAGCAGAAAGCGTGGATCGCTCGCGAGCCATCCAATGCCAAGCCGTTTTATCACTTGGCGCAACTGTATCGGATCAGCCGTTATCGTCAGGAAGAAGCACTGGGGCTGTTGTTGGAGGCCGTGCGGCTGGATTCGACATTGGCACCTGCGCATGTCGCGCTCGCCGAAATCTATGCTGTCCGAAACGATTATGCCGCCGCATGGCGTCACGCCAAAAATGCCGAAGCCTGTGGTGACGGCCAAGCCGTAGCGCTGCTCAGACGGCACCAGGTTCCTGAATAGCTATTTTTGTAGCAGGAAATTGCCAACAAACATCGAGTCGATACCGGACGAATAAAATGACCGTACCGCATCACGAGGTGAGCATACCAGCGGGTCGCCAAATAGATTGAACGACGTGTTGTACAGCACTGGCAAGCCGGTGGCCTTTCCAAATGTGTGCAGTAGTTCCCAATAGAGCGGGTTGTCTTCTTTGTGGACCAGATGGACACGCACCAGGTCTTTACCAAGCAGGGCACCCTCGAAGGTTTTGCGATGTGCGGGCTTAATTTTTCCGACCGTGGCTAGAAAACGCGCGTTCGGGCCAACGTCGAAATACTGGCTGGCCAGTTCCACCGGGACCGATGCTGCAAACTTACGAAAGGATTCGCGCTTCTTGATGAACATGTTCAAGTTCTCGGTGGAGTAAGGGTTTTTCGGAGAAGCAAGAATACTGCGGTTTCCCAGCGCTCTGGAACCAAATTCCATCCGGCCATGCATCCACGCGATGATCTTGTCTTCATTGAGTTCGGCAACCGCGCGTTCAATCAGTTCCCCCGTGGTCAGCAAATAGCGGAAGCGCAGCTTGCAGTTTTCCAGGACTTGCTTGATCTCTTCGGCCAGATAACTCGGGCCAAGGCATAGGTTGCCGATCCCGGAGCCAGTCTTATTGCCGAACAACTGATGCCAGGCGTACAAGACTGCGCCAATTGCTGTGCCTGCATTGCCCGCCGCTGGCTGGACAAACACATTCTTCCAATTGCCGGAGTTCTCCAGAGCAGCCACCAGTAGCGCATTCAAACCAAGTCCGCCGGCGATGGCGAGGTTCTTGCCTTTGCCCGCCATTTCAATCACCGTTTTCTCAACGGCACGTTGCAGTCCCGACGCGATGGAGGCTCGCAAGGCTTCGGGAATTGCATCTCCCTCCTGGATGCCAAGGCGTTCATAGAATTTCGCGTTGAAGCCGCCGCGGGTCAGGCGATGGCTGTCTATGTACGTGTGGTTGACATGCGGCCACTGGCCCTTGGGCGCAACCAGCATCTTGAGGAATAAGTCGGTCAGTTTGGAATCACCAGATGCGGAGAGCCACTGCACTTTGTGCTCGTCCGCATTGGGCTCAAAGCCGAGCAGTGCCGTGACCCGGCCGTAGAGATCACCAATGGAATCGGGATAATACAGCTCGCGGGTCATCTCCAATTGATTTTTTTTGCCGTGCCAGAGCGCGCCACAGCGCATGTCGCCTTCACGATCCAGCGTCAATATGGTTGCATCACTAAAACCGGATGGATAGAACGCGGAAGCCGCATGAGCGGTGTGGTGATCCACCAGGACAACCTGTGCTTGCGGGAACATCTCCCGCAGCTTGAGGTGCAATGTCGCGTCTCCACCCAGCGGACGGACCAGCGCCGCGCAATCCACTTTGGACGCCGGTATGCCGGCTACTTGCAGGCATGCCGCAATCGCCTCGCCTGGCAATTCGCCGCTCTTAAAATAACGTGCTACTTTCTTCTGCTCAACTGCCGCAGCAACCTCGCCACCGCGTAGCAATACTGCCGCGGGATCGTTTCGGATTCCGCCAATGCCAAGTATGTTCATTTATCCCCGCTTCTCAATCTTTGCCCAGGTGTCACGCAATTGCACGGTCCGGTTAAATACAAGCTTGCCGTTCCCGGAGTCACTGTCCACACAGAAATAACCGAGCCGTTCAAACTGATACTTCGTCCCAGTCTTGGTCCCCTCTATGGCTGGCTCTACTTTTGCCTTGGGAAGAGTCTCAAGTGAATTTGGATTCAGGTTGCTGGTCCAATCGCTCCCTTCGGCAACATCGTCCGGATCAGGCTTGATGAACAAGTTATCGTACAGCCGAACCTCGGCATCCAGGGCATGTGAGGCCGACACCCAATGAATGGTTGATTTGACCTTGCGTCCATCCGGTGTGTTGCCTCCGCGTGTCGCAGGATCGTAAGTGCAATGCACTTCCACTACCTCGCCAGCTTCATTCTTCACGACGCTGGTACACGTGATCAGATAGCCATAACG
>Ga0315912_10005817_pt1 | contig 11224 bp, 8 predicted proteins | sample VfabasoilMG_FD_204469 | JGI IMG/M metagenome (GOLD analysis project Ga0315912, IMG submission 204469) | Garden soil microbial communities collected in Santa Monica, California, United States - V. faba soil | ecosystem: Environmental > Terrestrial > Soil > Garden | place: USA: California...
CGGCGAGGGCGGTGACCAGCGCATGGACCGTCGTGCCGGCCTGCAGGCCGGAGATGACGTACATGCTGCTGCCGGCGAGATCCGTCTCGGCGTTGGCGAGATTGCCGAGCGGGCCGTCGCGCCAGTAGACGCGGTAGCTCGTGGCGCCCGCGACGTCGTTCCAGTCGAGTGCGATCTGGCCCGTGCCGCCGACGGCGAGCAGGCCGGTCGGCGCGGCGAGCGTCGGGTCGAAGTGCCCCGGGTCGAGCGCCAGGAGTTCGGCTGTGATGTCGGCCACGTGCAAGGTGGACTTGTCGGCCCGCGCGCTCCACTTGGCCAGGCGCGACTGCGCCTTCTTCAGGCTCTTGAGCGCCACCTTCAACGCCTTCTTGGTGCCGGGGAGGTCTTGCGGAAGATCGAGCGCCGCGGCGAGGGCCGATTCGGCCTGCGCGAGCTTCGATTCCCACAGCGCGACGAGCAGCGTCTCGTGGGCCAGCTTCTTCTCGGCCTTCGCGAGCGCCTTGTCGAGCGCCGCGATGTCGGCCGCCTGGTCGAGCAGCATGCCGAGCGGGGCGCCTGCCAGCAGGGCGGGCGGGCCGACGTGCTCCGGCGCGAACGACGCCATGGGCACCGTGGGGCGCATCGGCCGGTGCGTGCCGGCGTCACTGCGTCCGGGAGCGGACGGCAGAACGGCGATCGCGAGCACCAAGCATCCGAGGAACATCGACATGAGCTGACCACGGAAACGAGTTCGACCGGTCGTGTGCATCATGGGTGGGCGGGCGCCAGGTGGAAGATCGAGCTGAGGCGCCCCTGCATCGGGGCAAGGAAGTGCGTCGCATCAAGACGCATCGGATGAATCGTTCCGCATGTATCGGCCTGGCTACGGACCGACCTTGGCCAAGAATCCAAGTCCCGCGTGGACAGGGGGTTGGAGCCGTCGAATCGGGCACGGCCCGACCTCGGCGTGCGGCGTTCCGGGGCTCGGGCGCGACCCGGTCCGACGCCTCGCCGACGTCAGGCGTCCTTGTACTCGATGAGGGTCGCGGATCGATTGCCGAGTGCGCGGTTTCCGAGGAATTTCAGAGCCCCGCGGAACTCGGCGAACTTGCCGAGACAACACGCCACGCCGAAGAGCGCGGCGTCCGTGCGCGAAGCACCTGCGCGCGCGCGCGCCAGCGCCGTGCGCAGCACCTGCACCGGGTAGGCCGCGAGCAGCCAAAGGCTGGCGCCGGAAGTCGCCCAGGCTCCGCCGAGGGCCATTGCCGGCAGCAACGCAGCCCAGAACGTCGCGGCCAGGAGTGATCGCAGCCAGCGTCGCTCCGTGCGCCGGCCATGCCGGAACACCATCTCGGTGTAGCCATGCCCCCAACGCACGGCGCGGCGCCACCACTGCGAGAAGCGCAGCAGCTCGGCGTCGTGCGCCGTCATCTCGGCTTCGATGCGCACGACCTCGTGGCCGAGCCGCCGGATGCGGAGGCACAGGTCCGGCTCCTCGCCCGCGATGAGCGCGGGGTCGAAGCCGCCCGCGGCTCGGAACACGGCGACACGCATCATGGCGTCGCCGCCGCAGGTGGCCACGCTGCCGAGCGGCGCGGCCCACTCGAGGTCGGCCAAGCGGTTGTAGAGGCTGTGCTCGCGATGCAGCTCGCGCCTCCGGCCGCAGACCACGGCCACCGCGGGGTAGGCGTCCAGGAACGTGCGGCCCTGTTCCAGCCAGCCGGGAGCCAGCCGGCAGTCGGCATCGACGAACTGGACGTACTCGAGGCCGGGGTGCCGGGCGAGGAGCGCGTCGACGCCCGCATTGCGAGCGCGCGCCGCCGTGAAAGCGGTCGAGCCGTCGAGGACCAGCGCGGGCAGTCCATGCGCCTCGGCCAGGCCCACGCTGTCGTCCGTCGAGCCGCTGTCCACGTACACGATGGGCACGTCGCGCGCCGGCAGCGAATCGAAGCAGGCCTTCAGCCGGCGTCCCTCGTTGCGACCGATGGCCACGAGGCCGACGCGCGCCGGGGCCGCCTGCGTGGAACCTGCGAGCGCCGTCATCGGCCGGCACCGACGACCGGCTCGAGTTGTCGGCGGATCAGGTCGAGTTCTCCCAACAGCCGGGCCGGCTTCTCGCCCAGGGCCTCTGCGATGGTGCCGAACCTCCAGCGCCAGTCGAGGCGCTCGAGGGCCCGCCGGGCGTTGAGGCCGGCGCGCTGCGGGGTCCAGACGCGTACGGCCCCGGCCAGCCGCTCCAGCCCAAGAGCGCGCTCGACCGTGCCGAGGTCGAGCAGGGCCTCCGGCCAGAGCAGTTCCTGCGCCGAGGGACAGCGTGGGGGGACACCGGCCACCACGGCACCGGCCGCGAGCGCGTCCACCCAGCGTGCGGTGATGTACTCGCGCGTCGGGTGCGTCTGCACGCCGGGGCTGACGCGGTTCGAGAACGACAGCGTGAACTTGGCACGACCGAAGGCGGCCATGAGTTCGCGCTCGTTGTCGGTTCCGTCGTCGTGCAGCGTGGGGCGCCCGCCGAACACGAGCCCGCTCGCGCGACAGGCGCGGGCCGTCTCCGCGTCCGACTCCCAGGTCTCGGGCTGACGGCCGACGCGCTGCAGGTCCACCGGCCGCTCGGCCGCCGACGATCCGAGCCGCAGGGCATCGCTGCCCCAGGGCAGCCAGCTCACCGGCACGCCGAGCGCTCGCTGCCAGGCGTCGAGGTCCTCGAGCTCCGTCACGAACACATGGTCGAAGGGGCGCGCGATGCGGTTGATGCGCGGGATGAAGTCCACCCAGAACGAGTCGAAGACCCAGGCGACGACGCGCGCGAAGCGCCGCTGCCCGGCCAGCATGAAGATCGCCTGGAGTCTCGGCGGGCTCGCGCACACGAGCAGCAGCGTCTCGCCGCCGCCGCGCCGCGGGAGCAGGCCGGCGAGCTTGCTGAGCCGGCCCGGCGAGGCGCCCGCCGGCAGGATCGTGAGCCGCGCCCCGAAGAGATCGGCGGCCAGCGTCACCATGTACCGGAGGGGCTGATACCCCTGCCCCTCCGGCTCGCTGTACACGATCTGCATCCGCCCGTCCTCGCGTGCTGCGCGTCCTGCCACGGGCAGCACGGCGATCGTATGCTAGCGTCGCGGCCGGCACACAAGGGCAAGCGGATGCACGATGGGGTGATCGATCCGGCCGTGAGGGAGCCACGACGGCCGAAGGCGCCGCCGCCTGGTCCGGGGCGCGCGGCGCGCATGCTGCGGCGCCTGGTCCTGGCCGGGACGGCGGGCTGTCTGGCGCTCGGCCTGTGCGAACTCGCGCTGCGGGCCTTCCAGCCCGAGCGATTCCTGCCGTATCACGCCCACATCCAGAAGACGTTCTATCCGTCGGAGGAGATCACGCCCGGCGTGAGCGGGGTCAGCCACTTCAGCACCAATGCCTTCGGCACGCGCGGGCCGGAACTGCGCGGCGAGCGTCTGCGCATCCTCACCGTGGGCGGCAGCACGACGGCCTGCACCGTGCTCGACGACAGCGAGGAGTGGCCGCAGCTGCTCATGCGCGCACTCGACGAGTCCGAGGGCGACCCGTCGTACGCCTGGGTCACCAACAGCGGGCTCGACGGCAAGAACAGCCACCATCACCTGATGCACGCCATCTACCTGCTGCCCCGGCTGCCCGACCTCGACTACGCGATCTACTACTGCGGCCTCAACGACGTCGGCCTGTGGCTCTACCACGAGACCTTCGACCCCGATGCGTTGGCCGACGCGTCGCACTGGGACAGCTGCGTGGGCGAGGCCTTCCGCGTGAGCAGCTTCACACCTGCCGACTGGCCCTGGTACAAGCACACGCGCCTCTGGAAGCTGGCCAGCGTCGCCAAGGCGCGCTACCTCGGCCAGCCGGACACGCCCTCCGCAGAGGCCTCCGCGCGCCGCGGCCCCCTGCAGGATGCGCAGCTGCAGTGGATGGAACAGGAGCGGCGCGAGCGCCAGGAGCGCTCCAAGGAGTTCGTGCACCGCGCCAAGATGGAGACGCTGCCCGTGGCGCTCGACGCCTATGGGCACGTGCTCCGGCTCATCGTGGCGCGCACGCGTGACGCAGGGGTCGAACCGGTCCTCATGGCGCAGGCGATCCAGCACCAGTTCCTCGACGAGGCCGAGAAGCAGCGCCTGTGGATGGGTGCAATGGACGGCGGCAAGACCTACGTGGACGAGCAGCAGATGCTCGAACTCGTCGACGCCTTCAACGCGCGCATGGCGTCCGTGGCGCAGGAGCTCGAGGTGCCGTTCATCGACCTGCCGGCCCTGCTGGCCGGCGAGCGCGACCTGTTCTACGACGGCTGCCACTTCAACGAACTCGGCGCGCGCCGCGTGGCGCAGGTCGTCGCGCCCGTCATCCAGGACCTCGTGCACCGGGGCGGCCGCTAGCCGCCTCGACGGGCGATCAACCGGGCGGGTCGCCGTCCGGTGCTGGTTTCCGGCGCAGCAGCGCGCACGTCAGGAGCCTCCAGGCGTCCGGGCTCCACGGTGTGCGCAGCAGTGCTCGCAGGCCGTAGCGCGCCGCGGTGGGCCACTGCCTCCCGTGGAAGGCCCACCACCCGTGCCTCAGGACGACCTCGAGCTGCACGGCGCGGTCGCTCGTGACGGCGGGCAGCGCCAGCGGCGGGCCGGCCGGGAGGCCGCGGCGCCGGCGTGCTTCGGCGCACACGCGGTGCGTCGCCACGAGCTGGTCCTGGCGTCGGCGGGCGCTCACGGAAGCCGGGTGCACACGGTAGCGCAGCACCACGTCGGGCAGGTTGGCGAGGACACCCACCTCGCCGAGACGCAGCCAGAGGTCGAGATCCTCGGCCGGATGGCTCTCGGCGCGGTAGCCCCCCACGTCGACGAGCGCCGAGCGCCGCATCGTCGCTGCCGGATGGCAGATCGGCGAGTTGCCTTCGAGCGCGGCGCGCTGGATCGACGCGTCGTCGAGGCGATGTCCGAACTCGATGAGGAAGCGATCGGCGTCGTCGATGACGTGCCAGAGCCCACCGACGCACGCGACGTCCGGGTGGCGTCGCAGGTGCTCCACCTGCAACCGGAACCGCCCTGGCTCGGCGACGTCGTCGGCATCCATGCGCGCCACGAATTCGCCGCGCGCCCATGCGAGCAGCTCGTTCAGCGTGGCCACAAGGCCCTGGTTCCCGCGGCTCCTGATCCGGAGGCGGTCGTCGGCGGCCGCGTAGGCCTGCAGCCGCGCGAGCGAGTCGTCGGTCGAGCCGTCGTCGATGACCAGGAACTCGAAGTCGCGGAAGTCCTGCGCGAGGATGCTCTCGACGGCGGCGTCCAGGAAGCGACCGCCGTCGTGGACGGGCATGAGCACCGAGAGCACGGGGCCCGGCCTGCCCTCGTCGCGCGGCTGCGCCTGCCGCTGCGCCGCCTGCGACGAGGCGGGAGCGGCACCCGATCGTGCCGGACCGCTCATGGGCGTCCCGTGGACCGCAGCTCGATGGGCGGCGCTCCGGCCTCCACGCGCGGCGTGATCACGAACCGGGACGGCCACCAGAGGCGCGACGAGCCCGTCGGCGGCAGCGTGCCGCGGCCCCAGATGTCGCGCTCGGTCACCTCGAATGCCAGCGCCTCGAGCACGATGTGGTGGTCGCGGCCGTAGTCGCCGAACCAGAGCGAGAGCGTGTAGCGGCCGGCCATGAGCGGTACGACACCGAGCTCGCAGCGGATCGTGCCGCTGGTGGCGGCGACGTCCGGACCGACGCTCGGCAGGAAGCGGTTGTTCGCTCCGAGCAGGCGCTCGCCGTCCTCGGCGTTGAGCACGAAACCGAGGCGCGGGTGGCGCAGCGGGCCCGGCGACACGTAGTCCACCTCGAAGGCCAGCGAGCTGCCCATGTCGAAGCGGCCGGCCACCTGCCCGTCGGCCAGGAGGCGCGCCGCGCTCATCGAGGGGTTGAGCGGGTCGCTGCCCTTGAGACGCACCTCGGCCGTCGTGCCCTCGGGGTGGCTCTCGACGAGGTAGCGGTGGATGCCTTCCTCGGTGTCCCCGCGGAACACCAGCTCGCCCTGGTGCAGCACGCACACGCTGTGGCACAGGCTGCGCACGGCGGCCATGTTGTGGCTCACGAAGAGCACCGTGCGTCCCCCGTCGGCGACGTCGTGCATCTTGCCCAGGCACTTCTTCTGGAACTCGAAGTCGCCCACGGCGAGCACCTCGTCCACGATGAGGATCTCCGGCTCCAGGTGCGCGGCGACCGAGAACGCGAGGCGCGTGTACATGCCCGAGGAGTAGTGCTTCACCGGCGTGTCGACGAAGCGGTCGATCTCGGCGAACTCGACGATGCGGCCGAACTGCTGCTCGATCTGCCGGCGCGTCATGCCGAGGATCGCGCCGTTGAGGAAGATGTTCTCGGCTCCCGTCAGCTCGGGGTGGAAGCCCGTGCCGACCTCGAGCAGGCTCCCGATGCGGCCGTGGATGAACGCGCGCCCGACCGTCGGGTCGGTGATGCGTGAGAGGATCTTGAGCAGCGTGGACTTGCCCGCGCCGTTGCGGCCGATGATGCCCACGACCTCGCCGCGTCGCACGTCGAAGCTCACGTCGCGCAGGGCCCAGATCTCCTCGCTCAGCCCGGAGGCAGCCGAGTCGCATCCGCGCAGCACGCCCGCGATGCGGCGGAAGGGCGCCAGCGCCGCCTCGGCGAGCATGTCGCGCAGCGTGTCGTGCCGGCGCCGGGCCGCCCCGATGAAGAAGCGCTTGCCCATCCCCTCGACGCGGATCGCGAGTTCGTCCCTGGCCATCACACGACGTCCGCGAAGGTGCGTTCCATGCGCCGGAACACCAGCAGCCCGCTGCCGCACAGCACCAGCGCCACGGCGCTCGAGAGCAGCATGAGCCCGAAGTCGGGGTGCTGCCCGCCGAGCACGCTCCAGCGGAAGCCGTCGATCACGCCCGCCATGGGGTTGCAGTAGTACAGGCCGTGCCAGCGTTGGGGCACCTCGCTGCTCGGATAGAGCACCGGGCAGGCGTACAGGGCGGTCTGCACGAAGAACGGCAGGATGAGCGCCACGTCGCGGTACTGCACCATGAGCGCGCTGGCCCACAGCCCGAGGCCGATGGCCGCCACGGACGCGAGCAGCACGAACGCCGGCAGCCAGAGCAGTTCCCAGCCCGGCGACCAGGTGTAGTCGGGCAGCGCCATCGCGCCCAGCTCCATGGCCGGCGCGAGGTGGAAGGCGAGCGCCAGCACGAGCAGGATGCCGAGCGCGATGACCAGGTCGACGAGGCCCGAGAGCACGCCGGCCAGCGGCATGATGAGCCGCGGGAAGTACACCTTCTTGAGCAGGTTGCTGCCCTGGACGAGGCTGCCGGCGGCCCGCGTCACGCCCTGGCTGAAGAAGGTCCAGGGGATGAGCGCCGCGAAGTTGAACAACGGGTAAGGCACGCCGTCGGGCGCACCCATGCCGAACATGAGCCCGATGATGAGCGTGAAGGCCACCATCTGCACGAGCGGCTGGAACACCACCCAGCCGACGCCGAGCACGCTCTGCTTGTAGCGCACCTTGATGTCGCGCCAGACCATGAAGTAGAGCAGGTCGCGGTAGCGCCAGAGCTCGCCGAAGTCCACGACGCGCCAGCCGGAGTGCGGCTCGATGACGAAGGCGTCGTCGGGCGACGCGACGGGAACACGAGCTGACTCACTGACCGACATGCACGCTGCCCTGGGGCTGCCTCTGGAGGGTCCAGGCTAGTCGTTGCACACGGTGCGACCAAGCCGCGTCCGCCGAAGTCATCGGCGGGCAGGCGCCGTCGCGCTCAGGGGCGCAGGGAGCGCAGCCAGGTGCTCAGGGCGAGCAGGCTGCCGAGCGCCGTGGAGTGGTCGTGCTGCCCGGAGAGGTGCTCTCGCACGAGGCGTTCGAGCTCCGCGGGCACGACGCACTCGTCCAGCGGCCGGCTCCCGTCGAGCAGGCGCTCCTGGAGCAGCGGGCGACAGCTCCCGCGGAACCAGGCCGCGTAGTCGGTGGTGGGGGGCGGCTCGGCGCGCCCGCGTCGCAGCGAGGGCGGCAGGCGGCGCCGGCCCCAGTCCAGGGCGCGCTTGCCGGAGCGCACGACCAGCGGCCAGGTGAGCGGCAGGCCGCGCGCGCTGTCGGGCACGCGCGCCAGTTCGCGCAGATGCCGCGCGTGCAGGCGCAGGTAGGCGCGCTGCTCCAGCAACAGGGAGAGCGGCGCGCCGCGGAAGAGGTCCTGGACCTCGGGGTCGTAGAAGGGAGTCACCACGTCCAGCGCGTGCCGGAAGTGGTGCGGCCCGTACTGGATGAAGCGGCGCTGCCGCTCGCAGCGGTCGACCTCGTGTGCGCTGCGCCAGTGCGAGCGCCCGTGGTCGAAGTGCGCGCGCACGCCGGCCCGGACGTCGTGGTCCGCGCCACGCAGGAACTCGGGCCGCAGCAGCCGGGCGATGGCCGGCTCCGCCAGCCCGCGGGCATGGGCAGCGCAGGTGAGCTGCACCGCTCGCTCGAGCGAGCCCGGGCGCAACAGTCGCAGGCGCAGGTGTGCGCCGCTGAGCATGTCGCCACCCAGGCCGTCGAGCACCACGCTGCACTCGCCGGCGATGACGTCGAGCAGGCTGAGCACGTGGAAGTGCGTCGCGCCGACCATGCCGCCGGTGATCTCGACGGCGTGGTCGAGCCAGCGCGGCAGGAAGCTGCCGTCGATGGGCAGGAAGACGTTGGGCACGCCGGCGCGGTCGGCCAGGGCGCGTGCGAAGCGCGCGTCGCCCGACCCCGCGAGACCGAAGGTGTACGTGCGGATGGGCACCTCGAGTCCCAGCGCGTATCCCAGCAGCGCGCGCGAGTCCAGGCCGCCGGAGAGCGTGATGCCCACGCGCTCCCGGCCGGCGAGGCCGCGGGCGACCGCCGCGCCGAGCAACAGGTGGAGGCGGTCGCTGAACTCGTCCAGCCCCCACGGTCGGAAGAGCGGAGCCGGTTCCGTGGGGCGGCTGGCGCGCAGGCCGGCCGGGCCGACGTCCCAGCGGCCGGCGGCCGGCAGCACTTCGAGGCCGCGATGCAGGCAGCGGGTCCCGAGGAGATGCTCGAAGTGCAGCAGCTCGACGACGGCCGCCGCGTCGAGTTCGCGCGGCGCGAGCCCGGCGCGCAGCAGCGGCCCGGGCCGCCCGGCGAAGGCCAGGGCCTCGCCCTGCGCGGCGACGTACAGCGGCACGAGGCCTGCCCGGTCGCCGAAGAGGCATGCGCTGCGCGCCTCGTCGTCGAGCAGGCAGCCGGCGAGCGGGACGGCCCGCTCCGGCCAGGGGTCGCGCACGCCCGCGCGCAGGACCGTGGCGAGCGCGGCCAGGCCCGGGTGCCGCGGATCCGCCGGGAGCTGTCCCGCGACGAGCAGGTGTCGGGACCCCTCACGCGTGCAGGCGAGGCTGCTGCTGCCGCGAGCGGTCGCCGCGCCGACGCGCGCCCACGGCAAGGCGACGCGCTGCACGTCCTGGCCGGCGTAGGCCGCCTCCAGCCGGGTCGCCGCGGCGAGATGCGCCGGAGACATTCCGTGGGGCGCGATCACCCCGAAGATCTCCGACCACATCACGCGCTCCTCGTCGCCTGCACGGCCCGGCGCAGGGCCGCCGTGCCGCGCGAGTCTGGCGCCGCGTCCGCCTGCGGGCAACCCCGGCCTGCAGCGCTCGCTCACGGCGCCGGGCCCATGCTCCAATGGCCGGCGTGCCTGCGCGCTACGCCGTCATCACGCCCTGCCGCGACGAGATCCGCTACGCACGCTACACGCTCGAGAGCGTGACGCGGCAGAGCGTGCGTCCCGACCTGTGGATCATCGTGGACGACGGGTCCACCGACGGCACCGCCGAACTGCTCGACTCCTGGGCCGCCGAGCACGACTTCGTGCGTGTCGTGCATCGTGCCGACCGCGGCGCACGGGCCGTGGGGCCGGGCGTCGTGGACGCCTTCTACGCGGGCTACGCGCAGCTCGATCCCACCCAGTTCGACTATCTGTGCAAGCTCGACCTCGACCTCGCGCTGCCGCCCACCTACTTCGAGCGCCTGCTGCAGAAGATGGCGGACGACCCGCGGCTGGGCACCTGCAGCGGCAAACCGTACTTCCTCGGACCCCACGGCGACCTCGTGAGCGAGGGCTGCGGCGACGAGACCTCGGTCGGCATGAGCAAGTTCTATCGCACGACCTGCTTCGAGCAGATCGGCGGCTTCGTGCGCGAGGTCATGTGGGACGGCATCGACAACCATCGCTGCCGCATGCTCGGCTGGAAGGCCGCCAGCTACGACGAGCCCGAGCTGCGCTTCGTGCACCTGCGGCCGATGGGCAGCAGCCAGCACGGCATCCTCGTCGGGCGCCAGCGCCACGGCTACGGCCAGTACTTCATGGGTACCGGACTGGTCTACATGAGCGTCAGTGCGCTCTACCGCATGGCGCGCCTGCCCTGGATCGTGGGCGGGCTGAGCATGTGGCTCGGCTACGTGCGCAGCATGTGCCGGCGGCTGCCGCGCTATCCGGATGTCGAGTTCCGGCGCTTCCTGCGGCGCTACCAGTGGGCCTGCCTGCTGCTGGGCAAGCGCCGCGCGACGCGTCGTTTCGAGGACGAGGGCGGCAGCCACTGGACCCCGTCGCGCGCCTGAGCCGCGCGCGTCCACGCGCGTCAGCGGTCGGCGGCGATCGTCAACTCGCGTTCCATCGAGGTGACGGACGTCTCCCAGTCGTGGCGTGCGGCCGTGGTGTGCGCGGCGTCGGAGCAGCGGCGCCAGGCGGACTCCGGCCCCGTGGTGAGCTGCTCGATGGCGGCGGCCATGCCATCCACGTCGCCGTGGGCGACGAGCGCGCCACCGCCGCCGCGCAGCAGTTCGGGCGCCGCGCCCGCGGGCGTGGCGACCACCGGCGTGCGGCAGGCCATGGCCTCGAGCACCGGCAGGCCGAAGCCCTCGCTGCGGCTGGCGACGAGCCACGCGTCGCAGGAGGCGTACAGGCCGGGGATGGCGTCCTGGGCCGGGCGGTGATGGAAGCGCGTGGGAGCCGGTCGCGCGAGGCGCTCGTCCCAGGGCTCCTGTCCGAACGCCACCAGTTCGAGCGAGGGCACACGCTGCGCCACGCGCGACAGCGCGGCCAGGGCCAGGTCGCAACCCTTGAACGGCAGGCTCGAGTACATGAGCCCGACAGTCGGGCGCGGCTGCCGCCCGCGGGCCGGCACCCCGAAGACGGCCAGGTCGATGCCATTCGGCACGACGCAGGCCGTGCTGCCCGACACGCGCTCCAGGGTGTCGGCGATCCA